>Ga0247727_10017566_pt1 | contig 11377 bp, 12 predicted proteins | sample WisWelCaveWW1625_FD_202498 | JGI IMG/M metagenome (GOLD analysis project Ga0247727, IMG submission 202498) | Biofilm microbial communities from Wishing Well Cave, Virginia, United States - WW16-25 | ecosystem: Environmental > Aquatic > Deep subsurface > Groundwater > Cave microbial mat | place... | reverse complement strand
GGGCATGGACGAGTCGCCGTGGTTTGTCGTCGCCAAGGATCTGGCGCGCAATGTCCTGCTCGTTACCCAAGGTCACGACGATGGCTGGCTGATGAGCACCGCGCTGCGCGCCGGGCAGTTGCATTGGGTCGCAGGCCGTGCGCCCGCAACACACTTCGAGTGCACGGCCAAAGTTCGTTATCGCCAGCAGGACGTGGCCTGTTCGGTCAGTGTTAGGGCCGAGGGTACCGTCGATGTCCAGTTCCCCGAGCCGCAGCGTTCGGTCACCCCGGGCCAGTCGCTGGTGCTGTACTCAGGTGAAGTCTGTCTGGGCGGCGGCATTATCGAGTCCACCGCCGCGCTGCAGCCGTTGCCGGCGCGTGCCAGGCCAGTAAACCTCGCAACGGCAGGCACCAGTTTCCCTTGACCAGCGAAAACCCGCTCCGTATCTTGCAACTCACCGACTCAGACCCCATCTAAGGGTCTGCCACTTCAGGTTTTGTCATTTCAACCACAGAGGCCGTTACTGCAATGGACCACAACACCCCAGCCAGTGCCACTCCCTACGCAACGGTATTGACCGGCGCCGATGCCCGTAGCGCCGAAGTCAGCAAGCTGTTGAAAAACACCTACATGTTGCTGTCTGCGACGCTGCTGTTCAGCGCACTGATGGCGTTTGTCGGGATCCAGTTTGCCCCGACACCGAGCCCAATCATTACCCTGATCGGTGCGCTCGGACTATTATTTGCGGTCCACAAGACCGCCGAATCGGCTGCCGGCTTAGCCCTGGTTTTCGCCTTTACCGGCTGGATGGGCTTCTGGCTTGCCCCGCTGCTGAATATCATGCTGGCCAAAGCCAGCGGTGGCCAGATTGTGCTGCAAGCACTGGGCGGCACCGGCCTGATTTTCCTGTCGCTGTCGGCCTATGTACTGAACAGCCGCAAGGATTTCAGCTTTATGCGCGGCTTCCTGTTCGTCGGCTTGATGGTAGTGTTCTTCAGCTCGCTGGCCATGCTCGCCGCCAGCTACTTTGGCTGGTACATGCCGATGCTGAGCCTGGCTTTGTCAGCCGCCTGCGTGCTGCTGTTCTCGGCCTTCATCCTGTATGACACCAGCAACATCCTCAACGGCGGCGAAACCAATTACATCCGCGCCACCGTCTCGTTGTACCTCAACATCTACAATATTTTTGCCAACCTGCTGATCCTGCTGGGCGTTACCAGCGACGACTAAGCACAGCGCGCAGTGAACCGCTACAATAAAGCCCGCTTCGGCGGGCTTTTGTTCGCATTGAAATAAATTGATTCAGTTCGTTTTCCATTGGCTGCCTACTCCGAGACGACCACCGCATGACCGGCAAGCGCTTCGCACTCTATATAACCGCCAACCCGATCAGCCGACAGGGTCAATTGTCGGCATTGCGTTTTGCCCAAGCGGCTGTCGACGCGGGTCATGTTGTGACGCGGATTTTTTTGGCCGGCGAAGCGGTACTGGTCGCTAATGCCCAGATAGATACTCCAAGCGATGAACCACAACTGCAAGATCGCTGGCAAGCGTTGGCAAGCCAGCATGGCAGCGAACTTTTGCTTTGCTCGGCCGCCGCGCAGCGCTACGGCGTGATCGGCGACACTGAAGCCAAAGCGATCGGCCGTGAAAGCAACCTCGCAACAGGATTTGCTATCAGCGGATTGGGTTCACTGGTGGAAAGCGCTCTCGATTGTGATCGCGTCATTCATTTTCCCGGTTGATGGAGCGCGAGAATCCTGTGACCCGCCAAGCCATCAGCATCATTATCACCACGCCGCCGCATGGCAGCGATGCCGCCAGTCAGGCGCTCGACACCGCGCTTGCCTGCGCCGCCTTCGAGCAAGATGTCTCGGTCATTTTTCAAGATGACGGCATCTGGCAACTATTTGCTCAACCCATAGACAGCCCGCTCGGCGACCGCTGCGCTCTCGCACAATTCAAACTGATGGAATTGTACGGCGTCAACCGGGTACTGATCTGCGCGGCGAGCCTTGCCAGCGCCAAACTGGATCAAACAGGGCTCGCACTCAGCGGTACCACGCTCAGCCGACAACAAATTGCCGAACACCTGGCGACGCAAACTCAAGTATGGGTCTATTGATATGGCTTTCCTGAAGGGAGTCGCCGAACATGAGTAGCCTCCACACCCTCCATCTCGGAACGAACGCGGCAGTGCGGCGCGCCAGCGACGGTGCGCAACCAGACGATGTTCTGTTGCTGCGCGAAGACGCTGTGCTGCTTGCGCTGGGGCCACAGATTGCCAACGCTCCATTTGCCAAAATTTTTGCCCTCGCCGCCGATCTTGACGCTCGCGGCATACGCAGCCGCTTGCCCGCAACCGTCAACGTGATCGACGACAGCGAATTTGTCGCGCTGACTTTGCAGCACGAGCGTGTGATCGCATGGCGATAATAGCTTGCATGCCGATGAAATCAGGTACCGCGTTGAAACACCAGTTACATCGGTATGGCGCGAGTACGGCGGCATGACAGCATCCGTACAACATGTCATCGAAGTCGGCGGCAAGCGCCTCGCTACTGACGCACAGGGTTATCTGCGCGAACGCAGCGACTGGAACGAAACGGTTGCGGAGGTGCTCGCTGCCCGCGAAGGCATTGTACTGAGTACCGAACACTGGCAAGTGCTCGGTTACGTTCGTGCGTTCTATCAGGAATTTCAGAGCAGCCCAGCCATTCGGCCACTGGTCAAGTACCTGGCCCTGCACTGGGGTCCGGAAAAAGGCAACAGCCTTTATTTGCACACATTATTCAAAGAGCCCGCCAAACAAGCGACCAAGATCGCCGGCCTGCCGAAACCGGCGCGCTGTATTTAATCGACTCAGGTGATCGACACAGATAATCCACACGTTGCCATCAGCGATACTGGCGTGTATGTTTCTGCTCAGCCCTGCTGCCAATGGTTAATTGCAATTGACGCTGACAAGCCGTTCCGAAAAACGATCTGCCCTGCTGGCACTGCTGCTGATTGCACCAGCGCCCAGCGTGGGCGTCGTCGTTGCGCTGTATGGCGCGCCTGGCGTACTTGGCTCGACCCTCTGGGCCTTGGCAAAGCTGTGGTTTTTAGTGGCTCCGGCGCTTTGGTATTTGTTGAAAAACAAACAACCCTTATCGTGGTCTCCGCTACAACACGTCAGCGTTCCGGCAGTCGGTAAAACCAGCACTGGGATGGCGGCAGGCCTGCTCAGTGGCTTGCTGATGGCGGCCGGTATCGTCGTCGGTTACCTGATGTTCGGTAAAGACCAGTTTGACCCGGCGCCCATGCGTGAATTACTGCACACTGCCGGATTGACTTCGCCGCAACGCTATCTGGTGATGGCGGCATATTGGACGCTGTTCAACAGCCTGGTTGAAGAATACGCTTTCCGCTGGTTTCTATTCCGACAATGCGAACAAATACTGCTGGTGCGCCGCGCTGTGCTCGCAGCCGCCCTCATATTCATGGTTCATCACAGCATCGCGTTATCAGCGTATGTTCCGTGGAATCTGAATGTGCTCGGCTCGCTTTCGATAGCCGGTGCCGGCATAGTATGGAGCGGGTTATACGCCCGCTATCGCAGCATCTGGCCTGGCTATCTCAGTCATATCTGTGCCGATGTAGCAGTATTTGCGGTCGGCTACGACGCCCTGTTTAACTAAGCTCAATTCAACCATCCCAGTTCACCAAACCCATTGCAAGGAACGTACTTGATGAATGTTGTGGTTTTCAGCTCCGCGTTTGTGTCCGGATTTATCATCATGGTGTTAGAAATGCTCGGTGGTCGGGTGATTGCGCCGTGGTTCGGCGGCGACATCTACGTCTGGGGCAGCATTATCACCGTGTTCATGTTGGCACTCAGTCTCGGTTACCTGATTGGTGGTCGTTGGTCCCTGCACAATGCCAGTCTGAAACGCTACGGCTGGATTTTTTTGGTCGCGAGCGGCCTGATGTTGCCGGTGGTCTATTTTGCTGATCCCATCATGGCCAGTATTTTTGATCACATCATCGATGCCCGTTATGGCTCACTGGTGGCATCGTTGGCGCTCTTTCTGCTGCCCTCAATGGTGATGGGCATGGTATCGCCCTACTCCGTGCGATTGCTGACCCGCTCCCGTGAAACCAGTGGCGCGTCGGCCGGGCTCTTGTATTTTGTTTCCACGCTAGGCAGCGCATTCGGCACCCTTGCAACCTCTTTCTATCTGGTGGCACTGCTCGAAATGAATCAGATTTTGCTGACAGCCATAGTCACCATGATGGTCAACGGCCTGCTGCTGATCCTGCTGCATAAACGGATGCCAGTCACATGAAGCAATTCCACAAATTGATACTTGCCTTCGTCGCAGCCTTGCTGACCAGCACCACGACCAACGCCAAAGTGATCCACGAAGAACGGTCGCTTTACCGCAATATTCTGATCAGCGAAGAAAACGGTCAGCGCTGCATGCGTTTTGTCCTGCATTCGCGCGCCACCCACAACCAATCCTGCACCTATCTGAACGATCAGAACAAGCTGGTCTTCGATTACACTAAGATGGTGATGGCGGCACTGCTGATAAAACCGGACCCTAGGGAAATCCTGATTGTCGGTCTGGGCGGTGGCACATTACCGAAGACCTTGCATGCCTTGCTGCCGGACGCAACCATCACCTCAGTGGAAATTGATCCAGCCGTTGTCAAAGCCGCGAAGCGCTACTTTGACTATCAGGAGAGTGACCGGATCAAAACGGTAACCATGGACGCACGGGTGTATCTCAAGCGCGCGCTGCGTGAAGGCAAGAAATGGGATCTCATCATTCTCGATGCCTTCAATGGCGACTATATTCCCGAGCATTTGATGACCAAAGAATTTCTGGAAGAAGTTCGCACTGCGCTGACGCCGGCAGGACTGGTTGCTGCCAACACCTTTGCCACCAGTCGGCTCTATCACCACGAATCCGTCACTTACGAGGCGGTTTTCCCGCAGCTCAAGATGCTGCGTTCCGAACGCGGCAACCGGGTCTTGTTCGCCTCTGCACAAGCGTTTGCGTTTCCTGGCCCCGATCTCGCGGTGCAGGAATGGCAAGCGCGTTTGCAAGCGTACGACATCAAAGTGAGCGACTTGTTAGCCAAGGAAACTGCACCGGATTGGGACCGATCCGTTAAGGTGATGACCGATCAATTTGCGCCGGCGAATTTACTGAAGCATTGAGGGAGCCAGCAAAATACGGTTTTCATTTATCGTCTTTGTAGGGCGTCAATAACCGAAGTACATTGCGCCGGATTGATCTCATTCGGCGCAATGTGGCTTCGCCTTATTGACGCCCTACGCCAATTGCTTGCTACCACTGTGTCCTCACAATTCCTACACCTGCTTCAAAGAGTTATCCAGATCGGTACGCAAATCGACAACATCTTCAATGCCGACTGACAAACGGACGAGATTATCAAGAATGCCGAGTTTTGCCCGCGACTCTGCCGGTATGGAAGCGTGGGTCATGATCGCGGGATGCTCGATCAGCGACTCGACACCGCCGAGGCTTTCCGCCAGAGTAAATATCTCCACCGTTTCCAGAAAGCGACGGGCAGAATCCAGATCACCCTTCAGAAATAGGGTAATCATGCCGCCGAAACCGGACATCTGCTTTGCCGCGATTGCGTGCTGCGGATGCGAGCCAAGGCCAGGAAATACCACTTTCTCAACTTTCGAATGTTCACTCAACCATTGCGCCAACTGCATCGCACTTTCATTGTGCTGTTTCATCCGTAGGGCAAGCGTTTTAACGCCACGTAACGCCAGATAGCTGTCCATGGGCCCCGCGACGGCACCAATGCTGTTTTGCAAGAATGCCAGCGTCTCGCCCATTTCAGCGGTTGCCGCTATCAACAAACCACCGACCATATCCGAGTGACCGTTGATGTATTTGGTCGCCGAGTGCATGACAATATCAGCGCCGAGCGCAATCGGTTGCTGGTTGTACGGCGTAGCAAAGGTGTTATCGACCACCACCAGGATGCCCCGCTTCTTCGCTTCATTGGCAATCGCAGCAATATCACAGACTTTCAACATTGGGTTGCTCGGGGTTTCGACCCATACCATTTTGGTATTGGGTTGAATGGCCGCAATGAAATTTTCAACACGGGTCAAATCAACCATGCTGAATTGCAAACCCATCGAACGCTTGCGAACTTTGTCTACCAACCGGAAAGTTCCGCCGTAGACATCATCCATTACGATCAAATGATCGCCGCTGTTCAACAATTCCAGCGCGGTCGCCGTTGCGGCCATGCCAGAACCAAAGGCAAAACCGCGAGCACCGCCTTCCAGTTCGGCAACACAGCGCTCATAGGCAAACCGGGTTGGGTTGTGCGTGCGCGAATATTCAAAACCCCGGTGCACGCCTGGACTTTCCTGGGCATAGGTCGAGGTGAAATAGACCGGTGGCATCACTGCTCCCGTGGACGGGTCATATTCCTGACCGGCATGGATCACGCGGGTACCGAACTGAAGTTTGCTGGTGTCTTTCATGATTTTCTCGCTATGTCGTGGACGAACGGCTAAGGGTTCGTCAGCAAATCATTAAACTCAAATCCAAAGCAAACGTGCCGCCAGCAGCCACAGCAGCACACCAAGAACGCGATCAAACCAAACACCAGCGCGCAAAAACATGGCTCGCACCGGTGGCCGAACCATCACCCAGGCAACCAATACAAACCACAGTGCGGTAACGACCAACATCCAGAAACCGTAACCCACCTGCACCGGCCAGGGCGTGGTGCGACTGACAATTGAGGTAAACAGCGCCAGAAAAAACAGTGTGGCCTTCGGATTCAAGGCGTTGGTCAGAAAACCAGTGCGAAACGCCTGCCACCCGGTCGGTGTGTCATTACCGTTGCCGTTGACGTCCATCGTTGCCAAGGCGCCACTGTGCAGGCAGTTCCAGCCAAGCCAGACTAGATACGCCGCACCAGCGTAACGTACCAGATGAAACAGTGTCGGATTGTCCCGCAGCACAAGCGCAATACCGAGCACGGTGTAGAAAACATGGACCAGAATACCGGTACCAATGCCAATCGCGGTAACGCTGCCGGTATGAAAGCCATAGCGCACACTTTGCCGAACCGTCATCAGAAAATCCGGACCCGGACTGATAACCGCCAACAGATGCGCCAACGCGATCAGCGCAAACTCACTGCCGTATTGAGCCAGCATGGTCGACTGCTATCTGCGCCGGCCTTAGAGCAAGCCCTTTTCCAACAACCAGTCGTCGTTGTAGACCTTGGAAACATAGCGGGTGCCGGTATCGGGAACTAGCGTGACAACACGCTTCGGCGTTTTCTGTTCACGACAATAACGCAGAGCGGCTGCCAGCAAGGTACCCGTGGACGAACCGCCCATCAGCCCTTCTTTGGCCAGCAGCTCGCGCACGACGTGGATAGATTCACGATCCGGAATCTCATACGAACAGGTGACCAGCGACATGTCGCAAATGGAAGGAATAAAGTCTTCGCCAATGCCTTCCACAAGCCAGGAACCTGCTTGTTTGAACTCACCAGTACGATGATAAAGATCGAGAATCGAACCTTCCGGATCGGCCAATACGATATCAATGGCCGGATTTTTTTCTTTCAGATAACGACCAACACCGGAGAGCGTACCGCCTGAACCGACGCCGACCACCACCGCGTCAATCTTGCCGTCCATCTGCTGCCAGATCTCAGGACCTGTGGTTTCATAGTGCGCCTGGACATTGGCCGGATTGGCAAACTGATTGACGAAAAACGCATTCGGCATTTCACGGGCCAGCCGGGCCGCCACTTCCTGGTAATACTCGGGATGACCCTTGACAACGTCAGAACGGGTCCGGATGACTGTCGCACCCATCGCGCGCAAATTGTATTCTTTTTCCATGCTCATCTTGTCCGGCATCACGATGAGCATCTTGTAGCCTTTTTGCGCGGCCACCAGGGCCAAGCCAAGGCCGGTATTGCCGGCGGTCGCTTCCACCAGGGTGTCGCCAGGTTTGATCAAGCCTTGCTGTTCCGCCGCTCGAATCATGTACAGGGCGATACGATCCTTGATGGAACCACCCGGATTCATCAGCTCCAGCTTGCCAAATAGATGGCAGCAACCGGTGTCGAGTTTGCTGAGGGTGGTCATCGGCGTGTTGCCGATCATCTCCAGGACATTACCGCTTACCGACATGCTTAACCTCGATCAAATAGGGTGAAATTTGGTTTATGGGCAACCTGTTTTTGGGGAACCTGTTTCTGGGAAAAAACGGGCGCGCTACTTTACCATATGGGCAACGAGAGGCCTTCGACTCATCGTACCGGTGTGAAAGAGCCCGAATTGCTATACTCGATGCGCTCTACCGGACACATTTAGACGTCCATCTGTCCAAAGCTATTCAAGTCTGCTCACGTCCATTCAACTCCATCACACAACAACATGCCCAAAGGGGCAGTGGTAAGGAAACATGCTGGATCGCGCCAAAGCCGTAGATGAAAACTTCAGCCGTCGAATTCTTGACGGTAATTTGCCGGAAGCGGTTCGCCGCATCACCGCCGCTCAAGCCGGCCTGAACCGCGAAACATTCACTGAACTGTTCCATTCCCAGTTGTTGTCGCGTCACCTCGACCTGCAAGCGCGAGTGCTGAAAGACAAAGGTCTCGGATTTTATACCATTGGCTCCAGCGGCCATGAAGGCAACGCTGCCATTGCCAAAGTGTTCCGTCACACCGACATGGCGTTCCTGCATTACCGCAGCGGCGCGTTCATGGTCCAGCGCTCAAAACACCTGCCTGAGATCAACCCGGTACGCGACCAGATGCTGTCGTTTGTGTGCAGCAAATTGGACCCGATCTCGCAAGGCCGGCACAAGGTTTTTGGCTCGGTACCGCTGTGGGTGCCGCCGCAAACCTCGACCATTGCCTCGCATCTGCCAAAAGCGGTAGGTGCGGCACATGGACTCGGCAAAGCCAAAAAAATCGGCGTCACGCCGGTGATTCCGCAGGACAGCGTTATCCTCTGTTCATTTGGCGACGCCTCACTGAACCACGGCAGCTCGCAGGCGGCGTTTAACGCGGCCGAATACTGGAGCTACCGAGGCGAAGAGCTGCCACTGGTTTTTATCTGCGAAGACAACGGCATTGGCATTTCCGTGCCGACGCCAGACAACTGGGTACAGCACACGATGCAACGCCGAAGCGGCTTGGCCTATGTCCAATGCTCAGGCTTGCACCTGCCTGACATCTGGCTGGCGGCGCAGGAGGCCGAGGACATTGCCCGCCGTGAACGCCGGCCGGTATTTTTGCACATGCAAACTATTCGGCTGATGGGTCACGCCGGCAATGACACCGAAAGTCAGTATCGTGCCCAGCAAAAAATCGAAGCAATTGAAGCGCAAGATCCACTGCTTCACTCAGCCCGAATTGCCATTGATTCCGGATTTATGAGCGCCGAAGATATTGTCGATCAATACGAAAATATCCGACGGCAGGTTGCGCACGAAGCCGATGAAGCCCTGAAGCTGCCAAAGCTCGACAACGCCGAAGAAATCATGTCGGCGCTCGCACCCGTTCGACCCGAACAGCCATTGCCCCCGACACTCAGTGGTGCCCGCCGGCAGCAGTTGTTCGGCAAAGTTTATTCGCAACTGACCGAACCGCGAACGCTGGCAAACCTCGTCAACTTCGCCCTGACGGATTTGATGGCACAGTATCCGCATCTGGTCATGTTCGGCGAAGACGTTGGCAAGAAAGGCGGCGTCTATCGCGTCACCGCCGATATTCAAGCTCGCATCGGTACGGATCGAGTGTTCGATACCCTGCTGGAAGAAACATCGATTTTGGGTGGCGCGATTGGTTTTGCCCAGATCGGGTTATTGCCGATGCCCGAGATCCAGTTCCTCGCCTACACACATAACGCCGCAGATCAGATTCGCGGCGAAGCGGCGACCTTGTCTTTTTTCTCCGCTGGCCAATACACCAATCCGATGGTGATCCGGATCGCGGGCCTCGGTTACCAAAAAGGCTTCGGTGGTCATTTTCACAACGACAACGCCTTCGCGTTCCTGCGCGAGATCCCCGGCGTCATTGTCGCAATTCCCTCCAATGGCTACGACGCCGCGCGGATGCTGAAAGCCTGTGTCCGGCTCGCTGACGAACAAAAACGGGTGGTGATTTTCCTCGAACCGATTGCGCTGTATCACGTCAAAGACTTGCACGATAAAAACGACAATCAGTGGGCGTTTGCGTATCCCGCTGACGAAGCGCCGCTCGTTTTCGGCGAACCTGGACTCTACGGTGACGGCAAGGATTTGGTCATCGTGACTTACGGCAATGGCAATTACCTATCACGTCAGGCCGAGAAAATTCTGCGCGAGCAACACGGTGTCGGTTGCAGGATTGTTGACTTGCGCTGGGTGGCGCCGGTGCATGTCGAGCAGTTGCGCAAAGCCGTCGATGGCTACAAAAAAGTGCTGATTGTCGATGAGTGTCGCAAGACCGGATCGTTGTCGGAAGAAATCACCACCCATCTGGTTGAACACTGCACGCCGCAACCGCAGATCAAGCGCGTGACCGGCAAAGACAGTTTCATCACTACCGGTACTTCATGGCAGTACCTGCTGCCGGGCGTCGAAGATATAGTCGATGCAGCGCTGCGCCTGCATCGCACCAACGCATGAACGCATGAACTGGCAACAATATATTGACCTTTATGTTCCGCTGATCGCAACCGGCCTGCTGCTGATTATTGGCCTGACTCGACTACGCTATCAGGCATCGAGCAGCGCCAATAGCTGGGGCTGGGTAGTAGCCATGGTGTTCATGCCTTGGCTTGCTGTGCCGGTATATCTGTTGCTGGGCAGCCGCAAAGTGGCAGCACGGCGTCGCCGCAAACAACCCTTGACGATCTCAACATCCAGCGAATCGTGTCGCCCCTGCTCGCGTGTTGATCGACTCATTCAGGCCTATCAGCTCCCTGCCGCCAGCGCCGGCAATGACTTGCGGTTCTATTCGTCCGAACACGGCGGTTTGCAGGCATTGCTTGAGCTGCTTGCAAACGCCAGCACGCAAATTGATGTGTCGGTTTACATTCTGCGCGCCGATGCGACCGGTCAACAGGTGGTCAGGCTACTCGCGGACAAAGCCGCTGCCGGTGTAAAGGTGCGGGTGTTGGTCGATGGCATGGGCTCCTGGCTGCTATCAAACCGGGCCCTGCGGCAACTGCGTCAACACGGCGGTGAATTTTCGGTGTTTCACCCGTTGCTGCGCAGTTTATTGACCGGGCGCGGCGGCTTGCGTAATCACCGCAAATTGGTGGTTATCGATCAGCAAATCGCCTGGACAGGTGGCGCCAATCTGGCTCAGGAATATTTTGCGCGGCTCCTCA
>Ga0247727_10017565_pt1 | contig 11377 bp, 14 predicted proteins | sample WisWelCaveWW1625_FD_202498 | JGI IMG/M metagenome (GOLD analysis project Ga0247727, IMG submission 202498) | Biofilm microbial communities from Wishing Well Cave, Virginia, United States - WW16-25 | ecosystem: Environmental > Aquatic > Deep subsurface > Groundwater > Cave microbial mat | place... | reverse complement strand
TTCAAGGACAGGATGGGCATCGACGCCCACACCGGTCACAGCATCGCCCTGCAGGAGATTGAGAACAAGGCGCAGATGCTCAACAACTACCTCGTGAGACACAACGACCCACAGGTCTACGTCTCGATCGAGAACATCAAAAACAGCGGCCTGTCCACCAAGAGGGACGTCAGGGAGTTCGCGAGGTACATCAAGCAGAACGGGCTCGACAGGATCAAGATAACGATTGACGTCGCCGACCTCGACGTCGTCGAGGGCTACAAGGGCGGCTCCTCTCTGAACGGCCTGGTGAAGGAGATGCACTCCGAGGGCACCTCGGACGTCCTCAACTGCATCCACGCGCCCGAGGAGGAGGCCGACAGGATCGGTAGGGACCTCGGAGGCATGCTCGACAGCGTGTATCTGGTCACGGAGCACGCGCCTGCCCGCGACAGAGACCGCAAAATCTACAGCAACAGAAATTCTTAGGTTCTCGTCGCCGGCACGGCGGGCGTCTTTCGAAAGTTATTTAACAGCAGGTCCACACAACATTGGTTGATGTCTACAGCCGCCCAGGTCCAAAAGGACGTTCTAAGCCAGATTAGGCCAAACGCGGAGCAGAAAAGGAAGATTTCGCTCATATCGAGGAAGGCTTTGGCGCTGGCCGGCAAGTTCGCCCACAAGTACAAGGGGAAGGCCATGCTCGCGGGGAGCGTGACCAGGGGGACCTGGCTGCCCGACAAGATGGAGTTCGACGTGTTCGTTTTGTTCCCTGAGAAGCTCAACGAGAAGCAAATGGAGAGGGCCGGCCTCGAGGTAGGCAAGAAGGTCATCGAGTCGCTGAAGGGAAAGTGGGAGCTGACGTACGCGCAGCACCCCTACGTCTCCGGGAAGGTCGATGGGGTGGCAATCGACGTCGTGCCGGCGTTCGAGGTGAAGTCCGCGGAGCAGATCAAGTCCGCGGTCGACCGCACGCCGTTCCACGTGAAGTTCGTGGAGAAGAACCTCAGGCCGAAGATGGCCGAGGACGTCCTCCTACTGAAGCAGATGCTGAAATCGGCGAACGCCTACGGAGCCGACACCAAGACGGAGGGCTTCTCCGGATACGTGTGCGAGGTGCTCACGATAAACTATGGCAATTTTGTGGAGGTCCTGAAGTCGGCGAGGAAATGGGAGCCCGGGGAGATCATTGACACGCAGGACGTCTACAAGAAGACGGACCACGACAAGCTGCGCGAGACATTCAAGGACCAGGCGCTTATTTTGATAGACCCGACGGACAAGAACAGGAACACGGCGGCCGCGCTCTCGGCGAGGAACTTCATGAAGCTCAAGATGCTCGCCGACCAATTTTTGTCGAAGCCGTCGACGGAGTCGTTCTTCGGGAGGAAGGTCGAGCCGATCACAGAGCAGGAGATGAACGAGCTCCAGGCGAAGAGGCGCACGGAACTGTTGATTGTGAAGTTCCTCCCGCCGAAGGGAGTGGAGGACATCGTGTGGCCGCAGATGAGGAAGTTCGCCGAGAGGCTGCAAGGCATACTAGAGGAGACGAAGCACGAGTTCAAGGTTTCGGGCAAGGACGTCTTCACGGACGGATCCTACGTAGCCGCAATCCTGCTCGAGATGGAGGTCTCCAGCCTACCAGCGGTGCAGAAGAGGGTCGGACCGTCCATCTTTGACAAGGACGATGCGAAGAGGTTCCTGGAGAAATATTCGGACGCTATCGCCGGTCCATACGTCGAGGGTACGAACTGGGTGGTCGAGACCAACAGGCAGTTCATGACGGCGCGCGAGAAGGTCAGTGACAGCCTCGCGAGGCCGGTCGAGGAGCTGCTTGCAAAGGGCGTGCCTAAGCTCGTCGCGGAGAGGATAGCGAAGGGATTCGACGTCTTCTCGGATACGGATAGGATAATCGACGAGTCGAGGAGGAATCCCGGATTCGGCGTCTTCATCAGGAAGTTCTTCGAGAAAGAGAAGCTCGCGTGAAAAGTTATATCCGAGCGCGCAGAATAATCCTCTGATGGGAACCGACGTCGACTCATATTTCAAGAGCTCCTTCGACGACCACAAGGTCACGCCGCAGCACAAGAAGAACATCCTCAGGTCAATATACGACGCGATGCAGAGTAGCTCCAAAAACAAGCTGTCGTATCTGGAGATCGGGGACATCACGGGCATGACGTCGCACCAGGTGCTGTGCGCGGCGGACGAGCTGCAGAGGGACGGCTACGTCTCACTGTTCGCCGCCAGAGACTTCAAGTACAAATCGTTCGGCCTCAGCAACATGGTCCTCGGCATCATCGACACGCGACACAGGAACGCGAGCGACGCCGACAAAAAGGCCCCGGAAATCTCCAGCGCCAACAGAGCTTAATTTAGTCGCGAGACAAATCTTTCTTTATGATCAGTCCGGTGTGCGACAGGTGCGGCAAGGAGCTGCAGGAGCTCGGCGGGATACTGTTCTCTCCACTCACCGGCAAGACGGTGACGAAGCTCCACATATGCAGGCCGTGCTACAGCGAATTAATTAAAGGGTTCGACACGAAGTAGGATTATGATTGAGGTCCTATTCCTCGGCACGGTGTCGGGCGTCCCTACGAGGGACAGGAACCACTCGGCGATAATCCTCAGCCACCACGGCGAGAGGAAGGAGACGATGCTCCTCGACTGCGGGGAGGGCACGCAGAGGCAGATGCTGATCGCAGGGATAAACTTCATGGACATCGACAAGATCTTCATCACGCACTGGCACGCCGACCACTTCGCGGGCCTCATCCCGCTGATCCAGACGATGAACCTTGAGAGGAGGCAGAAGCCGCTCTACATCTTCGCGCCGGAGGCCGAGAGGTTCGTCTCTGACATCGTGGACCTCGGGTACTTCGGCCTGAAGTTCGAGGTCGAGGCGGTGAACCTCCCGTTCGAGGGGGAGAACGCCCACAGGATATTCGAGACGGAGGACTATGAGATGCTCTCCATCCCGACGATGCACACGGTGCCCTCCGTCGCGTTCGCGCTGAGGGAGAAGGAAAAATGGAACATCGACCCCAAGAAGATGAAGAAGATGAAGCTGAAGCCCGGCGCCTGGATGAAGGAGCTGAAGGAGAAGGGAGAGGCCGAGCACGACGGCAAGAAGATAATTTTAAAGGACGTCGCCTCCGGAACCCCGGGACTGAAGGTCGTCTATAGCGGCGACACGAAGCCCTGCAAGACGGTGGAGAAGATCTCCGAGAACGCGGACCTGCTCATACACGACGGGACGTTCCTGGAGCTGGAGGACTCGAAGGGGAAGAACCACGCGGACGTCAGCCAGGCGGCGAAGCTCGCGAAGACCGCGAAGGTGAAGCAGCTCATACTCACGCACATCAGCAGGAGATACAAGGACGTCAGGCCGCTGGAGAAGGAGGCGCAGAAGCTCTTCAAAAACACGAAGATCGCGCACGACTTCATGAAGGTCCAGATTAAATGATTTCTTCTGATAATCTTATTTACAATTAGATGAGTTTCGAATCGCATTTAACCTTAACTATCTTTTAATAAATAATGGACTATATTGACGAGAAATATTCTGGCAGCCTCATGGAAGCGGCAGATGTTCTTCGAGAGATGGCCTCCTATAGCAGATTGCTGATTTTGAAGAATTTGATAGAGAAGGGACCTATGACATACTCTACCCTCAAAACCATATCAAAATTCGAGGATAAGAAAGAGAGCGGAAAGTTTGCATACCATCTCAGAAACCTTGGGTCACAAAAATTAGTCTATCAAACTGATGACAAAAAATATGGAATCACGAATAGAGGTACGGTGTTTTTGGTCAGTTCTGTGTCAGCAATAGGGCTTACTACGGAAGGTAATATGAGCAACATGTTGTCAAAAATTATAAAAGAAGCCTACACAATAAACTTAATCGAACCCCAGCTAGACAAGATAACAAAAAATCTACAGTCATCTCTGAAAGATGTAGATAAATTGAAAAAAGAAATAGAAAAACTGAAAGCAGGAAGAATTGGAACAGACAACACTCGTGTTACCGATCAAATAAAATCAGAGAATAAGATACCCAAGACCAAACAAGAAGCTCAGACGGAGAATTTTATCGAAAAATATAAGCTATCAAAAGATGAAATCAAGCTCTCCGAATATTTAATTTCAGTTGAACCGAACGAGTCTAATTTTAATTATAAAATAGCATCTAAGAAAATAGGTTTGAGCCAAGTTAAAATTAAAGATATGTTAGGAAACCCTTTGAACAAAGGTGCCTTTAAGAAGGTTGGCACTTTTGATGAAGAGGATAATCTGACTTTTTACAAACAAGTTCTATAAAGGGTATTTAAGTTTTAGTATTGAATCTGTATTCTAAATGTCTAGTATCCAGGAAAAGATGAAAGTTCTAGAGATAGACTTGATTGGATATGACCTGATGACTGGTATCAAGCCAGTTTTCAAAGCAGCAACCATTAACATGTTAAAGAAAAATGGCGTCAATTCAGTAGGATCATCGAATTCGATGGGACAAGGAACAGCTAGCGGATATGTTCACAACCACATCAAAAACTCGAAGAATTACATTGTATTCTCGGAATACCCGATGCTAGAAGCTCAGCAAACCAACACAATGGACGATACAAACTCTCTTATTTTCTATTTCTACAGATCACCAAACAATAATAGATCGATATATCTAGAACTCGAGTCTGTGAAAATAAAATCAAAACACGAGTTGTATAATGGAGTCGGTAAAATATCAGTAGATATGTTGGATATGAAAATTAAGAAAGAGAAAATTAAATACAAATCAAGATCTGAACATTTTCATGTTCTATCTGAGATAAAGGGCTACGGAACTAAAATCATTCCTCAACAAAAGGCCTCGTCAAGGCAGATTATGGATCTGACAAAGAGGGATGTAAAGTTTCACAACATAGAGCCTGTGAAAAGGGCAATCAAATTCAATCCGGCGGCTAAAATTATATCCCCGGACTTTGAGGTCAGGAAGATACGCGTAAAGGCCCGCGACATCCCAGATCTTTTTATCATCCCTGATTTTCAGAGGAAGAGGTACGAGGACTACAGCGCTGGTATATTCAAGGCGATTGCGACTAACAAATTCTTCAGCGTGGGTCTAATGTCATATGTAGCAACGGACCCTAGGGACAACAGAGATAAAGATGTTATCATCGACGGTCAACAGAGGCTTTCCGAGTTGTACAATGTGGCGATGCAAATAGATCCCAATTTGGAATACAATTTCGCTATAATAACTTTGCCAGAGGATGTAGGCAGGGAAGCCTTCCAGCTTGTAAACAGAGCTAAGAAAATGCTAACTACGGATCATATACATTCTTTGGATGATGGTACTATACCTATAATCAAGGTTCTAGATTCTTTGGGAATAGGACACTATTCAAACAAAACCATCAACTCATCCGATGTCCTAAGGATGTACGACTGGGGGGTTAACAAGGTACGCGACACTGCCTTTGACACAATCATTGAAATGCCCAGAAAGATGAATATGGAAGTTTCACTTAAAATCGGCACATATCTGAAGGTCGACAAGAGCATCGCGGGGAGTTTTGAAAAGAAGAACATTCTTAACAAACCGATAGTGATTAAGAACGGTTTCAGAGTGTATTATGAGAAGGACTTGAGTGACAGTGAGCTCGCTAAAATACTAATGATAACCAAGGAAAATTTGGCTGTGCATGAAATTTCTAGGAACAAGGGACCCGAGAATTATAAAATGATGTACGATAAGATAAAAACAATCGCCGAGCACGTACAGAAGGGAAACTAGTTTCATGGAGAGTTCAGTGAGCCCGCCGTGATTTGAACACGGATAATCAGCTCCGCAAGCTGACGTTCTATCCAAGTTAAACTACGGGCCCTTTCTGTTAACTATTAAAAGGATTGTGTATAAGTTTAAATCTGGCGATTAGATGTCGAACAAGATTTGCAGCACGTGCAGGGGCCACGTCATGTCGAAGGACAACTTCGTCCAGTTCGACTGCCCGGACTGCGGGAAGGAGAGGATAGTCCGCTGCAAGATGTGCAAGGACCTGAGCAACAAGTACGTGTGTCCCGGGTGCGAGTTCTCGGGGCCGTGATTCCTTTGTCAGAAGTTATGATAGTCTTCAAGATCATGCCGGCCGACAGCAACTCCGACCTCTCAAAGATCGAGCAGGAGCTGAGGGCGAAGATCGACGTGAAGAAGGTCGAGCAGGAGCCCATCGCGTTCGGCCTCGTCGCGCTCAAAGCGACTATTTTCATGATGGACGCGGAGGGAGAGTCCGACAGGGTTGAGGGGATAATCCGCGGGATAGAAGGGGTCGGCGAAGTCGAGGTCCTCGAGATGGGCCGCCTGATGTAGCCTAGTTTTTCTCCGCTTCGCTCACTTTCTTCTCGAGCTTCTCGACGGTGTTCAACTTCACTCTCAGGGACTCCTTGAGCCTGTCGACAAATGGGACCTTCTCCCTGTTGATCCCTACCAGGCTCGCAATCTTTCCCGTGATGTAGGCGCCTATGAAAACAAACGACATCGTCCTCGCGAGCTTCGACTCCCCGACCGCCCAGAGGTCGCTAAGGGAGTTGACGTAGTGCTCCAGTATCCCCTTCGTGACCTCTATCCTCGCCTTCATCTCCTCGGTCTCCTGCCTGTCGCGCATGAAGACCACGTCGACGTTCTTCGAGAGGCCAGTCCTCTGGTAGCCGTTCATCTCGTTGTGGTTTATTTCGGGGAAGTAGTCGTATATGACCGCCATCTTCGCGTTCTCGTTGAACTCGTTCTTAATCCTCCTCAGGGAGCCGATGTGGTCGCTCGTGCCGTAGATCGCCAGCCTGGAGTTCTTGATCTTGTTCGCGAGCTCGTCGAGCCCGTTCGTGTCCACCTCCTTGATCGCGTTCTTGGCGCCTTCGAACTCGCCGTCGTAGCTCCCGAACCCGAGCTTCTGCAGGACGACGAGTATGGGGAAGAGCATCAGCGGTAGGGCGTCTCTTGGGTTGCGTCCCCCAGGCACCGGTATTATCGGCACATTGAGCTTCTTCGCCCACTCGCTCATCTTCCCGCCGGACGTCATGCCTATGATGCTGCAGCCGAGGTTCTTCGCCTGCATGAACTGGCTGAGCGTCTCCTCGGTGTTCCCCGAGTAGCTCAGACAGAACACGAGGGACTTCTCGTTCGCGAACTTCGGCATGTGGTAGTCCTTGACGACAATTATCGGTATCTCGAGCTTGGCGACGTCTACCAGAAGGTCCCCCACAACTCCCGACCCGCCGAGACCGCAGACGATTATGTTCGTCACGCCGCTCACCTGGGGCGGCTGGAATTCCCGACCGATCTTTATTCCCTCGTCGCACATCCTGACGTAGTCCTCGGACAGGCCCTTCATCGGATTGTCGCCGAACAGAGCGCTCATGGTATCACTCGAGCACCGCGCTTCCGACGAAAAGGCTGTACCTGTCCTTCCCCTCGAGGTCCTCGATGACCCTCTTGATCACCATCTTCTTCGGGTCGGGCATCATCGGCACCCTCTCCTGGACCTCCTTGAAGGTCTCGAACGGCTTCTTCTTCCTCTCGCCGACTATGTCCCACATGTGCTTCTTCCCTATCCCCGGCAGCAGCTCGAGCGAGTGCAGCCTCGTCGTGACAGGCCCGGCCTTGTTGAAGAAGTTAACGAACCTCTTCTCGTCCTTGTCGACGAGCATGGTCACAATCTCAACGACCATGTTCTTCGCGTAGTTCGTGAGCTCGCTGTAGCCTATCCTCCCGCGGATGTACTTGACCTCCTCCCTCTTGTCGTCTCCGACGTACAGGCGGTCGTTCGCCTTCAGCGACACGCCCTCCTTCACCGCGACCTCGAGCAGGTTGAGGAACTTCTCGCCGATCCCCTGCGCGACGGCCTCCGCCTTCCTGTCGCTCGGCTTGCCGTTCGGCAGGAAATCCAATACTATGATGTAGTCGTCTTTGGCTATCATTAGAACCGCCCCGATCTCACTCGAACTTCTTCACGGTTTCCAGGATTAGGTTCACCTCGTCCTCCGTAACCGTCGCGAAGTCCTTGTGCAGGATCGCGCGGAGGTCGTCCTTGTCCCCCGGTAGAAAATTGACTATCGTGGCGATGTTCTTGTCCCTCAGCTTCCCGATCTTGAACAGCTCCGCGCCGAGGCCCTTTGCGCTGTCCACGTCCATCTCTATGAACTTGTTGAGCGTGTCGGATGCGTTCTTCTGCTCAAACTTGAGGTCCCTCTCCTTCGCCCTCGCGTTGAGTATCTCCCTCGCTTCCGCGTCGGTCACGACTGTCTCGCTCAGAATCTCCATTTTTTACGCCTTCTTCTCCGTTATCGCCTTCAGGTGCTCAGCCCTGCTGATGACCTTCTTGACGCTATTACCGTCTTGTATCTCTATGATATAAGACTTTCCCCTCGTCCCGATGACGTAGCCGCTCCTTCCCCTGAATCGCCTGAACGGCATGCCCCTCTGGCTGGACGGCTCCTGCATGATGACGACCTGCTGCCCGACGACGTACTGTCGGAGGAACTTCATTATGCTCGGCCTGTAGCTCGGCCTCTGCGTGAACTTCTTCCTCGTCCTTCTCCTGGCGCCCCTTGATGTTCGTCCCATGTCAATTCACCGGGTGTATCTTCACTACATCCAGAACTATCTTTTTAACTTTGTCGCTTAAAAGCTCCGCTATGCTCGGCCTGGTCCTGCCGTCGTCCCCGCTTATGAGCTCCTTGATGTACAGCCCCGCGTGGCCCCTCACGACTATCCTCAGCTTCCTCTTTCCCAAAATCTTGTAAGAGATTGCGACGACGCCGCGCTTCCTCAGGAGGTCCGCGCGCCTGTGCTTCACCCTCGTCGGCGTCTGCTGGTGTATCGTCGCGCCCTTCAGCGACTTTATCTTTGGCAGCAGTTTCTTGTCGAAGGCCTTCTCGAACTCGACGTCGGCGGAATACGTCTTGTCGTGCCTGTCGGACTTTATTTTGATCACGTAGGCTTTGTCAGAAAACTTCAGGCCCTTCACTTTTACCTTTCCAGACTTGTTAATCGCTTTCTCGATTTTCTTCAGGTCGATTTTTCTTTTCTTCGGCTTGACCACCTCCAGGACGAACGGCCTGTAGTCGAGGCACCTAGCGTCTATGTCCTCCCTGCCCGACCCGTGGAACGCGTGGTCCTTCCCGTCGGCGGCCTTCATCATCGGCTTCCCGACGATCTCGTGCACGGAGGTCTTGTACCTCTTCCCCTCGCCCTTGCACTCGACGCAGCCCTTGCCCATGCACTCCATGCAGACCCATCTTGTCTGCGGTATCCCCCTCACCAGCTTCTGGTATCCGCCGGAGACGAACAGGCCCTTGATCTGGATCCTCGTCTCGCCCTTCTTCATGTCCAGCAAAACGACGACGTCGGGGTCCTTCAAATCAAATCTTTTCCCGGTTAGTTTCTCTATCTTCTTGCCGACCTCTCGATTAATCTCCGACTTTATCGGCTCCACGTAGTCTATCCCGATCCTATTCCAGAGCTTCTCCTCCGCGTTCTGCATCTCGTTCGTCGGCATCGACCCCACGACGAAGCTGGAGAACTCTATACCTTTCAGCTTGTCCACGGCGACTTTCACTGCTTCGTCAATCCTCTCGGGAAAAAAATTTTGACAGACATCGCACTTCCCCGGCTTTTCTGTTTCACCCTTGACGTTCCTGAACTTGGTTCCGTGGAAATTCGGCATGTAGACGTTGAGCTTCTCCCCCGAATCCAGGAGCAGCGCGACGTATTCCCTTACCGTCTTTCCCCTCTGCGCGTTCGTCATACCCGACAGAAGATTTCCGACGGTCCTGCCGAGGCAGCTGTCGCATATCGGTTCCTTCAGGGCCTCCACAAATCTTTGGTCCAGTCCCATCATGATATCATCCTAGAAGTTCAGGCCGAACTGCTTCGCGAGGTTCTTCATCTGTCCCCTCTGCATGCCCGCCTTTCCGCCGAGCTGCCTCATCATCTTCTTCATCGCGTTGTACTGGTTCAGGAGCTCCCTCACGTCGGCCTCCGTCCTCCCGGAGCCCTTCGCGATCCTCTTGACCCTGCTCGCGTTTATCAGGTCGGGATAGTCCCTCTCGTCCTTCGTCATGCTCTGCATGATGTGTTTGTACCTTTTCATCTTCTCCTCCTGCTGCTTCAGCGCACCCTCTGGTATCCTGCCGCTCATCCCGGGGATCATCCCAAGGACCTGCGTCATCGGCCCCATCTTCTCCATCGCCTCTATCTGGTCCATGAAGTCCTTCAGCGAGAACTTCCCCTCGACGATCTTGCCGACGGACTCCTTCTTAATCTCGATCTCCTTCGCCTTTTCCAAAAGAGTCTGCAGGTCGCCGAGACCGAGAAGCCTTGACACGAACCTGGTCGGGTCGTACATCTCGAGGTCGTCAATCTTCTCGCCGACTCCGATGAACTTCACCTTCGCGCCCGTCACGGACGCCGCGGCGAGCGCGCCTCCCGCCTTCGCGGTACCGTCCATCTTGGTGATTATCACGCCGGTGACGCCGACGAGCCTATGGAACTCCTCGGCCTGGACCTTAGCCACCTTTCCAAGGTCCGCCGGAATGGCGAGGAGGACCTCGTCCGGCTTTATTATTTCGTTCAGCTTCTTCAGCTCGTCCGCGAGCTGCTTGTCGAGGGCGTTCCTTCCCGCGGTGTCGAAAATTATGACGTCGAGCTTCGAGAACTTTTCCATCGCGTTCTTCGCGGCGAGGTACGGGTCCTTGTTGCCCTCGATGTGGACGGGCACGCCGATCTGCTTCCCGAGCTGCTCGAGCTGCTGCGGCGCGGCCGGCCTGTGGAAGTCCAGCGCGACGAGGCCGGGCTTCATCCCCTGCTTGATGAAATATTTCGCGAGCTTCCCTATCGTAGTCGTCTTTCCGGAACCGAAGAGGCCGACGAACATTATCCTCCTTCTTCCCGCGAGTCCAACCGACTTTCCGCCCAGGAGCTTCACGAGCTCGTCGTAGATTACTTTCAGGACATGTTCGCGCAGCGTCATTCCGGAAGGTGGATTCTTGTCCAATGCGTTTCTTTTGATGCTGGCGACGAGCTCGTCGGTCATCTTGATGTCGACATCGGACTGGAGGAGCAGCTTCCTGATGTCCTGGAGGATTTCCTCGACGGTCTTCTTGTCGACCGAGGTGCCGGTGACCAGCTTCCTGATCACTCCGCTGAGTCCCTTGCCTAGCGAGTCGAACATGCTTAGGATTACCCGGAAGCCCTTTTAAGGATTTCGCAGACTATCAGGCCAGAATCCTGTCGACAAACTTCTTCGCGTCGAACTCCTCGAGGTGCGAGTAGTCCTGCCCCAGCCCCAGGAAGAGGATGGGCTTCCTCAGCTCGTGTGTGACAGAGAGTATAGCGCCCCCC
>Ga0247727_10017564_pt1 | contig 11378 bp, 11 predicted proteins | sample WisWelCaveWW1625_FD_202498 | JGI IMG/M metagenome (GOLD analysis project Ga0247727, IMG submission 202498) | Biofilm microbial communities from Wishing Well Cave, Virginia, United States - WW16-25 | ecosystem: Environmental > Aquatic > Deep subsurface > Groundwater > Cave microbial mat | place... | reverse complement strand
ACTTGATCCTTATCCCGATCGTGAGCTATGAGATCGTGCCAGTGAAGAAGGTGACCATCCGTGGTTGGTCGCTGGCCTACCTCGACTCGTACTCCTGCGTGGGTGGGAGCTGCAACGGGACTGGGCACTGGGAGGTTCAGATACACATAGTGGACGCGGCCTACTCCCAGTCTGCCGGCTTCCTGAAAGCCTATGACCCGCTCTCGGGCATTACGATCCGCCGCCTGGTGAAGTAGCCTCTTCGAGCCTTGGCTCGGCGGTGGTCAGGCCCACCCCTACATTTCCTCGTCCGTCTTCCAAGCTCCGCCCACACGGGCGCCGCTGCATTCCCCTGCGTTAGCCCGTCAGTTTGTTTACCGGTTCTTTACTCACGGAACCGCCTCGTTCACGGAAGCGTAGCCGTCAAGGCGATAGTCTGTATGTACGCAGGCAATGATCAAGTATCGGGAGGCATTGAGATGGGTGTAGTTCAAGGCTCTAAGCGACGAGAGGGCGGTCAGACACTAGTTTTGTTCGTCCTGGCGCTCACCGTCATGGTCGGATTCGCAGCAATGACCATTGACGTTGGAATGCTATTCGAGGACCGGCGCCAGCTGCAGAACGCTGCCGACGCGGCGGCTCTGGCTGGTGTCGCCGAACTGCCGAATGATCCGGCGACTGCCAAGCTGAAGGCGCGGGAATGGGCTGTCAAGCATGGCTACACAGCCTCGGCGATCAAGACCATCGACGTGCAGACCACTGCCTACCCCAACGACACAATTTACGTCGAACTGGAGCAGGACTTTGACTGGTTCTTCGGCCGCGTGCTGGGCCAGACATCGGACACCGTCTCAGGCGAGGCAGCCGCGCAGGTGGGCTCGCTCGCCGGCACCAGCAACTTCATGCCATGGGCCATTATGCTCGGAGACTCGACCTGCCTGACCCTCACGGGACAGCCGATTCTGAACGCGAATTGCACGGTGAAGGTGGGCGCTGGCAATGCCATCACGGGCTGGTACGGCGCCCTGGATCTCGATGGAACCGGCGGGGGCGCGGCTGAATATCGAGACAACATCATCGACGGCGACGCCGAGACTGTTTACTGCGCGGCCGGGCAGACCGAGAGCAATTGTCAGTCGTTCGACGTCGAATCGCTGTCCGGCAACCAGGTGGCCGGCACCGACAAGGGAATTGATGCTCGACTTGCCAACGAACCAGCCTGCGATGGCAATGGGAACGGCAAGGACGACTTCGGTGAGGTCTTCGTGCCCGATGTCTCCGGCACAGCGACGTATGCGGTCGCGTGCCCGCAAGCGCCCAGGCTGATCATCGTGCCAATCGTTAGCCTAAACGGCATTCCAGTTAAGACGGTTTCGATCGCGGGTTGGTCCCTCGCTTACCTCAAGAGTTATAGCTGCGTGGGCGGCAACTGCAACGGTACAGGCCACTGGGAGGTTCAGATCAGCATGGTGGACGCGGTGTATTCCCAGTCCGCCGCGTATCTGGGAGCGTACAACCCAACCTCTGCCGTTCAGATACGACGGCTGGTCAAGTAGTTAGGCCGAAGCAGCCTCGCGCTCTCGACTCCGCGCGCGGGGTATCGAGGGCGCCTTTTGTTGTCTCCTACTTCGGCGTTCACTCCCTCTGTACCTGCTGTCCACCCCGTATCCACCGCGATTCACCCTCCTGTCACCAAGAGCACGGGCGTCTCCACGTCTAACTAGCTGTGTGCTCAATATCCGCCGGTTCATGCTCCGGCAGGTGCAACCGGCGTCTTCCGATAGTCGGAGCTTTGTGAGGAGCTAGTGATGAATGGGTTGACCAGAGGCGAGGGGGGACAGGCGCTCACTATCATGGCGCTGATGATGGCCGTGCTCGTCGCCATGGTCAGCATGGCCTTCGACATCGGCATCTTCTTTGAGGACCGTAGACACCTCCAGAACGCCGCGGACGCGGCCGCTCTGGCCGGCGTGGTTGAACTACCCGGCAACCCATCGCTCGCTCGCGACAAAGCCAAAGACTGGATCGTGAAACACGGAGTTCCGGCAAGCAAGATCAAGGAGATTGAGATCCGCCAGACCTTCGTCCCCAACGACACCATCTACGTAGAGATCGGCGATCAATTCAACTGGATATTCGCCAGGGTTCTCGGCATGACGAACGCTGAGGTCGGCGCCAACGCCGCCGCCCAGGTGGGCTCACTGGGCGGTACCAATAGACTCATGCCCTGGGCGCTGATGCAGGGAGATTCGGACTGCCTGGATTCGTCTGGGCTGGCGATATTCGGGACGACCTGCAAGGTAAAGGTTGGGGCCGGCGCTAGCCTTTTACCCGGCTGGTACGGCGCGCTGGACTTTGATGGAAACGGCGGTGGAGCCGCCGAGTACAAAGCGAACATCATCGACGGGACCACGGAGACGAGGTATTGCATCGAGGGAGACGAGTCTCCCGGCTGCGTATCGAGCGTATCCGTGATCGATGCTTTGACAGGAAACAAGACAGGGCCTACGGGAGCGGGCATCGACGAGCGAATAGCCATCACAGGCGCGCCGTGCGACAGTGACGGAAACGGCAAAGACGATTTCGACGAAGTCTTCATACCAAGCGGCGTCGCGGAGCCGCCTTACGTGGTGAACTGCGCTGCCAGTCCGCGCCTGATAATTATTCCGATCGTGAACTACATCAGCACTCCCGTCCACACGGTTATCATTCGGGGGTGGTCACTGGCCTACCTTGAGAGCTACTCTTGCAACCTTTGCCAGGGGCTCGGCCACTGGGCGGTAAACGTCCAGGCTGTCGACGCCGCATACTCCCAGGCGGCCGGTTTTCTCACGGCCTATAACCCGCTTACCGGCATCACGATCCGCCGCATGGTGGAGTAGGCTGCTCTCACCTGCGCGTTAGGTAGCGGCCGGCCCGCTCCTCCGCGCCGGTCTTGTATTTTCACTTCCTCTTTACCTACGTTTACCCCCGGTTAACTGACGCACTGAGCCACGCCCATTAAGTTAGAGAGCGAGGGTTTGCGGCCGGTATCCTGCCGGAGAGGAGAAGCAGTGATGAATCGGCCACGCAAGAAAGATCCGAGCAACCTGAGCAAGGGCCGCGAAAGGGGACAGGGGCTAATTCTGTCAGTGCTCGTAATGGGCGCCATTTTCGGGTTTACTGCTATGGCATTGGACGTAGGAATGATCTTCCGGGACCGGCGCCATCTCCAGAATGCCGCGGACGCCGCGGCCCTGGCCGGTGCGGCTGAGTTGCCGATGAACCCGGCAAGAGCCGTCGTCAAGGCTCGACAATGGGCAAAGAACAATGGGCTCGACTCGTCTCAAGTGAAGACCATCCAGGTACGATCGGCAAACTTCCCAAACGACACGATCTACGTGAAGGTAGAGGAGCAGTTCGACTGGATCTTCGCGAAGGTGCTCGACCAGGATCAGACAGCGGTATCTGCTGACGCAGCAGCGCGGGTCGAAGCATACGGCGGGGGCCACAACATCATGCCGTGGGGCCTGTTGAAGAGCGACTCCAGCTGCCTGCAGATCGATGGCACTCCCATTTTGAACGCCGACTGTTCGGTGAAGATCGGCGCAGGCAGCAGTATCACCGGTTGGTATGGCGCACTCGACCTCGACGGAAACGGCGGGGGCTCGGCGGAGTACGAGGCAAACATTATCGACGGGGAGTCCGAGACTCTCTATTGCGCGCGCTATGAAACCACCCCTAGCTGCGAGTCAGTCGTCGATACGCTGGCAGGGAACAAGGTCGGTGGGACCGACCATGCGATTGACGAACGGTTGAGCCGAGAACCAACCTGCGACGATAGCGGCAATGGTCACGACGATTTTGAAGAGGTTTTTGCAGCAAGCGATGGGACTGGTCCCGCTTATTCCGTTATCTGTCCGCAAAGTCCACGCCTGATCTTCATTCCGGTGGTCAGCTTTAATTCGGTGCCCATTCAGCAGGTCACAATCGAAGGTTGGGCGATCGCGTACCTGCACGGATACCATTGCGTCATCCTGAACTGTACGGGGGCCGGCAACTGGGTAGTCGACGTTGAGGTCGTGGAGACCAACTATTCTGACTTCCCGGGTATCGAGAGTAACTTTAACCCCACGACGACCGTAACCGCGCGTGAGCTGGTGCAGTAGGCTCAGGCGCGGTTACGCATAGCGCGCTGCATCTGGCGGTCGGCGTCGCGCTTGGCGATCGCTTCACGCTTGTCATAACGTTTCTTGCCTCGTGCAAGCGCGATCTCGAGCTTAGCCTTTCCGTCTTTGAGATAGAGGCGCAGTGGAACAAGTGTGACGCCCGCGGTGTCGATTTCACGCGAGAGCTCGTGGATTTGGCGGCGATGCAGCAGTAGCCTGCGGCTGCGGGTCGGGTCGTGATTCGTTTGACCGGCTGGGGGGTACTGGGCGATATGGGCGCCCACGAGCCATAAATCGCCGTCGATTGGGCGTACATAGGCCTCGCGGATGCTGATGTGTCCCTGGCGGATCGATTTGATCTCGGTACCAAGCAGAGAGAGGCCTGCCTCCACGGAGCGGAGGACGTGGAAATCATATGTGGCCTTGCGGTTGGCTGTTACGGTCTTTTCGGTCACGTGGGCACCTCAGGAGGGAGGCACTCTACATAACGTTATGGTTGTCGCGTTTGCGTGCCGTCACCTTGAAGGAAATCTATCGCCGCAAATAGCTGGACGTCGCGCTGCGCGTCCGTGTCTTCCTGGGTAGCGGAAATCTTTACGTCTGGCGCCAGTCCAACGCCCTCAATGAGTTCGCCCTTGGGAGTCTTCCAGCGAGCGATCGTGACGTAAAGCGCGCCGCCATCCGAAAGGGTACGGACATGGTTGACTGAGCCCTTACCAAACGTCTGCTCACCGATGAGCGTCGCTCTGTCATGGTCTCGGAGGGCCCCGGCTAAAACCTCGGACCCACTCGCTGAACCTGGTCCGACGAGGACCACTATTGGGATGTCGAGGGCCTCTCCCCCTTTTCGCGCCTCGAACGAGGTTTCACTGCCATCGCGATCCACCTGGGTGATGATGATGCCTTGGTTCAGGAACATATCAGCGACGGACACGGTTGCATCGAGGCCGCCCCCCGGGTTGCGCCGCAGATCAAGAATGATTCCCTCGTAGCCGGAATCGACGACCATCTTCAATTCTTTGCTCAGATCATCCACGGTCTGGTCGGTGAACTGCTGAAGCTCGATGTACGCCAGATTCTCAACGGGAGTCCCGCTCGAATCCTCGATTTCGTGGGCGAACACGGTGGGAATCACGATGGTGCTCCGCGTGATGAGGACCTCCTTTTCCTTTCCATCGGAATGCCGGATGCCAATCATCACTTTGGTACCCTGGCGTCCCCGTATCCGCTTCACGGCCTCGGCGACAGTCCAGCCGGCCGCTGGTTCGCCATCGACAGACACGAGAACATCTCCCGGTACGATCCCCGCCTTCTCCGCCGGCGAATCACGAAACGGCGCTACGATTACGATTTCGCCTGTGACAGGATCCTGATCGACCTGGGCTCCGATGCCCTCGAAGGCGCCGGATACAATGTCGATCCCGGTGGCGAAGTCTTCGGGGGAGATGTAGACGGTGTGTGGGTCGCCCAGAGAGTCAATCAAACCCTGAATTGCGCCTGCCCGCTGCTGGGAGTGGTCGAGCGCATCCGGGTTTACAAAATCCTCCTCCAGGATTTGCTCAATCTCGTCGAGGATTTGGAAGTCTCCGGCACCAACCGGGCTAACGTTCCCGGTTGGCGTCGTTTCATCGCCGATTGCGTGCCCAACGACGCCAGCCATGACAATCACAAGAGCCAGCGCCAGTGAGGCGATACTTAACTTAACTGTCTTCCACATGGTCTAGCACCTCTATCTCGGTGAGAAATCGACATAAGCCCCCGCCCGTCACATCTGGCGGGCTTCCACAGTGACTTACGTATGGCGGATTACTTCGGATCAGTTTAACCCAGTCACATTTAGTCTACCATCGCTCACGCAGGGGTGGCAATTTGAATCCGACCCACCGATGACGCCCGCTCAGTCACGGGACTGACTCTGAGTCATTCACAGCGTGTCGCTTTCCGATTCCTCTGGCCGCGACTCATTGCTGAGTACATAACAGATATAGTGCGAACATAGAGATTTGCGAGTCTCATTCAACCCTCCTATGATGATAAGCCCTTGACCCATCGCATAACCATCGAACGCAACACGCTGCGATTTGCGGCCGCTCACTTCACGACGTCTGGGGACGCGTGCGAGCCACTCCACGGTCACAATTACGATGTATTCGTCGAGATCGAGGGAGAGTTAAGCAAAGACGGGTGGGTGCTGGATTTTGTGGAGACGAAACGATTGGTGCGGGGGATATGCGAGGAGCTCGATCACCGGTTTCTGCTGGCACTGGGAAGCCCCGCGCTGAACACGCGGGAAACACCCGACGCATACGAGATCACACACAGAACCCGCCGTTATGTCATACCGAAAGAGGACGTCATGGCGCTCCCTGTGGATAACACGACGGCCGAACGAATCTCTGAATGGATCGCCAATCGCATCATCCTGACGCTGAGATCACGGGGCGCCTCTAACGTTCGGACGGTGACAGTGGGCGTCGAGGAGGCGCCCGGGCAGGCCGGTTGGTTTACTGCGCGATTGAATCAAGCCGATTGACAGATGGATGAAACCTCCTATGATGTATCCTACCGGAACCACCTGCCGCAGGCCCCATTAAGCGGAGCAATGCAGATCGACTGGCAACAGGCCATAAACGATATCCTCGCCAAGAAGCTGGCGTGCCCACGGTGCGGCAGCTTCACTGACGACGTGCTGATCGGCTATCTTCGCACTCCCGAGGCGGCTGAGTGGGCTCCGTTGTGTGAAGGTTGCGCCAAGAAAGACAGCTGCGACGCCCGCAAATTTGTAGTCCTTTGCGAGGGGTGCTCTACCGAAGTTCGCCTGCGTGGCCGGCGCGTCGATGAGGACGGCTTCATGTCTGCTCTCGTGGAGGAATGCCGCCGGAACCTTGAAGAGACGCTGGACTATTTGGCCGACTACTGGCGCGAGGACCTGGATGTCGATCCTGAAGAGATGGACAAACGTTTGGAGGATGTGGACGCCGAACTGTTTGAAGAGGAGGACAGCTGGCGACGCTATCTCGAGGAGCAGTATCTGAAGATTCATCAATGGTTCCGCGAGAGGCGGCTGGCTGTTCCAAACCCCGGCTGGCGCTCCGAATACGTGGAGGACATGATCGGTCTGGGGTACGTCACGCTTCTGGGTGACTAGTCCCAAGGTGCCAGACACCACTTAGTTGTGCAACAACGTTGTCATAGAAAGGACTCGCAATGCTTCACCATAGTCCGTGGTTCACGTTGGAGCCGTACCCCGAAATCCCCCTCACTCGTCTCCTCGCCCCGTCGGCGGAACGCTATCGGGATAAGCCTGCCTTCATCAACTTCGATGGCAAGTCTTACACCTTTGGCGATATCTGGCAGGCGTGTCGCCGCCTGGGCCGCTTTTTGCAGGATAATGGTCTCCAGAAAGGCGATCGCGTGGCGATCCTGTCTGCCAACGCCCCGGAGTACTTTGTGGCCTTCTACGGCACCCTCTTCGCGGGTGGCGTGGTCACCACGCTCAATCCTCTGTACAAGGAACGCGAGGTGCTACATCAACTTGAAGACTGTGGCGCGCGCGTCGTCTTCGCCATGGGCGCCCTCCAGCCGTCGGTCCACAGCGTCCGCGAACACCTCACCGAGCTCAAGAATATCTTCGCCATAGAAGATGTGTGGTCTCTGGCCGCGGAGGCCCAGGGCGACCCTCTTCCAGTTGACCTGAACCCAAAAGAGGACCTTGCCGCCCTGCCCTACTCCAGTGGCACGACGGGTCTTCCGAAGGGCGTTATGTTGAGTCACTTCAACCTTGTGTGCAACGTCAGGCAGACCCTGTCGACCGGCCTCGGTAGCGGCTACTCGGTCTATCTGGACTTCTTACCGTTCTACCACATCTATGGAATGATCGTGCTTATGGCTTGTGGCTTCGCCGGCGGCGTGACACAAGTCGTCATGCCTCGATTCGACCCAACTCTCTGCCTAGATCTCATCCAGCGGCACAAGGTAACGAATCTTTTCGCAGTTCCACCGGCGCTTCTCGCCCTCGCCAACTTCCCTGACGTATCGAAATTCGACATTTCGAGTCTGTCGATGATCATGAGCGGCGCCGCACCGCTTCCTCCAGAAGTAGCGCGCTCGGCGGCCAGCGCCCTGAGCACGACCGTTCTTCAAGGATACGGGATGACCGAGACAAGCCCCGTGACCAACGTGAACCCAATCACGAGGATCAAAGACGCCACCGTGGGCCCTCCGATCGCCGACACCATCGAGAAAGTCGTCTCGCTCGACGACGGTCGCGAACTGGAATCCGGGGAGATAGGTGAACTGCTAGCCTTCGGTCCGCAGGTTATGCAGGGCTACTGGCAGCGTCCGGACGACACGGCAGAGACGCTGGCAGGTGGAGGCTGGATACGGACCGGCGACATCGTCCAGTGCGATGAAGAAGGTTATGTCACGATCCTTGACCGAAAGAAAGAGATGATCAAATACAAGGGTTATCAGATCGCACCGGCGGAACTCGAGGCCCTCCTTATGGAGCATCCGGCGGTAATGGACTCGGCCGTAATCCCGAAGCGTGACGCCGAGTCGGGCGAGATCCCAAAGGCCTTCATTCTCCTTCGCCAGGGTCAGTCCGCCTCGCAAGAAGACCTTATGCGCTTCGTCGAGGAGCGAGTCGCGCCGTACAAGAAGGTGCGCGAGATTGAATTCGTCGAGGCAATCCCAAAGACTCCCTCCGGAAAGATCCTTCGCCGCGAACTAATCGAGCAGGAACGCGCCAAAACAAGCGCGTAACGCTACCTCCGCGCGGACGTCCAATAGCTGCGACAACTTTGCAGCAGGTCGCTGCGTTCTATATCTCGGGATCAGGCAGCCGAGGCGATCCGGCTGCTCCTTACAAGCGCTGGTTCTAGATTTAGAGTGAAACAGAGGAGCTGAAATGGGCGACAAACTTCTGACTTGGATACTTTCGCTACTGGCACTAGGGTTCGTAGTCGTCGTTGCCGGCGTCGTCGTCCTCGGCATTCTGGCTGTTACCGGCAGTGTTGGTAACACGGGCCAGTGCGTCAGCGATGAGCCGGACACCTCGGGCAAGCCAGTCATCCGAGGCGTGTCGCGAAATTCAACTCTCAGGATGCAATGGCAGGACAAGTGGAACAAGTTCGACAAAGCGCTGGACGGTGGGCAGAGTAGTTCCACCACCTTTACAGAGAGCGAAACCAGCTCCCGCGCACAGGCCTTCCTCGATAAGAAGAAGGCTCCTATCTCCGAGGCTGTCATCTGCTTTCACGACGGCGACGCGGAGGCACGGGGCAAGGTAAACGCACCAATCATCGGGGATATTCCGGCGATCGGCGGCATCTTCGAAACTGACGCGAAGATTCGGGGCACGATCGACTTGAGCGGTCCTCATCCGAAAATCGTGATCACCGATGTTGAAGCCGGCAACCTACCGGGCTTCGCCCTGGATCAGCTTGAGACTCAGATTCAGGATATCGTCAACAGCCGCCTTGACGATCTGAACCTCGACCACACGCTAGAGGTCGCATTTGCAGAGGGTTCCGTCACAGTAAACGGATCTCCCTAAGGAGTCGCCGGGCCGGACCTATGAAGGTTTGCGGCCAAGAGCAAACACGAACTCGCCCGGCACATCGTAGCCGTTGCCGCGACGATAGCCCTTGATGCTCTCGAGGTACTCCGCATGCACTTCGTCTTTCACCTCCGGAGAGAACTTGGAGTAAGCGAGGGCCACAGGTCCTCCCGCGAAAACTGCCGCCAGCACATTGTGCTCGCTCTCGAATGCGAGAGGGCGGTGCAGGCGCTCGTCATGCACATCCACGAACCCAGCGCGCTCGAACGCTCGCTTCGACGCGCCCTCGGGGCCCAACTGGAAGAATAGCGGGCAGACATCGGATTCGACGCGAGAATCTACGATCGGAAAGATTTCCGCCCAACCGCAGAGATCCCTCCTCCCCCACACCGCCATCGCGGCGCGCCCTCCAGGCCGCAAGACGCGTTTCATCTGCTCAATGGCCCGCTGCGGGTCCGCTGGATACATCAGCCCAAGCACACATAGTACGGCGTCGAACGTTCCGTCTGCGTACGTGAGCTCTTCGGCGTCAACGCGCTCGAAGCGCATGTTCGTGACGCCACCGTGCTCAGCTCGCTCGCGCACATACTCGACCATCTTCGCCGAAATATCCGTAGCCACCACCTCCCCGCTGTCTCCCACACGCTCCGCCGCCATGAACGCCCCCACTCCTGTGCCGGTTGCCACGTCGAGTACGAGCTCGCCCGGTTGAAGGTTCAGAAGCTCGATGCACCGTTCGGAGCAGTGCTTCAGCAGCGGCACGAAATAGCTGTCATAGTCCTGGACCGCCTTGTCCCAGCCGTATCGCTGTACGCGCCGGTGCAGTTTCGGTTCCATGCTCTACTTCTTGGCAGCCGCGGCGATCTTGTACTCCCCGGAGACGGGAATCGCCCTGCGTATGATATCCAACACCGAGCTATGCCGGTCCGCGTGGTCGATGAGCTCGCGGATTCGCTCTTCAGGCGCCGAACTGGTGATCTTCGTCGTGTAGCGCACAGCGCCCCAGCCCGGCGCGACGCTGTCGTCAATTGCGAACACGCCTCGGGCGTCATAATCTGATTCGATCGTGACTTCGACGCTATGGAGGTGAATCCCGAAGACAGCCGCCCACATCGCGTAGCCGATCGCAAGGCAACTGCCCAGCCCAGCGCGCGTGAATACGCCGGGATCCGGGCCAAGATTGGCGCCACCCATTCCCGTTCCCTCGTCGGCAACGAGCTTCCATTCGCCGTCTTCGATGTCGGCCGTGGCACCCGCGCGAATGGTCACAGTCGTCTTCGCGGTGCCCTGGCCAATCGAGGGTCGACGCTCGACCGCCCTCAGGTTGCGTTCTAGGCCCACTTTGAGTTGCCCGCTATCGATTGCCATCGGATCTCCTTCCCGCCTCTTGGAACGATTCGTATGCTAGGCGTGTCCGGGCTGGGGTGTCAACGTGGGGAAAGCGAAAGGGCGGCCTCCCAAGGGAAGCCGCCCGTGGCGAATCGTACTTTCGCCCGATTTAGCAGCACTCAGGTCCGCAGCAGGCCGCCTCGCCGGTGGCTGATACGACCTGAATCGGCTCGGACAGCTGCGTGTTGTCGCCAGGCTTTTTGGCACGAACGATAGCGCTGACGAAACCGATCTTCTCGGCCCCGCTCTTAGCGTACCGACGCATCAGCTCGCCCATTCCGCCGCTCTCGGCATCGGCGGCC
>Ga0247727_10017563_pt1 | contig 11378 bp, 15 predicted proteins | sample WisWelCaveWW1625_FD_202498 | JGI IMG/M metagenome (GOLD analysis project Ga0247727, IMG submission 202498) | Biofilm microbial communities from Wishing Well Cave, Virginia, United States - WW16-25 | ecosystem: Environmental > Aquatic > Deep subsurface > Groundwater > Cave microbial mat | place... | reverse complement strand
CTTCTTATTGGGGTGATAGTTGGGGTGTCGGAATGCTCAGCGATATCAAGTGTCCGGACTGTGGAAGCCATGACTTTTTCCATAACCGTGGAAAAGGCGAGCTCATCTGCAGGCAGTGCTCTATCGTACTGGACGAATCCATGGTCGATTTCGGACGCGACACCCGCTTCTTTGAGGATGATGGCGACGGCGAGAACAGCTCCCGCACCGGCGCTCCCTTTGACCCGCTTGTCGTAGACAACCTGGGCACTTCTATTGGCAACGCATCTGACCTGAGCAAGCTCTCAGGCAAGAATCGCGCTCTTTTCCAGCGCATCAAGAAGCGCCAGCACTGGACTGCGACGTCTTTTGAGCAGAACCTCAAGACCGCTTTCAACAATTTGAAACTCATGTCCGGCGCGCTTAACATGCCGAATTCCGTCGAGAAGGAAGCTGCAGTGATTTACCGCAGGTGCGTTGAAAGGGGCCTCACCAAGAGGTCTGCGATTGAGCACCTGGTCATTGCCTCGCTGTTCCTTGCTTCAAAGCTGCAGGGCTTCCCGCGCGCGATGAAAGAATTTGCAAACGTCGCAAAGATAGACATGACCATCCTCGGCAAGAACTACAAATTGATTATGCGCGAGCTCGGCATCAAGATTACTCCGACGAATCCGCTGGATTACGTCACCAAGTTCGCGTCTGCATTGAAGCTTTCGCCGAAAGTGCAGGCAAAGGCAGTCAAGTACATCGAGCAGATGGAAAAGATGGGCCTGACTTCAGGGCTTTCCCCTCTGTCTGTCGCTGCTTCGACGCTGTACATCGCGGCGCAGCTTGAAAAGGAAAAGCGCACCCAGCGCGAGTTCGCAGAGATTTCCGGCGTCACCGAGACCACGCTCCGAAACAGGTGCAAGGACCTCGTCAGGGCGCTGAAAGTCAAGGTGAAATAAATGAGCCGCGACTACATTCTGCACTCGCTGGACACCAGGAAATACACTCTTGAGCACGCAGACAGCAAAGAGACTGTTTCTGCTCCGACCATTGAAGGCCTCGGACGCAAGCTTGCTGAGCACGCGCTTGTCGCGCCGAGCATCAGGCTTGACACGCACTGCGAGCAGTATCTTCATGCAGACACGGTCAAGCGCATCCTGCTCGCGTACGAAGGTGCGAAGGAGCACGAACAGGTCAAGGTGAAATAATGGAATCTCCCGACGTGAAAAATCCCTTCCTGTGGGGCTACACTCCGAGCGGGGTTTATTTGCCGAAAAGAACTGAGCAAGAGATGATTGCGGCGGTGGAACAAGTCGGGTGGTCGCGCGTGGGCAGACATTGTGACCAGGAGCACTTCTGGGTATGCCCATTTTTTATGAATGCCCCGCAAATTGAATATCTTCTTGAGCTGGCGGAGGGCAGAAAACTGCGCAATTCACAGTTCAGCACAGAGTCTCTGGAGCGCATTTCCCTGATGAGCGCCGAAGAGCTCAAAAAAGTCATGCCCGCAATCAGCAAAGAGCATCTGGCAAAGGATCCGGGTGCAGCGCTGGCTGAAAGCTATTACGCACGCGACGCACGCGCGAGGCGGTGAGTGCAGCATGACACAATCAAACCCTGATAACACAAGCCGCGCCGCACGACACTTCATCCTGCTTGAGGACCGCTCCAACGGCAAGCCGAAATTCGTGCTTCTCAGGGAAAATCCCACGCTTGATTTTGTCGCGTGGGATTATGACATTGACACGCTTGTCAGCAGGCTCGCAAACAGGAATGAGCGCACCATTGACGTTCTGGACCGCGTGAAGACGCTGGAAACCGCTGACGAGGCAGGCAAGTGCTATCCGCTGCAGGAGCACGACATCTTGCGCTTTGTCGCAGACTATCACAATCTCTACGAAACAAGGCACGCTGCGCTTGCGTGAGCAGCTACATGGGCGAAAAAGAAGTTTTCAAGGAGATTTTTACCGACCCTAAATACGAAATTCCTTCTGCGAAGCTGCCGTTTGTGTGGGAGATTGAGTACCAAGGGGAGATTTCTCACCTGGTCGGCACGTGGCATCGGTATCCTGCGGATTTCCGCGATTCTTTTGCAAATTTGCTGTGCGGAAAGCGCCAGGCGGCAATGGAATTCGCGCCACACGAGTATGAAGAAAACAGGATGCTGTTCAGGCAGTCTGAGGAATACACAGCCGCGGTCTGCATTGATTCTCTCACTGAAAACGAACAGCAGGCACTCGCTGAAGTGAGCGGCAAAACAGCTGAGACTATGCGAAAAATGCCACTCTACCACCTTTATAACCTGGTCAACGAGCAAGCTGCGGCGCAGGCAGGAATGCCGATTAGAAAAATGGACATTGACCTGTACAAAATTGCGGCAGAAAACAAGATTCTGGTCCACAGCCTGGAATCGCCGCAAGACCTTGCTGCGGCAATGGTAGTGCTTATTCCACAGATAGAAGAACAAGTGCGCTGGATGGCGCGCAATCCGGCAAACGACACTGCGGTTCTAGAATTGCAGGACCTTGTGTCCGCATACACCCAAGGGGATGCCGCAAAGTGCCTGAGCCTGCGCATCGCATATCTTGACCAGACAATGCAGGAATATTGCGCGGCACATCCTGAACTCGTGGCTGAGCGCAACAAAAAAATGGTACGGCACGGCCTTGACCTGCTTGCCGCGCCAACGCTTATTGCTGTCGGGCTCACGCACGCCATCGCCGAGCCTGGCTCCATGGTTTCGCTCTACCGCGATGCAGGGGCAAAGGTTGAGCGCGTGCCGCCGCCTCTCCCACTACCGGGTGAAGCAGTCCTATGAGCATCTCTTTCTGGACAAGGGCGCAGGCTGCGTTGCAGGCGACGCATCGGCTTGATGACAAACTGCTCAAGCAAGCCCTCACTGCAGATGACTTGTGCGGGCTGATCAGGGATAACCTCGCAATCGCCGAGTACAAGCTGAGTCCGGAACTGGGCAATGACGTCAAACAAGAGCTCAAGGCACACCTCAAGGGCTGCAAGGATTGCGGGAAGAATTATGGTGACCTGCAAGGCCTTTCGATGGCGCTGTCGTTCTATAACGACAATGAGCTCAAGAAAGGAGACGCCAGGCAACTGGAGCAGCACATGGGCGGGTGCGAAGGCTGCAAGGACCAGCTGCGCGAGTACAAATCAGTCGCAAAACTCAGCCGCGCCGCAATCGGCGACCGGAACCCGCACCGCAGGCGTCCGTACGGCATGTAGTTCAAGAGAATATTTAAATACTGACTTCTGCTCGTTATTGTCGTGGAAAAAGAGGAGAACGCGTTTGTGAAGGCAGAGGAGGAACTGCTGAAGTTCATCAGGCCAAAGGTGCCGAAGAAAACATACCGCGAGTTTGAAGAAATCCTGGTCATTGAATTCATTTCCGTGACCGGCGGCGTGCTCGCGGGAGCTTTGCTTGCATATTTTCTTGACAAAATCGCGCTCATTCCCGGGCTGCTGATTTTCCTGCCGGGCTTTCTCGCGATGCGCGGAAACATCTCCGGCTCGCTGGCTGCCCGCGTCGGCGAAGCACTGCACCTCGGGCTGCTGAAGCACAAGAAGCACAGGTATTTTTTCCACGCGAACAACTGGGCGGCATTCACGCTGGGTGTGCTCGTGTCATTGTTCCTCAGCATTGTCGCATATTTGGGAACGCTGTGGTTCTTCAAGGTGAATGCGCCGCAAATCATTGCCATCGCGCTCATTGCAGGAATCATTTCCAACATCCTGATGATACCGCTCACAAGTAGGGTTGCGGTCTGGCTGTTCAGACATGGGTACGACCCGGACAACATCATGGGCCCGTACATCACGACCGTTGGCGACGTCATATCAGTGGCGGCGCTCATCATCGCGATACTGGTGGTACCATGAGTTCACGAATGGTGCCCGCCAAGGAGCGAAGCGAGTTGGTGGTACCATGAAGCTTTACTGGAAAATCATCAAGGAAAGCGTCGGCATCCTGCTTTTGGCGTCGCTGCTGAGCACGCTCGGCGGGTTTGGCATTGAAAGCGTCAGGAACAACCTGTTCCTCCTGCTTCCGCTGCTCATCCTGATGCCTGCGCTGAACGACATGACTGGCGATTACGGCGGCATTATCGCTTCCCGCTTCACTACCATGCTCGCGCTGAAGCACATCAAGGAGAAAGCGTGGTGGAAATCACACTTGCTCCACCGGCTTTTTGGAGAAGTATTCATCATCGGAACGCTGTCAGCAGTGTACATCACCGTGCTTGCGGGCTTTATTGCGGCATTCAAGGGATTTCCGATGGACTGGAGCGTCTTCCAGCGCGTCCTGCTTATCGCGCTGTCAACGACCTGGCTGCTGATTTGCGTATTGTTCGTAATCTGCGTGCTCGGCGGGTTTTACGTGTACAAAAGAAAGCACAACCCGGACAATTACCTGATTCCTATCGCGACCAGCGTCGCCGACCTGGGCGCAATGTTCATTTTGACGCTGCTGGTCAGAGTGCTGTTCTGATCAGTTCGCGAAATAGTCGTGGCCTGGCCTTTTCTGAAACCTATCAGGGTCCGCGAACTTCTTCATCTTCTGCGCCACGCTGAGGAAGCGGTAAAAGTCGTCATGCGCCTGGTCAATGGGCGTTCCGTAAATTAGCCGCTCGTAGCTGAACCGCTTGGTTTTCGGGTCCTTGATGTGGTCCAGCATGCAGGAGACGAACTCGTAGTGGTCGCCGAGCCTGGTTTTTTCGAGGTCACCGCTGGACTGCTTGAGGTTGTGGGCGTCCGAGCGCCTGACCGTCGCGAGATAGTCGACCATGCGGCCGAACCGGTTGGCGTCCTTGAAGGCATCCTTTGCCAGTTCTGTGTTCCATTTCCTGCGGAACTCGGTCAGCGGAAACTTCCGCAGCACGCCCTCCAGGTCTGCCATGGTCCAGTACGGGTCATTGAGTTTTTTTCCGACAGTCATTTCCTGCTGGGGCACGTCGCCGGTGTAGAATTTTGCAGGCACGTGCGTAACCGCAAGGTCAATTGTATTCCCGTACATTTCGCGGGCGCGGTCTGCCTTGCCGCTGTTCGCGAGCCAGAGCAGTTCTGCAGGCACATTGCCTGCGACGCCCTTGCGGTGCTCGCGTTTTGCCTGCAAGCGGTACGCGCCGAGGAGCACGTATTGTTCGCGCGTCATCAGGTGCGGAAGCGTCCTCAGCGTCATGTACGCCCGGTGCACGTCCATAGGCAGCTTGTGTGCCTTTGCCTCTCCTGCCATCCAATTCATGTCGTTTTTGCTTTTGGTCTGGAATGCCCAGACAAGCGCAGACCAGTACTGTTTGGCGAGGTGCGGACCTTCCTTGAGGAGCTCAGGGTTATTGAGCAGAGCGGGGTCAACATTGTTCCTGCGCGCGACTTCGGCGAACTGCTCAGGCATTTTCAGAATTTCCTCAAAGGAGTGCTGTGCTTTCTTTGCGCGTGCGCGCACGTCTGCTACGGGCAGTTTGCGCAGTTTTTTCCTCATGTCCTTGTCGTTCAGCAGGGGAACAAAGACCAATGCAGAGCCAAGCTGTTTTTCGCCAATCATTCCTTCATACTGCGCCCTGCTGTCCAGGGTAAATCCTGCCGCGACTTCTCGCGCGCGGCTGTTATAGAGCGTCAGTGTGACCGGGTAGGCAACGCGGCGGAGTTCCTGCCCGCTGACGCTTGCCGCGTCGCAGATAGTCTCGTAGCGCCTGCCTTCTTCAGGCTTCGCGAGCTTCTCGCCCTTGACGGATGTGCCCACGTTCAGCACAAAGCTGCCGCGGAAGTTGCCGCCGTATTTTTCCTGAATCTTGTCGCTCACCCAGCGGAGAAGAGCGATGCCATTGGTGTTTCCCTGCTTTCGGAAATACTGGTCAAGCACAGGAATGTTTCTGCCCACCACCGAGCCGCGGTGGTATGTTTGCGCGACCATCTCATCGAGCGGTTGCGCGTTTTCCTTGAGTTTTTGTGTTACCATGCTCCTTCGTGAAGGTTCCGGCGGCTTATTAATTTATGTGGTGACAGTCTTCACCACACACAAGGCTTATAAAGTCCTGTTCGTGCGTCTGTGGCATGGGAGAAGAGAAGCCTGAACTGCAGGAAGCGTTTGAGGAGATTGAGCCTCACGACGAGAAAAAGCACGCCGAGCAGGCGGCGAAAGCCGTAAAAAAAGTCGTGAAAGAGCTTCAGGAAGAGGAAGAGCATCCTGAGGAAGACGACGAAAAGCAGGAAGAAGAGTGACTAATAATCAATCCCTTTTTCTCCCCTCATTTTCTTGGGTCCCTTGACCATCACGATTTCGTTCGCGTAATCTGCCCGCCAGAGCAGCTTGGGCGGGGCGTATCTGCCGGTCAGGTAGACGTGGACGTTTGCAGGAACCTTGTCAAGGAACTTCAGGACATCCTCTGTTTTCACAAGCCCAACTGCGCAGGCAAGGTTGATTTCGTCGAGAACCAGCAGGAACGGCTTTTCCTTTGCTTTTTTTGCGGCAAACTGGAGCGCTTTCTTTGCCAAATCCTTATCAACTTTTGCGGGCTTCTTGAGATTAATCCACTCTTTCCTGCCAAACTGGTGGATTTCGTACAAGGGCGCGAGCTTGTGCCGTATCTTGAATTCGCCGACCGCGTCGCCCCAGCCCTTCATGAACTGGATGATAACGGTCTTGTAGCCATGCCCCATTGCGCGCAGGGCAACTCCAAGAGAGGACGTAGTCTTGCCCCAGCCATTGCCTGTCCAGAGATAGACTGTTGCTTTAGCGCCTCTTTTCATGGCGACAGGAAGCGGCAAAGCAGTATAAAAACATTGCGAAGATTGATATTCTGGCGCGCATAAGTCAGGCCAAATGGACGTAGGAGAACTGGTTGAGGTTGAACTGAAAGAGTACCTTGCCGCACGTACGCCTGAGGCGCACGGCTGGCAGGCGTTCCTGAACAATTTTTACCTGCACTTTCCGAACGCGGGCGGCTACAGCACGTACCGCGATATCACGCAGAAGAATGGGTGGGGAACGTCTCGCGCAGAACTGCGCGGCAAGACCGGGCAGGAGTTCTACGCCGAGCTTGACGCGATCGTGCAGGAATGCGGCATCGCAATGAAAGACATTGAGAACGCAATCGTACGCTACCAGCATGAAGAACAGTCAGACGCGCAGCGCGAACAGCGCGGTCTGGAAATGCACAAACTGCTTTTCCCTGTATACAAGAAAATGCGCGAGCAGGGCTTTGCGCACGATGCGCTGACGTCTTAGAACGGGCAGACTTCTGACGGGCAGCCGCCGGCGAATTCTTCCTGGACCGTGATGTGCTCGGCAGGAAGCTTGCCGACATACAGCACTTGTTCGCGCTTGCTGCCGTAGCGGAAGACTGTGATTCCTTTGCACGCGAGCTTGTGCGCAAGCAGATAGATTTTTTCCACGTCCTGCTGCTTGGCGTTCGCGGGCAGGTTGACGGTCTTGCTCACGGCATTGTCTGAGAACTTCTGCCAGGCAGCCTGCATCTTGACGTGCCATTCGGGCTTGATGTCAAAGCTCGTCGGGAATGCGCGCTTGGCGTCTGCGGGTATGCCTGCGACTGCCTGAATGCTGCCTTTCTGCGAGATTTTGACCATTAATTGCTTGGAATAAAAGCCGCGCTCTTTCGCGAGCTGCTCAAAATACGGGTTGACTTCAAGAAGTTTTGTCCCGCCCATCACGTCGCGCACGAACGAGATGGCGAAGAACGGCTCAATGCCTGACGTGGAATTCGCGATGATGGAAATAGAGCCGGTGGGCGCAATGGTCGTGCAGGTCGCGTTGCGCAAATGCTTGAACTTTTTGGCGTGGATGCTGCGGGGCAGGTTGGGGAAGCTTCCGCGCTCCTGCCCGAGCTCGGCGGACTTCTTGCGGCTTTCATCCTGGATGAATTTGGCAACTTTTTCCGCGAACTTGATTCCTGCGTCAGAGTCATACCTGATGCCGCAGCGCGCGAGGCATTCTGCCCAGCCCATCACGCCCAGCCCGATTTTGCGGTTGGCTTTTGCGATGGCCTCAATTTCCGGCAGCGGCCATTTGTTGGCATCAATGACATTGTCCAGGAAGTGGGTTGCCGCGCGGACAACCTGCCTGAGCTTGTCCCACTGCAGCTTGCCGTTCTTCGTGAGCTTCGCGAGGTTGATGGAGCCGAGATTGCAGGGCTCGTACGGCAAAAGCGGGACTTCGCCGCAGGGATTTGTTGATTCAATCACGCCGACCTGCGGCGTGGGCTGTTTGCGGTTTATTTCGTCAATGAAAATAATGCCCGGGTCGCCGGACTCCCACGCTGCCTGCACGAGCTGGTTCCAGAGTTCTTTTGCCTTTATTTTTTTGACCGCGCGCTTGTTTCTCGGGTTGACGAGCTCAAATTCCTGGTCTTTTGCCACTGCGCTCATGAACTTGTCTGTGACCGCCACGGAGACATTGAAGTTCTGGAGCATTCCTTCCTTGCGCTTGGCATTGATGAATTCCTCAATGTCCGGATGGTCAATGGGCAGGATGCCCATATTGGCCCCCCTGCGCTTGCCGCCCTGCTTGATGACTTCGGTTGCCTTGTCGTAAATCGTCATGAAGCTGACCGGTCCTGAGGCGACTCCTTGCGTTGATTTCACCGTGTCGCCCTTGGGGCGGAGTTTTCCGAATGAAAATCCTGTTCCGCCGCCGGACTGGTGGATGAGCATCTGGTTTTCGAGCGTGTGAAAAATGCTGCGCAAATCATCCTCAACCGGCAGGACAAAGCAGGCGCTGAGCTGGCCCAATGGCGTGCCTGCATTCATCAGTGTAGGCGTGTTGGGCAGGAAGTGCAGGTTTGCGAGGATGTCGTAAAATTCTTCTTCTGCTTTCTTGACGCTTTTGCCATACGTTGCTTCAATCTGGGCGATGGCCTTGGCGACCCTGCGGAAAAGCCGGCTGGGTGTTTCAATGATTGCGCCCTGCTCGTTTCTCAGTAGGTAGCGCTTTGCAAGGACAATGATTGCGTTCGTGCTCATGCCGAGGTCATCGCGCACGCCGTACACCGTGCGGAAGCCCAGGTCCTTGTGGGTCTTGCGGTGCTGGAGATAGGATTTCGCTACTGCGTCAAGCTTGTTTTTCTTTAATACCTCAAGAATGACGTCCTGGACGTCCTTTACTTGTGGCAGGATGCCTTTGGGCAGGTGTTTTTCCAGGGTGTCTATGACCTGTTCTGCGAGCTTTTTGGCGATTTTCGGGTTCTTGTGCCTGGCAGAAACAAGGGCGTTTTCAAGGGATTTTTCGAGCTTTTGGGCTTCGAAAGGCACGATTGAGCCGTCTTTTTTGCGTATCTGGATGATTTTAGGCATATTTTGCTAAATCCCCCAAAAGAACGCTAATGGCGGTTTTTATTTAAATGTTTCGACGGAGAGAGAATTGTTTTCTATATAAAAACTAATAAGCAATTACCACCAACAAGTAGATAAAAAATAAAAACGCGCTCAACACGCGTGCTGTTCTTCCGGCATGAACACCGCGCCGCACTTCTCGCATTTGTTGCGTTTCTGCAGCGGCTTGCCGTGCAGCTCGCACGTTGTCGCGCCGCAGGTTTTTGCGCCTGCGTTCCATTGCTCTTCTGTCGCGACTCCTTTGCAGCTGCCCGGGCAGGCATAGACTGTTTTCATTGAATTCACAATCCGTATTTCTTTTTAATTTCTTCCAATGTCAAAAACTTACCTTCTTTGATTTCCTTTCGGGAAATCTCTATCCGTCTTTTAGTGCGCGCGCTTAGTTCACACATAAGTACACAAAAATTGAATACATACATAAATGTTGCGGCTCAGCACCTCTTTGCTATTTCCGCGAGAACTCTCAGGCCTTCAACAAGCCTTGGTCCTGGGCGGTTGAGGAAACTGTCGTCGATGACAAAGACATTGTTGTTTTTGATTGCGTTCAGTTCCTGCCAGCCTTCGCGCTCCAGCAACTGGTTTGCGGTGGCGCTCGTGCCAAACCCGCACCACGAGAGCACGATGGCGTCAGGGTTGAACTGCGTGATTTGTTCTGCGGTTATTTCGTGCGAGGGAATTCCTGAGCGCGTGACTGCCTCGCAGCCCAGCAAACGCAGCAGGTCAGGCACCCAGTTGGCCGATGCAGTGGGCGGCTTGTGCCATTCTTCCACGTAAATGCGCTTGGCGGTTTTCGGATGCGCCTGCGCAATTGCCGCAAGCTTCTTGTCGGTGTTGATGATAAGCTCACGGGCTTTTGTTCCGGCATTGACTGCGTGCCCGATTTTTAGAAAGGTCTCAAAGACGTCTTCCAGGCTTTTGGGGTCAAGGTGGATGACCTGCATTTTTGCTTCGCGCAATGACGCGGCAGTGTTTGCCTGGACAATGCTGGATGTGAGCACCAAATCAGGCTTGAGCTCGGCTATTTTTTTGACGTCAACGTCTGACCAGCCGGAGACAATGGGCTTGGTGCGTGCCTCAACAGGATAATCGCAGTAGCGCGTGACGCCGGTAATCTGGTTTTGAGCGCCGAGCGCGTACAAAATCTCGGTGTTGCTGGGCGCGAGAGAAACAATGCGCATGCTCTTTGCCGAACGGCGCATATTAATAAAGACTTGTGTTCTGCCGCCCTATGATGGAATCGCTTGAATTCCTCGCGGAAACACTGCCGAAAAAGACCGGCAAGGCAGTTGAGCGCATTTTGCAGCTGCGCGAAGAAGTGTTTGCGGCGTATGACACGCACGTGCTCAAGAACACGTATGACCCTGACCGTGCGCAGCGGTACCGCCAGCACGCGCCGCACGTCATTGATTACTGCAGGCAGCATCTCCTGTTCTTCGGAAGCACAGACCCCGGTCCTGAGATGCTCCAGCGCGAGTTTCTGGGGGAAGGGTTGGCGGCCTCTGCCCGGCTCAGGAGGCGGTATGGCGCGCGGATAGCATTCGTTGATATCCTGCAGGAAAATGAGGAATTGCGAGGAATAAGGTATCCTGAGCCTGAATACCAGGAGAACCTGGAGCACGTGCAGGCGGCGTATCACACACTGTGCGAAATGATACGTGTTACCGCGCGCAAAAAGAAGTGAGTGTGCATGAGCAAAGACCTCGCGTTTCTTGACCTGAATCCTCCGACAGGGCTTGAAGGCATCATCAGGCAGGCTTTGCGCGTCAAGCCGCAATTGCTCAAGGCGTACGACAAGTACGTCCTTCATGGGTATAACCCTGGAAAAGAGGTTGCGTTCGGGTTGAGTGACCCCATCGATTTGCAGCGCATCGCGATAAACCTGTCACTGGGCTGGGCGCCCAGTTACAATGACTTGCAGAAGTTTCCCAGCTATTCGCTCCTGACCGCGTGCCTGACCAAAGCGGTGCTTGTTACCGAGAAGTGCAGGCTCGCACGGTGCCTGCTTGTGAAGAATGAAAAGCCGCGCGGACAGCGCGAGAAAAGGCTGTACGCCG
>Ga0247727_10017562_pt1 | contig 11379 bp, 7 predicted proteins | sample WisWelCaveWW1625_FD_202498 | JGI IMG/M metagenome (GOLD analysis project Ga0247727, IMG submission 202498) | Biofilm microbial communities from Wishing Well Cave, Virginia, United States - WW16-25 | ecosystem: Environmental > Aquatic > Deep subsurface > Groundwater > Cave microbial mat | place... | reverse complement strand
CGCCACACGAAAATCCGATTAAAGCGTACGAAACAAAACTTACGTGATTAAGATATTCAGGAAAGAGAAATAGAAAAGGTATACCGTATTTTGCTGCAAGTGATTTCGTAATAAACCCGAAAAGCAAAAGCCAGAATAAAAGATGCGCGTGATTTTTTTTGAGCTGAACAAAAAGCAACTGTAACGGAAAGAAGAAAATGATTCTTCTAATCCGCATTTGATAAAAAAGCTTTTTGAACATAGGGTTTATAATTGACTCATTCGGTTATACGAAGCAAATCAGTTAAAGTTTGCGGTTTACGATATTAATTATTGATGTTTCGGCTTTTTTAGCCTTTTCAGCGATATTCTTCGCTTTCCGAACAATGTTTGAGGCAAACTTACGGTCAGCTAAGCCTTTCGCGTTTATTCTCACATTCATGTAAGCGCCAAGAACAGCAGTCCGCGCACATAAGGCACCAACTCCTGCATCTGTTACAGAATTAGGATTTCCTTTTTCTGCCATCGCTTTAATAATTTCCATTGAGTTATACGAAAGCCCCATTACTTTAAACGGAACTTCTGTTGCGTATTTGGTTGCCGATTGAATTGCTTTGTCTCTCGCTTTCTTTTCTTCTGTTGTTGCTTTTGGCAGACTGAATGCGCTCATAATTTTATTGAAAGCATTTGTATCTTCATCCACTAAGAGTAACAGTTGATCTTTCAGCAATTGACCTTTCTCCGCCCATTTCGAAAATTCTTCCCATCTATCATCCCAGCCTTTTTTGTGCGATGAAAGATTTGCAACCATTGTTCCAAGCGAAATTCCAAGCGAGCCAACGTAAGCAGAAATACTTCCCCCACCCGGTGCCGGACTTTCGCTCGCAGTTTCATCGGCAAACTTGCGAAGGTTCTTGTTGATGAGTTCAAATCTTTTGTTGTCAGAAAGCATGAACTCAATTATTCTTTCTTCCGGTTTAAACGGAGCAAGTTCATCTAAGCCCATCGATTTAACAGCAATCTTTATTAGTTCCTCAACACTTACTCCAGCCGAGCGTTTTTGTTTGCGAAGAAAATATTTTCCTGCATCAATCATAGATTGTATAGGAACGAGTCCAACCAATTCCGAACCTGTAACACGCATTCCTCTGTTATGCGCACTTGTTACACATTCATCAAAAGCAATATGTAACGGAGTAACTTTCGCGTTTGTAAGATTCATGCTCACTTGAGCAATGCCGTATTCTTTTATAAACCAACCAATACCTTTTACCGCTTTACATTTTCCGAGTTGGCTTTCACGATTAACCATTCGCCCTACTTCGCGAACATCAAACGCTACATTGTTTGCTCTGCGTGTTGAAGTTGTATTCAGATTAACGTTAAACGCGATTAAAAAATCTCTTGCGCCAATTACTGTTGCTCCGCGCTTGGCATCAAACTCAACAGGACCAAAATCCGGTTTCCATTCGCTAAGTTTTATTTTCTTGAAAAAACCTTCATATTCTCCTTCGCGGATAATTGAAAGGTTATTTCTTTTCTGATTTTTCTGTGCTGCTTCGTACAAGTAAACAGGAATTTTTAATTCTTTTCCAACGCGCTCTGCTAATTGCTGAGCGTATTTAGCTGTTTCTGCCATTGTAATTCCTGAAATCGGAATAAGCGGACAAACATCGGTAGCGCCCATGCGCGGATGTTCGCCTTTATGTTTGCTCATGTCAATCAGTTCGCCTGCTTTTTTAATTGCAGAAAACGCAGCTGTTACAACAGCATCGGGTGTTCCGACAAATGTTACAACTGTTCTGTTGGTAGCTTTTCCCGGGTCAACGTTCAGGAGTTTTACTCCATCCACTTTTTCAATCTCGTCAGTAATTTGTTTAATGATTGTTAAATCATTTCCTTCCGAGAAATTAGGAACGCATTCGATTAACTTGCTCATGGTTTAGTTTTTATTTGTCCGTTAAGAATTATTGTATCAATAAGATTTGTTGCAAAAGAGTAGGGGATAAGTGAAAAATTATTTATTTCTTTTGTGATAAAGATGTTTGCTTGTTTGCCAATAGCAATACTTCCGTGTGTTTTGGAAATATCCATCGCGTAAGCCGAGTTAATAGTTGCGGCATTGATTGCTTCTTCGGGTGTTAACTTATACTGTACACATGCCAGCGAAATCATAAAGTTCATATTGCCGCTGGGAGATGAGCCCGGATTATAATCGCTTGCGATGGCGAGAGGCAAACCCGCATCAATCATTTTACGAGCGGGCGGATTTTGTAATTGCAGAAACCACTGCGCTCCGGGAAGTATAGTCGGCATTGTTTCCGAATTCTTCAAGAGAGAAATATCTTTATCTGTTACAAATTCTAAATGGTCAACCGAAATGGCATTACATGTAACACCTGCTTCTGTTCCGCCAGTGTGGCTGAGCTGCTCGGCATGCACTTTTCCTTTTATTCCTAACTTACTTGCAGCCCCAAGAATTTTTATTGTTTCTTCTTTCGTAAAATAATTATTCTCACAAAACACATCGCAGTAATCAGCCAGCTTTTCTTCTGCTATCTGTGGCAGCATTTTATTTATAACTGTATCAATGTAATTTTCTTTTGGAACACCGGCAGGAACAGCATGCGCGCCAAGAAATGTGGATTTGATGGCAAGCGGAGAAAGTTTTTTTAATTCTTTTATTACCCGCAGTATTTTCAGTTCGCTTTCTAAGCTTAAACCATAACCGCTTTTTATTTCCACTGCGCCTGTGCCTGTTTGCATTATTTCGTTCAGGCGATTAAGTGCACTTGCGATTAATTCGTCTTCTGAAGTATTTTGTAACACCTTCGCAGAATTAAGAATACCTCCGCCTCGCTTTGCAATTTCTTCGTAACTCAAACCGTTAATTCTGTCCACAAATTCTTTTTCTCTGCTACCGGCATAAACAAGATGCGTATGCGAATCGCACCAACTTGGTAACACTAATTTATTTGTGGCATCAATTACTTCCAGTTTGCTCCAGTCGGTAATGCCGGGGAAATTCGCCATCTCGCCAAATGCAGCAATTTTATCGTCTTCAATAGCCAGCCACGCGTTTTCAATTACAGAAAGCTGTTTCATTTCAGCGCCTGCAATTTTCAGTCGCGGCTTGTGTTCAACCTGCACTAATTGTTTAATATTTTTTATCAGCAATCGCATACCTTATATAATAGTGTTCAAAAGTACAGTATTTTGTATTTATTTTTGTGAAAATACAATATTCGCCTACTTTCTGCGTTATTGCTGAAACCAAACACCCTAAACAATGAAAAAAAAATCAGTTTTAGCTTTTACAATTGCGATAGCAATTACAAGCACAAGTTTTGCAAGCGGTATTAAATATGATTCAACTAAAGTGCGCACGAATGAAATCTCGCTCAACATTGCACCTGTTGCAACCGGCTTGATGGGAGCTTCCATTTTCTCGCCACGTTATTCACTTTCGTATAAAAAAATCGTGAAAGAAAAGAATGCTTTGCGTTTTGGGGCTTCTTATTTAGTTAGAAACAGTGAGTATTATTCTTATTACAACGATAATTACAGCGTACTTTTTAGTTCAGATAGCGTTCAGATGCGAAGATATTTTAAGTACGATGCAGGAAATAAAATTCAGATTAGCGCAGGTTACGAACTCAGATGGGGAAAGCACAAGCTAAAACATTTTGCCGGTGCTGATGTAATAGGTGGGTATTACAAGACGAGAACAACTTGGGAAGATAAAGAATATTATTTAACAATTACCCCAAATCAAGGTGATACTTTTCCGCAATGGAAACAAAACACATCAATACCTGTTTCTTTAGCACGAGAAACTATTGCCGAGATGTTTTACGTTGGCATAAGCCCGTTTTACGGAGTGAGGTTAGATATTTCGAAACGTTTTGCCATGTCGGCACAGGTAGGATTCGATGCTTCGTTTGACTTCGGCAATTCAACAGACAATAACTACTATGCAGGAACTTATACCGAAACTAAAATAATCTCATTCAACTTCGAAACAAGTGGTTTGATAAGCGATTTATCTCTTATCTACAAGTTTTGATTAAGAAGAAACAGTGATTTAGGTAAATAGGGCAAATATTGCCCCACCTTAATGCTTCCTTCTCCCTGTAAGCGTAAGACATAAAGTTGTAAGCTGAAGCTAAGAATTATGAGGGGCAAAAAATGCCCTATCATAGCGAATACTTCTGCCTTGAACCAGAAGCTAAGAATTAGAAGGGGCAATAATTGCCCTATGCAAATAAAGACTTCTCCCTGTAAAAGGACGGAGTAAATTGATTAGGGCAAGTTTTGCCCCTTGTTAGTAAATGCTATATTTGCATACATCTAACAGCTAAACTATGGCAAAAGGAGGCGGCATACCCGAAGCAACCAGTGAGTTTCACAATTATGTGAAAACACTTATACCTTATTTGGAAAAACATAAAGAACGGCTGAGAGTAATGACGCATTATTTGGCCGAGCTTAAAACTTTACTCGGAGAAAAGAACAGGCAAGGCAAGTACCCCGAAAATTCGTGGAACGATTTGCATGAGCGAAGAACAAACCCTGTAACACGAAGCATGTTTGTGAACAAAGAACTAAGGCGCTTACGGCTTTTTTTCACTAAGAGAATAAGAAATAATTACGCCAACATGCCTCCTTCGCACTGGAATGCGAGCGATTATAATGTGTTTGGAAGAGCAAAACCTGTTACAACTCGCAGTAAAATTCCGCTTACCTCGGCAGTGCCTCGCGCCAGCATTGAATTACAACGACATTTAATTATAAAAGTACGTTTTCAGAATTCAGAAACTCCGAAATCGAAAAAGAAACCTTACGGAATAATAGGAGTGTCTGTAGAAACAACCATAGGGATAAACGGCAAACCTGTAACAGATAGGGTTTTCACCGGAAAATTTCTTTACACCTTTCAGTTTAGTCCGAAGCAAATGGGAGGCAAGTTTACTTTGCGCGCCTACTATAGCGGTTCGCGCGGAGAGCAGGGCAGATGGGGAAATACGGTTACAACTATTATTATTTGAATTTAATCCTACTTTTGTTTTTATGAGCGGAAACAGTTTCGGGAAATTATTTACCATTACCACCTTTGGCGAAAGCCATGGCGAAGCGCTTGGCGGAATTATTGACGGCTGTCCGGCAGGGTTAATAATTGATTTACATTTTATTCAATCGGAGCTAGACAAACGAAAACCCGGACAATCGAAAGTTACTTCGCAGAGAAAGGAAAGTGATAAAGCAGAATTCCTAAGCGGAATATTTGAAGGAAAAACTACTGGCGCACCAATTGGTTTTATCATCCGTAACGAAAATCAGAAAACAAAAGATTACGACCATATCATGGATGTGTTTCGTCCATCGCATGCCGATTATACTTACGAAAAGAAATATGGCAACCGTGATTACAGAGGAGGAGGGCGAGCATCGGCACGTTCAACTGTATCAGTAGTTGTTGCGGGCGCAATTGCTAAACTGTTACTTAAAAAATCGGGGATACAGATTAACGCTTACACTTCGCAGGTTGGAAATATTAAATTGCTGAAACATTATTCTAAATTAAATCTGGATAAAACGAATGAAAGCATTGTTCGTTGTCCCGATGAACTTGTTGCCTCGGCAATGATTAAAAAGATTGACAGAATAAGAAAAGAAGGTGATACAGTAGGAGGAATTGTTTCGTGCATCGCACAAAATGTTCCCATTGGATTAGGCGAACCTGTGTTTGATAAACTGCATGCCGATTTAGGAAAAGCTATGCTCAGCATTAATGCAGTTAAAGGTTTCGAATTTGGAAGTGGTTTCGAGGGAACGAAGATGAAAGGCAGCGAGCACAACGATATTTTTTTCAAGGACGGAAAAGAAATTCGCACTAAAACAAATCATTCAGGCGGAATACAAGGTGGAATAAGTAACGGAGAAGATATTTATTTCCGTGTGGCTTTTAAACCTGTTGCCACCATCATGCAAAAACAAAAAACAGTAAACGCCAAAGGGCAGGAAGTAGAAATGATGGGCAAAGGCAGACATGACCCTTGCGTGTTACCTCGTGCAGTACCCATTGTTGAAGCCATGACCGCGCTTGTATTAGCCGACCACTTGCTGAGAAAAAATTCTTCGAAGATTTAATTTTCGCTTACAGAAATCAGCGGACTTGGTCCGTTAATTCCGTTTTGTCCTGTAATTCCCGGGAAACCACTTGGCGCGCGGCTACCGAGATTTGTCGGGTCGCTGATTGCACCTTTGCCGCCTGTTCCGCCTTTTCCAGCCATGCCTGCCATGTTTACACACACAATCAAATCTTTTATTTCGGCACAGTTCTTCGAAATGACTACTAATAGATTTCCTCCGTTGCCGCCATTTCCTCCATTGCCACCGTTACCACCGTTTGCCTTCACCTGGCTTCCTGCAATTCCATCGGGGCCGTTTTCTCCATTGCCGCCTTTACCGCCTTTGCTTTCAATAATTAAATTCTGAAATGCGTTTGGTTTTATTTTGTACTCGAACATTACAGAATTATCGAGGTCGAGAACTTTCGCTATGTAAAAGCTGTCCTTATTATTGTTTGAATAAACTTTCGAAATGTTTACCTGCAGATTTGTTCCGCTTTCACCGTCCTCTCCATTCACTCCAGAAACTTCGCTGTAGTTAAAAAGTTTTTGTCCGAATTTCTTATCACTTGGCGAATTTCCGTTCTTGCCGTTGAACATTAGCCGTGCCAGACCTTTATAATTGAGAACGAAGGAGAACTTCTTTTCCAATACATAATCTTTCGTCTCGAAAGAAAAAGAAACAGTGCAAACCGAATCGTTAAGTGATTTTGGTCTGCGTGCGAGAATAAGTTTTCCGCCCAATTCACCTGTTTCGCGTTTTGTAAATTCGAAATCGCAGTTTACGGACGAGTATTTAATGTTTTGTGCTTCTTTTAAATCAAGTGCTTCTTTTTTTGCGGTTTTATCTTTCTTGTCTTTCTTTTCTATTCCGTAAAAACGAACACTTATTTCAGTTCCGTAATTTAAATTTTCAACGGTATCGTATTCCACAGCAAAATCGACATACTTTTCTGCTTTTGCAGAAAGGCTAAGGAGAAAGAGAAAAAGGAAAATAAATTTCGACTTCATAACTTGGGTAATGATTCTCAAAAATATTCATTTTCTTCGGAAAAACGAATTAGTTCACTCATTTTTCATGCCATTAATTCTTTACATTTGCTCTGATGAAAAAAATCACGTCAGTTTTTACCATCCTAACCATTATCGTTCTTTACGGAATAATAATGTATCTGGAGAGCGTTGGTTTTGAGTGGGGTTTTTTCAATATAGAATTGATTAAACTTCCATCTGCCTTTGCTATTTCGGCTCGTATTCTTCTACTTGTATGCTATTGTTACCTCACAATAAAACAAAAATCATTAACGGGATGGATTCTCTTCTCGATGTTTGTAGGATTAGAACTTGGCCACGATTTGCCGGCAGTTGGCGAAACCATGCGGGTGTTGAGCAAAATCTTTATAAAACTTATCAAAACAATTATTGGTCCTATCATTTTCGCAACGCTTGTTGTAGGAATAGCAGGCCATTCAAATTTGAAACAAGTGGGAAGAATGGGCTGGAAATCTATTCTTTACTTCGAAGTTGTTACAACTATCGCTCTTTTCATAGGACTAATAGCTATAAATATTTCACAGGCAGGTGCAGGAATCACGATTCCTGAAAGCGCACACCATGCCGAAGAACTTGCAGTAAAGAAACAAACGGTAGAAGAAATCATACTCCATGTGTTTCCGGAAAACATCGCTAAATCAGTAGCCGAAGGACAAGTGTTACAGATAGTAGTGTTTAGTATTTTATTCGCAATAGGTTTAGCTTTGGTTAAAGAAGATAAGCGTAAACCAATGCTTGACTTCTGCGAATCGTTGGCAGAGGTGATGTTTAAATTCACCAAAGTGGTAATGTATTTTGCGCCAATAGGAGTAGGCGCAGCAATTGCTTACACTGTAAGTCACATAGGAATTGAAGTTTTAGTCAATCTCTTTAAGTTACTAGGGACATTGTATCTTGCTCTCATTGCATTCCTTCTTGTTGTACTGTTACCGATTGCTTTAATTATTAAGCTACCGATAAAAAAGTTTTTGCGCGCTATTGCTGAACCTGTTTCAATAGCATTTGCAACAACTAGCTCAGAAGCGGCCTTGCCAAAGGCTCTTGAGAACATGGAAAAACTAGGAGTACCTCGTAAAATAGTTTCGTTTGTACTGCCCACTGGTTACAGTTTTAATCTTGATGGAACAACACTTTACCTTGCACTTGCTTCAGTGTTTGTAGCGCAGGCTGCGGGTATTCACATGACTTTCGGAGAACAAATAGTAATGCTGTTAACACTAATGCTCACCAGTAAAGGAGTGGCTGGTGTTCCGCGCGCGTCTATGGTTATTTTGCTCGGAACTGTTGCCTCTTTTGGTTTGCCGGTATTTCCTGTTTTCATCATTTTAGGAATTGATGAACTGATGGACATGGCTCGCACTTCTGTAAATGTGATAGGCAATTGCCTTGCATCGGTAGTTGTTGCTAAATGGGAAAACGAGTTTGACGACAATGCACCCGAATTTGCAGACAAATGATTTTTTGGAAATAAAAATAAATTCGCTTAACAACTAATTATCAAAACATGAAAATCATAAAGAAAATTTTAAAATGGACAGGTATCACACTTCTCCTTCTCATCATTTTTATTATCGCAGCTCCGTTTATATTCAAAAGCCAAATCATACAGTTCGTAAAGGATGAAGCCAACAAACAACTGAACGCCAAAGTTGACTTCGGTGAATTTGATTTAACACTGTTCTCCAGCTTTCCTGATTTTACTTTGTCGATTAACAATGTAAGTATTGCTAATGTTGGCGATTTTGCTGGCGATACTTTAATGAGCACAAAAAATCTTACCGCAACTATCAACATCATGAGTGTTATCAGCGGAAGCCAATATAAAATTCGCTCTGTAGTTTTAGACCATCCGCGAATATTGGCAAGCGTTTTAAAAGACGGAAGAGCAAACTGGGATATTACCAAGCCGGATACCGCAGCGACAAAAACTGCTGAGCCTGTTACTGAAGCAACTAAATTTAAAATGAGTCTGAAAAAATTTGAAATCATAGAGGGAAATGTGATGTATGATGATAAGAGCATGGATTTCTTTACTTCACTTGTTGGTTTCAATCACACACTCACAGGCGATTTTACACAAGATAATTTTCTGATGGAAACTGTTACGGGCATAAAAGAATTTACTCTCGCTTACGGAGGTGTGACCTACCTCAAGAAAGTAAAAACAGATATCACGGCCAATCTTGATGCCGATATGCCGAATTTCAAATTCACATTCAAGGATAATAAAATTGCTTTGAACGAACTTGGTTTCGGCATTGACGGAAGTTTTGCGATGCCAGCCAATGATATGATCATGGATATGAAATTTAAAGCAGATAAAAGTGAATTCAAAAGTTTTCTTTCTTTAATTCCTTCTGCATATTCAACCAATTTTGCGAGTGTGAAAACTACGGGCAAACTTTCTTTTGATGGTTTTGTTAAAGGAACTTACAACGAAAAATTGATGCCTGCGTTTGCTCTCAACTTGAAAATTGATGATGCGATGTTCAAATATCCTGGCTTGCCTGCTTCTGCAGAAGATATTACTGTTGATGTTGCTATTCAAAACCCTGACGGTAATCCAGACAAAACTATTATAGATGTGAAAAAGTTTCATATTGAACTTGCCGGAAACCCTATTGATGCGAAACTACATGTCGAAACTCCCGTTAGTGATGCTTACCTGAACGGAACTATTCTTGGAAAAATAAATTTAGCTTCTTTAAATACCGTTTTGCCTTTAAGTAAAGATGAAAATCTGAATGGAACTGTTACAGCTGATGTAAAAATGGACGGGCACATGAGTTCGATTGATAAAGGACAGTACGATAAATTTAAGGCCGAAGGAAAAGTGATTGTGATGGATATGGAATACAAAAGCAAAGAAAGCGCTTATGACATGAACATAAAAAGCATGACACTGAATTTTTCTCCTCAGTTTGTAGAGCTATCTGGTTTTGATGCGAATATTGGTAAGAATGATGTTCAGGCGGATGGGAAGATTGAAAATTTTATGCAATACTTTTTCAAGGATGAATTGCTTAAGGGAAATTTCTCGATGACTTCAAATATGATGGACTTAAATCAGTTCATGACTTCTACAGAAGCAACTGCACCGACAACCACCACCACTGCGCCTCCAAGCACCATGAGCGTAATTGAAGTTCCGGGCAACATTGATTTTAATCTCTCCACCAAAATAGGAAAGATGATTTACGACAAACTTGAAATGACAAACATCTCAGGTAATGTTACAATCAAAGACAGCAAAATAAATTTAAATGATTTAAAGACTAACGCGCTGGGCGGAAGTATGCGTATTTACGAAAGCGTTTACGAAACCTCCAATCCTAAATCTCCAAGCGTCAGTTTCAAGATGAACATTAAAGATTTTGATATTCCTTCAACCTATAATACATTTCCGATTGTACAACAACTAGCTACAGTTGCAAAATATACCACAGGAAAATTTTCTACTGATGTAAACTATACAACATCACTTGATGCAACCATGATGCCAGTGATGAGTTCGCTGAACGGAGAAGGAATTCTGACAACAAGTAATGTAGTGGTAAGCGGTTTTGAGCCATTGAATAAGCTGGCGGATGAACTGAAGATGGATAAATTTAAAAAGACAGAATTCTCCAATCTTAAAATTCACTTCTGGATAAAGGACGGAAAAGTAAATCTCGATGAGTTTCCTTTCAAATCAAACAGTGTAACAGGTTTTATTAATGGATACACCATGTTCGACCAGACCATAAATTATTTAATGAAGTTTGAAGTGCCAACCAAAGACATGCCATCGGGCGCGAAACAATATGTGAACGGTTTGATGACAAAGGCAAATATGCTCGGAGTAAATGCACAGCTTCCTGAAAAAGTAAAGCTGAATGCTTTATTTGGCGGAACAGTGATGAAACCGACTTTAAAAACAGATGTGAAAGAGATTTCGCAGAATGTTGTAGCTAATGTGAAAGAGCAGGTAAAAGACACGATCAAGAAGACTGTTACCAATGTGGTTAACGAAGTGAAGAAAGATGTGGAGGCAGAGAAAAAGAAAATAATGGATGAAGCAGCCAAGAAAGCACAGATGGCAAAAGATGAAGCGAAAAAATTATCGGAAGAAACAAAGAAAAATGGGTATGCGCAGGCTGATGCACTTCAAAACAAAGGTGGAAACCCACTCGAAAAGGTTGCGAACAAGAAACTTGCTGAAAAATTAAGAAAGGAA
>Ga0247727_10017561_pt1 | contig 11379 bp, 7 predicted proteins | sample WisWelCaveWW1625_FD_202498 | JGI IMG/M metagenome (GOLD analysis project Ga0247727, IMG submission 202498) | Biofilm microbial communities from Wishing Well Cave, Virginia, United States - WW16-25 | ecosystem: Environmental > Aquatic > Deep subsurface > Groundwater > Cave microbial mat | place... | reverse complement strand
CTTTCTCTCGCGTGCGCAGAGCGAACGAAGCCAGCTGCAGGATCTCACTCTTCAATTTTTGCGCCGCACCATGTACTGCCGAGAGGCCGGAGACCGCAAACTGGCTGGCATAGGTGCCGGAGTGGCCCGTGTGCGTGTTGCGTTCGGTATCGAAACCCGGCCGCACGTGGACAAGGTCGGGAGGCACGTTGAGGACATCAGCTACGACTTGGGCGGCGGTGGTTTCGTGGCCCTGGCCTTGCGGGACGGAGCCGATGCTCACGACAATTTCACCATAAATATCCAGCTTGATGCCTGCGGCTTCCGACTGCCCGGAAAACGGTGCCTGTGGATTGATGATGCGCGACTGACCGAAATTGTTCGTGCCGGAGTCGAGCGTGGTTCCAATGCCCATCCCCACCAGGCGGCCCTCAGCCCGCAGCTGAGGCTGCTTCTTTCGCCACTCGTCCCAGCCGATCTTTTCCTGGGCGATGGCCAGCATACGCGCGTAATCCCCGGAGTCGTATACGCATCCATTCGGAGTCGTGTAAGGAAATTCTTTGGCCGGGATGTAATTTCTCCTGCGGATCTCTGCGGCATCAAAACCGAGCCGGTGAGCGCAGATGTCCATCACGCGCTCGAGGAACCAGAGGTGCTGCATTCGTGAGTAGCCGCGATTTGGACCGACGGGACACTTGTTCGTCACCACCTGGTTGAAGTCGATGCGGATATTCTTTAGGTGATACGCGCCAGAAAGCACCTGCGCCCAGATGACGCACCCTAATGGTTCGTAGCGCGGATAAGCGCCGCAATCATCAATGTGGCGGGAGGAGATGGCGGTGATGCGTCCTTCTTTGTCCAGGGCAACGCGCGTATCCAGAAACGTGCGCTCGTTCCCGTGTGCGCTGGCCAGCATGTGTTCGGTGCGGGTCTCGACCCACTTCACCGGCCGCCCGCCGGTTGTTCGCGAGGCAAGGGCGCAGAGCGCCATGTAGGGATAATTGGTGATCTTGATTCCAAAGCTGCCGCCGATATCGTGGGTCTGGACACGAATCTGATCGATCCGCACGCCCAGGGCAGGCGCTAAGAACTGGATGGCAAATGTTGGGAAGGAATTGTTGCACCAGAACTCGATGCGATTGCTTTTGGAGTCCCACTGGCCGATCACAACATTGTTTTCCAATGGGGCACTGGTGAAGCGATGGAAGTGCATCCGGCCAATCTCAAGGACATACGCGGCCTGCCGGAACGCTTTTTCGACATCGCCGTATTCAAAAACGCCCTGCCAATTGCGATTGGTACCCGCGGCAACGTGGAGCAGGCTGCGGTCTAGGAGAGCTGTTTCCGCGTCCAGCACCGGCTCGAGAGTGCTGTACTCCACCTGCACCAACTCCGCCGCATCTTCCGCTGCCATTCGGGATTCGGCCAAGACGATGGCTACCGGCTCGCCCTGGTAGCGGACTTTCTCCACTGCCATCGGGTAGTCCACGATTTTCTGTCCGGGGCCGGGGCCGATTTCGATGAAGGGTTGGACCTGCTGGGCGACCTCTTTGCCTGTCATCACGGCAACCACGCCCGGCACCTGTGCCGCGGCCGTCACGTCGATCTTGTCGATCATCGCGTGGGCATACGAAGACCGCGCCACCCACATGTGCAGCATGCCTCGAAGTTTGTAATCGTCCGTGAACTTGCCGATGCCACGAACGAGCCGGTCCATCTCCTTCAGCGGCACGGACTGTCCCATCCAGCGTCCTCCGCTGACGGGTGTTCTCCGCGGCTTGCTCCTGCGTGTGGAAGGCTTCTTTTTCACCTGTGATCCCCGCCTTGCACTGGGCCTGGATTCGACGCCATTAACTGAGTGCCGCTTGCAAGGCATCTATCAGTTTCTGAACGTTCTTCTTTGCGAGTGGCTCGAGCAGCCCTCCGGCCACCGAGATGAGCCTTCCGAAGAGCTGCGCTTCTCCTTTCCAGATCACCCGCGTGCCGTCCCCAGCCTCTTCAAGGTCGAAACCTGCGGTCAGGTTCACTGACCCTCCGGCCACACTGCCCTTGCCTTGATAAACGGCGTGGCGTGGTTTGTCTGCCTCTGCCAACTCAAGCTGAATGCTGGCAGTCCCCCGGATATGCGAAATCCCCACCTTAAGGTTGACGGTGCTGCGGCGTTCATCCTGCTGGTTCATGCTCTCGAAGTCGGGCAGCAGGGCCGCAAAGCGCTTCGGGTCAGCCAGAAAGTCATACACTTCCGCGCGTTTCTTGCCAACCTGGAACTCACCTCCGAAGCGGATGGCCATGGCAGCTAGGTACGCGCACCCTGCGCGGCAGCCTGCACCGATTTCAGAATATTTTGATAGCCTGTGCACCGGCAGGTGTTCCCGGCGAGGCCCTTGCGAATCTCTTCTTCGCTCGGCGCATGGTTTATCTTGAGCAACTGAAGCGTGGAAAGCAGCAGACCCGGCGTGCAATAGCCGCACTGCAAACCATGGTGGTCGGCAAAGGCCCGCTGAATCGGGTGCAGCTTGTCGCCGTCTGCCAGGCCCTCGACGGTCAGCACCTCGCCCTGGTCTGCCTGAACGGCGAAGACCGTGCAGGACTTCACGCTGGCACCATTCAGCAGCACGGTGCAGGCCCCGCAATACGTGGTGTCGCAGCCGACGTGCGTGCCGGTCAGGTCAAGTTCTTCTCGGAGCAGGTCTACCAGCAGGAGCCGTGGTTCGACTTCCAACGCGTGCTCTTTGCCATTGACCTTCACTCTGACCGGGACACGCAGGATCACTTCAGACATAAATGTGCCCTCCCGCAACTCGCTCGCCGCGTGCGCGTCGAAGTGCAATGGCGATCGCCCGTCGCAACAGCACGCCGATCAGTTCACGTTTGTAGGCTGTAGAACCGCGCATGTCGGATTGAGGATCGGCGGCGGCGCGGGCAGCCTCGGCCGCGGCTTCGATGCTTTTCTGGTTGATCGTTTGACCCTGCAGAGCACGCTCCGCTTCCCTGGGCCGGATCGCCGTAAGCCCCACGCAGCCCAGCGCAATTCTGGCCTCTCGGAAGGTGTCTTTATCTCCTATTGTGAGCTGAACCGCGACACTGGCCGTGGCGTACACCGGCGCGCAACGCTTGAATGCCAGATAGGCCCCTCCGCTGTTTTTCGGGGGAAGGTCGACGACGACCTCGCGCAGGAGTTCCGCCAGTTGGAGCGAGGTGGTGTAGGCATCGACCAAAAAGTCGGAAAGTGGAATGGTTCTCTCACCCTTCGGACCTACTACAAGGACCTGGGTGGGCAGCGTGAGCAGGACTGGACCCCAGTCACCGCTGGGATCCGCCTCGGTGAGAGAGCCGCCCAGCGTGCCGCGGTTGCGCACTTGCACGTCGGCAATCCCGGCGGCGCAATCATTTAAGATGGGAATTTCTTCCGCCACGGGCGAGGCTTCGATGGCGGCATGGCGCGTCATCGCGCCAAAACGAATCGTCTTGCCGTCGTTCTCGATATAAGAAAGCTTTGGGACGAAATTGAGGTCCACTAGATGGGAAGGACTTGCCAGGCGAAGCTTCATCAGCGGGATCAGGCTCTGGCCGCCGGCCAGCGGCCGGGCGCTTTCACCGAGCTGGGCCAACATCGCGGAAGCTTCCGCCAGAGAACTTGCCCGGTGATAATGAAAGGGCCGGCAGTACATTGGCACTCCCTCTGACGGGCCCGGCCGGCGCGACCGCACACGCCGACCGAGAATCCGCCACGGGGCGAAGCTTATCAGAGGGTGTTGTTTTTTCAAGACTGAGATTGCCAGCTCGAAGTGTTTCCTGTCGTTACCGTGTGGTTGTGCCTGCGGCATCGGGAGCAGGCACATGCGAGCCCGTTTTCTGCCATGCCCTGGTGGCGAGGACCTCCTCAATTTGCGCCAGGGCAAAGTCAATCTCCTCGTCCCGGTTGTAGAAGTGGGGCGAGAGGCGGATGCCGGCCTTAGGACGGTAATCCACAAGGATATCGCGCTCAAGCAGTGCCCGCTCCACTTCCTGGGCATTCGGACAGTCGATCGAGACTGTGCCCGCACGCTCCGCCGGGTCCATCGGAGTATTGACTCGCCATCCGCGGGCGAGCGCCCCGTCAATCAGGCGCTTGGTCTGATGCATGGACTTCTGGCGGATGCGCTCCACACCCACTTTGCCGATGATTTCGATGCCCGGCTGGCAGGCATAGAGAGCCGGAATGTGTGGTGTGCCGTTCAGAAAGCGATAGGAATCCTCGCGGCGGTCAATCGAGCCCACCTCGAAAGCGAATGGGCGCTTGTGCGCGAGCCAGCCAGTCAGCGTTGGCTTCAGCTTCGGGAGCAGGTCAGGTCGCACATACAGGTAACCTACGCCCGGGCCGCCGCACAGCCATTTCAACACTCCGCCCACAGCGAAATCAGGAGCCAAGGAACGCAGATCGATTGGCACGGTTCCCGCGGCCTGAAAGCAGTCGAGCACCACATGCGCGCCCACGCGATGTGCCCGTTCGATGATTGCGCGGGCGTCAAGGATACAGGAGCTACGAAAGAGCACGAGCGAGATGGGCACGAGCAACGTCTGTTCGTCGATTGCCGCAAGCAGCTTTTCAAGCGGAATGCAGATTCCATCTTCGCTGCGCACCGTTTCGATGCGAGCGCCATGGCGCTGCTGCTCCTGGTAGAAGTACACGACCGAGGGAAACTCGAGATCCACTAACACGACCTTGTTGCGCGGCGGGCGAAAGTCAAAACACGAGCTAACCACGGCCTGCGTAATCGTCACGTTTTGGTGCAGAGAGATGCTTCCCGGCTCGGCACCAATCAGCGCGCCGATCCGGTCCCCGACATTTGCCGTAAGGTCCCACCAGCTCTCTTCCCACGCCCGCACGCCGCGCGTGTTCCAGATCTCGGCATATTCCCGCAGCTTGGCTTCGACCCCGCGCGGCATTGCCCCGAGAGAATTGTTAATCAAGTAGGTCGTACGTTCGAGGATGGGAAACTCCTCGCGCCACTTCAGCAGATCGTCCATGATTTTCCTCACGCTCGTCGGGCACGATTGAACTTCGTCCAGACAAGGTAGCACACCGAGATGAACGCAAGCCAGGGAACTCCTGCCGCCAGGGTAATGCGCATACCGGGAATCCACCAGGTCGAGGCCATGACCGCTGCAACGGCCAGAAAGCCCACGAGCGAGCTCCAAGGTCCTGGTGGTGCAAATCGCGTCGCGCCCGAATGTTCCTGTCGGCGAAAGGCCAGGTGAGTGATGAAGATCATCATCCAGACAAATAGCCCGCCGAAAAAGGCGGCACCGAGCATGTAAACGTATGTCGTTTGTTGAAAGAGCATTTCGAGAAGTAGTGCTGCCACCATGCCGCAACTCGAGATCGCCAGTGCCATGACGGGAGTGCCTCGGCGGCTGAGCCGTCCCAGTGCGGCAGGCGCGTAACCGCCGCGCGCGAGTGAAAAAAGCATGCGCGAGGTCAGATACAGGTTGCAGTTCACGCTCGAGAGGGCCGCGGTCAGCACCACAAAGTTCATCACCGACGCAGCCGCGGGTATGCCAACGCTTGTGAACACGCTCACAAAGGGGCTTTCGCCCAACCCTGCCTGCATCCACGGAAGCACACCCACCAGCACTGTGACGCCACCGATGTAGAAGATCGCCAGTCGGAGGAGTGTCCAGCGGAGCGCCCGCGGCACGGAAACCTCCGGCTGTTTCGCCTCGCCTGCGGTGACGGCGACCACTTCAATCCCCAGATAGCTGAAGATGGCCATAGCCACGCCGAGTCCCACGCCTGTCCATCCGTGCGGGAGAAAACCTCCATGCGCGGTGAAGTTGGCCGTGCCCAGCCGCGGGAACCCGATCCCAAGAAGCAGCGAGGCGCCAAGAATCAGAAAGACCGTGATCGTCACAACTTTGATCAGGGCGAACCAGTACTCGAACCAGCCGAAGCTCGCCACGCTGCGCGCGTTTACGTACACCATTGCAGCCGAAAACGACACGATCCATACCCAAGCGGGCACTTCGGGAAACCAATACCGGCAGTAGATCGAGGCTGCGACCACTTCGCTGCCAATCGCCACTACCTGCGCCAGCCAGTAGGAGTAGCGCATCGTGAATCCGGCCCAGGGGTGCAAGTACTTTTCTGCGTAAACCCCGAACGACCCGGCCACCGGATGCGCCACCGCCATCTCTGCAAGCGCCCACATGAGCAACAACGCCACCACCGCTCCCGCAGCGTAGCTCAGGATCACGCCCGGGCCCGCCAGCCGAATCGAAAGCGCGCTGCCCAAGAACAATCCCGTGCCGATCGCCCCTCCCAGCGCGATCATCGAGAGTTGGCGCGGCGTGAGGTTGCGCTGGAGTCCGGCTTCGCGCTCGAGAATGGCTTGTTCGGAAGCGGCGGCGGGTGTCGGCATGGAGTCGGCGAATTGGTGCGGCATCCTAACAGGATTGCCGGCGAACTCCCATCCCTATTGCGATTGAGCAGTGAAGGCCAGCCCAACCACAACGAGCTGGCAGTCGTGGCGGCTCCTCCAGACCGCGAGCGACCCCACATGGGGGCACGGCGTGGGGGCTTCGAGCGTTGTTCCCCGTCCCGCGCGGCTCGTGCTAACCTGAACCCTCTGCCAGGCGCCCGGGTGGCGGAATGGCAGACGCTGGGGACTTAAAATCCTCTGGGGATTTTACCCCCGTGTGGGTTCGACTCCCACCCCGGGCACTTTCTGGAAGTTTGAGGTTAGAAGTAAGAAGTTTGAAAAAACACTGCGAGTATCTCAAGACCTTCCCACCTTTGAAGTGCTTTCGTTACAAAAGCAAAATGCAGCAGGTTTCGTTTCGCGTGAATTCGTCGTAGTATCGGGCGCGCAGGTTCGACCTCGGTCTTCGGAGGCACTGGATGGAGAAGTACGACCTGCTGGTGATTGGCTCGGGCCCGGCCGGCGAGAAAGCAGCGGCTGCAGCCGCGTATTTTAAGAAGCGCGTGGCGATTGTGGAGCGCGGCCCTTACGTGGGCGGGGCGGGAGTCAACACGGGCACGATCCCCAGCAAGACGCTGCGCGAATCGGCGCTTTACTTTTCGGGCTTGCAGCAGCGTGGGCTGTACGGCATTGATTATTCCCTGCGCGCCGGGCTGACCGTGCATGACTTCATGCACCGTGAAACAGTGGTGGTGAAGAACGAACGAGAGAAAATCACCAAGAACATCGCCGGCCACCATATTGACCTGCTACGCGGCGCAGCGCGGTTCGAAGACGCACACACGCTCGTGATCACCACCACCGACGGAAAGGTCTCGCGCGCGCAGGGCAAGTTTATCCTGATAGCCACGGGCTCATTTCCCTATCGCCCGCCGGAAATTCCCTTCGACGACAAGTATATTTTTGATTCGGACACCATCCTGCACATGGACCGCATCCCGAAGAGCATGGCAGTCGTGGGAGGCGGCGTGATCGGTTGCGAATACGCGTCGATCTTCACCGCGCTGGGCGTAAAGGTGGCGCTGGTGGACGGTCGCGACCACCTGCTGCCATTCCTTGATGCCGAGATTTCGCACATTCTCCGCCAGCGTCTCGCGGCGCTGGGGCTTGAGTTTTACATGCCCGAAAAGCTCGCCAAGCTCGAGCGCGGCCCCGCGGGCATCCGCCTGCAGCTCGAATTCGGCAAGAGCATCGAAATGGAGACGGCCCTTTTCGCTTCCGGGCGCCGCGCTTCGGTGGACGGCCTAGGTCTGGAAAAGGCGGGTTTGAGCGTCAACAAGCGCGGCTACCTCGAGGTAAACGACCATTTTCAAACCAGCGTGCCCAATATCTACGCCGCCGGCGACGTAATCGGCTTCCCGTCGCTGGCCTCGGTTTCGATGGACCAGGGGCGCCTGGCTGTTTTGAACGCTTTCGGCCTGCCCTTCAAGTGGCGGCTGCCCACGCAGCTTCCCATGGGCGTGTACACCATTCCGGAAATTTCCAGCGTGGGTGAGACGGAGGAGTCCTGCAAGGAAAAGCAGATTGACTGCGCTGTGGGTCGTGCGCGTTACTCGAATAACGCGCGAGGAATGATCATTGGAGAAACACACGGTTTGCTGAAGTTGGTTTTCGAGCGCGAGAGCCACATGCTGCTCGGTGTGCACGTGATCGGCGAATCGGCGACGGATCTGGTCCACATCGGGATGATGGTGCTCGAAGCCAACGAGCCAATTGAAACCTTTATTGACACCGTGTTTAACTTTCCGACGCTCTCTGAGATGTACAAGTACGCTGCCTACGACGGCCTTGGCAATGTCGTGGGACACAAGCTGCGCGAGGGATAAGAGCTGCTACTCGGTGGGGTTGCGCGGAAATTTCAGATAGGGAAGTCTAGCACCACGGACGATGAGTTGGTCGGCACGAATGCCCACAGGTGCCTCAAAGCCCACGGCGCCGCCGGCGGCCACGAAGTCGTCCTGCTCAACTCCGTCTCCACTGATTCCTAATCCACCCACCAACCGGCTGCCTCGGTAGAGCGGCAGGCTACCTGCAAAGAAAACAATTCCGCTTTGGTTGGGTCCCGAAGGCTGGAAGCCCTGCGAGCAAGGGTTGGCCACGTCGTTCGCATAAATATTGTAGAAAGGCCCGGCGGGGGCTTCAATCCCCGGCGGGTAGAGCGGCTGCGCGCCGAAATTGATGGTGCGGCTGGTGACGGCTGTGCCGATGGGCACGTCGATCAGGTCGGCGGCGGTACGCGAAGAGCTGTTGAAATACACCATGTTGCGCGCCTTGGCTGCGGCCACATCAATGCTGAAGACGGTTGAGTCGGCCATGCGGTGCAGACCGATGATTGTGCCGTCGAGATCGGCCACCGCGATCGCCATCCGCGCGCGTGAGCCAAGAGGCAGACGGATCACCGCGCGAGTCTGATTGGCCGTGGCGATGGCGTTTTCAATAATTTGTCGTACTTCGCTGGCGGCCAGACCGCCTACCGGGCCATTGGCCGGAGCAATGAGGTCTCCCTCGGGTTGGGGCCCGGGACTCGCCATCGGACCCACCACGAAGCTTCCCGTGAAGCTGCCTGGACCTACTGCCCCGGGACGAGTGGTCTGATTGACGAACGGTAACGCGATGCCGTCAATGAACACCACGCCGGGAGGGGCGGGCGAGGGCCCGAATCCGTTGCCAATTGCGCTTGCGAATGCAGCAAACTCGGCCACTTCCGGCGCAACGCCGGCTACGCCAATCCCTCCGATCACGACTCCATCGCGGAAGAGCGGCACACCTCCCGGATTGACTGCGTCAGGATCGCTGTCATTCAGGTCGAACTTGCCTGTGGTAATGCCGAGGCCGGGGCCCGTGCCTGCAATGTTTCGCGCCGGCGGCACTGCTTTTCCTGCAATGTAATTCGAGGAGATGGTGCAGCCACGATTTGTGATTTCGATGCCGTAGAGAGCGGCGTTTGGCGTGAAGGCGACACCGGGCGGGAAGTGTATGCCACTGATGAACCGGACTGTTCGCGAGGAGAGCGGCGCCTGGTTGTTGCTGAAAAAGGCGGCAGTGCGCGCCAGGGAAACGGCCAGCTCATTTGTGTCAACCAGCGCGCCGAAATTACCGACAGCCATTGCAGGAGCCGAAGGCCTCTGCCAGACCGCGAGAATTCGCCCGGCGCGGTCCACGACGGCAATGACCATGGTGTTCGGGTCGGCGGCTTCGGCGGCCTTCTGCACCAGTAAATTCACTTCCGCCGCCGTCAGCGAGCTTGCCGCAGGGGATGGGCCGGATGGACTTCCTCCGCCAGTGACCCCCGCGCCACACGCTACCAACCACGCGCAAATGATTAGCCCCAGCGATGCAGATAGAAGTTTGCCAGGATGATTGGCGAGAATTCTCCACTGGGCGTGCCTCATCGGGGAAACTCCAGCGCTTACCTATCACAGCAGCACGCGCAGCTCAAGGCGGTCTGTGACGGGCGCTGCAAACTGGTGACGCTTGGTTTGTATTGCATTTGCTGCAAGCCGTGGTGAAAACTCTTGCCGGGGTTCGTGTGTTGGTGTTCACTATGCGCGGCTGGCTCTCGCGTGGGAGCGATCGTCCTTGATTTCAGGGTAATGCAGATGCGGAGAACCTCCCGAAGGCGTTCAGGGTGGGCGGTATTGTTATTGCTCACAAGTGGGGCCAGTGTGTGCGCGAGGCCGGCTGGCGCAAAGAGGGTGCCAACATCCCCGCAGCCTGCCCAGCAGCCGACGCAACGCCTTCCGCGGCAGGCACCAGCCCGAACGGTTGTTCTGCTCGGAGTAATCGCTGATCCGTCCGGACGCGGGGCAGCCGGTGCGGTGGTCGAACTGCGCAACATGACGACGGGTGAAAGCCACCGCGCGGTTTCGAATGCCGAAGGTGTCTTCCGCTTGTTCGATCTTCCTCCAGGCAAGTTTGAACTCCGCATCACTGGAGATGGCCTGCAGCCATACACACAAGGCCCTATCGTGCTGAAAGCGGGTGACCTGGTCGCGCTGGAGATAACGATTGAGCCGGCGGCCATTGCCAGCGTGCCTCGCTCGCGCTTGCCGCGCGTGGCCGAACTCGGTCCGGCGCTCGCCGCTCGTGAGGAGGTCGCAATTCTCGCCTCCTATCGCGAACTACCGCGACGGCCCGATGCATCCGGTCTTGACAAAGTCTACGATTACGAGACGTTACCTGCGGCTGAAACCGCATTCGCGGAGTTTCCCTATCGCTGGGACGTTACGATGCCGGAGTGGCAGCGTTACGGCAAGAAGGGCGAGTTTCCTTACGTCAAGGGTCGCTGGTGGGACCCTTTCAACCGTAACCGGCTGAAAGGCGACGAGCCCATCTGGCCTTCTGTCCTCGGCCAGCGCACGTTTTTCAATTTCACCGGTTCGAGCGAAACCTTGATCGACGCCCGCCGCTTGCCCATGCCTTCCGGGGCCAGTGCGGCACGTCCAGCGAGTGAAGAGTTTTTTGGCAAGGGTGGCCAGGGCCTTTTCGTCGAATTGTTGCGCTTATCCTTCGACCTTTTCCATGGAGACACGGCCTTTCGGCCGATTGACTGGCGCGTTCGAGTCACGCCGGCAGTCAGCCTGAACTACCTGAGGGTTCGCGAGCGCGGCATCGTCAATATTGACGTGCGCCGCGGCACTACGCGCTTTGATTCACACATCGGCTTGCAGGAGGCGTTTGTTGAGGTCAAGCTGAAAGACCTCAGCCCCGACTTTGATTTCATTTCCCTGCGGGCCGGCATCCAGCAGTTCACCAGCGATTTCCGTGGGTTCGTTTTTGTCGAAGAGCAGCCCGGGCTGAGATTTTTCGGCAATTTTTATTCCAATCGCTGGGAATACAACCTCGCCTATTTCAACTTTCTCGAGAAGGACACGAACAGCGCACTCAACACCTTTAAGCGCCGGCACCAGCAAGTGATCGTCGGCAACCTCTACATGCA
>Ga0247727_10017560_pt1 | contig 11379 bp, 9 predicted proteins | sample WisWelCaveWW1625_FD_202498 | JGI IMG/M metagenome (GOLD analysis project Ga0247727, IMG submission 202498) | Biofilm microbial communities from Wishing Well Cave, Virginia, United States - WW16-25 | ecosystem: Environmental > Aquatic > Deep subsurface > Groundwater > Cave microbial mat | place... | reverse complement strand
TACGGCCTCTCGGGCGCCGTGCACGCGGGCTCACTCGAGCGCGCCCTGCGGGTCGCGAAGCGAATCCGCACCGGCACGCTCTCCGTGAACGGCGGGCAGTGGTTCGGGCCGGACTCCCCCTTCGGTGGCTACAAGGAGTCCGGCATCGGCCGCGAGCACGGCGTGGCGGGCTTCGAGGAGTACCTCGCGATCAAGACGATCGGCTACCCGGCGTAGAGGTCGCGTCCGGGTCGAGCGGCAGGCGGGTCTACTCTTGCAGCGTCGGGGCCGGGCCGGGTGGACCGATCCTCGCTCCCGGCGCTGGCTCCCTCGGCGCAGCGCCCGCGGCACGCTCCAAAGCTGGGCGTGCTGCGGGGTAGTACGGCAGTTCGGTGAGCGTCCGCTCGGGCGCCTCCGCGAGGACCGGCTCCACCCGGCCTTGCGACTCGGCGCCGTGCGGGTGCCCAGCCCTCGACGACGAGTCCACGCGCGCCGACCGGTCACGGGGACGGGTGGAGCCGGTTGCTGCGGAGGCGCGCGCGCGGACGCTCACCGGAGCCGGTCACTTGCACAGCCGTACGCCGAACGATGGAGCGTGAAGAACGCTCGGCGTCGCCACCGACAGCGCCGGGAGCAGCAATCGGTCCACCCGGCCCCTGCCACTCGCGCTGCACAGTCCCCTCGCGGTCGCCTGCGCACTCGCGAGCGCGAGCAGCGGGGGCGGGCGGCGTTCGTGCGCAGGCACTGGTGCCACCTCGATCAGGCGCGGTGGATTCGGTAGCGGCGCAGCTCGGGGAGCTTCCAGGCGGTGAAGGCCACGACCAGCAGGCAGCCGATGCCGCCGCTCACCACTGCGAAGGGAGCGCTCGTGAGCGCCGCTACGTATCCCGACTCGACGGCGCCGAGCTGGTTCGAGGCGCCGATGAAGATCATGTTCACCGCCGAGACGCGGCCGCGCAGCGCGTCGCTGGTCGAGAGCTGGATCACCGTCTGGCGCATCACCACGCTCACCTGGTCGGCCGCGCCCGCCAGCATGTAGAGCGCGATCGAGAGCGGGAACGAGCGCGAGAGGCCGAAGCCGATGGTGGCGAGCCCGTAGACGGCGACCGACACGAACAGCACCGGCCCGGCGCGCTCCAGCGGGCGGCGTGCCAGCAGCAGCAGCGACATGGCGAGCGCGCCGATCTCGAGCGACGAGGTGAGCAGGCCGTAGCCCTTCGGTCCGACCGCGAGGATCTCGGTGGCGTAGACCGGAAGCAGCGCGGTCGCGCCGCCGAGGATCACGGCGAACATGTCGAGCGCCATGCAGCCCAGCACGACCGGGCTGCTGCGCACGAAGGCGAGGCCCTCGCGCACTGCCTGCCAGCTCGGCGCGCGGCGCTCTGCGAGCACGCGCACCGGGCGCACGAAGCCGAGACCGAGCAGGTTCAGCGCGACGAGCACGGCGTAGGCGCCGTACGCCGCCTCGACGCCGAAGGCCCCGATCAAGAGGCCGCCGAGCGCGGGCCCGGTCGCGAAGGCGAGCGCCATGGCCGTCGAGGCGAAGACGACGGCGCGAGGGAGGGCGTCGAGCGGAACCAGGCTCGGCAGGAAGGCCTGCCGCGCCGGACTGTCGAAGGCGAAGGCGAGGGCGTTCGAGAACACCGCCGCGTAGATCCACGGCACGGAGATCGCGCCCTCGCGCGTCGCGAAGAACAGCAGCGCTGCGCTCGCCAGGTAGGGGAGCTGCGCGAGGCGCATCACACGGCGCCGGTCGTAGGCGTCGGCCACCATGCCGCCGACCAGGGTGAGCGCCAGCGCTGGGACGAACTGCACGAGCCCGATCGTTCCGAGCGCAGCCTTCGAGCGCGAGAGCTCGAAGACGTGCCAGTAGACCGCGCTGCGCAGCAGCGTCATCGCCGTGGCCGCGCAGAAACGGCTCGCGAGGTAGGCCCAGAACGAGGCGGAGAAGCCCGCGCTCGAGCTCAGGCGGCCTTCCGCAGCAGCAAGCGGCTCGGGCCTCGCACCAGGAAGGAGTCGATGTGCGGCACGCGGGCCTCGGTGCGGCGCAGGTGCAGCAGCTCGGGCACGAGCGCCTCGAGCGCCACGCGTGCCTCGAGCCGGGCCAGCGAGGCGCCGAGGCAGAAGTGCGTGCCGAAGCCGAAGCCCAGGTGCCCTTGCGGATTGCGCGCGACGTCGAAGCGATCGGGTTCGGGGAAGCGCCGCTCGTCTCGATTCGCCGAGCCGAGCAGCGGCACCACCGTGGCGCCCTTCGGGATCGTGACGCCGGCGATCTGCACGTCCGCCAGCGCGTTGCGGAAGACCAGCTGGATCGGCGCGTCGTAACGCAACGTCTCCTCGATCAAGCTCGGGATCAGCGCGGGGTCGGCGGCGACGCGCGCCAGCTGGTCCGGATGATCGAGCAGCGCGGCGGTTGCGTTGCCGATCAGGTTGGTGGTGGTCTCGTTGCCGGCCACCAGCAGCAACGTCACGAACTGCACCAGCTCGATCGGCTGGAGGCGCTCGTGTGCCTCGCCAGAGACCAACAGGCTGATCAGATCGCCCGCAGGCCGACGCTGGCGCTCGCGTGCGATCCTGATGACGTAGCGCGTCATCTCTCCGAGGGCGCCGAGCGCGACGGGGCCGAAGGGGTCGGCGCGGCCGCCGCCCGAGGCGTTGTGGATCACGACGTCGGACCAGCGCTTGAAGTCGCGCCGGCGCTCGAGCTCGATGCCCAGCATCTCTGCGATCACGGTGACCGGCAGCGGCACGGCGAGGCCTTCGACCACGTCGAAGCCGTCCCCGATCGATCGCATGCACTCGGCCACGATCTCGCGCGCACGTTTCTCCCACGCGGTGATCTGGCGCGGTGTGAAGCCCCGATTCACGATCCCGCGCAGCGCCGCGTGCCGCTCGCCATCCGAGGCGATCAGGCTGGGCACCTTCGGGAAGCTGAAGGGGTTGATGCGCGCGCTCCAGATCAGCTTGGCGGCGAAGAGCAGGGACCTGAACGTGAAAGGCGGGCCCTCCTCCCGTCCGCTCATCATCAGCTGGGTCATCATCGCGCGCGAGGAGCAGACGTCATGGCTCTTGAGCACAGCCAACACGTCCTCGTAGCGCGATACGCACCACACCTTGGCTTCGGGCGAGTAGTGGACCGGCGCGTGGTCGCGGAGCTCGCGGTACTTCGGGTACGGGTCGTCGCGCCAGGCGGGTGAATACGGATCGAAGCTGAAGGACATCGGCGTGGCTCCCCGGGCGCGCGGGGCAAGCTAGCAGCGCCCCGGCGCTTGTCGGCCGAGCGAGCGGGCCGCGCGAGCCCGGGGCTTCCCAGCCGGGGGTGCCGGGGTGTAAGCTCGCGACGTTCGGGTCGGAGGAAGACCCATGGCAGACACACCGCCCGGCCGTTGACGCGGGGCCTACAGCCCCGCGCTTCGATGCAGCGACGGGCCGGCCCGTCCGGCAGCGTTGCCCGACCGACCGGCCCGTTCCCCGCCGCCGCTCCTCGCGAGCATGCGGCCATCGGAGATCGGCCATGATGGAGCTTCTGCTCACGCTCGTCGTAGGCGCCGTATTCTGCGCAGGCATCTTCGCGCTCTGGGTCGGGCGCAGCTTTCACCCGCCGGTCGAGCACCATCACGAGCGCACCTACCAGCACCATCCGCCGCACCCGCACGTCCCGTCGCCCTGAGGTTCGTGCGAGCGCGGCGCCATTCGGGATTTGACGGCGCCAGACCCTCGCGTTACCCACAACGCTCTTCGCCCGCCGGCTCCGCGCGAGCCGGGCGGGCGGCCCCGGCGCCGTAGCCAAGTGGTAAGGCATGGGTCTGCAAAACCCTGATCCCCGGTTCGAATCCGGGCGGCGCCTCCAGTGATTTCCGGCAGTGGCCTCCGGACCCCTCAGCCGTGCCCCGAACTCGCGGCCGGTATCAGCCGCGCAGGCTGGCGAGACAGCCCGCGCGCTCGAGCACCGCATCGAGGCCGGGCACAGCGCGCGCAGCGGTGTACTTCGTGCGCAGGGCCTGTAACGACTTCGCGTGGTACTTCTGCGGCTTCTGCGTCCAGGTCTTGCCGTCGAGCGCCACGCTGAACTCCTCGCGGCCTGCCGTGAGCGCCGCGGCATTGGCGAGCGTCCAGGGTAGGAACAGGCGCCCGACCTGGCGCTCGAGCAGCGGCAGCAGCGTCGACTCGAGGCGGGACCACGCCTCGAACGCGCCCTCGGCCCTCGGCCACAGCATGCGGTGGATCCAGTCGAGCACGTTCTGCGCGCGTCCTTCGATCAGCGCGCCGGGTGTCGGGTCGGTCCAGGCCTCGTAGAGCTGCGCCCACAGGCCGAAGTCGCCGAACGCGGGCCGGCCACCGAACAGGTACGGGCGCCCGGCGAGGTGCGCGTCGAGCAGGTCGAGCGTCTCGCGGAACGAGTCTTCGATCCGCGGCGCGGTCTGCTCGCTCGAGCCCACGAACCAGACGCGGCCGACCATGCGCTGGCGGATCTGCGCGCTCGTGCCCGCGTGCTGCTCTTCGCTCGCCGCCGGCAGCATCGAGCGCGCGATGCGGCCAGCAGAGCAGAGCTGATCCACCTCGCGCGCCCAGCGGTAGTGGAACATCCACTTGTTGCCCCACTCGTCGCCGAACTCCTCGAGCAGCACCGATACGAAGGCGGCCACGGGATCCGAGGGATGGACCGAGGGCTCGGGGTGTGCGGCCTCGATGCGCTCGACGATCGGCGTGGAGTCCTGGATGCCCTCGTCGGCGGGCGTCACGACCAGCGGAACGATCGGGAGCTTCGCGTACTTGCCGTACTCGGCCTGGGTCTCGGCGTTGCGCACGATGAAGCGGTGGGGCAGCGCCTTGTAGCGGAAGTACGAGCGGACCTTCACCGAATAGGGGGAGAGCTCGCTGCCGAAGATGCGATAGGCCTGGGTCACGGGGTTCCTCCCTCCGGAGCGCCCACAGCCTGTCATGCTGGCACTCCGGATGCCAATGCGTTTCCGGTCATGCGGGCGCGCAGCTGGGGTCGCCCGCGCTTAGCCCGGATCATTCATGAGCGCCCTACTGCGAACGCCGCTAGCGACGGATCTTCGCGACCTTCTCCCTCCGGCCGCCTCGACGTACTGCCAAGTACGCCTGCGGCGGCCTCCGGTCCGAGGGCCGCGAATCTCCATCGCTATCGGCGTTCTCGCTACGGGCTTCATGAATAATCCGGGCTAGCCTCGGCGCCCATGAAGACGCTTGCCTTGGCTCTCGCTCTCGTCGCCGTAACTCCGTCCGCCCCGGCGCTGGCCGAGGCCTCCACTTCCGCCGAAGCCTGCTTCGCGCGCAACCTGGCTGCGGAGCCCGACGCCGTCCGTGCCGTCCGGCTGACCGCGCGCGATCGCGACGGCGGGAAGACGATCGTGGTGCTGCGCCTCTACGGCCGCCGCGGCGCCGACGGCCTCGGCCGGCTCTTCCTGCGGATCGACGAGCCTGCGGAGGTTCGTGGCACCTCGGTGCTCCTGCTCGAGCAGGCGCAGGGCGACAGCGTGATCTACCTGGCCTCGCCCGAGCTGCCCGAAGCACGGCGCATCGGCGGGCCGCAGCGTGCGGATGGCATGTTCCGCACGGACTTCTCGTCGGAAGATCTCCAGCGCCTCCAGCAGGGCTGGCGCCCCGGCGGCGGCGAGCTGAAGGCGCTGCCCGACGCACGCATCGGCGAGCGCGCCGTCTGGGTCACCGAGGTGCGACCGACGGAGTCGGTCTACGAGCGCATCGTCTTCTCGCTGGATCAGGAGAGCTGCCTGCCCTTGCTGGTCGCGTTCTACGAGCCGGGCAAGGCCCGGCCCCGCAAGGAGCTCACCACCGACCCGCGCTCGAACCTGAAGCACGGCGCGCTGTGGGTCGCGCACTCCGCGCTGATGCGCGACTTGCAGAACCTGACCACCACGCACCTGATGGTGGACAGCCACGAGCAGGAGCAGCTGCTGCCCGACGGCCAGTTCACGGTCGAGGCGCTGGAGAAGTCCGTGCGCGAGGCGAAGTAGCGCCCGCTCAGCTCGGCAGCCCGCGCCCCATCAGGTCCGCGAAGTTGTCCACGTAGAAGCGCTGGCGCTGGGCCTCGGAGAGCGCCTGCATGCTCTCCTCGAAGCGCTTGATCGGATTGCGACCGCCCTCGACGTGCGGGTAGTCGGACGAGAACAGGCACACGGCGTCGCCCGCGTTGGCGACGATCCAGCCCACGTCTTCCGCGGGGTAGGGCGTGGCGCGCAGCTGCCGGCGCACGTACTCGCTCGGCCGCAGCGCGAGCCGGCGCAGGCGCTCCTCGTTCTTGCGGAAGGCGTCCGCGGCCGAGTCCATGAAGCGCATCCAGCTCGGGATCCAGGAGGCGCCCTGCTCGATCACGCCGATGCGCAGCGCAGGGAACCGGTCGAGCACGCCGTCGAAGATCAGCGTCGCGATCGTCTGCATCGGCGCGGTCGGGATCGCCATGTAGTCCACCGAGCGGAAGTTCTCGTCGCCGCCGTGGAAGTCGGGGATGGGCGGGCCGCCGTTCTGGAAGTAGTCGCGGTCGATCAGGCGGTCGTCGGCCGCGCGCAGCCCGCCGCCGACGTGGAACACGACCGGGAGGCCCGCCTCGACCGCCTGCGCCCACACCGGAAACAGGCCCGGGTGGCTGGGAGAGTGGCCGCGCGGACAGCCCGATGGCACGAGCAGCGCCTTCGCGCCCGCCGCGATCGCCTCGCCGGCCATCGCCTCGGCGCGCGCGAAGTCGCGCAGCGGCACGTAGCAGGTCGCGAGCAGGCGGCGGTCCACGGCGCAGAAGTCGAGCATGGCGCGGTTGTGGGCGCGCGCGAAGCCGTAGGCGAAGTCCACATCGTCCCCGCGCTCGGCCTTGAGCAGCGCCTGGTTCACGAAGGTGTTGAACAGCAGCTGGCTCTCGAAGCCGAGCAGGTCGAGCGCCTGCGGGCGGTCCTGCTTCAGGAACGAGCCCGTCGCGGCCCAGTTCTTGCGCAGCAGGATCTGCGCGGCGTCCTCGGCGCGATAGGCCGGGTCGGCGTGCTTCGCGCGGAACGCGGCCATCAGGCGCTCGTCCTCGCCGGGCGAGAGCGCGGCGACGAGGCTCGGCGGAAGCTTGGCTCGTACGGCGGGGTCGGCGCACTCGCGCAGCATCTCCGCGGTCTCTACCACGTGGGCGTCGGCGTCGTGCATGCGGCGATGGGCGTAGGGCATGCGCGGCATTCTACCGCCGCGGCCGCCGCGGGATCAGGCGCGGCGTGCGCGCCACGTACTCGGCCCAGCCCGGGCGCCGCTCGGCGTTGCGCGTCTCCATCAGCGGGATGCTCGCGAAGGCGAACAGGCCGGCGATCGAGAGCGGGCCGATGGCGGTCCAGAGCGCCGCGCCGGGCGCCGCGGCCATGCCGAACAGCCAGAGCGAGGCCCAGAACCCGATCTCGCCCAGATAGTTCGGGTGGCGGCACCAGGACCAGAGCCCGACGTCCATGAGCGCGCCCGGCTTCGCTGCGGTGAAGGCACGGCGTTGCTCGTCGGCGGCGAGCTCGAGGCCGGCGGCGCACAGGCCGAGCGCTGTCGCTACCAGACCGAGCACGCCGAGCTCGCCGCCCTGCGTGAGCGCCGGCAGCAGGGGCAGGCAGCCGAGCGTCACGAAGAGCGCGGGCAGGAGCTGGACGCCCACCAGCAGCGTGAGCCAGCGCGGCACGGGCGCCTGCTCGTACATGCGCAGATAGCGCCAGTCCTCGTGGCCGAGCCCCGCCCAGCCGACCGCCCAGTTCAGCGTGAGGCGCACGGCCCAGACGAAGACGACGAGCACGCATGCCACGCTGAGTGGCGTCCATTCCTCGACGAGCTGCAGCGCCGCGACGGGCGGGAGCACGCTCCACCAGGCGTCGAACACGGAGCCGTTGCGCAGCACCAGGCTCGCGGCGTAGGTCACGGCGACCGAGGCGAGCAGTCCGGCCACGAGCCCACGCACCGACGCCGCCGGGAACGCTTCCATCACGAGCCACGCGACGGGGCACGCGACGACGTACACCAGGACGATCCAGCGGAAGGAAGCTGCGCGTGACATGCCTTCTGACATGCGGGGACACTAGCCGGGTGGATCGATCATTCCTCGGGTCCGATGGTTCCGCGCTTGCGCGCCAGCCAGTAGGCGAGCAGGTAGTCGACGCCGGCGTACTCGGTCCGTGTGCTTCGATAGGAGCCCACGAGTGCGTAGGGATCGCTGACCCAGAGGTTCGAGCCGGCCGGCCTCAGATAGAGCGGGATCGGCCGCGCCGCGCGCGGCGGGCCCCCGCCGAGCTGCCCCGCCGCCTCGAAGCCGAAGCCCGGGCGCGTGAGATCGACGGGTAGGTCGAGCTTGCGCTCGGGGAACTCGGCGAGCGCGCCGCGAGCCTCGCTGCGGGCGGCCGCCTCGCCGCTGGCCAGCTCGTGCACGCCGGCGAAGAAGGCGTTGTGCTCGCCGCGCACGCTGCGCCAGAGCCGCGCCTCCACTTCGCGCAGCGCTGCGGTCCGCTGCGGGTCCCGCTCGAGCAACAGCAGCGGCAGCAGCGACACGTAGGCCATGTTCTCGTTCACGCGCTTGGTGTTGCCGGGCGCGCGCAGGTGCGCCCAGCGGGCGGAGGGCAGGTAACCGTCTTCGTCGAGCTGCGTGGCGAAGCCGTCATCCCCGGTCGCGGCGCCGGCGGCCCCCGCCACGGAGAGAGCGATCAATGCGTTCACGCCGATCGGGAAGCCCAGCACGCGTGCGCGCAAGTCGCCGTGCGTGGTGCGCTCGCCGCCGACGTCCACGATGCGTAGCTCGTTGTGGCGCAGGTGCTCCGCGACCGGAGCTGCGAGGCCGGAGGTCCGCTCGCGGATCTCCGGCTCGGACAGCAGCGCGAGCGCTACCCCGAGTCCGCACGCGTAGCCGGCCAGCTGGTCCTTGCTGACGTCGCCGCGGAAGACGTAGCCCGGCCGCGCGGACGAGGTGTGCCAGGGCGAGTGCGTCGCGAGCGGCAGGCTGCGCGCCACCCAGCGCGCCAGCAGGCCGGGCTGCCCGGTGACGTCGAGCAGCAGCGCCATGCCGTCGAGTGTCATGAGCACTTCACGGCGTGCGCTCGCGGCGCCCGTGGCCGAGAGGCGCAGCGCCTGGCTCGCGAGGTAGAGGCCCGCGAAGAAGGGGCCGTCCGGAAGATCGCCGTAGTCTTCGCGCGCCTGGCTGGGGAGCGCGCGATAGCGGATCACCCCGTCGGGCATCTGGTGCAGCGCGGCGATGCGCGCCTGGTAGGCGTCGGCCTTGGCCGCGAGCGTGAGCCGCGGCGGCTCCGGATCCTGCCAGACCGCGATGCCCTCCGGTGTCCGGTACGGAGCGAGACACGCGCAGCCGAGGACGAGCGACGCGAACAGAAAGGCGGCGGCGCGCTGCGTCCTCATGGCCTCGCTATCGGCAGGACGCGCGGGCTGGTGAGGATCCAGAGCCGGTCGTCGAGCCGCGCTTCGGCGCGGCAGCGCCGGGCGCCGGGCGGGGGCGCGAGCACGGCGCGCCGTGCCAGCTCGCGGGCGACGCGCTGCCCGTCGCACAGCAAGCTGAGCTGCGCGGTGCGCGGCGCCTCCAGCAGGAACCCGTGCGGCGTCGGCTCGAAGCGGAACGCATCCACGCGGCCGAGGCCTTCGAGCGCCACGTAGCTGCGGCCGCTGCGCAGGGCGTCGAGGATCGAAGCCGTGCTGGCGCCCTCTGCGAGCACGTGCGTGCTGACGAGCCGGAACGTGTCGCGGTAGCGATCGACCGTGCCGCCGAGCGCGCCGAGCAGACGGAACTTCGCGTGCGCATCCACCGCAGCGACGATTGGCGGCGGCCCCGGCAGTGCTTCCCAGCGCGCCACGTTGGCCGGCGCGACGAAGGCGAGCGTGCGCAGTGCCAGGCCGCCCGGCAGCAGGGGAATGCGCCAGAGCAGGGCGCCGCGCCGCTGCTCGCTGTTGGCGTGGAGGTTCACCAGCTCGACGCCATCCGGCTGGGCGGCCTGCCAGGCCGCCGGCTCCGAGAGCCGCGAGCGCTCGAAGTGCCCGACGTAGGCGACGCCGCCTGCTGCCTTCGTCCAGCGCACCAGCGCCGCGGGATCCTTGCCGCGCGGCGGCGGCTCCGCGACGCCGATCGCGAGCAGCGAGCCGCCTGCCGCGCTGGCCTCGAAGCCTGGGATCACGCTGATGCCGTCGATCTCGCCGTACGGGCCGAGCCGCCCCGGCTGCGTGTGCTCGCTGAGCGCGACCCAACGGATGCCGGCGGCGTGAGCCGCCGCGATCACAGCGTCGAGCGTTCCGGGGCTGTCGTGCGAGGCCTCGGTGTGGACGTGCACGGCGCCACGCAGATCCAGCCAGCCCTCGCCGCTGCGTTCGCCTGCGGGCGACCAGGCGGCGTGCGGCCACGGGATCGCGGCGCAGCCGGCCAGCAGGCCGAGCGCGAGCGCGAGCGCAGCAGAGGCCCTCACGCGATCGCGCCCGCCTCGCGCAGCCGCGCGCGTTCGCGCGCGTCGATGCCGAGCGCCTCCAGCACCTCGTCCGTGTGCTCGCCCTTGCCCGGTGCGCCGCGTCGCACTTCGATGGGCTGCTCGTCGAACTGCACGGGGCTCGCGGCGAGGCGCGCCGTCGGATGCGTCGGATGGCGTGGCAGATACCCATTGGCGAGTACCTGCGGGTCGCTCTGCACCTCGCTCGGCGTGGCGAAGCTGGCGAAGATACAGCCGGCGGCGCGCAGTCGCGCCATCCAGTGCGCGAGGGGCTTGGCCGCGATCGTGCGTGCGAAGCGCTCGCGGATCTCGGCCATGCGTGCGGCGCGGCCCGCATCCGAGGCGAGCGCGCCGTCCGCCGCGAAGTCCGGCGCCTCGAGCGCCTCGCAGGCCGTCTTCCAGTACTTGTCCGTCGCCAACATGTTGAGCTGCAGCACGCGCGCGTCCGCGGTCGTGTACATGCCCAGCAGCGCGATGCCGAGCGGCGGGCGCGTGCCGGCCTGACCGGGCTTCGGCGGGTCGGCGCCGAGCACGGACGCCGCTACCAGGTCGGGCGCGAGCGTCCACACCCCGCCCGCGAGCAGCGCGACGTCCACCGTGCGCCCGCGTCCGTCGCGCTCGCGCGCGAACAGGGCGGCGGCGATGCCGCCCGCGAGGAACATGCCGGAGGGGATGTCGCCCTGCGCGGGCCGCTGCATCACCACGCCCGCCGGGCCCGACAGCATGTGGCCGATGCCCGCGCGCGACCAGAACGAGACGGCGTCGTAGCCGCCGGCTTCCGCGTCGGGGCCCTTGGTGCCCTGTCCGTGTCCGCGCGCGTAGATCAGGCGCGGGTTGACGGCGCGCAGGTCGTCCGGCTCGATGCGGAGCTTCCGCCGCACCTGCGGCAGCTGGTTGGTGATGAACACGTCGGCCCAGGCGACGAGCCTTTCGAGCACGGCGC
>Ga0247727_10017559_pt1 | contig 11379 bp, 8 predicted proteins | sample WisWelCaveWW1625_FD_202498 | JGI IMG/M metagenome (GOLD analysis project Ga0247727, IMG submission 202498) | Biofilm microbial communities from Wishing Well Cave, Virginia, United States - WW16-25 | ecosystem: Environmental > Aquatic > Deep subsurface > Groundwater > Cave microbial mat | place... | reverse complement strand
GGTGCGGTGTCGGCCGAGCCCGCGCTGCCGGGGCAGCGTCCGGCCTCCGCGCAGGCGCTGCTCGACGCGCAGCCCGAGGGCCTGGTCGAAGATCTGATGCAGGAGCGCATGGTGTTGCTCGAACAGGGGGATGCCGCGGAGAAGGGGCTCGTCGAGGCGCTCGTGGTGTTCTCGCAGCCGACCGACAAGGTCTGGGAGCTGCTGCTCCAACGCGAGCGGCAGAAGGAGTTCCGCCCCGAGCTCACCGAGCTGAGCGTGATCGAGCGCAGCGCGGACGGGCTCGTCGAGGAGCAGCACCTGAAGATCGCCTTCCTGTCTGTCGGGTATCGGCTGCGCAACCACTTCGACGCGGCCAGCCACACCTTCACCTGGGAGCTCGACCCGAGCTTCGAAAGCCCGCTCCAGCACGTGTCGGGTTACTGGGAGCTGCACCCGCTCGATGCGGCTCGCACGCTGGCGCGCTTCGGGACGAAAGTATCGGTGAGCCCGGTGGTGCCCGGCTTCCTGCAGAACGGAATCACGCGCAAGAACGTGCCCGAGACCCTCGAGAACACCCGCCAGTGGGTGGACTCGGGCGGCCGCTGGCGGCCGTAGCGCCGGAGACGAACGCATGGCGAGCTTCCCGAAACGAGTGCTGCGCGCAGCGCTGCTCCAGGCTGATATCTATGAAGAGGTGGAAGCCGACGCTGGCGCCGGGCGTCAGGCGCTCCTGGTCGTGCTGCTGTCCAGTGCGGCGGTAGGCATCGGCGGCGTCGCGAACAGCGGTGCCGAAGGCATTCTCGTCCAGATCGTCTGTGCCGTGATCGGCTGGTGGACCTGGGCGTATGCGACCTACTTCATCGGCACCAAGCTGCTGCCGACGCCCGCGACCTCGGCCGATCCCGGCCAGCTGCTGCGCACGATGGGCTTCGCGGGCGCGCCCGGCATCCTGCGCATCGTGATGCTGGTGCCGGCGCTGGCGTTCCCCGCCTGGATCGTCGGCACGCTCTGGGAGCTGGTGGCGATGGTGGTCGCCGTGCGGCAGGCGCTCGACTACGACAGCACGCTGCGTGCGATCGTGGTGGCTGCAATCGGCTTCCCGGTCTACGCGATCACGCTGCTGGCCTCGGTGCTCTTCCTCGGACCGTGGCCGATCTGAGCAGCGTCCGTTACGCGCCGAACTCCTCGGCGCGGCGCTGCATGATCTGTTCGATCCACCACTTGGGGACGCTGTTCATCATCGTCTGGACGTCCCAGTAGTCACGCCAGAGCGAGATCTTGCCGTCCTTCACCTCGTGCACGGTGACGAAGGGATTGCGCATCACCTCGCCCGTGTGGAAGTGCCACACCTCGGTGTGCTCGACGATCACGCTGTCGCCTTCGGCGACGATGCGGTGCTCGTGGTGCTCGAAGCGCTCGATCGGATCGAGGCCGATGCGCAGTCGCGTCACGATGTTCTTCGCGCCGCGCGCGCCCGTGTCGGACGTCGGGACGTCTTCGTAGAAGGCATCGGGGTGGAAGAGTTGCTCGAGCGCGTCCCAGTCCTTCGTGTAGAGCGTGGCCCAGAGCTTGCGCACGACGGCCTTGTTGGTCTCGGACATGGCGCGCAGGCTAAGGCAGGTCGAGCAGCTGCGCTGCCTCGGCGGGCGAAGCGAGGGGGCGCCCGACCGCGGCTGCGAGCGCCGCCGCCTCCCGCACGAGCTCGAGGTTGGTCGGCTCGCGGTCCTTTGCATAGAACTCCTCGATGCCGACGTGCAGGTGCCCGCCGCGCTCGACGGCGAGCCGGGCGATCGGCGTCGCCAGCAGGTCGCCGCCCCAGACCGAGACCGACCAGGGCAGCCCCGAGCCCTCGAGCAGCTCGAGATACGCCTCGAGCGCGCGCTGCGTCGGCGGCAGCCCGAACGAGACACCCGGTTGTGTCGCGAACAGCCCGTAGTCGCCGCCGAAGTAGAGCTTCACCAGCGTGCCGCGCGGCAGCCGTCCGGCGCGCTGCCACGCGAGCACCGTGCGCAGCGCGCCTGGCTCGTAGATGCCGAGGCTCGGGCCGAGCCGCAGCCGGTCGCACAGCGCGAAGGCCGTGCGGATGTCGTCGTAGGAGACGCCGTAGACGACGCCGCTCGGCAGCCCGTCGGCGCCGGGCACGCCGAGGTTGGTCGAGCCCGGGTCGAAAGCGCCGATGCGCAGCCGCGCCTGGCTCGAGATCGGCTCCCAGTGCGCGCACATCCCTGCCATGTCCGCCGCCTGGCAGAGCGTCGGGTACCAGAGCGTATGCGGCCGCTCGGCCAGGATCGGCGCCCAGGCCGCGAGGTAGTCGCGCGCCGCGTCCTCGCCGCAGGCCCGCATGTCGGGCGAGTGCGCGTGCAGAATCGCGGCGCCCGCATCGAGGCAGGCGATCGCATCAGCGCGCAGCTCCGCGGGCGCGCGGGGAACGTGGCGGTTCTTCTCGGGGCTGGTGAGGCCGTTGAGCGCGACCTCGAGAATCAGCGGGGCGGAGGGGCGGGCGCTCACCAACCCAGCACGTGCGCGAAGATCAGCGGCACCACGATCGTGGCGTCCGACTCGATCACGAAGCGCGGCGTGTTCACGTCGAGCTTGCCCCAGGTGATCTTCTCGTTCGGGACGGCGCCGCTGTAGGAGCCGTAGCTCGTGGTGGAGTCGCTGATCTGGCAGAAGTAGCCCCAGTATGGGCAGGGCCGGCGCAGATCCTGGTGGATCATCGGCACCACGCAGATGGGGAAGTCGCCCGCGATGCCGCCGCCGATCTGGAAGAAGCCCACCGTGCGTTCGGCCTGGTCGGGCGGGATCGCGCGCTGCGCCACCGACTCTTCGCCGGGCTTCGCAGCCACCTCGGGCAGCTCGGCGAGCCCGCGCCCCATCGTAGTGCGCACGTACCACTCGGCCAGCGCGCCCATCGTCTCGAGTCCGCTCTTCACGGGCGCGTAGCCCTCGAGGTCGCTCGACAGCACGTGCGCGACGAAGATGTTGCCGAGCGTCGAGTCTTCCCAGCCTGGCACGAAGATCGGCAGGTCGGCCTCGGCCGCCGCGATCAGCCAGGAGTGCGCCGGGTCGATCTGGTAGTGGTCGCGCACCCAGCCCTCGCGGATGAGCTGATACAGGTACTCGTAGGGGAAGTGGCGCCGGCCGGCGGCCTGCGCGCGGCGCCACAGCTCGAGCATCGGCTTCTCGATGGCGCGAAAGGCCTCGACCTCGGGGATGCAGGTGTCGGTCACGCGATTCAGGCCGCGCTGCTCGAGCTCCTTCTCCTGCTGTGCCGACAGCTCGCGATAGTGCGGCAGGCGCAGGTAGTGGTCGTGCGCGACCAGGTTGAAGAGATCCTCTTCGAGATTGGCGCCGGTCGAGCAGATCGCGTGCACGTTGCCGCGCCGGATCATCTCGGCCAGCGACAGGCCGAGCTCGGCCGTGCTCATGGCGCCCGCCAGCGTGACCAGCATGCGGCCGCCGCCTGCGATGTGCGCTTCGTAGGCTTTCGCGGCGTCGACGAGCGTGGCCGCATTGAAGTGTCGGAACTGGGTCTCGAGGAAGGAGCGGATCGTCACGGGACCCTCCGGAGCCGGCCGAGCGGAAGGAATCGCCCGGAACGGCCCGGATTGCAAGGGTGACTCCGTGCCTTCGCTCGCTCCGCTCGCTGCGCTTGCGGCGCCGGGCTCGGAAACGCAGTCTACGCGCGCTCGCTCGGAGGCGTCATGCGCGACCGCTCCTGCTCCTTCGTCATCGCCGTCTGTGCAGCGGTCGCCTGCGCGGGAAGCCCGGACGCCGAGGGGCCGGCGAGCGGCGTCTCTGCCCGTGCCGATGCGCTCGCTCCGCGCAATCCGATGCTCTCGAACGGGCTCTGCCCGCTCGTCCACTGCGATTCCTATCAGACCGACGCCTTCCCGGTGCGCGGGCCCGAGCGGCCCTCGGCCACGCTCGGCGAGGCCGAAGTCGATCTGTTCTGGGGCAGCCCGATCTCGGGCGGCGTGCTCGACGTCACCTACCCGGACGGCACGACCGTGCTCTGGGTACCGAAGGTGGACCGCATCTGGAAGCTCGGCTTCGATCAGGGCCTGCGCCTGGTGCTGCTCGCCGAGCTGCTGCTGCCGGCGGGGAGGTATCCGGCGCACTCGGCCGAGTTCATGCAGAGCTTCCTCGCCGAGCTCGAGGCGCTGCCCTTCGCGAGCGACGCCTATCGCGAGAAGGCCGCCTACTGGCGTGACTACCAGCTCGAGGCGCTCCACGCCTACTACGCGGCGGTGGACAAGGACGGCGTGCTCTACGTCGGCGGCCGCGACCGCATCGTGGCCTACGCCGACGCCGAGCCGGGCAAGCCGCGCTCGCCGATCGTGAAGCGCGGCGAGTTCGTGTTCGACCCTGCAGAGATGAACGGCGGCCTGCCGGTGCTGATCGGCTTGAACGCCAGCTGGGACGGTACGCTGGTCGCCGCGAGCCTCGACGGCACGGTGATCGCGGTGGATCGCGCCCTCACGCGCGGCGTCTACCAGCGCTTCCCCGGCGAGCGCTTCTGGAACAGCATCGCGGTGGACGAGCAGGGCGGCGTCTACGCCGTCAGCGACAAACGCCTGCACAAGCTGATGTGGACGGGGCAGGGCTTCAGCACGCGACCAGAGGACGGCGCCTGGTCGGAGCCCTACGAGGTAGGCGAGAACGACACCACGCTGCGCGGCGCGCGCGGCAGCGGCACCACGCCCACGCTGATGGGGCTCGAGAGCGACCGCGACCAGTTCGTGCTGATCGCGGACGCCGCGAACGTGAACAACCTGGTGCTCTACTGGCGCGACGCGATCCCCGAAGACTGGGAGACGCTGGATGGCGCTCCCACGCCCCGCGTCGCTGGCAAGGCACCGGTGGACTTCGGGCGCAGCAACCTCAGCGACTCCTACTCCGAGAACTCACCCATCGCGCTCGGCTACGGCACCGCGATCGCGAACAACCGGCCCAGCAACGGCATGGCGCTCCACCTCGACAACCAGCTCTGGCTGAACGACCCGAGCGTGGTGCCGAAGGGCGTGCAGAAGTTCGTTTGGGATCCGAAGAAGCGTCGCTTCGGGACGGCCTGGGTGCGCGCGGAGCTCTCGATCCCCAGCTCGACGCCGCTGATCGCGGCCGAGAGCCGCCAGCTGCTCGGCGTGACGGTGCACGACGGCGTCTGGTCCCTGGAGTCGCTCGACTGGGACACGGGCGAGACGCGTGCGGTCTACACGCTCGGCGCGAGCCAGCGCTTCAACCCGATCCAGCTCTCGATGCAGATCCTCGGCAACGGCGATCCGATCTACTCCACCTTCGGCGGGGTGCTTCACCTCTCGATCGGGCCGCGCTAGCGCTAGAAGGCCTTCAGCAGCAGCGCGATCGCCGCGATCAGCGTGACAAGCATCGTGCCGAAGGCGCCGATGCCGCGCAGCGGCACCTTCATGTTGTCGGCCTTCAGGCCGAGCGGGTGCAGGATGCGTACGACGAGTAGGCCCGCGCCGAGGCCGTGCAGCAGACCAGCTGAGCCGCCGTTCAGCTCGAGCAGACCGATCAGCAACAGCGCGAAGGGGACGTGCTCGGCCCAGTTCGCGTGACGGCGGATCGCCACGCTCAGCGCCGGGTTGCCGCCGTCGCCGAGCGAGACGCCGGTCTTGTTGCGCAGCTGGCCTACCGGCGTGATCAGCGCGATCGCCACGACGGCCTGTAGCGCCGCGTAGAGCCCTGTGATCGGAACGTGTAGCTCGCCCATGAATCCTCCTTCGAGGCCCATTGGACCTCGGGGCGGGGACGTTCGTCAAGTAACTTGACGAACGTCCCCGGAACCCGCCCGCCCTGGCGGCGGCTCGGCACGAGGCCTCGATAGCACGGCGCCGGAGCGTGACGCTCGCCCCTGTGGCGCCCGAGGCGGCTCGCTACTCTCGCTCGCCCCATGTCGCCCCGCTCCCGTCTGCTGCGAGCCGCGAGGCTCTCGCTGATCGTCGCCTTCGCGCCGCTGGCCCACGCCGCGCACGCCTTCGGCCTCGACGACGTCGCCGAGAAGGCGCGCGCGATGGCCGCTACCGGGTTTCGCGATCCGCGCGGCGAGGTGCCCGCCTGGCTGCTGGAGATCGGCTACGACGAGTGGCGCGACATCCGCTTTCGCACCGATCGCGCGCTCTGGCGCGAGGCGAAGCTTCCCTTCGAGGCGCAGTTCTTCCATCCCGGCCTGTATTACGACCGCGTCGTGCGTGTGCACGAGATCGACGCCAAGGGCGTGCACGAGGTCGCCTTCTCGCCGGACCTCTTCGACTACGGCCGAAACGAGTTCGCGAGCCGCGTGCCGCAGAACCTCGGCTTCGCAGGCTTCCGCCTGCACTACCCGCTGAAGAGCCGCGACTACAAGGACGAGCTGATCGTGTTCCTCGGTGCGAGCTACTTCCGCGCGCTCGGCAAGGATCACGTGTATGGACTTTCGGCGCGCGGTCTGGGGATCGACACCGCGCTTCCCAGCGGCGAGGAGTTCCCGTTCTTCCGCGAGTTCTGGCTGGAGCGGCCGGCTCGCGGAGCGCGTGAGCTCGTGGTCTACGCCCTGCTCGACAGCCCGAGCGTGACGGGCGCCTATCGCTTCGCGATCCGGCCCGGCGTGCAGACCGTGATGGACGTGGATGCTCGCGTCTTCTTCCGCCGCGCCGTTGCGAAGGTCGGCTTCGGTCCGCTCACCAGCATGTACTTCTTCGGCGAGGGCGATACGCGCGGTCCCGACTACCGGCCCGAGGTGCACGACTCGGACGGCCTCCTGGTCGCTGACCGCGGCGGCGAGTGGATCTTGCGCCCGTTGCAGAACCCGAGGCGGCTGCGCATCTCCGCCTTCTCGTCGCCGAGCCCGGTCGGCTTCGGTCTGCTGCAACGCGACCGCGACTTCGACCACTTCCAGGATCTCGAGACCCACCAGCAGCAGCGCCCGAGCGCGTGGGTGGCGCCCAAGGGAGAGTGGGGACCGGGCCACGTCGAGCTGGTCGAGATCCCGACCGACTCGGAGCGCCACGACAACATCGTCGCCTACTGGGTGCCGAAGCGGGCCGAGGGCTCGACCGAGCCCGCGAGGTTCTCGTACGAGCTGCGCTTCTACAGCGACGACAGCACGCTGCCGCCGGGCGGGCGCGCCGTGGCGACGCGCCGCGACCGCGGCACCCACGCGGACGCCTGGCGCTACGTGGTGGACTTCGAGGGCCCCGGCCTCTCCACGATCTCGGAGGAGATCGTGCTGCAGGGCGTGGTCAGCTCGCGCTCCTCGGACGGCGACGCCGAGATCATCGAGCAGCAGGTGCAGAAGAACCCCGTGACGGGTGGCTGGCGGCTCGTGTTCCAGGTGCGCCCGCGCGGTGGCGCACCGGTCGATCTGCGCGCGTTCCTGCGCCGCGGCGAGCAGACGCTGACCGAGACGTGGGTGGATACGCTGGAGCCGTGACGGAGGCGCTTCGGCACGGGGCTGCGGCGCTGCGCGAGACGGCGCCGCTTCCGCCGGAGCGGCTGCTCCACGACTGGCGTGCCGCGCACGACCGCGCCAGCGCGTACCTCGCTGCGCTGGAAGTGCCCACTGGCGAGGTCGCGGAGTTCGCCTGGCAGTCGGTGGCGAGCGCGGCGTCGGAGCCGCGCTGGGAGCAGGGCGCCGGCGCGATTGCCGCCACGCTGGCGCGCCTGCGCCGCCTGCTCGTGGCGACGCAGGCTTCCGAAGCGAGCACGGAGCCGGGCGCCTTCTTGGGTTGGCGCCTCGTACGACTGCTGGCCGGCGGCGCGGGCAGCCTGCGCAGCCGGCTCGCCGCGCTGCCCGACGGGCTGCGCGACACGCCCGACCTGATGCGCGGGCACATGATCCCGCGCGTCACCGGCCCCGACGCCACCGCGCTCCGGCGCTGGCGCCGCAGCCAGGCCTGGGTGCGTGCCGCGCGCCGGCGCCACTTCGCGCTCGCTGCGTTGGTGCTGGTGCCCTCCGCGGTGGCGAGCAGCTACATGGCCAATGTGCTGCCGCAGCAGGGCCGCACGGGCCTCGAGCTCGCCATCGCGCTCGTGTTCGGCGCGCTGTTCGGCTGGATCTCGATCGGCTTCTGGACCGCGCTGGCCGGCTGGCTCGTGCTGATCCGCGGCGACCGCTTCGACATCGCGCGCGAGGGCGAGGGCGCCCGCCCGCTCTCGTCCGAGGCGCGCACCGCAATCTTGATGCCGATCTGCGAGGAGCCCGTCGAGCGCGTCTTTGCGGGCCTGCGCGCGCTCCACCGCTCGCTCGAGCGCGCCGGCGCACTCGAGCACTTCGACTTCTTTGTGCTCTCGGACAGCGTCGAGGCGTCGACGGTGGTCGAGGAGGAGGTGGCCTGGGCCGACTGGTGCCGCGAGGTGAACGGCTGGGGTCGCATCTTCTACCGGCGCCGCAAGGTGCACACCGCCAAGAAGGCGGGAAACGTGGCCGACTTCTGCCGGCGCTGGGGCCGCCGCTACCGCTACATGGTGGTGTTCGACGCGGACTCGGTGATGTCCGGCGCTGCGCTGGCGCGGATGGTGACGCTGATGGAGAGCCGGCCCGACGTGGCCGTGATCCAGACCGTGCCGCGCTCGTTCGGCCGCCGCTCGCTGTTCGGTCGCTCTCAGCAGTTCGCCGGCACGCTCTATACGCCGATCTTCGCGGCGGGCCTGCACTACTGGCAGCTCGGCGACGCACCGTACTGGGGCCACAACGCGATCCTGCGAGTGGCGCCCTTCATGGAGCACTGCGGTCTCGCGCGCTTGCCCGGCAAGCCGCCGCTCGGCGGCGACATCCTCTCGCACGACTTCGTCGAAGCCGCGCTGCTCGCGCGCGCCGGCCATACGCTCTGGCTGGCGCACGACCTGCGCGGCAGCTGGGAGGAGACGCCGGCAACGCTGCTCGAGGAGATGCAGCGCGATCGGCGCTGGTGCCAGGGCAACCTGCAGCACCTGCGGCTGCTGTTCCGGGAGGGCTTCTTCGCCGCGCACCGAGCGGTGTTCGTGCAAGGCGCGCTCTCCTACGTCTCGGCCCTGATCTGGCTGCTCTTCCTCGTGCTCTCCACCACCGAGGCCGTGATACTCGCGCGCGGCAGCATCGACTACTTCGCCGGCCCCGGCTTGTTTCCGCAGTGGCCGGTGTTCCGTCCCGACTGGGTGGCGGGCCTCGTGGTGGTGACGCTGGTGCTGCTGTTCGCGCCAAAATTCCTGTCGGTCGGCTTCGCGCTGGTGCGCGGCGAGGCCCGCCAGTACGGCGGCGCCGGCAAGCTGCTGATGAGCGTGGTGCTCGAGAGTGTGCTGGCGACGCTGCTGGCGCCGATCCGCATGGCCTTCCACAGCCGCTTCGTGCTGCTCAACCTGATGGGGCGCGAGGTGCCCTGGATCTCGCAGCGCCGCGAGGATCGCGAGACGCCCTGGCGCGACGCCATCCGGCACCACGGGCGCGACGCCCTGGTGGCGAGCGCGTGGGGCTCGGCGGTGCTCTGGATCGCACCCACCTACTTCTGGTGGCTCACCCCTGTGCTGCTGGCGCTGGTGCTCTCGGTGCCGCTCTCGGTGCTCACGAGCCGCGTCCGCCTCGGCGAGCTGGCGCGGCGGCGCGGACTGTTCCTCACGCCCGAGGAGACGGCGCCGGCCGAGGAGCTGCGCGACCTCTACGTGGCGGCGGTGCAGATGAACGCCGCGCGCGACTGGCGGCCGCCGCTCGAGCGCGACGGCTTCGTGCGCGCTGCTGTCGATCCGTACGTGAATGCGCTGCACACCACGCTTCAGCGCGGCGAGCGCCGGCTACTCCCTGCGATCGAGCAGCAACGGCGCGGCTGGTTGGACCGCGCGCTCCGCGGCGGACCCGAAGCGCTCTCGAGCACCGAGCGGCGCGTGCTGCTCTCGGATCCCGAGCTGGCAGCCGAGCTGCATCGCCGCATCTGGGAGCTGGAGGACGAGGACCAGGCGGAGATGTGGGGCAGGCCCGGCGAGGCCTCAGCGGCGCGGTAGGCAGCCGAGGGCGGGAGGCGTGCGCCGCGGCCGCTCGGCCCAGCACCTCCAGTCGGTCGAGCTCCTTGCCGCTCATCGTCACGGTCCCCACGCAGGTCATGTCGGCCTCCGGTGCCTGGAACTCGACATTTCCAGCTGGGAGAAACCGGACATCTGTACTTTGGGCCGACACCCTGCGGAGGATCGGCAGGATCGGCCCGTAACACGGCTTTCATCTCCGGGTACTTCCCGACGCTGGTCACGACGACGAGGACCTTCTTGTTCATGTTGAGGGCACCTCGGTCACGACCTACGCCGCGCGACGCACGCGCCGCAGCCACCAGAGCGGCAGCAGCACCAGCGCCAACTCGGGGCCGAAGCCGCAGCCTCCGGCCAGCGGCGGCGGATTTTCGGTGGTGTCGTTGGGACCGTTGCAGTTCGGGTCAGCGAGATCGATCAGCCCATCGCCGTCGTTGTCGAGGCCGTCGCTGCACGCCGGCCAGGCGAGGCTGAAGGCGAGGGTGGCGGCGCCCCCGGGCTGGCCGTCTCCCGACGGCAGGATCAAGTGGTCCCACCAGGCGTCGTCGTCGGTGTCGCCGTCGAGCGCCTCGCCGTTGGCCTGGACGCCCGCGTCGAGCACCGTGAGCACGTAGTCGTCGGCGGGAAGCGCTGCCCAGGAGAGCGTCGCCCGCCGGGCCGGCGAGTCATAGCTCCACGCGTCCGGGGCGTGGACGCCGCTCGCGCTGCCGTCGAGCCGCACGTCCGCCGGCTCGAAGCCGCCCACGTCCTCCGAGAACGTGAGCGCGATGGTCGTGTCGTCGCCGGCGGCGGGGGCCGCCGCGACGTCCGCTGCGAGCAGCACGGGGGGCAGCGCCAGAGAAGTGGCGACCCGGACGAGGCTGTCCCAGAGCACCCGGTTGCGGTTCGCGATCCCGCCCTCCGCGTCGAACGCGACGGCCAGGGGCGGGCCGTCGATGGGAAGCACGTAGTGCTCCGTCCAGTCGTCGTTCCAGATGCGCTGGGCCGTGGTGCCGGACGCCGTGGTCACGTGCACGTCGATCGGCATGGTGAAGACCCCGTAGCCGTCGGCGTCCTGCCTCTGCCAGACCGCGAGCTTGAGATAGGTCTGTCCGCCGATCGTCTCCGCCGCCCAGTTCCACTCGTAGTCCGGGCTGCCGGGGCCCAGGATCCACTGCTCGCTGAACCAGGAGAGGTCCGCGCCGAAGCTCGCGGAGAGCGAGGCCGTGAGCTCGTCGCTGGTCGCCGAGTCGCCTGCGAAGTCGGCGCGGTAGTCCGCCAGGAAGGCCAGGAACGCCGCATCCCCCAGCACGTGGCGCAGCATGTGGAGGACCCACGCGCCCTTGTTGTAGACGTCGTTGGTGGAGAAGATCTGGCTCACCGTCGCGATGCCGGTGCGGTAGACCTGGGCGTCGGGGTTGGAGGGCCGGC
>Ga0247727_10017558_pt1 | contig 11380 bp, 11 predicted proteins | sample WisWelCaveWW1625_FD_202498 | JGI IMG/M metagenome (GOLD analysis project Ga0247727, IMG submission 202498) | Biofilm microbial communities from Wishing Well Cave, Virginia, United States - WW16-25 | ecosystem: Environmental > Aquatic > Deep subsurface > Groundwater > Cave microbial mat | place... | reverse complement strand
CCTCTCCGAACGCAAGGAGCGGAGGCCGGCGACGGGACACCATCAAGGAGCGAACGAAAGCCAAAGCATGCCTCGGCGCCGAAAGGGTGCCGCGGCCCGCTAGGTCTTGCTGTTTGTCGACTTTGCTGGCCCCTTCGCAGACATCACCGGCACGACCCCAACTCATGACACAGAGCCGTCGCCACTACGGTGGTCCGCTCGCCTGCGCGCCCCGCGCTGACGATGGGCGACACGTGCCGGCAGGTCTCCTGGCTCGCGGCTCAGGCGCATCGCCTCCGCCTTCCCGCCGGTTGCCCGACAGTGGCTTCTGGGGCGACGCTCGCCGCTTACAGTTGCGGGGGCAGCCGCGGCTTTGAGGCGAAACGAACCTCGCACCGCGTTCCCTTTTCACTCGCCGCGACCCCGACAGAGCCGCGACGAGAACCGTCACGCGGCGAGCATCGAAGCAAGGCCGGCACAAGTCTGTCAACAGAAAGCGTATGTGCACGCATAGATTTGATTGCATGCTGACCGAAGTGCAACGCCACTGCATGATGTGACGGGCAGCGCCAGAGCGGCCCCATTGAATCACGGACTTGTCCAACGGGGCCTGCTAAATACCAATGGTTGGGGAACGTCAGGGTGGCACAGGGCTCAGCGTAAACTCAGGTCTTGCCAATGGGGATTCCGACGTACCTGGACGCCGCTGCGCTTGGCCTCCCGGCAGTCTTGGGGCTGCTCGGGACCTGGCGGGGCTTCGGGCGGTTCTTGGTGTCGTGGCCGATCCGCTGGCTCGTATCGATGTTCGGCGCGCTGATGGTGGCCATGCTCGCTGCGCTCCACTTTATCATCAATAGGGAGGTGGCGGCTCTCCTCTACCTATCCGGCGCGATTGGCAAGACTGTCATTAGTGTGATCGTATTTCTCGTCACGCTCGTGATGCTGCTGATGTTCATGAGCAATCTGAGACAGCGCGTCATAGTCTGGATCGGCGATCGCCGTATCGGGTCAATGGAGCGCGTGTTCGGAGGTCTCTTTGGCATCGCGTGCGGACTTGTGCTGGTCGCTATCCCCTACGTGCTCTACGAATCGCTCCGGCCAGACCGGGACAGCGATCCTCCCTGGCTCCGCGAGTCTCTTTTGCTGCCGTATTTCAGGAGCGCAGGCGAGGCGGTGAAGAGCGCGCTGTCGTCCTACTCGTCCACTCCAACTGGCCAACCCCAGCGGGGACGATAGCAACTGACCCGTTACGTCTATTTGACCGCGGACTACATGGAGGCGTTCTCGCAAGAGAACCCGAGGCTCCCTCCATTCGCCGCCCAAGAACCTCGTGCTTGGCATCCATTCAGCCGCGCCCTCGTGCCAGACGAAGTCGGTGTCCCTCAGGTGACCAAGCTCGACGAGTTTGCGGAATTCAGCGTCCGTGATGGGACCGTGCTGCTTGCCGTCCCTCGAAATTAACCAAGTCGTCGACATGGCTCCCCCTTGGAAACTCGGCTCCGCACGAGCCGTCGTACACTGCATATCTTTTGGTTGCCACAAGCTCCGCTTCAACGAGTGGCGATGACGCGCGTCGGGTGCGCATTGTCGCCCAAGCCATCCTGCCGGATCTGGTCCAGCTCCGCGGCATTGAATACCCCGGCGCAATAGAGGTTGAGGAACTCCTCCGAAACACTCTGTCCGAACACCAGAACGTCGTCGGTATTGATGGTGACTCTGACGCCGGCATCGTAGAGTCTGCGGATCGGATGCAGCGCCAGAGACTCGACCCGGCCAAGCATCACATTGGAGGTTGGGCAGATGTTGAGGCGGATATGATTGTCCGCCAGGAACTGCATCACGGCCTTCGATTGAGCCGCAGCGATCCCGTGCTGCACTTCGTCGAGTTCGAGCTCCTCGACCGCTCGCCGCACCGAACCGGCATCGCCCCATTCGCCGACATGTGCTTTCAGGCGCAGGCCCGCTGTTTTGGCCATCCGATAGAGTGGCTTGAAACTCTCGATCGGCTGAGCGAGCTCATCGCCGTACAGGTCGAGGGTGCGGTAGAAGCCGAGCTCGAGAAACGGCGACAGCCAGCCGATCAAAGCGGGAACCGGCGTGTGGCGCGACAGGCCGAGCTGCGGGATCCATTCGATGTCCGGCGCGACCCGTGCGTGCAGTCCCTTCAGCTCTTCCGTCAGCCTGGTGGCGGAGTGACCGAAAAGGGTGATCGCCCATACATCCTCGCCGATTTCGAGGCGCGTTACTCCGTCCACGCGGGCCTGCACAAAGGTCGCTTCGATGGCCTTGAGCCTGCCTGCCATTCCAGCAAATAGCGATCCGAATCGGCGGTCGACCCAGGCATGCATTGCCGCCATGGAAGCCAACTTGCGATCGAGAGGGGCTACGTCTCTTCCCGCCCATGCCGATACGAAGGCGCGATTTCCTCCGAGAAAAGCGTGGTTATGCAGGTCGCTCTTGGGAACACGCCGGAGGGCTGCCAGATCGCCGTTCGCCAGCGCAGCTTGGAACGCGGTGGGTCGGCGAAGATGGAATAGTCCGACCATGCTGCGCTCAGACAGTGTGATCGTCGCAAGCCCCGCCGCAACACTGGCAGCTGCAGAGTTTGGCTTTTTCCGAGATCCCGATCGTCACCCGGCGGCGGTAGCGGACGACAGAAAGGCGGCGTCTCCGCCGCCTTCCGGAGTGTCCATAAATCCCGCTCTAAAGCTTGTGCGCCATGCGCTCCTTCTTGGTCTTCAGGTAGCGCGTGTTGTAGGTCGACGGCGTGACGATCAGCGGCAGCTGCTCGATGACGTCGACCCCCTCCTCCTGCAGGGCTTCCACCTTGGCCGGGTTGTTGGTCAAAAGCCTGATTTCGGGATACCCGAGATCAAACAGAATGTGGGCGGCCAAGTCATAGTCACGCGCCTCGATCGGGGCGCCGATGGCCACGTTGGCGTCCACCGTGTCGTATCCCTGATCTTGCATGGCATAGGCCCGGATCTTGTTGACCAAGCCAATGCCGCGGCCTTCCTGGTAGGGTAGATACACCAGAACGCCGACCGGGCTTGTCAATATGCGGTCCACCGCTGCCTGCAGCTGCGGATAGCAGTCGCAGCGCAGGGAGTGGAAAATGTCGCCGGTGATGCAGCCGCTGTGGACCCGCACCACCGGAACTGCATTGCCTGCTTCTTTGTCCCGATGCACCAGCACCAGCGCCTGGCAGGTAGGATCGGCGCCTTGATAGGCACGTGCCTCAACCTGCATCTCCTGGTTGCGAAACTCGATCGGAAGAATGGTCTGTGCAGACCAATCCATTTCCAGGTCGACTGACTTCACCGCATTCGATTTCATCGAACTCTCCAAAGGCGTGCCGGCGCGGATATGTGGGAACGATTGGGGTCTTGTAAAGGCGGCGGGCCAGCGACGCCCCGTCACAAGTTGTTACCGCGGATTATCGACTTCGTCGCAGTAGACGCTCCATACGGTTACCTGCTTCCACCTGGATTGAGCTTCGGCAAAGAGACTCCTGTCCGTCGCCAACGCCGCTCCTCAGGATTGGAAGGTGCGGGTCACTCGGCCGCCCAAATGAACGCAGGTTCCATGCAACCCGTTCCCGAACGCAGTTGCGAAGCCGTCCTCGCCAGGTTCCGGACCCCGGCATTCTCTTAGGCCGATCAATCCGTTACCCAAGCTCCGCCCCAAGCCCGAGCGAGGCCAGGCGTCGTTCACCCAATGCCCTACTTGCGCAAAGCAGCGTGACGTCCTTGAAAGTTTTCTCTGCGACATAGTCTTCATTGCCGGTTCATGCGAGTTATGGTCGTGTATGACAAACACGTGACGGTCGAGCGCCATCCAGATGACGGACCATTCCGTTGGCTTGCCGGGCCTCCCGGCAATGGGGGTGCGTCTGCGCGCGGTTGCGGGGCGTTTGCTGGGCCGCCATGAGCTGCGGCCTGCCGCGGCGTGGCCGGTCACCGCTCTGTTGTTGGCCAGCATGGCGGCCTACGCCTGGCGGGACGAGGGCGAGCTCGCCAACATCCTCTTCACGATCGGCGTAACCGCGGCCCTGGTCGCGTTCCTGACCCTGCTTTCTCGTCGCGCCTTGTTCGCCACGGTCCTGGTCGCGTCGCTCGTCGCCTTGGTTGTGGCTGCGGCATCGGTCAAGCGCGCAGCCATGAACATGGTCGTGCACGCCTACGACTTCTTCTTCTACCTGGGTTCCTGGTCCACGGTCAGCTACCTGTGGAGTGATCAGCGGCGCTATGTTCTGTGGGCGATAGCTGCCCTTCTCGCGGCGGCGGTTGTCACCGGCCTCGCCTACCGCGTTGACGGGACGCGGGTTGCACGACGCTGGTCGGCCGTTGCGTTCTCGATCTCCTTTCTTCTGGCCTGGTACGGGGCATCGACGAAAGGTGAACGGCGGCACATGCAGTTCTACTTCTCGAACCTCTACGTGTCGTCGTTCTATGCGTCATGGAGCGAGACGATCGAGGCCTTCTGGCGTGGGACGCTGCTCGAGGCGGATCCGGTTGCTGCGACTGCACCAGCCTTTACGATCCCGACGCGGTGCGACATGGCCACCAACCCGCCGCACATCATCCTGGTCCATCAAGAATCGGTGGTACAGCCGTCACTGTTTCCAACCCTGCGCTACGACCGCTCCATCGACCCCTTCTTCCACTCCGCCGACAAGATGCTGCATCAGCTGCGGGTCGAGACCTACGGCGGCGCGTCATGGCTGACCGAGTTCTCGCTGCTGGCGGGGGTATCGACCCATTCCTTCGGCAGCATGCGCCAGTTCGTGCAGACGTTCATGCACAACCGGCTCAAGGACACAGTGCCGCAGGCCCTGGAGCGCTGCGGCTATCGCAATGTCGTGTTCTATCCGCTGCTGAAGAACTTCGTATCGAACGACAGGTTCTACGCCTCGATCGGCTTGCGCGAGATCTTCGATCTGAAGGCACAGGGGGCCAAGACCGCCCAGGAGCGCGACCGCTTCTATTTCGACAACGCCATGGCCGAGATGACACGCCATTTCAAGGCGTCGAAGCGGCCCCTCTTCACATTCATCCAGACCATGTCGGCGCATTGGCCCTACGACTATGCCTTCGAGCCCCACGTCGACGTCCCTGGCGGCGATCCTGGCACCGACCCGGAGATGCACGAATACCTGCGTCGCGTGTCGATGGCGAAGATCGACTACGACTACCTTCTCGCCGAGCTGCAGCGCCGTTTCCCGCGCGAGCGCTTCCTGATCGTGCACTATGGCGACCACCATCCGATGGCGACCCGCAGCTTGCTCGGCTACAAGAGCGACACGGAGGCGGAGGATGTCATCCTCGACGCCAATTCGATCGGCTTCATTACCTACTATGCGGCGCGGGGCATCAACTACCGCGTGCCGGCGCTGCCGCAATTCGCGGCGCTCGATGTATCTTATCTCGGCAGCGTCATATTGGACCTTGCCGGCCTGCCGCTTTCGGACTCCCATCGCGAGCGCAAGCGGCTGATGACACTATGCCAGGGGCGCTACTATGGCTGCGCCAGGCGCGAGGAGATCCTGCGCTTCCATCGCCGCCTGATCGACTCCGGTGTTGTCGCGGCGCAGTGACGGAACCCTTGCGACCACACGTTTAGGGCAATACGAGCCGCTGTCGGCCTTGCTAGCGCCGTGACAGCGTGGCACAGCGGCAGAGCTCGTGGCCACTGGAGGCTTAAAAGGTGACGATTGCGGCACCTGACGTTGCTGCCCCGGTCAAGACTGCGGCCTCTCCGCCGCGCCGACCCAAGCTGTCGGTGATCGTGCCCGGACTGAACGAGGAGCGCTCGATCCCGGCCTTGGTCGAGCGCTTGTGGCCGGTGCTCGACGGTCTCGACCTCGATTGGGAGGTCATCTTCGTCGATGACGGCTCCAGCGACGGCACCCTGGCGCTGCTCAAGGCCCTCAATGCTCGGGACCAGCGGTTCAAAGCGGTCTCGCTCAGCCGCAATTTCGGCAAGGAGATCGCCGCAGCGGCCGGGCTCACCTACGTGACGGGCGATGCCGCAGTCCTGATGGACGCCGACCTGCAGCATCCCCCCGAATTGATCCGGGACTTCGTCCGGCACTGGCAGCAGGGCACCGACATCGTCTACGGCCAGCGGCTCGATCGCGATGCCGACGGTCTGCTGCATCGCCTTTCGGCGCGCCTCTTCTATGCGGCATTCGAGAAGCTCAGCGGCACGCCGCTACCCGAGGGGGCCGGCGACTTCCGCCTCCTCGACCGCAAGGCCGTCGACGCCATGAACCGCATGCGCGAGCGCGTCCGGTTCAACAAGGGGCTCTACGCCTGGATGGGGTTCCGCTCGGTCGGTGTGCCGTTCACCGTGCCTCCGCGGGCAAACGGGGGCTCGCGTTGGCGCCCGCGCAAGCTGCTGCGTTTCGCCCTGGATGGGCTGGCCTCGTTCTCGACCATTCCCCTCAGGGTGTGGTCGTACCTGGGGCTGCTCATCTCGCTGTTCGCCTTCTGCTACGCCATGGTCATCCTGGTGAAGACGATCATCTACGGCGTCGACGTGCCCGGCTTTCCGTCGCTGATCATCTCGGTGATGTTCTTCGCCGGCGTGCAGCTCATCTCGCTCGGTGTGCTCGGCGAGTATCTCGGGCGCATGTACGAGGAGGTGAAGGGCCGGCCCCTGTTCCTGGTGGCCGAGGAGTTGGGCTTTGAACAGCCGCCGGCGGACGCCAATGGCGCAACCGGGGCTGGCGAACGGCGCCAGGGATGATCGCGGGATGATCGCTGGATGATCGTTCTCTGTGCCGACGACTACGCCTTGACCGAAGGGGTTTCGCGCGCCGTGGGCGAACTGGCGGCGGCCCGGCGGATATCGGCCACGAGTGCGCTGGTCACGACCCGGCACTGGCCGGCGATGGCGCAGCGTCTCGTCGTGCATCGCGGCCGCATCGCGGTCGGGTTGCATCTCAATCTCACGCTGGGCGGCCCCCTCGGCGCGATGCCTGGCCTGGCACCGAACGGAACCTTCTCCAAGCGCGACGCTCTCGTTGCGCGCGCCTTGCTTGGGCTGGTGGATGCGGTGGAGATTGGAGCGGAGATCGAGCGCCAGCTCGACGCGTTCGAGAAGGGCCTGGGGTTTCCGCCTGACCACATCGACGGTCATGAGCACGTGCATGTGCTGTCGGGCATTCGCCAACCCCTGCTCGAGGTGGCGGCACGGCGCTACCCCGGCGTGAAGCCCCTGATTCGGGACCCTTCGGATCGTTGGAGCGCGATTGCGGCGCGAGGCGTCTCCCGCGGCAAGGCCATGGTGGTCGGCGCGCTGGCGCTGCGGTTCAGCGCGGGTGCGCGGCGCTGGGGGCTACCGACCAACGAGGGCTTCTCAGGATACTCTAGCTTCGATGTCAGAATGCCCTACGCGCAGGAGCTGGAGAGGGTGCTCGCCAGGCCCGGACCGCGCCACATTGCGATGTGTCACCCGGGCCATGCCGACGCCGAACTCGCCGCCATCGACCCGGTGGTGGAGCGGCGCCGCATGGAGTATGACGCCCTCATGCGCGATGTGTCGCTGTCCGAGCGAATCTGGCGCCCCTCGCGCGGTCCCGACGGTCCGCCCGTGGACTGGTCGCACGCATGAGGCCCCAGCATGACCAGCAAATGGAGCACCGCCGCTCCCGGCGCGCAGCATCCCGTCCGGCACGGGCTGGCCTTTCTGTTCTCGGGCAGTCTCGCGTTCCTGATCGATGCGGCTGTCCTCGTGTTCCTGACGGCTGTATTCGGCATCCACCCGATCCTGGCGCGCATCGTCGCCCTCTCCTTTGCCCACGTGGCCGGATGGCTCTCGCACCGCCGCTTCACGTTCCGCCTGACGACGCCGCCGACCTTTGCAGAGTTCCTGCGCTACGCGGGAGTGCAATCGACGGTGGCGCTCATCAACTACGGAATTTTCGTGGTGATCGTCGTGCTGCGGCCGCAGATCCAGCCGTTGCTTGCGCTGTTCGTTTCCTCAGGCGTCGCCATGGTGTTTTCCTATTTCGGCATACGCTTTGCGGCCTTCCGACAGCATGGGCAGCGCCCGCATGAGTGACGAGCCGCCCTTGCCGCGCCTGCTGCCGTGCGGCGACGCCGCCGTCAGCATCGAGTTCGGCACCGGCATCGATCCCGAAGTCAGCGCCCGCGTGCTGGCGCTCGACGCCGCCCTCAACGCCCGCAATGTGCCGGGTCTGATTGAGACGCTGCCGACGTATCGCTCCCTGATGGTGCATTTCGATCCGCTGGTCCTCGACTGGCAGGGCTTCGAGCTGCACGTGCGCGCGCTCGCCGGCACGCTCGATTCAACACCGAGGCCCGGCCGGCGCTGGAAGGTGCCGGTGGTGTACGGGGGCAGCTACGGCATCGACCTTGAGGCCACGGCCGAGCGTCACGGGCTCTCACCGGCCCAGCTCATCGAAAAGCACAGTGCCGCGGTCTATCGCGTGTACATGATCGGCTTCATGCCGGGTTTCACCTATCTGGGCGGACTCGACCCGTCGATTGCCACGCCCCGCCGCCCCGACCCGCGGCCCATGACGCCGGCGGGGGTCATCTCCATCGGCGGCATCCAGGCCCTCATCGGCGGTCAGGCGATGCCGTCGGGCTGGCACATCCTGGGCCGGACCCCGGTGCGCACTTTCATGGCGGGGCGGGAGCCGGCATTCCTCATGGCGCCCGGCGACGAGGTGGCGTTCGCGCCGACGGATGCCGCACGTTGGGATGCGCTCGACCGCGCGGGCGAGGCCGGCGAGCCCGTTGCCGAGTTGCTCTCGGTATGACCGCGCTCATCGTGGAAAGCGCCGGGCCGGCCACGTCGCTGCAGGATTCCGGGCGCTTCGGCTGGCAGCGCTACGGCGTCGGACCGGCCGGGGCCATGGACCGCCTGTCGCTTGCGCTCGCCAATTCATTGGTGGGCAACGTACCGGGAGCGGCAGCCATCGAGTTCGCGCTCGCGGGTGGGCACCTGCGGGTGGCTGGGGGCAGTGCGCGCATCGCGCGCGCCGGCGCTGACGGTAACCTTAAGATCGGCGGCAAGCCGGTCGCGCCGTTAACCAGCGCCACCGCCCATGGCGGCGAGGCCATCGAGATCGAGGCCGCCCGCTCCGGCATGTTCTTCTACCTGGCCGTTGCCGGCGGATTTACCATCACGCCGGCGCTGGGCTCGCTGTCGCTCCACCACCGCACCGGCATCGGGGCGCTGGGGGGCCGCACGTTGCGCGCTGGTGACCGTTTGCCGCTCAGGCTGTCGGCACCCTCCGGAACCGAACTTGCCCTCCCTGGGCCTCCGCAGACGCCTCTGGGGCCCATCCGCGTCGTCTCGGGGCCACAGGACGATCACTTCACCAGTGTTGCATAGCAACCTTTCTGGACAGCGAATTTACCATCTCCGGCAAGGTCGATCGCATGGGCATGCAACTCGACGGCCCGCGCATCGAGCACGGCCCCAAGGGCTACAACATCGTCTCGGACGGGATTCCGACCGGCGGCATCCAGGTGCCGGGCAACGGCCTGCCCCTGATCCTGTTGGCCGACCGGCAAACTACCGGCGGCTACCCCAAGATCGCCGCCGTCATCGGCGCCGACCTGCCGCGCCTCGTGCAATGCCGCCCGGGTACGAAGTTGAGGTTCGCCGCGGTCGAGCGGGCCGAGGCGGTCCACATCGCCAGGGCTGCCGACGAGGCGTTCCGTGCGTTCATGGGAAAAATGTGCCCGGCGGGCTTTGCCGGCCTCGACAGCAGTGAGCTCCTGTCCGTCAACCTGGTCGACGGCGTCGTCGATGCGCGCAGTTTGGGCAACGATGCTGGTTGACCCGATCAACTTGGTATCACAGCTTGTGATCTCAAGCTTGCGGGGCCAGTGGGGAGCAATCCGATGCCTGACAGCCGGCCGCTCTCGAAGGGTGAGCTCGTCCCAGTCGCCGGCCGTTCAGACGGTTTGACGATCCTGGAGATTAGAGGCGAGCGGGTCCTTCTCGACGCCGATCTCGCCGCCGTCTTCGAAGTCGAAACGCGGGTCTTCAACCAGGCCATCAAACGCAACCTTGATCGCTTCCCCGAGTCTTGGGCCTTCGAACTGACGCCAGAGGAGTTCGACAACTTGAAATCACAATCTGTGATCTCGAGCGGTACCTGGGGAGGACGCCGGACACCGCCATGGGTCTTCAGCGAACACGGCGTGGTGATGGCGGCAAGCGTGCTCCAGTCGGACAGAGCAAAGGCCGTCATGCAGTTTGTCGTCGACGTTTTCGTGCGCGCCCGTCGCGGCCAGCTCGGCAAGAAGGAACTTGCCCCAACGGACGCAAAGGCGGTCATCGCGGCCGGAGGGAGAGCATTCAGCAGACGTCTGCAGGGCATGATCGAACGCCTCATGGATGCGATGGTCGATCACGAGAACCAGCGCACGCTGCGGAATGAAGCGCAGGCTGTGTTCAAGGAATCCATCGATCACATCAGAGCCAAGTTGGGAAGGGCAGGCTTCGAGAACGAAGAAATCGCAGCGCGCGCGACGAAACTTCTGGCCGAGGCGGAAGCCACGAAGGCCACCGCAGCAAAGACGCGCGCCGAGGCCGACGAGATCGCGCTGCGGACCTTGGCCAGAAAGCTCGCCATGGTGCTCCAGGCCGAACAAGCCATGACGCGCGGGGAGATGGAGGGGTTCCTCATGGTGCTCAAAGAGCTGGGAAAGGCATGACTGACCGGCCTCACCCGAGAGCGAGAGGGCGCGAAGTATGATTGACGTTGGCAACAGTCGCATGTGAGTCTCGTTGGAACCTGCCAACGGCCAACGAGCGACCGGTCTGGCGCATCAAGCTTGCAAAGCCCTGAGGAGGAGACGGTATGACGAGATCACCTCGGTATCTGCTGTTGCTTGCCGCAACGCTGGCGTGCGCCGCCGCCGTTGCTGGGCCGCTTGCGGCCCAACAGCCCGTGCGCGTTGGCATCGTGACCTTCGTGTCCGGGCCCGCAGCGGGGCCGTTCGGCGTGCCGGCGCGCAACGCTGCGGAGCTCACAGCGGAGATGCTCAATGCCGGTCGCGTGCCGGCGCCTTACGCCGGCAAGGGCTTTGGCGGCGATCCAATCGAGCTCGTCATCATCGACGAGGCCGGCGGTCCGCAGAAGCAGGTGACCGAGTTCCGCAGCCTCGCTCCGCGCGTCGATCTGGTCATCGGCTACATCTCGAGCGGCGACTGCCTGGCCATCGCTCCGGTGGCCGAGGAGCTGAAGAAGCTCACCGTGCTGTTCGATTGCGGCACGCCGCGCATCTTCGAGGACGCCAGCTACAAATACGTGTTCCGCACCGGCCCGCACGGGACCATGGATAACGTGTCGATGGCCCTCTATCTGCTCGAGCGCCGCCCGAACGTGAAGTCGATTGCCGGCATCAATCAG
>Ga0247727_10017557_pt1 | contig 11380 bp, 9 predicted proteins | sample WisWelCaveWW1625_FD_202498 | JGI IMG/M metagenome (GOLD analysis project Ga0247727, IMG submission 202498) | Biofilm microbial communities from Wishing Well Cave, Virginia, United States - WW16-25 | ecosystem: Environmental > Aquatic > Deep subsurface > Groundwater > Cave microbial mat | place... | reverse complement strand
GGGGTTAACCACAATGGTAGCCTTAAAATTGCCAAAGAATTAATTGACGTAGCTTCCGAGTGCGGGGCGGATGCAGTTAAATTCCAAACTTTCTTTGCTGACGAAATCGTAATCGAAGGTACAACAATAGCGGGCTACCAACATAGAAATCTAAAATCCTCCTTGACCCAACGTGAGATGCTCAAGAAGTATGAACTTTCTTTTGAGCAACATCGAGAGTTGTGTGACTATTCGAAAGAAAAGAAAATAATTTTTCTATCGACTCCGCACTCTGGAGAAATGAGTGTAGAATTTCTGGAAAAACTTCAGATTCCAGCTTACAAAATTGCAAGTGGTGATTTGACCAACCTTCCATTTCTTTCGCTTGTTGCAGCAACAAAAAAGCCCATTTTTTTGTCCACAGGGATGGGAACGCTCAAAGAGGTTGTGGAAACGGTTAAGCACCTTCGGAACGCGCCGTTTACAAAGTTGGTCTTACTTCAATGTACAACCGAGTACCCATGTCCATTAGAGCATACGAACTTAAGAGCAATGCAGACCATGAAAGAAGCCTGCGAGGTGCCTGTTGGGTTTTCAGATCATACTGTAGGAATCGAAGCGGCGGTGTTAGCTGTTCGTTTGGGAGCAGTGTGTTTAGAAAAGCATATTACCTTGGACAGAGACTTGGAGGGGCCGGATCATCAAGCTTCAATGGAAGCTACCGAATTTAGACGTTATGTCAAAACCGTAAAATTGGAAAAAATAAAAAAGGAACTCCTTATTCCAGAAGACCTTGTGGAAACAATTTTAGGCAACGGCGAAAAGAAACCCACCCTGGAAGAAATAGAAACTGCCAAGTTGGTTCGGAAAAGTGTTGTTTCTAAACTGGACCTATCTCCAGAAACTTTAATTCAAGAAACTGACCTTTGTTTGAAGAGACCTGGTACAGGAATACCTCCTAAAGATATGAAACGTCTTATTGGCAAAAGAGTAAAGAGGCTGATTCCAAGAGATACTCTCATCTCATGGAAAGATATTGAATGAAGATTACCTATATTTCAGGAACCAGGGCAGATTACGAGCTGATGCGAAGCGTGTTGGAACGATTGCACGGAGATCGCCTGTTCGATTTTAAGATTTTGGTCACAGGGATGCATTTAAGGAAAGAATTTGGAGAAACTGTAAAGGTAATCGAAAGGGACGGCTTTCCAATTTTGGCCAAAATTGACACCCTTCATTCCAAAGACTCCAACATGGAGATGACCGTGTCCTTGGGACATACCATCGCTCAAATGGCAAAGGTTTTGGAAAATGAAAAGCCCGACTTCATTTTGCTCCTTGGGGATCGAGACGAACAATTGGCTGGGGCCATTTGTGGTAGCCATCTCAATATCCTTTTGGGGCATGTCCATGGCGGGGAACGATCAGGAAGTATTGATGAATCGAATCGCCATGCGATAACTCGATTTTCTCATCTTCATTTGGCTTCTTGCCAAGAAAGTTTTGATCGGCTTTCACGTATGGGTGAAGAATCGTGGCGAATTCACTTGGTTGGAGCACCAGCGCTAGACAGGCTTTCCAAAATGAAAAAGTTAAGTCGCATGGAGTTAAGTCAAGCGTTGAAAACCGACTACCTATTAAACCCTTACTTGGTGCTGTTGCAACATTCAGTCACAACAGAGGCCCAAGACACAAAGAAACAAATTGAGGAGACATTGGTCGCAATTCAAAATGCAGGATTAAACTGTATCGCACTTGTTCCAAATGCTGATGCTGGTGGAAAAATGATCCGGCATGCATTGGAAGAAGCTCATAATAGAGGAGAGTTGCAACTTTTTGTCCATCTCGAACAAGAAGTTTATGGATCACTGCTTGCCCATTCAGAGGCTTTGATTGGAAATTCAAGCAGTGGAATTATCGAAGCTCCATTTTTGAACGTCCCGGTTGTCAACATCGGGAGTCGTCAAAACTTGCGATTCCGAGGTTCAAATGTGATCGATGTGGAATATGATAGGAATGAAATTCTTAAAGCGATAAAGCAAATTGTGGAAGACCCCCATTTTCGGAAAAAAACCCAAAAAGACCAGTTCATTTACGGCGACGGACATGCTTCGGAAAAGATTCTTTCGGTTTTAAAAACAATCGATCATCGCAATCCATCACTTCTCCAAAAGAGGATTACATTTTAGGGCATTCACGGTAGAGTTTTAAGTATGAATGATCCCAGTGAAGGAACGCAACCGATTTCAATCGATATTCCATTGGCTAAACCATGGATGGATGAAGAGGAAGTTCAAGCTGCGGCAAAGGTGCTTCGATCTGGATGGCTTATTTCTGGTCCTGAAACGGAGGCGTTTGAACTCGAGTTCGCGCAATGTCATGGAGTGAAACATGCAATCGCAGTTAATTCTGGATCGTCCGCGTTGTTAGTAGCACAAGCTGCTTTAGGGATAGGACCTGGAGATGAAGTCGTAGTTCCAAACATGACATTTATATCCAGTGCGAGTTCGTCATTGTATCTGGGTGCGAAACCTGTTTTTGCTGAAATTACACTAGATGACTACTGTATGGATCCAGTAGACTTGGAAAAATGTATATCTTCTAAAACCCGCGCCATTCTTCCGGTTCACTTTGCAGGGCAATCCGCTAAACTTGAGCCCATATTAGAAATAGCAAAAAAGTATCAGGTTGTTGTGATCGAAGATGCTGCAGAGTCACATCTGTCAAAGTATCAAGGTCGTTATACCGGAACCTGGGGAGAGATTAGCATTTTCAGCTTCACTCCGTCTAAACCAATGACCACTGGGGAAGGTGGGATGATCGTCACAAACAATGCCGACCTGGCAAGGAGGGCAAAGCTGATCCGAAATTTTGGAGATACCGGTAAATTTCAATGGGATATTCTAGGATTTAATTTTCGGATGCCAGAAGTCATGGGAGCTATTGGACGCGTTCAACTCAGAAGACTTAGTGAAACTGTTCGTCTACGTCGAAAAATTGCAACCGTGTATTCGCGTGCTTTTGCTTCCATTGAGGGGCTGATCCTTCCATTTGTTCGTTGTGAAGAGGACCATAATTTTCAGTTGTATACCCTGCGCATGAACCCAAAACTATTTCGTATCACCCGAGATGAATGGATTCTAGAACTCAAGAAAAAGAGAATTGCAGCTAGGCTCTATTATCCTACATTGCACGATCAGAAGGTTTTTTCTTCCTTACCTAAGCGTTCAATCCAATATTCTAATGCAGGTCAATATGCAGCTACGGCGTTTTCCATACCCATCTATCCAACTTTGTCTGAAAAAGAGCAAGAGCACGTGATCCAAGCGATTGTGGATATCGCCACTAAGAACAGGAGGTAGCTATTCGAAGAATATTGATTACAGGAGGAGCGGGTTTCTTGGGTGCTACGCTAGCGGATCACTTGCGAAAATATCGTAGCAAGACTGGTTTGGAGTTCGCAATCCGCACGATGGATCTTGTCTCTCTTCCGAAACAGGAGGATCTAGAGCACTTCCAGGGGAGCATATTGGATATGACCGATCTTTCGGAGGCTTTTCGAGGATGTGACACGGTTGTCCACTTAGCAGCTCTTTTGGGAGTGAGAAATACTGAATTTCGACGGCTAGCATGTCTGAACATTAACATTCAGGGTACAGTCGCTGTTTTGGAGGCATGCGCAAAAGAGCGAATCAAGAGAATTATTTTTGCTTCCTCTTCTGAAGTCTATGGAGAGTCATCGGAAAACCCAATCACTGAATCCGCTCCCCTGAATCCAAAGTCCATTTATGCGGTCACAAAGTTGGCAGGGGAGGAATATGTCCGAACCTATAGCGAACGTTATGGAATGGACTATACGATTTTCCGGTTTTTTAATGCCTATGGGTCGTTGCAGGTTGCACAATTTGTCATTTCAAGATTTGTTCAGGCTGTCATTGAAGACCGGCCACCTCTTTTGATTGGAGACGGCTCTCAGATGAGATGTTTTTGCCATGGAAGAGATATTTCGGATGGAATCATACGCGCACTTTTTACGAACAAAGCGAATGGTGAAACCATCAACCTTGGAAATAATCAGGAGCCCATTACGATGAAAGAACTGGCAAATCGAGTTATTCGCATTTCGGGAAAAACCCATTTGCAGCCACAAATTGCTACATCCACAGAGGCAGACCGTCAACCTGAGAGAGACATTTATTGCCGAGTTCCATCGATTGAGAAAGCAAAGAAGTTACTTGGGTTTAAACCTGCCGTGTCACTCGATGATGGAATCCGGAGTGTCTTGGAAGAAGGGGGAATTAAGCAATTCTGGCAAGGAAGAAACCAGATCTAAGGCAGCAGTCTCACATGGTTCAGATCATCGAGGCAGGTCAATTCTTATGGCCTTTGACACCCCGTATTGTATGGAATTCAAGAGAGATTTTGTGGAGATTCTTTCTTCGAGAACTTCAGATTCGGTATCGACAAACCGTACTAGGTTTTGTCTGGGCCGGCCTGCAGCCGGCTTTAGCCATGGTGATATTCCTTGTGGTATTTGGGCAAGTCGCCCATTTTTCCACGACTGAGCTGCCTTATTCAGTTTTTGCCCTCACAGGTCTGGTGATTTGGAATTACTTTTCCAATTGTGTTCAGCACGGAAGTACTAGTTTGGTCGAAAATGCTGAACTTGTCAGACAGACTTGTTTCCCCCGAGCTTTTTTGCCGTTCGCAGTGATCACCTCGAAGCTCATCGACTTGGCCGTCGGTTTTGTGGTTCTTTTCACTTGGAGCTTTTTTATTTACCCGACCTCACCAAAACTTGAGTGGATTCTCTTGCCATTTCTTATCTTTGTCGGTGTCATATTTACCACTGGACTCACTTTATTCTTTTCAGCGGTCTGTGTTCGTTTTCGAGACATGCGGCATGTGCTTCCTTTCTTCACCCAGGTCTACTTTTTTGCAACTCCAATCGTTTATTCTTCCTCACTCATTCATCCAAAATTTACATGGACCACGATGGTTAATCCTTTAGCCATTTGGATCGATGCAACTAGATATATCATTTATGGAGCGCCTGTACTTAATCCGCAGGTGTGTTTGGCTGCTACAGTTAATGCAATTCTTATTTTCATTTTAGGTTCTATTTATTTCCGTCGTGTAGAGCCTTTATGTGCTGATGTTGTGTAATATGTCCCTTGTAATCAAAGTTACAAATCTCGAAAAAAAATATACTAAATACAATCGCGCTGTTCGGCAGGAGACAATTCGCGAATATTTGATAAAGAAGTTATTCCCTTTCGCTTCTCGCAATGAGAAGAGTACAGAGGAAGAATTCTGGGCTTTACGGAATGTCAGTTTTTCAGTGAGCCGAGGCGAAATTTTAGGTGTATTGGGAAATAATGGTGCTGGAAAGACCACTTTATTTCGAGTGTTGAGCAGAGTAACTGAGCCTTCATCGGGTCGCGTTGAGATTTATGGGAGGTTGGGATCTCTTCTTGGAGCTGCTTCAGGATTTCAAGGAGACCTGAATGCCAAGGAGAACATCTATTTGAATGCTGCAATCATGGGGATGACGCGATCGGAAATTAACCGAAGCATAGACGCCATTATTGAATTTGCTGAAGTTGGGGATTTTTTGGACATGCCACTTAAACATTATTCGTCAGGAATGCAAGTACGCCTGGGGTTTTCCATAGCCGCGAAACTCCTGCCAGAGGCTCTCATTTTGGATGAAACTTTGGCGGTTGCGGACATTGGCTTCCAAGAAAAAGCATTGGAAAAAATCAAAGAAATTTCTCGCGCCAACTGTTCGATTTTATTTGTGAGTCATAATATGCAAACGGTGAGATCGCTCTGCACAAAAGTCCTTGTTCTTCAACACGGACAGCTGGTTTTTTTTGGTGATTCAGTTGAGGGTGTGCAGAAGTATGTCGACTTTAATCAGGGAAAAAAAGAAGTCAGTGTGACAGAATATTCGTGATTTCACCTAGGTTATCTTTCAATGTGAGCTCCCATATGCAACAGACCCATCAAGTATCGATTACATTGATTAACTGTTGCGCTCTTTCCAGAAACGTTATTGAGCCTTGCCAAGAACCGGGTTGACTCAAGAGTTCATCATAAGCCGGAGCTAGACTCACGGATGGAAAACTAAGCAGTTTTAATTTTTCTTTGGTTTCTTTGCTATCACTAAAGGCCAGATCATAGCCATTAAGCTTCTTCCAAGTATGGGCCTCTTGAGTCGAGGGAAGAAACACAATAATCTTTTGTGTTTGTTTGGATCTGAATTGAGTTAGAAAAGCCACATCGATTTGATCGGTAGCCATATTTACAATTACATCAGGTTGGATGATACGAATTTGGAATGATAGGATATTTCTTATCCAGTTTTTATTCTTGGTAAAACGAGATGAACCGATTTTTGCCAAAAGTGTTCTTGCCAGGCGAGTTGTAGTGGGAGTGAACTTGGCAATCCGGATTAATTGGTTGAATTTCGGATTTTTGTATATTTGCATCATCCAGGAGTTGCCCATGTTAAGTCCCTGTTCGTGAGCCCATTGTTTCTGAAAAAGTTCATTGTTCACATATATGACGTGAACCTCGTGACCCAGTTGCCATAGCGCTGTTTCATATGAATGCGCTTCCCCTACATGAGTTGAAGCTCGAATCCTCAATTGCGTGTCATATGAACGTCGTTTCAGATTTGGGTCATAGGTGTTTGAAAGCCAAGTTTGAAATGCCGATGGATCGCTACACAGGAACAGGATTCGATGACGACGTTTCGGTCTGGTCAGGCGAAGCTGACTTTCGTTCGAGAAGAAAACATCTTCTGCAATTTTTGACTCTGATCTCCATTCGCCGTGAATTAATGAGAAATCGATCGGTATGCCTTCCAAGATATAATCGCCTATCACTTTGGTGGATAGATCTTGGCCTTCTTCCATTCCCGAGAGACATGTTATGTCGATCACTGAAAGCCAGTAATGAACAGTTGAAACCATTGGGAACGGGATGCTCGTGTAGGTAAAAAAATGATACGCAAAGCGATATGCCTTGCGAGCAATTTCTATATCAATCTTTGCACGAAGCAGGTTTGTAACTGCCTTTGAATATTCGGAAACCATCTCAAGCGTCGAAACAAACGAAAGACCATAATATGTACCCTTACTACATGTGAGTACGGGCTTTCCAAGACATGCCATTTCGAGGCCAGTAATTGAAAAATAAGTTATTGCTGCCTGTGCTTCATCTAGCAGGTTATAGGTGCTAATACTTTCCTCAGGCCAAATCACCCTAACATTTTCCGGAATTCCATTGCTGACCAAATTATGGAGTCTATCCAGGAATTCTGTTTCTGCTCTTCGGCTATTTGCCATATTGGGATGGTTCCGAATCACGAATTGAAAATCTCTATTTTCGCCTGCGATCTGGACTGTTTTGAAGATCCAGTCAAACTGGGTGTCGAAAATTTGCTCCCAACCGTCAGACGCCGCAAATTCGTCTGTAGAACTAGTCAAAACGGCGATGATGGGCCTTAAGTCTAGCTTTAATCGATCTCGAATCGTGATGGTTTCCTTAAGAACTGGACTAAAAGGTTCCGAGGACAATCGCTTTCCATAACGGCGGTTCTCAATAATTCTTTTTACATATAGGAGTGCTTCACGATTTAAGGGCAAATTCTCATACTCAGTCCAGATTTGTCTAAGGTCTACAAGCGAATGAATGACTTTGTTAAAGCCTATCTGTAACGTATTACTCAGATAGCCTAGCTCATGTGTGACAACTCTGATCTTTCTTCCCTGAGCTAATTCAAAAGCGATTCGATATGTAAAAAAGCGACCATTTAACTCCACTAAGACATCAGGTTTAAATGAATCGAATATCCTTGTTAGTCCGAAGACCGAGATCACTGCACTTTCCAAAAACTTGCGATAAGTGATTTCTATGTTGGGAATGGCTAAATCTAAATGTTGAGTACGAAAGTAGGAATGTAGCGATGATCGAACCCAGAGACCTAATGGATATTTTTCGTATATGGCTTCATGCAATTCATGAGTGGGAACATGGAAAGCCCAACTCTGAGCCTTTTCACGATCCGCTTGAGTCAGATAGTTTCCTAACCAGTCAATAGGGGTATCATATGAACCGAACGATCTCTTAGATGTTGCAACACATTTGTCACAATCCTTTTTAACATCACAGTCTGAAAATTGTTTATCGCAAGCCACAAACCGAACCTCTGCGCCCTTAGCCTGCAAATACCTTGACAGCACTATTTCGTAAGGAGCGTGAATGGGCCACAGACCAACAGGAGAATAGAATAAAATTTTTTTCACCGGAAAGCGTTTCTCAAACGTTCGTAGATGCGTCCCGACTGATAAAAGAAGTGGTTTAAGACCTCCAAAAATGGAAACAGGATAGAATCAGAAGTTCTCAGTTGTGTATTTTTAAGATTCTCGCTCGTTTTCTTGGCATAGTCTTTTAAGACTCTAACAACCTTGCCAGGTTCAAAGAGATGAGGACTCGTCACATGTCCTAAGTCCAATTCTCGGTTCAACTGTGCACACATGTATGCACCTCGTCCTGAGATAAGGAATAAATTCCACATGGCTAAGAGTGTAGCTCTATGTCGATGCTTTGCGACAGCTTCAGGGTTGAATCTAAAAAAATACCCTTGCTTCCTAATTCGAAAGCCAAGGTCCATGTCATCGCCCGCTGGCAGTGGAAGGTTACAGTTAAATCCGTTGACTTGTTCTAAGACAGATTTTAGAAATGATGAATTTGCAGTGCAAACATAAGCTAGCGACCCATCCGACTGAAATTGGTGGCGTACCAAATGTTGTTCATGATCCAAGAATCGCTCTGCTAAAGTTTCAACTCGGTAACTCAAAGTTCTTCCTGCTACTCCAGCAATCTTAGAGTCTTCGTACCCAAGCGCAATATGCTGAGTCCAGTTGGGTTCAACAGCTGTATCATCATCTAAAAAAGAAATGATGTTTGAAGAGGCTAAGGTTAATCCACGATTTCTCGCAGTTGCTGGACCAGCATGATCTTGACGAATATAGGTTAATGGAAATGACCATGAACCACCTTTCACTGATTTCTCTTTGTGATCTCCTTCAGGTGAGCCGTCGTCCACTACAATCACTTCGAACGACCCCTTTTGTATCGCAAGTGATTGCAAGAGTTCAAGAAGCCAGGAAGTACGTTGGTAAGTTGGAATGACAATGGAGAGATCAGGTTTCATTTTTTTAAAGTCTACAATATATGACTGGCTTACATCTCCTAAAGGGTTATTCTATTTCCAATGCTGATTTTACCCAAGGGTAATCCGCTCAAAAGTATTGTTTCAGCCATTAGCCGTGTCCGTTCGAGGGGGGTACCCTACAAAACCATATTCTTTGCAGGCGCTTTGGATGTTTTCAGACCCATGGTAAGACAAATTTCAAAGCTTGGTCTTTGTCTACATGGAACGTGCCCTATTTGTCATTGTAACGCTGTATTTGAATTTAAGAATTTAAGATATACACTTTTAAAATGTGAAACTTGTGAGCATGTATTTGTATGCAATTCTATTTCGTCAGAAGATCTCGAAAAGAATTACTCCAGATCGGACTACTGGGAAGAGGACAAGATTCATCGCAATATTCATTCTATGGAACCTGGTCCTCATTGGAAGGAATTTGTCGATCGTCGTATCAATCCGATGAGAGAACTAAATGCAATGCCCCCATTACGAAGGTCTGACGGTAGTCGATCCAGAATTCTTGAAATAGGATCGAGTGAGGGAATTGTTCTCTATCATCTTTCCCTCATGGGGTATGAAGTTTACGGATGCGAACTTAATCAAGAGATTGTGTCCCGAGCTAGGAAATATTTTTCTCATCCCGTCATTGTGGATCATTTCTTATCTCATGATTTTGAAGAATTGAGATTTGATACAATTATTTCGTACCACACATTTGAGCATCTAACCAATCTGCGAGAAATCATAAGGAAGTGCTCCGATTTATTGGTCCCCTGTGGGTCGTTGTTATTTGAGGTCCCCTATGGGGTTGAGGAATACCATAACTATGACCACTTACATTTTTTTAGCGAGAAATCCGCCAAGCGATTGATGAGTGATTGGTTCGAAGATATAAAGGTCATGGACGGTTCTTACGTTACGATTCATCAAGTCAAATGTGGTTCGTATTTTGTAACAGGAAAGAAACCAGAGAAGGGGACAGTGCGCTAGGGAACATGTGGAAGGACATCAAATGAATATCGTCGTTTATGGTGTTGGAGGACATGGGCGAGTAGCCGCGGATTGTTTGGAGAGTACGGGTAAATATCGTGTGATCGGCTTCCTGGATGATCGTGGGGAAATGCATGGGCAATTGATCGATGGAGTTCCGATTTTGGGTGGAAGAGAAGTTCTTCCAACCCTGGATAAGAAATATAAGGTGGGCCACATCGTCGTGGGTATTGCGGATGGGAAAGTTCGCCAACTCTTGGTTAATGAATGCATAAAGAATGGAATTTCTTGTCTTGGCGTTGTACATCCATCCGCGCTGATTTCGTCAAAGGCGTTGATTGAGCCGACTGCGATGATATTTCCTGGAGCAGTGATCAACGTAAAGGCAAGAGTTGGGGCCTTCTCAATCATTAATACCCATGCCACAATCGAACATGATGTGAATGTATCTGCCTATTCGCATATAGCGCCAGGTGCCACGTTATGCGGAGACTGTTTTGTGGGTGAACATTCCTTTGTGGGGGCTGGATCGGTGGTTATTCAAGGGGTTAAGATTGGGAAGAAGGTGACTATTGGCGCGGGTTCATTGGTCAATAAGGATATTCCCGATGGTGTTACTGCATTTGGAGTTCCTTGTAAGGTTCAACCTTGATAAAAAGATTTAATAGAGGAACAGACCCAGTCGATTTGATCTTCATTTAAATACTGATGGACTGGTAGCGACAAAATTCGATCCGCTTGCCGTTCAGTTTCTAAGAGAGAGCCCTTTGTGTAGCCTAAATATCTTGCACATTCTTGTAAATGGATGGGTATCGGATAGTGAATCCTTGTTTCAATGCCTTTGTTTGCCAGAAAATCACGCAATTCGTTCCTCCGATCGGATTGGATTACGAATAAATGAAACGTGTGATACTCATGATCGGCCGGAACAGGACATTCCACGATGCCACTTAAATTCCTTATATATGTTTTGGCGTGCGCCCGACGTCTTTCAATGATCTCTCCAATCGTACGAAGTCGAGTTCGCAGAAGTGACGCTTGGAGCGTATCTAGGCGCGAATTATATCCCCACTCCGTTACCTCTTCTCGCGATTTAAGTCCGTGATTTCTCAAAAGGCGAATTTTGGTGGCTAACTCTAGTTCCTGGGTTGTGATGATTCCTGCGTCTCCGGCCGCATTGAGATT
>Ga0247727_10017556_pt1 | contig 11380 bp, 15 predicted proteins | sample WisWelCaveWW1625_FD_202498 | JGI IMG/M metagenome (GOLD analysis project Ga0247727, IMG submission 202498) | Biofilm microbial communities from Wishing Well Cave, Virginia, United States - WW16-25 | ecosystem: Environmental > Aquatic > Deep subsurface > Groundwater > Cave microbial mat | place... | reverse complement strand
CACCTGCCCGGCGACGCGGTTGTTGGCGCCCACAAAGCCGGCCACGAACGGCGTCTGCGGTTCGTAATACAGCGACTGTGGCGTGCCCACCTGTTCAAAGCGGCCATTGCTCATCACCGCCACGCGGTCCGACAAAACGAGCGCCTCGGACTGGTCGTGGGTGATGTATACGAAGGTGGTGCCAAACGCAGCCTGTAGTTGCTTGAGCTCTATCTTCATGTGCTCACGCAACTTAAGGTCAAGCGCGCCGAGCGGCTCGTCGAGTAACAGCAGCGTCGGCTCGAGCACCAGGCTGCGGGCGATCGCCACCCTTTGTTTTTGTCCGCCTGAGAGTTGGTCGACGCGTTTATGCTGCGCGCCGGGCAGACTGACCCGCTCCAGCATGGCGCCGACCCGGGCGTCGATCTCCTTGGCCGCCCTACCCCGGCGCGCCAGGCCATAACCTACGTTCTGGCCGACCGACATCATCGGAAACAGCGCCAGATGCTGGAACACCATATTGACGGGGCGGCGATTGGGCGGCACGCCCGCCATGGACTGGCCGCCGATCAGGATCTCTCCCGTATCGGGCGCAAGGAAGCCGGCAATCATGCGCAGCAGCGTCGTCTTGCCGCAGCCTGAAGGGCCCAGGATTGAGAAGAAACTGCCGCGCGCTACCGAGAACGATAATTCATCGACCGCGACGTGCCCGGCGTAGCGTTTGCCAACGCGCCGGGCTTCCAGATCAGGCTGCTGCATCCGTGCTGCTGGGCGACCTTAGTTTGCGGCCTTGATACGGTCCAGTACACGGCCTTCGATCTCTTCAAGACCAGCGGGAACGGCCGGGTACCACTTGACGTTGTTCAGAGCAGCTGGCGGGAAGCTGGCGGCGAACTGGGCCTTGAGCTTGGCGTCCATCAACTGGTCGGCACCCTTGGAAGCAGTGAAGTTCCCGGCGGCGCCGGCTACTTTGGCCGCAATTTCAGGACGCATGTTGAAGTTGATCCAGGCGTAGGCGGCTGCATCGTTCTTGCCCTTGGCGGGGAGCGCGAAAGTATCGATCCAGCCCAATGCACCGGACTTCGGCGCGATGTATTGAATGTCGGCCTTTTCACTGTTGAGCTTCCAGCCGCCCGTATCCCACATCATGGCGCCAACGATTTCATCGGTCCGCATGCCGTTGAGCAACTGGTCCTTGTTGTCCCAGAAGAACTTCAGGTTAGCCTTGCACGCGATCATGGTCTTGCCCACATCATCCATCAGCGCGCTGTAGGCCTTCGGGTTGTTGTACAGCGCAAACGGGTCCTTGCCCGACGCAAACGCAAACGCCAGCAGCGTTGGGCGCTTGAGCCGCACGGCGGTCTTGCCTTTGTAGTCCGCCTTGCAAAGGTCGGGGTAATTGCTCATTTTGGCCAGCTTGGTGTTCACCACCAGGCCATCCGTGCCCCAGATGTGGGGCAGGCCATACACCTTGCCCTGCAGCGTCGTGTTCTTCCTGGTGGCTTCCAGCATCGAGGCAATGAACAGGTCGGTCTTGAGCTTGCTCAAATCCATCGGCTTGTAAATCTTGAATTCCTGCTGAGGCCCGGTGATGCGGTCCTGCGACGGCTGGGCCAGATCGAAACCCGCCCCGCCTGTGGCGCGCAGCTTGGAGATCATCTCTTCGTTGTTGGACAGGGTCAGCTCAACCTTGTAACCCGTTTCCTTTTCGAACTGGGCCTGCACGTCGGCTGGCACATAGTCCGCCCAGGTCAGCAGGCGAAGGGTTTTTTCCTGTGCCAGAGCCGAACCTGCCAGTCCGAGCGCCAGCGCTGCAGCGATAAGGGTGGTCTTTGCTTTCATGCGATTGCCTCTGGGGTTTGTGGACAACAATGGATTGAAGCGAATGTGATTACTTTTTCGTGTGAGCGGCCACGTCGGCGCGACCGCGGTGCTTGCCGCGGGCGATGGCGCCCTTGCGCAGCTGCGAGCCGAAATTGAAGCTGTTGTCGCCGGCGGCCTTGGCCGCCTCGCGCATGCGCTGCTCGGCGATGGATTCATTCTTCAGGGCGGAGCCGTATTTCCGTTTCATGGGGCCTTCCCGGTCGGACCGATGGATGAGGGGCGCGATTCTACCTCCTTCTGCGGCACGCTGATGAAGCGGGCGAAGAACAGGCCCACTTCGTACAGCAGGCACATCGGCAGCGCGAGCATGAACTGCGACAGCACGTCCGGCGGGGTCACCACCGCCGCCACCACGAAGGCGCCGACGATCACGTAGGGGCGCACGTCCCTGAGCTTATCCACGCTGACTACGCCCGAGCGCACCAGGATCACCACCACAATCGGGATTTCGAAGGTCACGCCGAAGGCGAGGAACATGGTGATCACGAAGCTGAAATAGGCCTCGATGTCGGGTGCCGGGGTGATCGACTTCGGCGCGAAGCCGTGGACGAAGGAGAACACCTGCCCGAACACGAAGTAGTAGCAGAACGCCACGCCGAGCAGGAACAGCAGGGTGCTCGCAAGGATGATCGGCACGGCGAGCTTCTTCTCGTGCTCGTACAGGCCCGGCGCGACGAACGCCCAGGCCTGGTACAGCACATACGGCAGCGCCACCATGAAGGCGACCAGCGCCGCCACTTTCATCGGCACCATGAATGGCGTGATCACCCCGGTGGCGATCATCTTGGCGCCTTCCGGTAGGGCGTGCATCAGCGGCGCAGCAAGAAAATCGTAGATCAAGCCGGCGCCGGGCCAGACGAAGGAGAAAATCGCGAACAGCAGGAGCACCACGCCCACGGCGCGCACCAGCCGCTCGCGCAGCTCGATCAGGTGGGAAATGAAGGTGTCCTGCTGCACGCCTAGACGGTCTTCTCGGGAATCTTGGGTGCCTCGGCGGCGGTCGTGCTTTCGGCCCCAACTGTCGCCGAGTTTGCCGCGGCGTTCAGTTCACTTTCGGTCTTGTTGAGCTCGCTTTGCACCGAGTTTTCGAACCCCGTCGCCGCCTGGTGCACCGTGTCCTTCATCTTGCGCAGCTCCTCGAGCTCGACCTCGCGGTTGATGTCGGCCTTGACGTCGGCGACGTAGCGCTGCAGCCGCCCCGCCAGATGGCCGAGCGTGCGCGCCACGCGCGGCAAGCGCTCGGGCCCGATCACGATCAACGCCACCAGGCCGATAACCATTAGTTCGGAAAAACCGATATCGAACATGGAGTCCTAAGACACAAAGGGCGCCCAGCGGGCGCCCGTTCGACGACAAGACCGGAGCCGGATCAGGCCTTGGACTCGGTCTTCGCCTTGACCTCGCCCTCGACAGTCTTGCCGGTCACCTGCGGCGCCGCGCCTGTGTCTGCAGCCTTGTCGCCGCCTTCGCGCATGCCGTCCTTGAAACCGCGCACCGCGCCGCCAAGGTCAGCGCCGATATTGCGCAGCTTCTTGGTGCCGAACACGAGCATCACGATCACAAGAACGATCAGCCAATGCCAGATGCTGAGCGAACCCATATTGCCTCCTATTTCCTTCTCATAAGCATCGGTCCCAGGGGCTCCGGCCCGCCGAGCACGTGCATATGCACATGATACACCTCCTGATGCCCCACCCGCCCGGTGTTCAGGATGATCCGGAAGCCTTCGAGGGCGCCCGCCTTGCGGGCAAGCTCGCCGGCCAGCGCCAGCATCTTTCCCAGCGCGCGGTGCTGCGCCATGCCCGCGTCGTACAGGGTCGCCACGTGCTCCCTGGGAACGATCAGGAAATGCACCGGCGCCTGCGGCCGCACGTCATGGAACGCGAGCATGTCCTCGTCCTCGTGGAGTTTGTTCGACGGGATCTCGCCGCGCAGGATCTTGCAGAAAATGCAGTCAGGATCGGTCATTTCTTCTTGCGCGCCGCTTTCTCGTCCAGCCCGGGAACGCCTTCGCGCCGGTGCAGCTCGGCCAGCACGTCGGCGGGACCCAGGCCGTGGCGCGCCAGCAGGATCATGCAATGGAACCACAGGTCCGCGGTTTCGCGCACCAGCTGCAGGCGGTCGCCGCCCTTGGCCGCGAGCACGGTTTCGGTGGCCTCTTCGCCGATCTTCTTCAGCACTGCGTCCTCGCCATCTGCGAGCAGGCGCGCCACGTAGGACTTCTCCGTGTCGCCGCCCTTGCGGCTCTCGATCGTCGCCGCGATCCGCTCCAGCGTTTCGTACAGGCCCGGTTTCATTGTTTGCCGTAGATGAGCTTCGGGTCCTGCAACACGGGATCCGTGCTCACCCATCTCCCGTTCTCGAGTTTGCGGAAAAAACAACTCTCGCGCCCGGTGTGGCAGGCGATACCACCGGCCTGCTCCACCCGCAGCAGGATCGCATCCGAGTCGCAGTCCAGGCGGACCTCGACGATGCGCTGCAGGTGCCCGGATTCTTCGCCTTTGCGCCACAGCCTGGCACGCGAACGCGACCAGTAGACGGCTTCGCCGCTGCGCGCCGTCTCCGCCAGCGCCTCGCGGTTCATCCACGCGAGCGTCAGCACCCGCCCCGTCGAGAACTCCTGCGTGACCACCGGCACCAGGCCATCCTTGCCCCAAGGCACGTCGTCCAGCCACTCACCGGCAGGATTCGCCATTCGGCTCATAGCCGCACCTCAATGCCACGCGACCGCATGTGCAGCTTCGCATCGCGCACCGTGAAATCGCCGAAATGGAACACACTCGCCGCCAGCACCGCATCGGCGCGACCCTCGAGCACGCCGTCGGCGAGATGTTCGCGCGTGCCAACGCCGCCCGAGGCGATCACCGGCACGCTCACCGCGTCCGAGACCGCGCGCGTCAGCGCGAGATCGAAGCCGTCGCGCGTGCCGTCGCGGTCCATGCTGGTGAGCAGGATTTCCCCGGCACCCGCTTCGGTCATGCGCCGCGCCCAGTCGATCGCGTCCAGGCCGGTCGCGTTCCTGCCGCCATGGCTGTAGACCTCCCAGCCCGCGCCGTTTTTCTTTGCGTCGATGGCGACCACGATGCACTGGTTGCCGACGATGCCGGAGGCCTCGCGCACCAGCGCCGGGTTCTGCACTGCCGCGGTGTTGATGGAGACCTTGTCCGCGCCCGCGTTGAGCAGCCGCCGCACGTCCGCCACTCTGCGCACGCCGCCGCCCACCGTCAGCGGAATGAATACCTTGGCCGCCACCCGTTCAATTACTTCCAGGAGGATGTCGCGGTCGTCCGAACTCGCGGTAATGTCGAGGAAAGCGAGTTCGTCGGCGCCCTCGCCGTCGTAGCGCGCGGCGATCTCCACCGGGTCGCCGGCATCGCGCAGGCTGACGAAATTGACGCCCTTCACGACCCGGCCCGCGGTCACGTCGAGGCAGGGAATGATGCGCTTAGCGAGTCCCATCGAGCGTCTCTGCGTCGAGGCCCATGCTCAGGCCTTGCCGGCGGTGTTTGGCGCGGGCTTCTCGGTCGCCTTGTCGGCCGCGGCCTGCGTCTTCTTGAAGTCGATGGCACCCTCGTACAGCGCGCGCCCGGCGATCGCGCCGATCACGCCCTCCGGCGCGAGCCGGGCGCAGATGGTCTGGACGTCCTTGAGATTGTTCAGGCCGCCGCTGGCGATGATCGGCGTGCGGATCGCCTGCGCCAGCCTGAGCGTGGCTTCGATGTTCACGCCGCCCATCATGCCGTCGCGGCCGATGTCGGTGTAAACGAGCGCCTCGAGGCCGAAGTCCTCGAATTTTTTCGCCAGGTCCACGACGTCGTGGCCGGTCATCTTCGACCAGCCCTCGACCGCAACCTTGCCGTCCTTGGCGTCCAGGCCGGCGATGATGTGCCCGGGGAAAGCGTAGCAGGCATCCGACAGAAAGCCGGGATTCTTCACCGCGGCGGTGCCGATGACGACGTAGCTTACGCCTGCGTCGAGATAGCTCTCGATGGTGTCGAGATCGCGGATGCCGCCGCCGATCTGGATCGGGGTCCTCTCGCCGACCGCCTTGATCATGTCGCGGATCACTTTCTCGTTCTTCGGCCGCCCGGCCACCGCGCCGTTCAAGTCGACGATGTGCAGGCGGCGGGCGCCTTCGGCCGACCAGTGCTTCGCCATCGCCACCGGGTCCTCGGAGAACACGGTGGCGGATTCCATGCGGCCTTGCTGCAGGCGCACGCAGTGGCCGTCCTTGAGGTCAATCGCAGGGATGATCAGCACGGGGTGCTGCGAACCGAATCCAGGGAGTTACACCAAGTGGGCTAGGGCCGCCATTGGACGAAGTTGGACAGCAATTGCAAGCCGCTGTTCTGGCTCTTCTCCGGATGGAACTGCACGGCAAAGATGTTATCCCGCGCCACTGCGCAGGTAAAGCTGACGCCATAATCGCAGGTCGCGGCGGTCATCGCAGCGGCCGCGGGCTGCGGGTAATAGCTGTGCACGAAATAGAAGCGCGCGCCGTCGGCGACGCCCGCCCAGAGCGGGTGCGGCCGCGCCTGCCTGACCTCGTTCCAGCCCATGTGCGGAACCTTCAGGCCCTGCATGGCGGCCCCCGCGAAGCGCGGCACGCCGCCCGCAATCAGGCCGAGACCCGGCGTGTCGCCCTCTTCGCCGCGCTCGAACAGCATCTGCAGCCCGATGCAGATGCCGAGAAAGGGCTTGCTTGCAGCGGCCTCGATCACCGCTTCGCGCGCGCCGCTGGCCACGAGCTGGCGCATGCAGTCGGGCATCGCGCCCTGGCCGGGCACGACTACTCGATCGGCCGACCGGATCAGCCGCGCGTCGGAGGTGACCTGTACCTCGTACTGCGGCGCGACCTGCTCCAGCGCCTTCGACACGGAGCGGATGTTGCCCATCCCGTAGTCAACCACGGCAATTTTCAACTAGAGCGAACCCTTTGTGGAAGGTACCGAGCCCAGCGACCGCGGATCAAGCTCGACGGCCATGCGCAGTGCGCGCGCGAAGGCTTTGAACACGGTCTCGCACTGGTGGTGCGCGTTGTCGCCGCGCAGGTTGTCGATGTGCAGCGTCACCTGGGCATGGTTGACGAAGCCCTGAAAGAATTCGTGCACCAGGTCGGCGTCGAATTCACCGATCAGCGCGCGCGTGAACTTGACCTCGTAGGTCAGGCCCGGCCGGCCCGAGAAATCGATAACCACGCGCGACAGCGCCTCGTCCAGCGGCACGTAGGCATGGCCGAAGCGCCGCACTCCCGATTTGTCGCCGATCGCCTTGACGAAGGCCTGGCCGAGCGTGATGCCGATGTCCTCGACCGTGTGGTGCGCGCCGATGTGCAGGTCGCCCTTGGCCTCGATCTCCAGGTCGAGCATGGCGTGGCGCGCCACCTGGTCGAGCATGTGCTCGAGGAAGGGGATCCCCGTGGCGAGCTTGGCCGCGCCCTTGCCGTCCAGGTTGAGCTTGACGCGGATCTGCGTTTCTTTGGTGTTGCGTTCGACTTCGGCGCTTCTTTCCTTCATGTCATTTCAAAGCCTCGCGTAATGCAGCAACCAGTATACGGTTTTCCTCAGGCGTGCCGATGGTCAGCCTGAGGCAGTTTTCCAGCAGCGGATGGCCGCCGGAGAAGTCCTTCACCAGCACGCCCTGCGCCTTCATGCGCTCGAAGGCGCGAGTTCCGGCACCATTCCCGCCGGCAACGCGCACCAGCAGGAAATTCGCCGCCGACGGGTACACCGTCAACCCGGCCAGGCGCGCCAGTTCGGGACGCACGTGTTCGCGTTCCTCCAGCACCTTGGCCGCTTGCGCGTCCAGCACCGGCTTGTTCTGCAACAGCTTGATCGCCACCGCCTCGGTCAGCACGTTGATGTTGAACGGCGAGCGCGTCTTGTTGAACGCCTCGATCCACTCGGGCCGGCCGCAGACGTAGCCCAGCCGCAGGCCCGCCATGCCGATCTTGGAGACGGTCCGCATCACCACCATGTTCTCGAACTCGGCCAGCCGCGGCATGAAGGTGGTGCCGGCAAACGGCTGGTAAGCTTCGTCGATGACCACCAGACCAGGTGCGGCCTGCACGATGCGTTCGATGTCGGCTATCGGAAACGCGTTGCCGGTCGGATTGTTCGGATAGGCGAGCCACACCACGGCGGGCTGCTGCTTCGCCATGGCGGCGAGAAATGCATCCGTGTCGAGCGAAAAATCTTCGCGCAGCGGCACGCCGACGAAGCGCAGCCTGAAGAACAGCGCGTGCATCGCGAACATCGCGAACGAGGGCGCCGGCGCCATCACCACGGCGCCTTCGCGCGCAATCGCGGCCGTGATGTACTGAATGCACTCGTCCGATCCGTTGCCGAGCAGCACGTCGCAACCCGCGGGCACTTGCATCACCTCGCGGATGAGGGCGCGCAGCTTGGTCGCGGTGGGCACCGGATAACGGTTTATTGCCACCTCCGACACGACCTGCCCGACCTCCGCGGCCAACCCATCGGGGAGCCGGTACGGACTCTCCATGACGTCGAGTTTCACGAGTCCGGTCGCATCGGACACCTGGTAGGCCTGCAGCGCCTGAATCTCGGGCCGGATCACTTTCGAGGCGGTGTTCATTGCCGGTACTCCGCAGACTTGGCGTGCGCATACAACCCTTCGCCCCGCGCCAGCGTGGCCGCAAGGCGCCCGAGCCTGCGCGCGCCCGCGCGCGACACGCCGATTAGGTTGGAGCGCTTCTGGAAGTCGTAGACCCCGAGCGGCGAGGAGAAGCGCGCGGTCCCGGACGTCGGGAGAACATGATTGGGTCCGGCGCAGTAATCGCCGACCGCTTCCGAGCTCCAGCGGCCGAGGAAGATCGCACCCGCGTTTTTCACCTTGAATAGAATTTTTTTAGGATCGCGCACTGCAAGCGCGAGATGCTCGGGCGCGATGCGGTTCGCGAGGGCGCAGGCTTCTGCGAGACTCCGCGTGTGAATCAGCGCGCCGCGCGCTTTCAGCGCCGCGGCAATGATCTTTTGCCTTGGCATTTCAGGAAGCAGTCTTTTGATCTCATTTTCGACGTCATCCAGAAATGCAGCGCTGGGAGACAACAGGATCGCCCGCGCCGCTTCGTCGTGCTCGGCCTGCGCGAACAGGTCCATCGCCGCCCAGTCGGCGGGCGTGGAGCCATCGCCGATCACGAGAATTTCAGAGGGGCCGGCGATCATGTCGATGCCGACCTGGCCGAACAGCTGGCGCTTGGCTTCGGCGACGTAGGCGTTGCCGGGACCAACGATCTTGTCCACTTTGGGCACCGCGCGAGTGCCATAGGCCAGCGCCGCGACCGCCTGGGCGCCGCCGATCGCGATGACGCGATCCACGCCCGCGATCGCCGCCGCCGCGAGCACCAGCGGATGCGGATTCGGGCTGACCATCACCAAGTCCGCCACTCCCGCCAGCTTGGCCGGGATCGCGTTCATCAGCACCGTGGACGGATAGGCCGCCTTGCCGCCGGGCACATACAGGCCGACGCGGTCCAATGGCGTCACGATCTGCCCCAGCAGCGTGCCGTCGGCTTCCGAATACTTCCAGGATCGGGAAAGCTGGCGTTCATGGAAGCGGCGGATGCGCGCGGCCGCCGCACGCAGGGACGTGGCATCTTTCTTCGGCAGAACTTTCAATGCATTTCGCAATCCCGAACGCGGAACCTCCAGCTTCGCAACCGAGCTCGCCTTGACGCGATCGAAGCGGCGCGTATAGGCGAGCAGCGCGGCATCGCCGCGTTTGCGCACGTCGGCGATGATTGCACTCACGACGCGTCTCACCTTCACGTCCCCGGCCGCCTCGCAACGGGTCAACGCCGCGAGCCTCGCATCGAAGCCGCGCATGCGCGTCGACAGGCGGCGCAGTTTCATCGCCTGGTCGCCGCGCGGGAGAGCGCCTCGATGACCGGCTGCAGCTCGCTGCGGCGCGTTTTCAGCGCTGCCTGGTTGACGATCAGGCGCGCCGACACCGGCATGATCTCCTCGACCGCCACCAGCTTGTTGGCGCGCAGCGTCCTGCCGCTGGAAACCAGGTCGACGATCGCATCGGCCAGCCCCAGCAGCGGCGCGAGCTCCATCGAGCCGTAGAGCCTGATCAGGTCCACGTGCACGCCCTTGGAGGCGAAGTGCTCGCGCGTGATCTGCACGTACTTGGTGGCGATGCGCATACGCGCGCCTTGCTGCACCGCCGCGCGGTAATCGAAGCCGCGACGCGTTGCCACCACCATCCGGCAGCGCGCGATGCCGAGGTCGACCGGCTGGTAGAGGCCCGCGCCGCCATGCTCGGCAAGCACGTCGCCGCCGGCAATCCCCATCTCCGCGGCACCGTGCGCGACGTAGGTGGGTACGTCGGCGGCGCGCACCACGATCAGGCGCACGTCGCGCCTGTAGGTGCCGATGATCAGCCGGCGCGAATTCTCGGGATCCTCCTGCGGGCGCGCGCCGACGCGCGCGAGCAACGGCATCGTCTCGGCGAGGATCCGGCCCTTGGACAGCGCGATGCTGATCGTGCCCATGCGGGTCAGTTTACGCGCTGGATGCGCGCGCCCAGCGCGCCCAATTTCTGCTCGAGCGCCTCGTAGCCGCGATCGAGATGGTAGATCCGGTCCACCAGCGTCTCGCCCTGCGCGACCAGACCCGCGACCACCAGGCCCGCGGACGCGCGCAGGTCGGTCGCCATGACCTTCGCGCCCTGCAGCCGCTCGACGCCCGTGACCACCGCGGTGGTGCCCTGGATGCTGATGTCCGCGCCCAGCCGCTGCATCTCCAGCGCGTGCATCATGCGGTTCTCAAAGATCGTCTCGGTGATCACCGCGGTGCCCCTCGCGACGGTGGCGAGCGCCATGAACTGCGCCTGCATGTCAGTGGCGAAGCCCGGATAGGGTGCGGTGCGCACGCTCACCGCAGCTGGCCGGTCAGTCATCTCGAGGTCGATCGATTCCGCTCCGGTGGCAATCGTTGCGCCGGCTTCGCGCAGCTTGCCGAGCGTGGCGTCGAGAGTTGCCGGCGCCGCGCCGGTCAGGCGTATCCTGCCGCCGGCGGCCGCGGCGGCGGCGAGGAAAGTGCCGGTCTCGATCCGGTCCGGCATCACGCGGTAGGCCGCGCCCGACAATCTGCCGACACCCTCGATGCGGACCACGTCGGTGCCCGCGCCTTCGATGCGCGCTCCCATCGCGGCGAGGCAGTTCGCCAGATCAACAACCTCCGGTTCGCGCGCCGCGTTCTCCAGCACCGTGCCCCCCTCGGCCAGCACCGCGGCCATCATCAGATTCTCGGTACCGGTCACGGTGACCAAGTCCATGACGATGTGCGCGCCGCGCAGGCGTTCGCCGCGCGCATTCATGTAGCCGTGCTCGATCGTAATCGTCGCGCCCATGGCCTGCAGCCCCTTGATGTGCTGGTCGACCGGCCGCGCGCCGATCGCGCAACCGCCGGGCAGCGACACGCTCGCCTCGCCGAAGCGCGCGAGCAACGGCCCCAGCACCAGCACCGAAGCGCGCATGGTCTTGACCAGC
>Ga0247727_10017555_pt1 | contig 11380 bp, 6 predicted proteins | sample WisWelCaveWW1625_FD_202498 | JGI IMG/M metagenome (GOLD analysis project Ga0247727, IMG submission 202498) | Biofilm microbial communities from Wishing Well Cave, Virginia, United States - WW16-25 | ecosystem: Environmental > Aquatic > Deep subsurface > Groundwater > Cave microbial mat | place... | reverse complement strand
CACAAATATGCGCATCCACCTGATCGCCGTTTGCGGCACCGGCATGGCCTCTCTGGCCGGGCTTCTGAAGGAAAAGGGCTTCACGATCACCGGCTCCGACCAGAACGTCTATCCCCCCATGAGCGACCAGTTGACGGCCCTGGGCATCGACGTGATGATCGGCTACAAGCCGGAGAATCTCGACGCGGCCAAACCCGATCTGGTCGTCGTCGGCAACGCCATCTCCAAGGACAATGCCGAGGTGCTCGAGGTCCAGAAGCGCGGCCTCACGCTCCTCTCCATGCCGCAGGCCATCGCGGAACTTTTTTTGGAAAACCGCTTCCCTCTCGTCATCGCCGGCACGCACGGAAAGACCACGACGGCCTCGCTTCTCGCCTGGGTGCTGGAGAGAAGCGGGCAATCCCCTTCTTTCTTCGTGGGCGGCATCCTGAAAAACTTTGATCGCTCATACCAACTGGGTCTTGGCGACTACTTCGTGCTCGAGGGCGACGAGTACGACACGGCCTTCTTCGACAAGGGGCCCAAATTTCTCCACTACCGGCCTCGGATACTCATTCTCAACGCCGTCGAGTTCGACCACGCCGACATCTACAGGAATCTCGATCACGTGATGGAGTCCTTCACGAAGCTCGTCGCCTTGCTCCCGAAGGACGGGGTGATTTTCGCCGACGGCGACAACGCGAACGTCCGGAAGCTCGTCGAAAAGGCGCCGTGTCGGGTCGTCACGTTCGGGCTGGACGCCGGCGCTTCCCTCGCGGCCGACGAGATGGCCTTCGGCGACAAGGCCCGCTTCCGAGCCGTGCGTGATCATCAGGAGATCGGCCGCTTCGAAAGCCCGCTTTCGGGACGCCACAATTTGAAAAACCTGTTGGCCGTGATGGGCGTCGCCTTGGAGCTGGGCGTGACGGTCTTTGACATCCAGCGCGCGCTGGCGGAATTCGAGAGCGTGAAGCGACGCCAGGAGGTCTTGGGGACCTTTCGGGGCGTGACCCTCATCGACGACTTCGCACACCACCCGACCGCGGTCGCCGAGACGTTGGCCGCCCTGCGCGGCAAATACGGAAAATCCAAACTTTGGGCGATCTTCGAACCGCGCTCGAACACCACGCGCCGGAATATCTTTCAAAAAGACTTCGCCCAGGCATTTGACCCAGCCGACGAGATTATCTTCGCCGCTCCGTATTTAGCCGAAAAAATTCCAGAGGGGGAAAGGCTTCATCCCGAAGAAATCGTCGCCGACCTCAAGGCCCGCGGCAAGAAAGCCTTCTTTCTTCCCTCAGTCGACGACATCGTCTCTCTCATCGCCCGCGATACAAAAGCAGGCGATGTCGTTTGCTTCATGTCCAACGGCAACTTCGGCGGAATCTACGACAAGACGATCCAAGCTTTAAAATCCTGAACGGTTGTGCGCATATAGAGAGGCATGTCGAAGGGTTTCAAACGCCTCCTCCTCTCCTGCGCCGTCATCGCCATCGTCTTCGCGACGGGGTCTTGGATCCTGCACAGTCTATGGTTCCAATCCTATCTGCTGTCAGAGCTCGGCCGCGCCCTTCACTGGAACCTCACCATACGCGGTTCGCAGCTCAAGCTCCTGCGGGGACGCATCTACCTCGACGACGTCCACGCGGAGAACCAATCCAAGACCATGTCCGTCTCGGCCGATAAAGTACGATTCGATATCAGCGCCTTCTCGATCATCCGCGGCAAAATCATCGTGACCGATTTTGACGTGGTCCGTCCGGTCTTCTTCATCCAAAAGACGGAAAAACAGAAAAACGTGTTGCCGGCGGACATCCTGCAAAGATTCTTCGGACGCTACGAGAGGTCGCTCCTGCTTCAGAGTATCCTTTTGGAAGACGCCACCATAACGGATCTGCTTCTGACCGTCACCGATCCCGCTTCCGGGGAGATCAAAACGGGAAAAGTCGAAAAAGCCGTGTTCGGGGTCAGCACCACGCTGCTCAACCAACTCCGCGCGGAGGCCAAGATCACGGGGACATCCGGAGTCTTTCCCGACGCCCAAAAAATCGCGTTCAAAGCCTCTCTGGGGCGGCGTGGGCTTTCGATCGACACGTTCCATCTCGAGTCGGCGAAGGTGAACCTGGGAGTGGAAGGCAAGATTTTCGGCGATCTGGTGCGCGGAAGCGTTGTGGTCTCTGGCTCGGTGGAAGTTCCCACCGTCCTCTCGGAACCGCTCACGTTCAGCGTCGATGCCGTACTCAAGGACTGGGCCGCGGAAGTGAAAAGCATCAAAGCGAAGCTCGGAGAGGCGACTTTCGGAGCTTCGGGCAAGATCGTCTTTCTCGACGCAGCGGACTTGAAAAAGATCGAATACGACCTGCCCTTTGAAGCGAAAGACCTCCCGCTCGAGTCCATCTTCGGGAAAATGCCCAGCCCCATTTTAGGGCCCGCGAAAGGAATGGGCTCGGTGCAGGGGCGAATCCAGGGAAAGACGCCCGACCTCAAGGCCAAGGGAAATGCGATCATCCGCGACTTCCGCCATGGGGCCATGCACGCGCGCCAAGTGGAAGGCACTCTCGATTTTCATTGGCCGGAACTCGATTGGGACGCCGACATCAAACCGGGCGAAAGCGGACGCGTCGAGGGTCACGTCAAGGGAGGGGTCGAATTCGTCTATCTACCGCCGTTCAAGTACATCAAGGCGAAGCTCAAATCAGTCGACCTGACCTTCGACGGGGGGACGCTCAAAGACATCCTGCCCACCGCCAATATCTCCGGACAGCTCAAAGGCGAACTTCATTTAAGAGGAGCCGGAAACAGCACGTCCGCCGAAGGACCCGGACACGCCGAGGTCACGCAAGGCCGTTGGTTCCTGGGACCGGTCGACCGGTTCGTGACCGACCTGATGTTCAAGCCCGGGGGAGTCATCGTTTTTACGAAAACGGAATTTCACGCCTTAGGCGTCGACCCTATCCTCTGGCCCGAGCCGCTCACCCTCGACACGGAGGACGGCCTGGTCCGCTACAGCGGCCGGCCCATGCCGGGCCTGTTCGTGGAAGGCATGTACGAGACGAAAACGGACGTTTTCAGGATCGAAAAGCTTGAGTACCGCAGGAACGGCTCGGATGTGACGGGCAGTTTGACCCTCCGGGACGGCGGCGGGTCCGAAGCCAAGCTCAAGGGCGTCGTGAACCTCGAAAGTCTGTCGGCGGTTCCCGCGTTGTTTCGCGACATGAGCGGGCCGGCCCGCGTGGACCTCTCCATGACGGGAACGACGCAGAACCCGGACATACGCGGCTGGATCGACTTTCAAAAGAACGAGGTCGAGCTCCGGGGTTTTCCCAGGGTCGAGGAACTGGAAGGCCGGCTGACGCTCGAAGGACCGACGGTCAAACCCAATCTGACGGGATTCTTGGGCGACGGGCGCTTTCAGCTCGGCGGAAGCGTGGGGCTCAACCGTTTGACGCCGACGACGTTCGACCTGACGCTCCGTGGAAACGATTTGAGCTACGTGCGCGCGAACGCTTACCGGGTCGACCTCGACGCGGACCTCCGCCTCGTAGGCTCGGCCCCCTCGCCCAAACTCTCGGGACGGATCGACGTCGTCGATGCCTTGTACACCAAGCCTTTCCGCCTGAGGGAGTTGGTCCTCAAGCCTTTTGAGGAAGAACCGGAGGAAGAGCCCACCTGGCAGAAGGCGATGGAGGCTTGGGAGCTCGACCTGGTCGTCAAGCATTCGGGCGACCTGCGCATCAAGAACAACGTGGCGGACATCTACCTGTTGGCCGACCTGCGCGTAAACGGAACCTTCGGTCGGCCGCTGATATCCGGGGCTTTGACGGCGACGGAAGGAGAGGTGCGCCTCTTCGGCGACACGTTCACCCTGATCGAAGGCCGCCTCGAGTACATCGACCCGGCCCGCAAGGAACCCTATCTCACGATCGTCGCCGAGGAGGACCTGCCTCCCCTCTACACGGTGACCGTCCAACTCAAGGGCTATCTTTCAAACCTGGACGTCGACCTCACGAGCACGCCCGCGCTGCCGCGCGAGGACGTGCTGTCTCTCATCACCACCGGCCGCACCCAGGAAGAACTCCGCCAAAGCGGCCTCACACGCCAGTCGATGGGGATCGGCGTGTTGGCCGGAGAAATCACGAGCGCGATCGAACAGCCCATCGTCAAGTCCACGGGCCTGGACGTCTTCCGTCTCGAAGCTTCCGAATCCGGCCAGCTCTCCAAGGTGGCCCTGGGCAAGAACGTGACCGACCGCCTGACCGTGGAGTTCCAGAGCGACTTCGCCCCCGAGACCGCCCAGCGGACCCTCCAGGCCAACTACTACCTGACCGACAACATCCTGCTCAAAGGCACGCGGGTCTGGGAATCAGGGCAATCCGGCACTCAACCGCGCTACAATTTTAACGTGTCGTTCCGCCTGAGGTTGTACTAATCCGTCTCTATGCGACGCCTTGCCGCCGCTTTCGCGCTGATTCTGACGGCCCTCACTCCGCTCCCTGCGTCCGCCGGTCAGCCGACGATCGTCGCGATCGAAATCCAGAACGACGGGCGGGCGAAAGAGATCCGCGACGTCCTGCCGTTCAAGGAAGGCGATCCGTACGATCCCGTGAAGCTCGAACAGGCGGCCTCCTACCTTAAAAAATGGGGGCGGTTCCGCGAGGCGAGCCTTACGACCCGCAAAGTCCCCGGGGGCGTCGCCGTCACGATCGCCGTCCGGGACGGGACGATCGTCAGCGGCATCGACATTTACGGCGCCTATCCCTACCTCTCCGCCCGGATCCGCCGCATGATCACCGTGCATTCGGGCGACCTCTACGACGAAGCGACGTCGCGCGCGCAGACCGAGAAAATCGACGCCTTTTACCGACGGCAGGGCTACGACGCGACGGAAACGACCTTCACTCCGCGCTTCAACGAAAAGAAAAAAACGGTGGATCTGGTTTACCGGGTCACCGTCGGGCCCCGCTACCGGATCGGGACAATCACCGTCAACGGGAATACGGTTTTCACCCCCGGCTACTTCCATTCGCAGATCAACCCTTTGCTCCTCTACCGTCCGACGAGGCTCCGCAAAAGCCTCGACGCCATCCGCAAGGACTATCGGGACAAGGGCTACCTGGGCGCCCGCGTCCGCCTCTCCGACCTGGGCAAGGACGAGGTGGCGCGCACCGTCAACCCGGACCTCGACATCCGGGAGGGCAAGCGCGTGACGGTCGTCTTCAAGGGCAACAAGCGCGTGCTCGACGGGAGCCTTAAAAAAGTCATGCCTATGTTCACCGACGGCGGCTACGGGCGCTATGAGATCGAATCCTCGGCGAAGGCGATTTTGGATTATTACCGCAAGCGTGGCTTTCAGGAGGCGACCGTCGCGTTCGAGAAGGATGAGCCGGAGAATCCGGAAGACACAAGTTTCCTCGTGCGCTTCGTCATTCAAGAAGGCCCTCAGACGCGCGTGAAAACCGTCGCCATCGAGGGCAACCGGGAGATCAAGGACAGAAAGATCAAGAAGAAGCTCGCCACCAAGGAGAATACGATTTTCGAGCGGGGCTACTACCAACCGCGCACGGTCGTGGAGGATTTTTCCAGAATCCCTTTCGTGATGGCCGACCGGGGCGCCCTGGACGCGAAGGCTCTCGGCCACGGCACGGAGCTCAACGACTTCCACGACAAGGCGCGCGTGACCTTCACCGTCGACGAAGGCCCCGTCGTGCGCCTGGACGAGGTTCGCTTCGAGGGGAACCTCAACGTGGGCACGGGCAAGCTGGCGCGCCGCCTGAAACTCAAGGCCGGCGACACCGCGAGCCCGTCCAAGATCGAGGCCGGCAAGGAGGCCCTCACGATCTTTTACGCGAACCACGGCTTCCCCTACGCCGCCGTCGTGGCCGACCTGCAGCGCCACGGGGACGGCGGCGACCGGGCAACGCTCGTCTATCGCATCCACGAGGGCACCGAGGTGAAGATCGGCGAAGTGTTGGTGGTCGGCAACGAGCGCACGGACAAAAAAGCCGTGCTGCGCGCCATGCGCATCCGCCCCGGCAAGACCTTCAGCTTCGAAAAAGTCCTGGAAAGCGAATCCCAGCTCCGTCGCTCGGGGGCGTTCCGGAGCGTCGCCATCCAGACGATCGGGCTCGCCGAACGCGAACCCGTCGTCCATTTGGTGGTGAAGCTCGAGGAATACCGCAAGATCGTGCTCGACGTGGGCGTCACCTACGACACCGACAACTTCTTCACGGGTGAGCTGAGCTTGAGCCACATCAATCTGGGCGGGACGATCCGCCGGGCCAACCTACGTCTCATCGGGGGCCGCGACATCCAGAAGGGGGAACTCCTCTTTAGAGACCCCTTTTTCGTCGGGTACCCCTTCGAATCGACGATCAACGTTTTTTTGGAGCGGGACCTCAAGCCCGGCTTCAAGACGGTCGAGGGCGGAGGCGCCTTGAGTTTTCTGCGCGAATTCACGCCCCGCATGACCCTGCTGGGACGTTTTGAGCTCATCCGGACGTTCTTCACGGACGTCGTCGACGACACGGGCATCGACGAACAAGACCACACCACCTCCAAGTTTTCGTTCTCCTTCAATTATGACAAGCGGGACTCGTTCGCCGACCCCTCCAAGGGTTTCGTCGCCTTGGCCGGGATCGACGTCTCCACCAAACTGATCGCGTCGACCTTCAACTTTCTCCAGCCCAAGGGACTGATCGGCCACTACCTGCCTCTGGGAAACCGGACGACTCTCATTCACTTTCTCCACGCGGAAGGCATCAAGGTCTTCGGGAGCGACACGCTCACCCGCGACGAGAGGCTTTTTTTGGGCGGCGATTACTCGGTGCGCGGCTTCGACCAGGATTCCGTGGGTCCCATCGGCGCCGACGGGCGGCCGGCGGGCGGCCAGGTCCTTCTGGCGGCGACCACCGAGCTTCAAACCCGCCTCTTCAACAATTTCAAGCTCGCCCTCTTCTTGGACCACGGCAGCATCACGAACGACTTCTCGGATGTGAGCCTGAACTCCTTCCGGCATTCCGCGGGATTCGGACTCCGATACATGACGCCGGTCGGGCCGCTTCGGTTGGACTACGGGATCAAGCTGGATCGAAGAACGAACATCGTCAACGGCGTCCCGGAGAGAGAGTCGTTTGGAAGACTGCACTTCGCGTTCGGCTACGCGTTTTAATGAGGGCAAAAATAAAAAGCCCCGGCGGCCTTGCGGCCGCCGGGGCTTTTTCAACTTTCAGCTAACTTCCAGCTTAGAAGCTATACGCGAACATACCAGCAACGCCCGGGGTGAAGCCCGTGCCGCCGCCGGCCGAAGGACGGCTCAGGTCGATGCCACCCTCGAGAACGAAGCGCGCGCCATCGGTGATCTGATAGCCCGTCGCGATCGAGACGGTGTGCATCGTGCCCGCCGCGCCCAGACCGCTGCCGATGCCGACGGCACCGGAGGGGTTGGCCGGAACCAGACCGCCCGCCGGGATGCCACCCGCCTGGCCCTGGTCCAAGTCCCACACGAAGCTGTAACGGAGCGTTCCATCCCACACGTCGCTGAAGGCGTAACGGCCCTTCAACTGACCGGCGATGTACTGGGCGTTCTCGGCGCCGATGAGGCCGCCGTTGTCCTGGCGATAGACACCTTCCGCGCCGATCCAGAAAGCATCGGAGACCGCGAAGTTGCCGTTCAGGTCGCCCAAGAAGGAGAAGCCCTTCTTCGTCGGGCCTTCCGGTCCGCCGGCGCCGTTCAACTTGAGCCAGCTCTTGTTGCCTTCGTCACCCCACATATAGCTGATGTTGAAGCCCCCGGACGGGATGTCGGAGTCCGCCGCGGTGCCCGGGGCGGTGACGTCGCCGTTCAGGTTGTTCACGACGTAGATCTCGAGGCGGGTGGCCTCGGAGAAGTCGTAGCCCAACCGCATGCCGGTCAGGTTGTGCGGCAAGAGCGTGCGATGAACCGTCGAGAACGAGACCGTGGAGAGTTCGTTACGATCGATCGGATCCAGGCCGAACCCGGAATTGAAACGGCCCATCAAGAACTCGATGCCGTTGCCAGCCGGGATGTTGGCCGTGACGTAACCCTGCTCGACTTCCACCTGGCCGCCGCCGGCCTGAACGCGATGCGGGGAGAAGTCGATGTCCGCGCGGATGCGGATGTTCTCGCCGAAGCTCTTGGCGAGGTCCAACTCGACTTGGTCGATGAAGAATCCGAACGTGTCGGTCGTGATACCGCCAGGGGCGGCCAGACCGTCGTTCAGGATGCCGTCGGCACCCAGATTCGGGTTCTTCGAGGGGCGCTGCCAACCGGATACGGTGGTGACGTTACCGGAAATCTCCAATTCGGAGCCTTCCTCGGCGCCGACCGTTCCGGAGATGCTGGCGAGCGCTACTGCGACTGCGATGACGAGTAGCTTTCTCATGCGAATTATCCTCCTTATTAGGATCTGTTATAAGACTGTTGTTACGTTATAAAGCGGGCCGATGACGATCACTTGGACCTTTTTCACCCCCCTTTCCTCGTCCTAAAATGTCCGCTTTAATCTTTGAATGCCGTTCGAAAGTGATCCGAAAAATTTGTTTTCAATTATCCCAACGAGAGCGGTGTGTCAATATAATGTTTTAGGTCTATTATGCTAATCTGTTGATTTACTTAATTTAATTATCTTATCAAAGACCTATAATTTAATGTCTCTTCAATAGCCGTCAGACACTCCAAAGCGGGGTCGATGAGTACCCAAACCGGTGTTTCCTGTCAAGAAGATTACGCGGCGCGTCACAGGGCTTTTCTTGACGATGCCCCCCGGTTGGGGTGTTAATCCTTTTATGGCTGATCCCGTGAATGCCCCTTTGACCGTCCCCTGGAAGGTCCTCATCGTCGACGACGACCCCACCGTGCACAAGCTCATCAGCAAAAAGCTCTCCTCGCAGAACTACCAAGTTCAGAGTGTCTTCGACGCCCCGAGCGCCTTGAGCGAGGTCGACCGGGTCAAGCCCGACTTGGTAATCTTGGACTTGATGATGCCCCGAGCCTCGGGGATCGAGGTGTGCAAGGCGATCAAGGAGAATCAAAAGACACGGGACGTCATGGTGTTGATCCTCTCGGCCAAGGAGAGCCAGGACGACCGCATCCGGGGACTTCAGCTTGGAGCGGACGATTACATCTCCAAACCCTTTCATTTGGCCGCCCTCACCCGCAAGATCGAGTACATGCTGGCCAAGAAAAACTCGATGACGGAATCGTAGAGAGGGCGAACACGAGGTCAGCGAAGCAGCACCGTAGTTAGGTGTCGCCCCTACCGGACTTCGGCGATCAGATCCATTTCCATGGCGGCTCCCATCGGGAGTTCGACCACGCCGATGACCGTGCGCGCATGGCGCCCGGCGTCCCCGAAAATTTCAATCAATTGTTCGCTCGCGGCGTCCATGATCTTGGGATGATCACTGAAGCCGGGATAGGTGTTGATGTAACCGGTGAGCTTGATGATTTTCTTCACCTTGTCCAGGGTGCCCAATTCCTGCTTCAAAACGGCCAGGATGTTGGCCAAGCACGCCTTGGCGGCCCGGCGGCCTGACTCGACGTTCAAATCCTTGCCGACGCGGCCCTTGAAGGCGATCCGGCCCTCCACCTTGGGGAGTTGGCCGGACACGTAAAGGAGATTGCCGGTCCGTTGCGCCGGGAGGTAGTGGCCCGCGGGCACGACTTCCGGCAAAACGATCTGCAGCTCCTGCAGCTTGGAATCGGTGTTCGCCATCGTTCACTCCTTCTTCAGGGAAAACAGGATGAGAAAAGGCGTGCGACGCAAACCGTCGAACGCCCTCTGCTGGTCTTCGGAGACCCCAAAAGCCTTCTTCATCGTCCCTTCAAAAAAAATCTCGCGGACCCATTCGAACCGGAACCCCGCCTCGCGAAACCATTTGGCGTAACGCTCAAAACCCGGCCCGATCCCCTCCTCGCCCACCGGGTTCTTGAGATGCTCCCTCTGAACCATCTGGCTGAAGGGGTGCAGGTCGGAGAGAAGAAGGGAGCCCTTGGTGTCCAGCACGCGTCCCGCCTCGCGGAGGACGCGACCCAGGCTCACCTTGAGGAAGGCCGAACGAAGGAGGACAAAATCGAAGCAGGAATCCAGAAAAGGCAGGCTCTCCCAGTGCGAGAGGATGAACGTTTCTCCGCCCGCGCCGGACGTCCCTGACTCCGCGAGATCCTTTTCCTTCGTCCCTCCCAGACGCGCAACGAGACCGGCGCCTTTTCCCCTCAGGAAAACCGCCGAGCCTTTTTGCCGAGGCGCGATTTCCAACGCCTTTTTGCCCGCCAGGTCCGGAACGCGCGTCCGGAACTCTTTGTCCTCTCCCTGATGGATGAGGTCGCGGAATTGGTCTTCGGAGAGCGGCAAACCGGCCGGGGCCGGGGTCTCAGTTTTCTTTTTGGAAAAACCACTGAAAAAGCCCATTCCGACACCATACCGGAACGACGGAAGTTCATCAAATTATTTGACTTATCGCATACCCTCGCGCAATCTCGACGTATGAAATTCACGACAAAATCCCCCTCCGCCGCGCTCGCCGGCATCGACTTGTTGGGACTTGCGATCACCTCCAAGGGTTTGGCGACTTTTTTAGGACGCGAGATCGACCGCAAACTGGGGAACGCCCTCTCCAAAATCCTCAAGACGGAGGAGTTGAAGGGCAAGGCCGGTGAAACCCGCTTGGTGAGCACGTTGGGAAAAATTCCCGCCGCGAACGTCCTCTTGATCGGCATGGGCGAACCTACTGATGCGCATCAGGCGTCGGAGACCTTACGCAAGGCCGCGGCGCGCCTGGTGAAGCACGGCAATCGGGTGCACGCCAAGACCGTCGCCCTCGAAGACGCCGACCCCTGCCGCAAAAAAGCGTCGGCGCCGGTTCGCGGCCAGGCCGTTGCCGAAGGGGCCATCCTCGCCTCGTACAGCTTCGACGCCTACAAAAAACCGGGCCCAAAAAAGACCGTTCAAAACGTCGCGGTCCTGACGCCCGACGCATCAAAAATCGCCGCCGGATTCCGCAAGGGAACGGTCTACGCGGAGTGCACGAATTTTGCCCGAGACCTGATCAACCTCCCGGCGAACGACATGACGCCCCGGCGCATGGCCCAAGAGGCTCGGAAGGTCGTCCGATCGGCGGCGCGCGGATCGGGACTCCGCCTCAAGATCTTGGGCGAGGGAGAAATCAAACGTTTGGGCATGGGGTGTTATTGGGCGGTGTCCCGCGGAAGCGTCGAGCCTCCGGCCTTCCTCCATCTCCACTACCGCCCCAAATCGAGGCCCCGGAAAAAGATCGCCATCGTCGGCAAGGGCGTCACCTTCGACAGCGGCGGGCTCTCGCTCAAGACCGCCCAAGGCATGGAGACGATGAAGGACGACATGAGCGGCTCGGCCGCGATGCT
>Ga0247727_10017554_pt1 | contig 11382 bp, 9 predicted proteins | sample WisWelCaveWW1625_FD_202498 | JGI IMG/M metagenome (GOLD analysis project Ga0247727, IMG submission 202498) | Biofilm microbial communities from Wishing Well Cave, Virginia, United States - WW16-25 | ecosystem: Environmental > Aquatic > Deep subsurface > Groundwater > Cave microbial mat | place... | reverse complement strand
GCCCAGGTGGCCGCGAAAGCGCCGTCGGCGTCGGCGAGAAGGGTCCACGCCTCGTGGCCCTTGCCGGCCTCGGCCCCGCCCCCGACGTGCGTCACCTGGATCGTGACGTTCTCATTGGCGCCGAAGCCCGTCCCGGCGATTGCCAACGGCTGCCCTGCGACATAGGCGGCGCGATCGAGAGTGATGGCCGGATTGCCCACCGCGATGCCGTCCTTCGACGGCGCTTGGGCGATCAGCACCAGGGCCAGGACCCCCAAGGCCAGGAGGCCAAGCGGGCCCCTGGCTCGGAAAGTGCTCGCGGGCCAGACGCTACAGATGAAGTTCCGTGCTCTGGAATTCCGCCAAGATGTCTTCATTCTTGCCCCCCTGAAGTGAAACGAACAGCGCCACGGATGCGATTCCCGCGGAAAACCGACGGGAGTCGGGAATGCAACACTGAAAGGGTGTGGTTAAGGGAAGTGAGATCTGCCGCGACCGGCCTCGGCCCGAAATCGGCGGCCGAGCCGTGTCTAGTTCCAGAAAGCCCACAGACAGCTGCGCTCGCGCGTGCGGTCAATGTGCCAGCGGCCCCACAGAGTCGTGATTCAGGTACGAGAGCTTTAGTATCACCGCGACTGGGGCGTGTATATGCCAGATTGCCGGTCGTTGTCAATATCTTTTTGACATCTCTGGCCTGGTTCGATACGTCTGCGCGGATGATCGATGAGCGCGGCGGCGGGGCATCGTCTAGAATGACCCGGAAGCGCAGGCAACGCGGCGGGTCGTGGCAGCCAACCCCCCATCTGGTCTAGAGTTTGCGAATCATGCTTGGACCCAGGAGGAACCGGTGACTTCCCCGCCGGAGACGCCTCTCTGGCGCCGCGCCTTGGCGTGTGCCAGCGTCGAGATTCGCCCGGGAGAGGCGCGGCTCGCGACCCTCCTGTTCGCCGTCTTCTTCCTTTTGATCACCTTCCAGTACGCCGCCCGGACCGTGAGGCAGTCGACCTTCGTGGATGCGCTCGGGGCCTCCCGCCTGCCGATCGCCTACCTGCTGGTCGCCGCCTGCGGATGGCCATTCCTGGCGCTCTACGTCCGTTACGCGGACAGGATCCCGCGGCACCGGATGATCGCCGGCACCTGCTCGGGTGTCGCGACGCTCCTCGTCGTCTTCTGGTGGCTGTACCGCGCGCCGCAGCCCTGGGTGCCGGCGGCGTTCTAGGTCGTCGCATCGATCGCATTCGTCACGACGGTGAGTCAGTTCTGGTCCTTCGCCGGTCATCTCCTCGATGCGCGGCAGGCGCGCCGCCTGTTCGGCTTCGTCGGGGCGGGCGGGCTGCTCGGAGGGATCGCCGGGGGACAGGCCGCCCGGGCGGCCGCCGCGATTGGCAGCCCGCGGACCGCTCTCCTGCTGGCGGCGGCGCTTCTTGTACTGGCGGCGGCACTGGTCGGCGTGTTGCACCGGCGCCATTCCGGCGCCGGGACGGAGAACACCCCCGACCGGCACGCCGCGTCCGGGCGCGGCGGATTCGCGCTTCTGCTCGGCTCGGACCACGTGCGGGCGACGGCGCTGGCGCTCCTGCTGGGCGTCGCGGTCGGACAGGTCATCGATCTGCAGTTCAACTGGGCGGTCGAGCAAGCGACCAGCGGGCTCGGGCAGCGGGCCGCATGGTTCGGGAACTTCTTCAGCATCGCCGGCATCGCCGCATTCCTGTTCCAGGTCCTGTTCACGGCGCGGATCCACCGCTCCGCCGGGGTCGGGGCGGCGCTCAAGGCCCTGCCGGTGACGCTCGGCCTCGGCACCGTGGGGCTTCTCGCCTGTGCCGCCTTGGCCCCCGAATTGGTCGTCGCCGCGGCGCTCGCCCTCAAACTGGGAGACTCCGGCCTGCGGCACTCGCTCGACCAGTCGACCCGCGAGCTGCTGTTCGTGCCGCTCGCTTCGGGGGTTCGCGCCAAGGCCAAGGCGTTCATCGACGTGGTCGTGCAGCGCGCCGGCGAGGCGATCGCGGCTCTTCTGCTCCTGCCGGTGACTTTCGGAGTGATGACCGTGCCGCAGTCGGGCTGGCTGACCCTGGCGCTGGCGGCCGGGTGGCTGGCGGCCGCCGGATCCGCCTATCGCACCTACGTGCTGTCGTTCCGCGCCGGGCTCAAGGACGCACGGTCGACGCCGCCGCGCCGATCCGCCTCGACGACATGCGCACGATCGAGATCGTGGTCCAGTCGCTCGGCAGCGCCGAGCCGCGCCAGGTGCTGCACAGCCTGGAGATCCTCGAAGCCAACGGGCGCGGGCACCTGGTGCCGCCGCTCCTGCTGTACCACGACGACGCCGAAGTGCGCCGGCGCACGCTCCAGGTGCTGGCGGCGGTCGGGCGGCGCGATGCCGCGGCGCTGGTCGAGCGGCGTCTCGGCGATGACGATCCGGACGTGCGCGCCGAGGCGATCCGCGTCCTGACCTCGTTCAACGCCACGGATGCCTGTGCGGTCATGCTGCCGCGCCTGCGCGAGCCCGACCCGCGGGTCAAAGGGGCGGCGATCACCTGCCTTATGAACCACGGCGACGAGGAGATGCGGCGCCAGGCGCAGGCCGCCCTCACCGACCTGCTCTCCGACGCCGCCCCGGAGCGGCGCGGCGAGGCGGTCAAGGTGCTCGGCGTGCTGCGCCATCCCGAGGTCGAGAACCTGCTCCTGATCGCGCTCTACGACCACGACCCGCGGGCCGTGCGCGAGGCGGTGCAGTCGGCGCGCCGGCTGGCGGCGCGCGAGGGGTTCAAACCGGCGCTGGTGCCCCGCCGGGTGTCGCTCTTGATGAACCGCCGGGTCAAGCAGGACGTGCGCGAGGCGCTGGTGGCGTTCGGGGAGCCGGTCGTTCCGGCCCTGGTGCACTTCATGAACGATCCGGGCGAGTCGGTGGCGGTGCGGCGCGCCCTGCCGAAGGCGCTGGCCCGCCTCCCGGGCCGGGCTGCGGTGGCGGCGCTGGTGGACGCCCTCGAATCGGCCGACGACACGCTCCTGCGCGCCCAGGTGGTCGAGGCGCTGTCGCTCCGGCGCGATGACCTTCGCGACGGCGGGTTCGCACCGCGGATCGAAGCGGCGATCGCCGCCGAGGCCGGTGTCTACCTGCGGTGTCTCGGCGACCTGCGCTCCCTGACCGGCGGAGACGGTGCGGCGCCCGGCGGTCCGGCTGCGGCCGCCGCCGCGGACGCACGGGAGCTGAACCTCCTGGCCCAGATGATCGCCGAGCGCAACGACGATCACCTGGATACCGTGTTCGGCCTGCTGGCGCTCCTCTACCCGCCGCACGACGTCTGGGCGGCGCACCGGAGCCTCGCCGCCGGCCGTCACGACCTGCGGGCCCGCGCCCTCGAGTATCTTGACAACGCCCTGGCCGGGGAGGTCCGGCGCCATTTCCTCGCGGTCCTCGACGACGCACCGATCGACGAGCGCTTGCGGCGCGCCGGGCGGCCGCACGGCGTGACCGTGTCGAGCCGCTCCGGAGCCCTGGCGCGATTCCTCGACGGCCGCGGCGACGCCGACGGGCCGGCGCTCACGGTGGCGGCGCTTTACACCGTCTACAGCGAGCGGCTGGCCGATCTCTACCCGCGCGTTGGCCCGCTCGCCGGCGGCGGCCGCGACCCGATCGTCCGGGAGACCGCTGCGTGGGTCGCCCGCGGCCTCGGGCTGGAGGAGGTGGCGCCGTGCCCGAGCTGACCCGTATCCAGATCGTCCTCTGTCTGCAGAGCACCGACCTGTTCTCGTTCTGCAAGGCGGAGGAGATCCTGCGCCTGGCCGGGATCGCCCGGGAGCGCCCCCTTGCCCGCGGCGAGTCGGTGTACGCGCAGAACGGGCCGGCCGACACCCTCTATGCCGTGCTCCACGGCGAGGTCCGCCTGGAGGGGAGCGACGGCGCCGCGCGCCGCGCCGGGCCGCTGCAGACCTTCGGGGTGCGCGACATCCTGTGCGGGAGGCTGCGCGGCGAGAACGCCGTGGCAGAGAAGGAAACGCTGGTGCTGGCGATCGAGGCCGAGGACTTTTTCGACCTCCTCGCCAACAACATCGACATCGTCAAGGCGCTGTTCCGCCACCTTCTGGCGTGAGCGGGAGGCGCGCTCGCGACGCAGAGGCGGCGCCCGGTCTCAGGGAGCGGCGAGCGGCAGGGTCAGGATCGGCTGAACGCTCTTGACGTCACCCGACTGCATCTGGAACAGCAGCTTCACCAGCGCGAACGTGTCCTTCGACGCGATGTCGTTCTGGGGAAGGCTGAAGTAATACCCCTCGTGCCGCACCCAGACCAGGGCATCCTCGGGCTCGCCGTCGGTGACCTGGATGCGCATCCAGCCGTTGCGGGAGCTTTCCTTGACCCACGTGCGGTGCGCCTCGGGGACCTCGGTGTTCTTCGACAGGTAGTAGAGGACATCGAGCAGCGAGCGGAACTGAATCATCTTGAAGTCGACGACGTGACGTTGCATCTCTCTCCCCTCCTCGCCGCCGTCGAGAGCGATGCGCGTGGTGCGGACCGCCAGGCCCAGATCGTCGCCGTCGACCGTGAAATCGATCCGGTTGGCGTCCTGGGCCTCCTGCACGGTCTCGACGACCTTCTTAAATAGCGGGTAGGAGGGGGCATCGTCGTCATTGAGCGACTCACCGATCCGCTCGATCGGGAGATGGCACAGGGTGCTGATGCGCCAGCCGGACCGGACCAGCAGCATGAATGTCTCGCGGTCGATCTCGGCGAGGATCTGCTTGACGAAGGTGTGCCCTTCGATCGGCGTGTAGGTGATCGTCGGCCGGCTCGAAGCGCTCGATCCGATGTCGAGGCCGTACGACTTCACGCCCGCGCCCTTGCCGAAGCGGGCGGCCGCCGAGGCCTCGAACACCTACGACGTCGACAGCGCCCCGACCTTGAGGAAAAGCGGCGTCTCGCGGTACTTCAGACGCACGAGGTTGAGGAGCATCTCCTGGCTTTCGTTGAACTGGATCGTCTGGTTGTAGTCCGCGAAGGTGCTGCGGATCGACCGGCTGGGAACCGAGCACCCCGCAAGGAGCAGCATCGATACAAGGCACAGAACCCGGATCATCGTCCCCCCTGGGTCGCGTGCATGAGCGTGGGCGAGAGCGACGACGAGGGCGAGGATGATACATCGCGGCGCTGCGGGACGCCGAGGTAGACTTCGCCTGCGGGCCGGCCGGCCCGCGGGAGGGGATCATGACGCACGACGATCGGCTTGAAATGGGGCCCGCGGCGGTGGTCGCGGCCGGCGGCGCGCCGCGGAAGGCCGCCCTGTTCCCCGCAGCCGTCGTTCTGCTCGCGACTCTCCTGTTCGTCTCCGCGCCCGCGTCGGCCCCCGCCCACCCGACGGCGTCGCGTTCCCCCTCGCCTCCGGCCTACGACGTCGCCATGCGCGAGGCATGGATCCCGCTGCCCGACGGCGTCCGCCTCGCCGCCGACCTCTGGGTGCCGGCGGGCGGGAAAAAGGAGCAGCGCTTCCCGGTGCTGCTGGAGTACCTCCCCTACCGCAAGACCGAGGGACGGGGCGACCGCTACGGCCTGTATGGGTATTTCGTGCGGCGCGGCTACGTCGTGGCGCGGGTCGATATCCGCGGCACCGGCAACAGCGAGGGGCGCCTCATCGAGCACGAATACACCGACCGCGAGCAGGAGGACGGCGAGACGGTCATCGCCTGGCTCGCGAGGCAACCATTCTCGACCGGCAGGGTCGGCATGTTTGGCATCTCCTGGGGTGGGTTCAATTCGATCCACCTGGCGATGCGCAACCCGCCGGCGCTCGCGGCGATCATCGCGGTCGACGCGACCGACGACCTCTACCAGGACGACGTGCACTTCATGGACGGAGGCATCCACGTCGACTCCTGGGAGATGAGCATGGACCTCGCCAATGCCATGCCAGGCGCTCCGGACTATGTCATCGACGAGGCGTTCTTCGAGAACCGCTTCGACACCCGGCCGTGGATGTTCATCTACAAGCGCCAGCAGCGAGACGGCCCGTTCTGGGACCGCACCGCGCTCAAGACGCGCTACGAGTCGATCCGGGTCCCAACCTTCTTGATCGGCGGCTGGTACGACGGCTACCGCGACAGCATTCCGCGGATGCTGCAGCACGTGAAGGCGCCGGTGAAGGCGATAGTCGGGCCGTGGTCGCACTGCTGGCCGCACGATGCCTACCCGAAGCCGGGGATGGAGTGGCGCCACGAGGCGGTGCGCTGGTTCGACCAGTGGCTGAAGGGGCGCGACACCGGGATCATGGCTGAGCCGCGCTTCGCGGCGTACGTCCGCCGCTGGCACCCGCCCGGGCCGCGCCTCGAGGAGGCCCCGGGCGAATGGCGATTCGAAGACGGCTGGCCGATCGCCCGCATCCGGGAGCAGGTGCTGAAGCCGCAGGCCGATCACACGCTCGGCCCCGGAGATGCGGATCGCGCGCAGGACGCCGGTCTCGAGGCTAGCGGTGGGTCGGCCCGGGTCACCGAACACCGCCTGCGCTACGTGCCGGCGACCGGCATCGAGATCGGCGGGCCGGTGATGTGGTGGGGCGACGTGGCCCCCGACCAGCGCCCCGCCGACGCCTTCAGCCTGGTGTACGACACCGGACCGCTGGCGGACGAGGTCGAGATCCTCGGCCTGCCGCGGGCGTTCCTGAACGTCTCGGCGGACGCGCCGCTGGCGCACTGGTTCGCGCGCCTCTCGGACGTGGCGCCGGACGGCACCGTGACCCTGGTCGCCGGCGCCGGCTTCAACGGGGCGCACCGCGAGTCGGCGCGCGAACCGAAGCCGATCGAGCCGGGGCGGCCGTTCGCCATCGACATCGAGATGCACTTCACGTCGTGGGTCTTCCCGAAGGGGCACCGGATGCGGCTTGCGGTCTCGAACGCCATGTGGCCGATGATCTGGCCGACCCCGCACCCGATGACGACCACCCTCCATCTCGGCGGCGCCGACGCGACAAGGCTCGTTCTCCCCGTCGTGCCACCGGCAGCCGACCGGCCGCGGCCAGCCTTCCTGCCCCCCGCGGAAGACGAGGCGCTCGCCGGATTCGGCACCCTCGACCCGGGAACCTTGTCGGGGTACGGCGAGATCGAGACCATCGGGCGCGACGCGACGCGCGGCGCCACGAAGGTGGTCGCGACCAACACCGGAGGGACGCGCTTCCCCTGGGGCACCGAGCGCAACACCGAGTCGATCACCCACGAGGCGCAGGACGAAAGGCCCGAGGCCGCGGCGGTGACCGGGGAGTACGCCACCACGGTCGCCCTGGCGGACCGGACACTGACTTGGGAAGCGCGGGTCACCTTCCGGAGCAACCGTGACACCTTCTTCCTGACCTATATCAGGCGGCTCCTGCGGGACGGAGTCCTGGTCCGCGAGAAAGCCTGGACCGAGGCCATCCCGCGCGACTTCCAGTAGCGCACAAGGTGTGCGCGCGCCGCGCGGACCACGGCGCCGTCCCGCCGCTGTGCTATCCTCGCCCGCCGACGGCGGGGCGATCCTGCCGCACCCGGGAGGGCCCATGGGTCACAAGCCATTCGTCCCAGAGCACGTCCGGCTCCCCGAATTCACCGCGCGGGCCCTGATCCTCGGCGTCGTGCAGGCGGTGCTCCTGGGCGCCGCCAACGCCTACCTCGGCATGAAGGCGGGGCAGACGATCGCCGCCACCTTTCCGGCGGCCATCATCTCGATGGTGGTGCTGCGCGCCTTCCGGGGTCACTCGATCCTCGAGGAGAACGTCGCGCGGAGCGCCGCCTCGGTCGGCGAGGCGCTGGTCGCCGGGGCCATCTTCACGCTGCCGGCCTTGGTGATCACCGGGCTTTGGACGGAGTTCGACTACTGGCAGAGCACCTTCCTGATGCTGGTCGGCGGCGTCCTCGGGGTGCTGTTCGTCATCTTCCTGCGCCGCACGCTTTGTGAGGACCCGTCGCTGCCGTTCCCCGAGTCGACCGCCGCGGCGGAGATCCACAAGGCAGGGCAGAAGGGAGCGACCGGGGCGAAGTACCTGTTCTCGGCCATGGGGCTGGCGGCGGCGATCGAGATCCTCAAGAACCCCGCCGGAGTGCGGGTGATCCGCGATTCGGTCGGCGGCTTCATCGAGTTCCCGATGTCGAAGCTTCGATTCTTGCGGCAGGGGCGGCCGTTCGGGGAGCCGGGCGACTACGCCGGCGGCCTTCACTACGAGAGCCCCTACGCCTCTCCCGCCTTCATGAGTGTCGGCTACATCATCGGGCCGCGCCTGGCGGCGCTCAACTTCTCGGGGGGCGTGCTGGCCTGGCTCATCCTTGTGCCGCTCATCATGTTCCTCTCCGGGGATGGGAGCGCTTTGATGAATCTTGGGCTGCACCCGTCGCTCGCCGAGGCCTCCGCGGTCGACCGCCTCGAGGTGGTCGCCGACCAAGCGTGGCGCAGCGTCGTCCGCCCGATCGCCGTCGGAGCGATGCTGGTGTCGGCCTGCTGGACCCTCTTCATGATGCGCGGGCCGCTGCTGGCGGGTGTGGCGCGGGCGTTCCGCGACATGAAGCAGGCGCGCGGCATGACTGAGGGGGAGGGACGCTTCGAGCACGACGTCCCGATGAAGTGGGTGATCGGCGGCATCGTCCTGCTCCTCGTGCCGATGACGGCGCTCTACGGCTGGTACACCGGCGGGATCGGCGGCGCATTCATGGCGGCGGTGGCGATGACCCTGACCGGCTTCGTGCTGTCGGCGGTCGCCGGCTACCTGGTCGGCGTCATCGGTTCGTCGTCGAGCCCGACCTCGGGGCTGGCCCTCTCCAGCCTCATCGTCGCCGCCACGCTCCTGGTCGGGATCGGCGTCACCGGCTCACCGGGGGTGCTGGCGGTGCTGGCGGTGACCGCGACCGTCTGCTGCGCCACCTCGCTCGCCGGCAGCGTTATCCAGGACCTCAAAGTCGGGCACCTCCTCGGCGGCACCCCCTGGAGCATGCAGATGGCCAACTTGATCGCGACGGTCGTGACCGCCTTCGTGCTCGTCGTGCCGATCGCCATGCTGCACAATGCCGACATCGCCCTCGGCGGCGCCGGCATCGGCGGCGAGAACCTCCCCGCGCCCCAGGCCGGGCTGATGGCGATGATCGCCCAGGGCATCGTCGGCGGCGAGATGGCCTGGCCGCTCGTCCTCATGGGTGCCGCGCTCGCGGCAGGCCTCATCATGATGGGGTGCGAGTCGCCGATGATCGTCGCGGTGGGCATGTACCTCGACCTCGCCACCGTGTCGGCGATCTTCGCCGGCGGCATCATCCGCTGGGCCGGCGACCGGATGATGGCGCAGCGCCGCATGGCCGCGGCCGAGATCGAGCGGCGGGTGAACCTCGGCACCCTGCTGGCCTCCGGGATGATCGCCGGCGAGGCGCTGACGGCCATCCTGCTGGCAATCGCGGTGAATGTCGGGGTCACCCTGCCCGGCTTCGACGGGTCGGGCCTCCTGGCCCTGCCGATCTTCACGATCGTGGCGGCGCTCCTGATCGCCATCCCGGTGCGTTCGGCAGCGGGCGGCGCCGCCGGCGGCGCTCCGCCCGCTTAGTACACGATTTCATAAATACGATGACGTATAGAACGATGAGCTCGATGCCAATGCGATCTGCCAGTCGCTCGCGCCAGAGGGCGAGTTCCATGGCATAGGCTCTTCCCTGATCGCTTCTCACCTTCCTGCAGAGATGTTGCAGGGTAGATCATGCGGCGGCCCTTGCGAAAGCGGCGGGGAAAGCGTTGTCGCGGACATCGAGGACGGCAGACATGGCGGCGCGGCCGAGATTGGTGACGTGCCATCTGTGGGTGTGAGGGATCTTGGCGACGTAGCCGTGGGCATGCAGGCGGTTGAAGAGGCGGGTGACGCGGGTGGCTTGGCGCCGGGCGATGAGGCGGTCGTCGGTGGGGCCGAAGAGAGCTTCGCGGATGTGGCGGTTGCGGAAGCCGGCGATGACGTGCTCGCCGCGCAGGACGGCGGCGAAGAGCCGGGCGTCGTCGGGGTCGGCTGGATTGAAGCCGCGCAGGCGGCGCGTGCGGGTGGGCGCTGGGATGGCCATGCGGTCGAAGGCCCGGCGGGCCGCACCCGGGTCCTGGAGATCGGCCAGGCCGTCGAGGTAGCGGCGGTTGGCGGCACGACAGATCCGCTCCGTGCGGTCGAGGAAGGCGACGCCCTTGGGCATCGGGGTCCAGCGGGCCCGGATGCGGCCCCGGAACCGGGTGACGCGCCGAACCTTGAACTCGCGGGTCTGGTTGATGACCGTTTCCACCCGCAGGACGCGGCCGTGCTTGTCGTACATCTTGATCCAGTTGCGCTTGACTCTATGCTTGATGCGGGCTCCCTCGATGCGACGCTTGAGGTCGCTGACGACCTCGCCCTGGAAGCGGGGGTCGAGCTTGCGGCCGAGGAAGCGCATCACATCGTCGGCGCGGTAGGCGAGAGTGGCGTGACGCAGGAGCGCTGGGTAGAGGGACTGGAGGTCGGCCCGACTGCGGAACATCACGTCGGTGGCGTATTCGGCCTGGTCGGTGACCCAGTAGTACTGCATCGGCCGAAGGAGGTCCCACAGGAGCGGGTTGAAGCGGCGGGCGAAACGACCGAGCACTCTGGGCCAGTCGAGCCGGGCGAACTCACGCGCCAGACGGTCGGCCCGCTCGGGTCGGGCGATCGAGAGGAAGGCGTTCTCGAGACGCTGGAAGGTCAGCCGCAGGCGGCTCATCCGGCGGGCCAGCCAGTCGTGACCATTGACGTAGACCTGCATCGTAAACGGGAACCACGTCGACCGACGTGCATGAAGCCGAACTCGGGGTCGAGGAGGTAGAAGTAGTGCACCAGACACTTACGCCAGTCGGCCCGCAGGCGGGGACGTCCGTCACCATAGACCAGTCGGAACGCTTGCACCGGCTCCACCGTGCCGAAGACACAGATGAGTCCCCGCCCCACGCCGTCGCGCGCGGCGATCTGCCGGGCGAGCTCATCCTTGCGCAGGGGCCCATTCAGGTAGAGATAGGGCCGCCCCGCGCGCTCGGCGGTGTCGTGCGCGTGCTCCTTGAGCCGGCCCGCCAGGTGAAGGGCCATCTCCTTGAACTCCTTCAGCTTCAAGCCAAGCCACGACGAGAAGAAAATCTCCAAGCCCCTGGGGTAGCTGATCGGCAAGTGCCCCTTGAAGATGACTCGGTCGAAGCACGACAGCATGCCCCGGATGCGGTCCCGATGGTGCACAATGAATCGGTCCATGGCGTCTCCTTGTCGGCGTGACGGTGCGTGGAAACACCATCATGCCGCAGAGGCGTCATGGACTGCTCTCTTCCTTAATCGTTTGGTTGCGGCTCTGCCGCGCTAGGAGTCCGTCCGAGTAATCATTTTGTCATTGACACCTGACGGCCGATGTGGAAACTGGCCGCATGAAGACTTTCCGACC
>Ga0247727_10017553_pt1 | contig 11382 bp, 8 predicted proteins | sample WisWelCaveWW1625_FD_202498 | JGI IMG/M metagenome (GOLD analysis project Ga0247727, IMG submission 202498) | Biofilm microbial communities from Wishing Well Cave, Virginia, United States - WW16-25 | ecosystem: Environmental > Aquatic > Deep subsurface > Groundwater > Cave microbial mat | place... | reverse complement strand
AAAAAGCTAAAGGGAATTTTCCAAGCATTGCCCTCTCTGTTTTCTCCGTGTCAATCTTTTTTTGATTGCGGCTTGTCCGCGTTGTGAGCAAGATAGCGATAAATCTCTCGCGATGCAATAGCGCCGGCAAAATTTTCTTGACAAAATTGGGGAATTTCTCAGCAGGGGAGATTGTTGCTCCCGGCGCTTGCGGCACTTTTTATTTGACGTTCGGAACGCCGGTCACTACGATTTTTTCCAACTTCTTTCTCAGCTCGCCGAGTTCCTTTGATTTAAACGCATTTTTCGTGCGTTCCAAAACTTCAATCGTTTCCATCAGCGCGCCATTGAGCAAATTGAAACGAGGACAATTGAAAAGCTGGCAAACTTCGGTTTGGCCGTTTTTATCGGTCGTGAGCGCTTTGGTCAGATTATTCAAATCCGACAAGCAGCCGGCGAGGTTGCGAAAGGTGAGCGAAAGAAAAGCATCGACCGGCGTCGCGGGCGCATCGGCCGGCGCTTCGCGCATCGTTTTTTGAATTTGATCCAGCTCGGTGCGCCAGCTTTGCATGCGCATGCTGGTGCTATGCACCGCGCGAAAAGCGCGGAACCGCTCGACGCCTCTCTGCACGTGCGTAAGCAGCTCGCCGAAATCCAGCGGTTTGGGCAAGTACGCCATCACCGGCAGTTGAATCGATTTGAGCGCGGTGTAAACGGAAGGATAACCCGTGACCAAAATCACCGGCAGGCCTTCTACGTTTTTGGTGATTTCCTGAATAAATTCCAATTCCGCATTGCCGGGCATTTTAATGTCGGAAATGAGCAAATCATACTCGTTTTCGCGCAGCATTTTCAACGCCGTGGTCGCGTCCGGGGCGCTATCACAGACGTAGCCTTCGCGGCGTAAAAGCTCGCAAGTCGCCTGCAAGAAAGTCTCCTCGTCGTCGGCAAATAATACTCGGCCTTTTTCCATCATAACATGCTCCTTTGGTGATCAGCTCGTGGTGTGCTGTGAATCCTCTCTGCCATTTTTTTCTCCGTATACATTTGAATTTCCTCTTCCAGGCGTTTGCGCGTGGTGATGTCCTCGCAAACAATCAACACCACGTCGTTACCGTTGGCATCGCGCGTCGCGCGCGCCGCTTCGCGCACCCACAACATGCTGCCGTCTTTGCGCATCTTGCGCAACTCCCAGGTGAGCATTTTTTCGGCATGCTGTAAACAAACGCCTAATTGCGCTTGGGCTTTGGCTTTATCTTCTTCATAAAAGATTTTGAGCACGGATTGCCCCAACAATTCTTCCACCGTATAACCTAATTGCTCAGCGCCAAAGCGATTAACGGCAAGCACCTCGCCGGCGGGGTCAACCGTAAAATACATGGTGGGATTATCTTCATACAACGCGCGATAGCGTTCCTCGCTCTCGCGAAGTTCTTCGGTGCGTGACTGCACGCGCTGTTCTAATTTGGTGTTGAGCTGGCGAATCTCCTCTGCACTTTTGCGCAGGGCCTCTTCGGCCTGTTTCCGCGCCGTGATATCGAAAGCGACGCCGATCGCGCCGATCAATTTTCCTTCGGCGCCGTGCCATGGCTCGACCTGGCAACCGAAAGCGCGGTCTTTCCACAGTATCTCATAAACCACCGATTCGCCATGCAAGGCACGCCGATGCGCCGCAATCGGCAAAAATTCCGGCGCCAGGTCGGGCGCATTTTTAATGCGCATCAAATCCAAAACTTGATGAGGCTGCAAATCTAACACAGTCAATCCCATGCCAAGCGAAGAAGTAACGCGAAGATCGGTGTCCGTCGTCCACAATACCGCGGGCATTTGATTCGTGACTAAACGCAAGCGCGTTTCACTTTGCATCAAATCATTTTTCGTCGCCTCTGCGGCGCGCCGCGCTTCTTCGGTTAAGATGAGCGCCGCTTCCAACTCGGCTTTGCGGTGTTCATCTTGCAGGCGCAACATCTCTAAGCGCTTCATCGTCCGCACCCGCACGGTATGAACTAAAACGGCGACGACCGTTGCCATATATAAAGCCACCCCAAAATGAAACCAGTCCGGTGAAGCCGGCGCAAGCCATGCCATGATCGCCCATCCTCCCAACGACGCCAAAATGATCAACGCGAGCCAAGCCGTTGAAAGGAACAGAAAACCGGCGCCCACAATCAACAACAAAATGTTCGTCGTAAGCTGCGGCTCAGGAACATAGTGCAGATGCAAGAAGCAATTCAGTAAAACCAAGCCGGCGATTCCGGCGTTAATCGGATGCGCATAGCGTGCAGCGATTTGGCGTCGCCCGAGATTCAAACGAAAAGCCAGAAGAATTAACGCCGTGGTCAAAGCGATAATGCTCATGGAGAGGGCGGTCGGGCGCGGCAAAACAAAAGCATGAATGACGGCTAAAATGGCATAAAGCGCGCCTAATCCTGCCGAGATCGGCGCCAGACTATCGCGCACGACCGCATCGAGGGCCGCTTGCAAGTGCAGCGACGTTGTCTCCGCGTGTTTTTTTTCTGCATTCACCGCCGTGAAAATCGTTTCAGCATTTTCGAGTTGCATGGCTTCCGCTCCGGCATCGAAACCGGGTTCAGGGCAAAAAATTCAAAAACCGCTCTGGTGGGAAAAACAAGACTTTTCGTGGGCAAAGGAATATAAAAAGCCTCCGGTAAAGTCAAGAGGAGGCCGACACACCGCCATGAGCTTGCCTAAATCGTTATTCCGCTTTCCCAATCTTAACCGCATTGTTGTCTAAATGCGGAGCGTCAGCAAAAAAAATAGGACAGCGTCCGTAATCCGTAGACGGAACGACTGCCCTATTAGATATTTATCGCTGGTGTGATCTCGCTTGAGATTTTACGGCAGAACCACATGAACCGTTTTGCCGTTCAAATGTGTCGCCGGAGTCACAATGCTCACTTTCGTCTCGGCCGGCGATTTATAATTCGTCACCAGCCGGCAAAAGCGCTCTAAAACTTTTTCTTCCTCGACGCCGCTGCCGATGAGGTGCAGCAGATCATCGACGTCATCGTCCAAAGTTTCCGGCGGCGCGCTCGCTTGCGCGATCATGATCTTGCTGTTGCCCGTCGGCAAAATTTTTTCGTCTGGTATCCACAATTCTTCATACAATTTCTCACCGGGCCGCAAACCGACAAACTGAATGCCGATGTCTTCCGGCGTGTAACCGGAAAGCGTGATGAGATTGCGCGCGAGATCGACGATTTTCATCGGCTGGCCCATATCGAGAATATAGATCTCGCCGCCCTTGCCCATCGAGCCGGCTTGCAAGACAAGTTGCACCGCCTCCGGAATCGTCATGAAGAAACGCTCGATGTCCGGATGCGTGACGGTGAGCGGCCCGCCGTGCAGAAGTTGTTTCTTGAACAGCGGCACGACGCTGCCGTTGCTGCCGAGCACGTTGCCAAACCGCACCGTGATGAAAGCGGTGAAGCTGCGGCCGGCCATGCCTTGCAGCAACATTTCCGCGAGACGCTTTGAGGCGCCCATGATCGACGTGGGATTAACCGCTTTGTCAGTAGAAATCATCACAAACTTCTCCGCGCCGAAGCGATGCGCTGCTTCCGCCAGCGTGCGCGAGCCGAGCACGTTGTTTTTGATCGCTTCTTTTTTATTCATTTCCATCATCGGCACGTGCTTGTGCGCCGCGGCGTGGAAAACGATTTGCGGACGGTATTTCGCGAAAACTTCGTTCACGCGCCGCGCGTCGGTGATATCGGCGATCACCAAATCCCGGCCCACCTCGAGTTTTTTCTGGCGCATGTCCATATCCGCTTCATACAAACCGTTTTCGGCTTGATCGAGCATGATCAAATGGCGCGGCTTAAAATGGACGATTTGCCGGCAAAGCTCGGAGCCGATCGAACCGCCGGCGCCCGTCACCATCACAACTTTATCCCGCAGAAAGACGGCGACGTTTTCATGATCTAAGGTGACCGGCGCGCGGCCCAGCAAATCTTCGAGCTGCACTTCGGGCAAGTGGCTCACGGCTAAGCGCCCATTCAACCAATCCTTCGACGACGGCACGCGGCGGAAACGCACTTTCACGGCATGGCATTCGGAAACGATTTCACGAAAAACCGCCGGGGGCGCCGAAGGCATCGCGATAAAAATTTCTTCGATGCGATGCCGCACGACCAAACCCGGCAAATCTCGACGACCGCCTAAAACCGGCACGCCGTGAATGCGCATTTTTTGTTTGGCAAGCTCATCATCCGCAAAGCCCACCACGTGCAAGTCGCCGCCGGCCGCGACAATGCGGCGCAACAACCCCTCGCCCGCATCGCCCGCGCCGAAGATCAACACGCGTTTGCCGCTTTTCTGATTGAACGGATAGGTTTGCAGCGCCCGCACAAAAAAACGCCCGCCGCCGACAAAGGTGACGGTGAAAATCCAATCCATCATAAAAATGGAGCGCGGCAATCCTTGAAAATTTTGGCTAAACAACACGACCGCGATAGACACGAGCGAGCTGAGCGACATCGCGCGAAAGATCGTCATCAAATCCTGGATGCTCGCATAACGCCACATGCCGCGATACAGACCGTAAAAATAAAAGAACCCGAGCCGGATGGGCAGTTGAATCATAAACAAAGCGCGCATCAACCACGATTGGTCAGCGGGCATGTTCCCCTCAAAGCGCATGTAGAAGGCGAAATAAAGGGACAAGCCAATACTGCCCATGTCGAAGAACACGAGGCATAGACGTCGTGTCGAAGCTGGAATACGATCAATCCACATAAACTTCCTCTTGCGATTTCATCATTAAACAAACGCCGTCTGTCGAGTTTCATAAGCCGGGCTTGCGGACGGCGAGATCGTCCGCACGGGACGCAGGTTTTCTGCGACAATCTGCTTGACCGCTTCAATCACCCGTTCGATTTCCCGATCCGTCAAAGCCGGATAAAGCGGCAGAGAAATGACGCGCTCAAATTGGCGTTCCGCTTCCGGAAAATCTCCCGGGCGCAGACCGTAGGTTTTGTGATAATACGGCATCAGATGCAGCGGAATAAAATGCACGGAGCAATTAACGCCGCGCTCGCGCATTTCCTCAAAAAATTTTCTGCGATTGATCGCCAGTTTTTCCAAGCGCAAACGCAACACGTACAGATGCCAGCCGTGGCGCACGTTCGGCCGCACGGTGGGAATCTCCAACTCCGGCATAGCAGCAAAAGCTTCATTATAATAAGAAGCAATTTCTTCACGCCGGTGCCACATTTTTTCCAGCTTGGCTAATTGGGCGAGGCCGATCGACGCGGCGATGTCCGTCAAATTATATTTGTAGCCTTGCTCCAAAACTTCGTAATACCACGAACCCGCCGAAGTGTAGCGCTTCCAAGCGTCGCGGCTGAGGCCGTGCAAGCACAAGCGCCGCATATGCGCCGCCAAATCCGGATCGCTGCACGTAATCATGCCGCCTTCAGCCGTGGTCAAATTTTTGGTCGCATAAAAACTGAAGCATGTCGCCTCGCTGATCGTTCCAATCTTGCCGATTGCGGATTGTGGATTGGGGACTGCGGATGGCTTATTATTCATCCGAATACTTTCCGAAACCCGCAATCCCCCATCCGAAATTTTCGGCTCCGGCGCCGTAATCGCCGCTTCTATGGCATGCGCGGCGTCTTCCAGTACTTTCAAATTGTGGGCGCGCGCAAACGCCATCACCTTCGCCATATCAACCGGATGGCCGGCAAAATGCACCGGCACGATCGCGCGCGTGCGCGCGGTCAACGCCAACTTCAGCAAATCCGGATTCATGTTCAACGTTTTCGGATCGATATCGACGAACACCGGTTTCGCGCCAATATATTGAATCGCTTCGCAGGTCGCCACAAACGTGTACGGCGTGGTGATCACCTCGTCGCCGGGGCCGAGGCCCATCGCCGCCAAGGCCAGATGCATCGCCGCGGTGCAAGAGTTGCAAGCGACGGCATGCGGCGCGCCGACATATTCCGCAAACTTTTTCTCAAACTCCATCGCGCGCTGGCCGGTGGTGAGCCAGCCGGAGCGCAGACATTCGGTAACCGCCGTGATTTCGCTCTCGTCAATCAGCGGACGGTGAAAAGGAATCATTTCTAGCATAATCTCATAGCTCCTAAATTTTATAAGTTCATATCAACGGCCTCACAAAAAAGGCGCAACATCAAGCACAACATCCGGAGCGTGTTGATGCTGCGCCTTCGACTTACAAGCCACAAACTCTACGAGCCTTGCTTGCCCGCCAAGGCGCTCACATCTATTATTTCATATAACATCTACAGCGAGGGCAATCATTGAAATTCGATTTTAAGCAATGCTCGCAACATAAATGTTGCGGCACGGGGTTAAACGGGCGGCCGCGTTTTCGCCAGATCATAAAATTCTACCGGCTTCCGGCGGCGCAGGCCCGCCGCGGTGACGACCGTAAGAAAAATAATTTGGACATCCTGCCACAGATTGCGTTGCTGCAAATACTCCAAGCTCAAGAACAGCTTGCGCGGCAACACGATTTTCTCATAGGCTTGCAACGGATTCGGGAAGTGCTGCAGAAAACTTTCTTCATCGGCCAATTGCAAAGAAACCGGATCGGTGATGCCGGGCCGCGCGCGCAGAACTTTTTCAAAGCCGTCACGATAAACATGTTGGTAATCCGGCACTTCCGGACGCGGGCCGACCAAGCTCATATCGCCGCGCACGACGTTGATCAATTGCGGCAGCTCATCCAGTTTGATGCGTCGTAAAATCCTGCCGATCGGCGTGATGCGACGATCGCCCGCGACGGTGACGCTCGGCCCGCCGTTTTGCACCGCCACCATCGAGCGGAATTTTAAAATACGGAATGGCTTGCCGCCGCGACCGAGTCGAACTTGCCGAAAGAAAGCCGGCCCCGGCGAAGAAAGCTTCACCAACAATGAGACCATCAAAAAAATCGGGGCGACGATTATCAGCAACAAACTGGCGACGAACAAATCAAACGCGCGCTGCATGTCCAATTGCATAACTTACTCCTTTTGCCGGCAACAAAAAAGGCGTAGCTTCCTCACGGAAAAAACCGTGAGAAAACTACGCCTTCGACTTACAAGCCCAACACGAGGGCAAACTTGCACGCCAAGGCACCGGCATCTTCCAGGAGATGCCGGCCACCTGAGAGGTCAAACAAAAGTTTTCATCATACCAATAAAAAAGGCGCAATATCATCTCTCGTTCACCGAGCTTTGATATTACGCCTTCGACTTACAAGTCCAAACATCCGGCGGATTTATCCCGACGGGCGCTGCCTGCACGCCAAGGTTGGCACTACATGAGGTCGAAAACTCAAGCGTTTTTGACCTCATCAATATACAAAGAAAAGAATGTGAAAGCAAGAAAAATTTCAAAGAATGCAAAAATATTTTCCGCGATCATCGCAAAAACAACATTTTCATAATTTGATAATTTCGGTCTGTCTCTAAGCGATAGAAATAGACGCCGGCCGGCATGCTGTAGCCGCTGGCGTTCCTTCCAGTCCACTTAACCCTTTGTTGTCCGGAATTCTGTGCTGCATTTACCAGGGTAACGACATGCTGCCCCAGGATTGTAAAAACTTTTAGTTCAACATGTGTGTCAGTGTATAAATCATAATTTATGTCCGTTTCCGAGATCGCATAGAACGGATTAGGCGAATTTTGCTTTAATTCAAAATCCACCGGAATCACGGTGGCGGCATCTTCCTTCCCACTTGGCGGCGAGGCCGCGGAGGTTCGTAAACCGCCATTAATATTGAGCTGCACCGAATCTGTTCCCACGCGCACCGTGAGCCAATCACCGCGGCGGGCAAAATACGCGTCGTCAACAATCACATTGGGCGCCTCTTGGGTTTGACCCGGCTCTGCGGTTTGCATCACGTGCAGAAAAAAATGCTCCAGCGCCGGCTGGCTCGCCGTGACTTCGGCGCGGTCGGCGTTCATGGTTTCTGAAACTTGTTGCGGCAGCAGCCGCTTGATCCACAACGCGCCTGTTCCGTTGTCAATCTGTACCAATCCTGGCCCCACCGTTTTCGGATTGGCGCCAGGATTGATGACCCAACTCTTTTTCGTATCCGCACTTTTTGTCATTACGCGATCGCAGATGACGAACTTATCCGGTTTCAAATAGACGAACTGGCGGGTGAACTTCTCCAGCTTGTTTTTATCATAAGCTCTCGTCGCCTCGCCCATCACGTAGTCATATTTCTCATTGCTTTCGAATTTGACGACACCGGGACCGACATCGAAAATAGAGCCAGGGCCGTAGGCCTCAACACCAAGCGCGAGCGTGGGAAACACGTCTTGACTGATCATCCTTTGGCCCTGGCCGTCGATTTCAATGGTATTGTCAAATCCTTCAATCAGTTTGCCTTGGCGCTCCAGCGTAAAAGAGTTTTGCGCATACGGATCGAGATGACTCCAATGATACCGCTGCGAAATAAACAGCGCCGCTAAATCATTCTCGCTGGTAAAGCCCGAACGCATAAACACCCAGCCGAGTTTTTGAAAATGGCGCGTCGTCGCAAAGCCAAGCTGCTCCGGCGGGCGCGGATTTTGCCATTTATCTTCAAAAAGCAGTTGATCGATCGTATCCCAAGAACCCGCGGGGCCGCTGTGAAAATATGTTCGCTTGGCCACGCCCAGCCAGCCGCCCAATTCACCTAAGCGCTGCTGTTCCACATTCGTCGAAAAACGACGGCGCGCAAAAACCCGCCGCGGGAATATCCAGGGCGCGCGATCCCACGGTCCGGCTTCACCGCCGATCTCGAAATATTGCTCGCCTTGCGGGCGAATCATGTGATTCTGAAACTCGATCATGTATTTCATCACCCCGGTGCTGAACAGCGAGTTTTCGATGGGCACATTCGTCGCGGTGTAATGCGCAAACAGCAGCGGCGCGATGATCACCGGCACGTTGTTTTCACGATGATCGGGCGAGCCGGCGATGATGTGCACGGCCGTGAGGCGCGACATGCCGCCATGCCAGCCGCCGTCGCCGCCTTGCGCATTGAGCGCCGGCAATATTTTTCCCACCCAATAGCGATCGAGATCGTCCAACAATGTTTTCGCTTGCGCATTGATCGAGGCATACGACGGATCGGCAACACGCGCCGGCTCATACAGCGCCAAGCCGGCCATCACGTACATATAATTGTGAATTTCGCTCGACACAAAAAAATGTTCTTTACCGCTGATTTGATTTTTTAAATAATTTGCATGGCGCAGAAGTCCTTGCGGTAGATCCGCGGCACTGCGGTCCGCCAAAACCGGCGCGCCATTTTGCAACGTTTCGCCGGCAAGCCAGTCATACGCCACCGCGCCATAAATGACGACATAGCGCGAATTATCGATGCCGGTCGGCGAACCGACCAAAGCCAATAACTTTTCGCGCGCCTCGACGAAATATTCATCACTCGTGTGATCCGGGCTGTAATCGTCCGGACTCGAGCTGCCGGGCAAATCCGCCGGAAAGTTCCATGCCGCGCGATTTACCACGGCCTTGCCGGCGATGATCGGTTCCAAAATACGCCGGCCATAATCTCCCCAACCGCGATGGCCGTACATCTCATCCGCCGAATAAGCGCCGCCGTGATGCTCGCTCGTGCTATAAGCAAATTCATACTTTGACTGATCGTTCTTCAGATCGGTCGGCTGCAACGCTTCGCCGTGCACGACGCGCCAGGCAAAGCTGCCGTATTGATCTTTATTCCAATCCCCCTGGCCTTTCATCCACAGTCGCGGATGCGAGGGAACAATCAGCGTGGCGGTAGAAGTTTTGCCGGCGCGAATTTGTTCTTCAATGGTATCGCTGCGTCCGGAGGCAACCAACATCGTCGCCAAAATAAAAATCGTAAACCGTCTAATCATACTGCATCTCCTTGTATTCCAAAGCGCCGAGGTCGGGCGCCATGCCTGTGAAGGGTAATCCTAACTTGACGCCGGCGTCTATCGCCATGCTGCCTTGGCGCAAATGAAAATCATTCTTGCTTGCCTCGACAAACCGCGGATCGCCGTTCAGCGGTTTATGGTCTTGCACATTGTTGAGCGCCATTGCCGCCGCATGATACAAATTGCGCTCGGCCACGACGCCGGGCGCGTTCGGCGCGTTGTCAATGTGGCGCGCGCCGTTTTTGACGCGAATAATATTATTTTTAATCGCGACGTTTTTAACTTCGTGCTGCAAAATTTGAATGCCGTTGTTTCCGTTGCCGTAAATCGTGTTATGATAAATCTGAATATTTTTTACTTCGCTCCAGCCGCCGATCAAAATGCCGTACATCGGATTATTGAAAATAACATTGTTACGCACGATCACGCTGTCAATCTGCGCCGGGCCGCCGTCGGCGCCGGCGCCCACGATAATTCCGGAGCGCTGCCGCGAGGCCGAGACAAAATTATTTTCAATAATAATATTTTTTATTTGCCGAAGAGAGCCGGCCGGATCGCCCGAACGCCGCTCTTCATAAAGATGAATGCCGAACCCTGTCGCGCCCGCAATCACATTGCCGCGAATAATCGTGTTGCGACCTCGCGAAGCATAAATGCCGTGTCCCAGCGTTCCCGTGGTGTTGCCGGAAATATTAATGATATTGCCTTCCACCAAATTATAATCGCCGGTGATGCCGATGGCCGCGTAGCCGGAGACGCCGCTGAAGCGATTATTGATGAACTCGATGTGATCCGTCGCTCCGGACCAATCGACATTGTACATCGATTTGCCGTTTTGAAAATCGAGGCCGATAACGCGGACGTAACTCGCGTCGATAATCATGCCGCGGCTGCCGTCGGTGAAAATCGGCCGCTCGCCGGGATAGGCGGAAATCGTGACGTATTTGCCGTTCTTGCCGCCCATGCCGTAATTGCGCTGAATCCAGATTTCGCCTTCGGCGTAAGTTCCGCCGCGCACGAAGATCGTGTCGCCGGGCTGGACTTTGCGCATGGCGTTTATAATCGTGGCCCACGGCGAACGCACCGAGCCCTCGTTCGTGTCATTGCCGTTCGTCGCCACGTAATAGCTGCCGGCAAAAGCCGGTGACAGCCAAAAGGCAAACAACAAAAACAGAAGCTCCTTCATCCCAACCGCAACGAGCCGCACGTGCTTCATGTCGTCCTCGATGTTTAGTTTTGCTACAAACATGTTTTGAAATTTTGGGCGTTTCAAGAGCAATCCGAAGTCGCATGTCATCCTGGAAGGATTTTTTTAATATCAAACAGCGTGCTTGAGTGAAAAAGGATTCTTTCAGAATGACATTTTCTAAGGGACGTTTCGCGGCTATGCACCGGCCACCGCGGTTTGATATTGCACCGGCGAATTTTCAAACAGCGGTTGATTCGCCGGCAAAGCCGGTTTGGCCGAGCGCTTGCCTTGCGCCACCGTTTCATAAAGCGCGTCCATTTTTTT
>Ga0247727_10017552_pt1 | contig 11382 bp, 10 predicted proteins | sample WisWelCaveWW1625_FD_202498 | JGI IMG/M metagenome (GOLD analysis project Ga0247727, IMG submission 202498) | Biofilm microbial communities from Wishing Well Cave, Virginia, United States - WW16-25 | ecosystem: Environmental > Aquatic > Deep subsurface > Groundwater > Cave microbial mat | place... | reverse complement strand
TGAAGGTGACCTCATACATGGAGAGCGTCTTCGAACGCAACGTCTACCGGGTGAGGGCGGCTCTCACGTTCGCGCTCCTGGCGGCACTCTTCGCAGGGTTGGCGTGGGCCGCCGACAATTTGTGGGAGGGCATTTCTCAACTCTGGACCGAATTCACCCGCAGCTTCCGCTGATTTCTCCCTCCTCGGCGCTTGGCCGGGTGAGCCACGTCTCTCCCTCCTTCAGGGGGGAGTACCGGCGCAGCCGGGGAGGGGGTGAAAACATGCCTTGCCCTTTGCCGCAGGGAGTGGTATAAACGCTTTGGGTGGTGGCTGGGGTTGTGGTAAGGAGCCAGACGTGGAAGGTGCCGCCGACTGGGACCCGGTCATGTTGACCGAGTACCTCAAGGGCGCCCAGGTCGAAATCGACATGGACGCCGTTCTCGAAGCGAGGCGAAGAATCCTCAACGCGCAGCGGGTTACGCTCGACCTGCGACGTCAAGGTGTGACAGTTGACTTGGCGGTAACAACCCTCCGCTGAGGCCGTCGCCAATTCTCCGCTGAACGACACGGCGCAGCTCTGCCCGGCGGAGCGGTCGCGTCGGATTTGGATGACGCTCGAACCAAGCTATTAGGCGCCCGAATCAAGCTGTGTAACGACCAGCCCTGGGTGTGGCCCCAGATACCCCTAATTCGCCTTGGATTTCTACTGGCAGGTGGCAGAATCTCTCCTACCAGAGAAAGGAGGTGGTCCTAGTTGGGTAAAGCTTTTGGGACACTGGAGGTGGTCGAGCGCTGAGCGGCGCTGCCACACTGGGCCGCCGCTCCTCCCATCAGGGAGAAGGTGGCGACTCCATCTCGGACCACCGGGCACAGAGATCTGCGAATTGGTCCCTTCGCGGCGACTATCTGTCGAGATCGTCTCTGGGCTATTTAGATAGTTGAAGGGCCCGTCAGGGGCCCTTCAACTTTTTGCTTTGAGTCGACATTCCCGCCAGGAAGACGTCGGCCACGCCGGCCACTTCGGCATCAAGGTCGCCCCAAGGAAAATCTGGGTGGGATATCCGGAGCGAAGTCAGACCGTGGACCGATATCCACAACGTCGTGGCGATGACCATCGGCTCCCCGGCGAGCGTGCCCTCTTCGATTCCACGATTGATGTCATTGATCAGATCGAAGAAGCCGGCCTCCGTCAACAGCTCTATCACATCAGAATCCGACGCTCCGTGGTCGTGGCGGTCCATGAAACAAATCCGATACTCCTCGGGGTGTTGCACACCCCAGTGGCAGTAGGCGGTTCCGCGAGCCCGTATCCGATCGAGAGGTGATTGCACACCTTCCAGTGCCCGTCGCTGAACGTCGGCGAAGCGTGCGAAGGTTCGTCGGCAGACGGCCATGATCAGCGCGTCCTTGTCGGCGAAGTGAAGGTAGATGGATGGCGGCGTCACCCCGGCCGCTTCGGCGACGGCCCGCACTGAAACCGAATCGGCGTTGCCGAGGTCGATGAGAAGTCGCTCGGTGACGTCGAGAATGCTTTCCCTCAACAATTCGCCTTCACCCTTGCGGGCCCGGGAGCGGGTGCGGGTGCTCGTCATACCGGAACCTCGACCGGCTCGCTCGCCTCGCTGATGCCGAAGCGACGCTGGAATCGACGCAGCGGTGCCGGCGCCCACCAGTTGGCCCTACCGGCCAAACGCATGAAGGCGGGCACGAGGGTGGCTCGAACCAAGGTGGCGTCCATCACCACCGCAAGGGCCAGACCGAGACCGACCATCTTGATGAGGGTGATGCCGGAGGTGGCGAAGGCGACCAGCACGATCGCCAGCAGGGCGGCTGCTTGGGTGACGATGGCTCCGGTCTTCTCCAAACCAATCGCCACCGATGAGATCGTGTCGCCGGTTCGGTCGTACTCCTCTTTGATCCGCGACAGGAGGAAAACCTCGTAGTCCATCGACAGCCCGAAGGCGATGCAGAACATCAGTATCGGGTTGGTGGTGTCGAGGGTGCCGGTCGCGGTGAAGTTGAGCAATCCCGACAAGTGCCCTTCCTGGAATACCCAGACCATTGCCCCGAAGGTGGCCGTGAGACTCAATAGGTTGAGCACCACCGCCTTGGCCGGAACCAGCAAGCTTCCGAATGAGAGGAAGAGGAGCACGAACGTGACACCGGCCACGATCGCACCGGCCAGAGGAAGACTGGCCGCCACCGACGCCTTGGAATCGACGAGACCGGCGGCGCCACCCGAGACCAAGACCGGTGCTGGTGAGGGCAAGGCCCGTACGGCTTTGGCCATCGTCTCGCCTTCCGGGCTGTTGGGTTCGATCGATGGGACCACCGATAACCAGGCGGCATTGTCACCGGCGAATCGTTGCGATATGGGAGTGGGTGGAGCCACCTGCAGGCCGCCGATGAATGATCCGGTGAGGGCGTCCACTCTCGCTACTCCCGTGACATTCGACAGATCGGTTGCGTAGGCGGAAAGGGCGGCCTCGTCGACGGCGGCGGCGTCGGGTATGACCACCGAGAGGGAACCGGCTTCGTTAGAAGCGAACTCGGTACGGATCGCCGTCTGGACGGCACGCACCTCAGAGTCGGGTGGAAGCGTCCTGTCGTCCGGGAGACCGAACTTGACGCCCAGGAACGGCGAACCAAGCACCAAAAGAATGGCGGTAACTCCCAGGGCGATGGGAAGCGGCCGGCGCATGACCAACAGGGCGGTGCGATGCCAGAAACCGTCCTCGCCGGACCGTTCGCTTCGCCTTCTCCCGATTCGCAAGGAGTTAACCCGATGACCCAACAGGGCGAAGATGGCGGGCAGGACCACCACGGCCACCGCGGCGGCGATGAGTACGACTGCGATTCCGGCGACTGCGAAGGAGCGAAGGAAGGCAAGCGGGAACACCAACAGGGCGGCCAACGAAACCGCCACGGTGATACCGCTGATCGTCACTGTGCGGCCGGCGGTGGTGGCGGTTCGCCAGACGGCATCGGCCTTCGAATGACCGGCGGCCAGCTCCTCTCGGAAACGCGAGACCATGAACAAGCTGTAATCGATACCGAGTCCGAGACCGAGCGAGGTCGTGATGTTCATGGCGAAGACCGAGACGTCCATGAATTGGGTCATCACCTTGAGTACTCCCAAGGTCGACACGATCGCCAGACCGCCGACAACGAGGGGGAGGAAACCTGACACCGCACTCCTGAAGACGACCAGCAGAAGGATCAGGGTTATGGGGATCGCAATAGTCTCGGCTCTGACCAGATCACGTTCGGCCGTTTCCCCCAACTCGGTGAACACCAACGCCTGGCCACCCAGCGAGATCTCGAGGGGACCGACCTGGCCCTGGTATTTCTCCTTGAGTTGGTTGGCGACCTCACCCACCTCGTCTTCGTTGCCGGCGATGCGACCGAGAATTAGGGCTTTGGTCCCGTCTTCGCTCCGGAGAGGCGGGGGAGAACCCAGACTCCAGTAACCGGCGACCTGCTCGACGCCGGGTTCTGCCGCCAGGCGGGCTATCAGGTCGGTGCCGGCGGCAGCCGCCGCCGGATCGTCGACCGCCCCCGGTGCACCGAACGGAAGGGGAGCACCCCCGCCGACGCCGGTGGACGCCAGCACGATCAGGTTGGGATCACCGGCGTTGAACTCGGTCTCGAGAATCTCGGCGGCCTTGGCCGATTCTGAGTTGGCATCTTCGAATCCACCGCTGGTGAGCAGTTCTTGGACGTTGCCTCCATACGATCCGGCGCCGGCTGCGGCGGCAATCGCCACGATGACAATGAGCCAGCCCCTGCGGGCTGCGAATCGTCCGATCTTTTCGAGCACTCTTCCTCCTGTAGCTTATCGATGTTAGGTTTACATCGTTACGTTAACCCTGTCAAGTCAGGCGGAAGCGGCACGCCGGCGAACTCGGTCCCAGTTCCTAGAGTTTCTTCCGCATATGAGATTTCGCACCCGACAGATCCACTCAGGGGTCAAGCCAGACCCGACAACGGGGGCGATCCTCACCCCGATCTATCAGGCGACCACCTTCGCCCAGACGTCGGTCGAGGAGTACATGGCCAAGGGCTATTCGTACAGCCGGGCGGGCAACCCGACAGTCGATGCCTTCGAGGCCAAGATGGCGGATTTGGAAGGCGGGGTGGGGGCCGCCGCCTACGCATCGGGGATGGCCGCCACCGCAGCCGTGATGATGGGCTTCCTCAACGCCGGCGAGCACGCCATCGTCTCCGATGTCGTATATGGGGGGAGCCACCGGTTCGCCACGCAGGTGATGTCGCGTTTCGGAGTCGAGTGGAGCTTCGTCGACACCTCCGATCCGGCTGTGGTCGAGTCGGCGGTACGACCGACCAGCAAGCTGTTGTTCACCGAGACGCCCGCCAATCCAACTTTGAAGCTGACCGACCTTGCCGCCGTTTCCCAGATCGCTCAACGGCATGGGCTGGTCCACGCGGTCGACAACACCTTTCTCACTCCCTATTACCAAGAGCCGCTGGCGTTAGGCGCCGACCTGGTGGTGCACTCAACGACGAAGTATCTGGACGGACACAACGCCACGTTGGGAGGTGCGGTGGTGGCGGGCACCGAGGAACATCACACCCGTCTCAAGTTCATGCAGAAGGCGGCCGGTTCGATCATGTCGCCCTTGGTGGCCTGGTTGACGCTGCAAGGCGTGAAGACGCTCAGCGAGCGGATGGACCGGCAAAGCCAGAACGCCATGGAGGTTGCTCGCTACCTGCAGGGCCATCCCAAGGTGGCGACTGTCGCATATCCCGGTTTGGAGAACTTTCCCCATCATGACCTGGCCAAACGGCAGGCGACAGGTTATGGGGCGATGGCCTGGTTCGAGGTCGAGGGAGGGGTGGAGGCCGGCAAGCGGCTGATGCGGTCGGTCAAACTTTGGACACTGGCCGAGAACCTCGGGTCGGTCGAATCGTTGATCACTCACCCCGTGACCATGACCCACGGCGACATGTCGCCCGAAGACCGGAAGCGGGTCGGCATCACCGATGGTCTCGTCCGGCTATCAGTCGGCCTCGAAGACGTGGAGGACCTGATCGAAGACCTGGCCCAGGCACTGGAACAGGTCTAGACGGGGAAGCCGTGGCTTCCTAGCCAGTCGTCGTTGAAGACCTTCGATAGATAGCCGCGCCCGGAGTCGGGAAGGATCACCACCACCAGTTTGTCGTTGTCCTCGTTCGCCACCTGCAATGCGGCGTGGGCAGCCATTCCGCAGGAACCTCCGACCAGGACACCCTCTCGGCGGGCGAGCAACCGGGTCATGGCGAACGACTCGTCGTCGGTCACCTCGATGAAGCGGTCGATGATCGACAGGTCGACCGTCTCTGGGTAGAAGTCCTCACCGACGCCTTCCACCAAGTACTGGTGGATATCACCATCGGGTCCGGCGGTGTAGATCGAACCTGAGGGATCGGCGCCTACCACTTCGATTGAGCGCTTCCGTTCCTTCAGGTAGTGGCCCGTTCCCGAGATCGTTCCGCCGGTGCCGACTCCGGCGACGAAGACGTCGATCAATCCCTCTGTTTGCTCCCAGAGTTCGGGTCCGGTGGTCTCATAATGCGCCCGGGGGTTGGCCGGGTTGGAGTACTGATCGGGTCGGAAGGCACCGGGAATCTCCGAGGTGAGACGCCGAGCCACTCCGTAGTAGGAATTGGGATCGTCGGGTCCAAGCTCGGTGGGGCAGACGATCACTTCTACTCCATAGGCCTTTAACAAGTCTTGTTTCTCTCGTGACACCTTGTCGGGAACGGTGCAGATCACTCGGTAACCACGGACTGCGCCGACAAGAGCCAGCCCGACTCCGGTATTGCCGCTGGTTGGTTCGACGATCGTGCCGCTCGGTAGGAGGAGACCGGCGGCTTCGGCGTCATCGATCATGGTGACCGCAATCCGCTCCTTCACCGAACCGCCCGGGTTGGTGTATTCGAGCTTGGCGACCAGGTTTCCGGGAGGGTGGATGCGGTTCAAACGAATGAGAGGGGTGTTGCCGATAGCCGCCAGCACGTCCTCAAATATCGGCACGGGGGCATGGTAGGAGCGAGGCGCTGCAGTATTCGGGTGGGCGTTGTCTTCCACTTCTAGCCTGCCGCAATCATGCTGACCGCCGTAGCCGCCGCCGGATTTCTCATAGGTTTCAGCAAATCGGGTGTGGCCGGAACGCTGGGCCCATTGGTGACGCTGCTGATGACTTTCGCCCTTCCGGCGGACGACGCAGTCGGGTTGCTCTTGCCCATGCTGATGGTCGGTGATGTCTTCACTGTTGCCGCCCATTGGAAAAGGTGGGATCTCCGGTTGCTGGGTTCGTTGATCGGTTCGGCAATTGTCGGCGTGATGCTGGGAACGGTGCTGATTTCGTCAATCGATGAACAGATCCTGGGGCGTCTGATTGCTGGTGCCATGCTGGCCTTCGTCGTTGCTTTCGCCGCCAGCCGTCGGATCACGGTGCCACCTAGGGCGAGGAGGGGACTGGCTTGGCTGGCCGGTTCGACGTCGGGTTTCACCTCGACTATCGCCCACCTGGGTGGTCCACCGATCTTGGCATACCTGATGACCGCCCAACTCTCTCCCCGAGTCGTGGTAGGCACGTCGGCGGCCTTCTTCGCAGTGGTCAACATTCTCAAGGTTCCCGGGTACGCGATGGCGGGGATGTTCGATTTGGGGTTGATCACGTCGACGCTTTGGACGTGGGCGCTGATCCCGCTGGGAGTCTTCATCGGGCGGCTGGTGGTGGACCGCATCAACCGGCTTTGGTTTGAACGAGTCGCGCTGGCGTTGCTGACGGTGGGGGCGGCGGTTCGGTTGTTCATCGCGTGAGCGAGGTTGCCTTCCGTGCGGTTCTTTCCGGGGAAGAGCCGAACAGATCCGCACGGAAAGTGAGAGGGGCCGTTCCGTGCGGTTCTTTCCGGGTGTAGGCCGAAGGAATTCGCACGGTTCATCGGGCGTAGTTCGGAAGCCACTGCACAACGACGAGTTGGCTTCCCCAACTAGGGTTCCAGCTCCGAACAGCCGGGAAGATTGATTTATGGCGAGATCACAGAGAGTGACCCAGGCAAGACGTGCCGCCGAGGCGGCACAACGTCGTGACGAGGCCGCCCGCCGCAAAAGGAATCGCAGCCTGCTTACCGGGGGTGTCATCGGACTCGTGGTCATCGGTGGCCTTTTTGCCTACGCCCAGCTTTACAACAGAGGGTTTGCTCCGCCGGAAGGTGTCAAGACCTATGCGGGTCTCGAACAGAACCACGTGGACGGTGACGTTGAGTATCCGCAGGACCCACCAGTTGGGGGGAACCATGCCGGCGTGTGGCAGAACTGCGGTTTCTACGACCAGCCGATAAGGAAAGAGAACGGTGTTCACAGCCTCGAGCACGGTGCGGTCTGGATCACCTATCAGGAGGATCTCTCCGCCGACCAGGTGGCTGTTATCAAGAACCTGGTCAATTCCGATACCTTCCTGCTGGCAAGTCCGTACCCCGGTCTCGACTCAGCCGTTGTAGCGACACAGTGGGGGGTGCAGCTGAGGCTTGCCTCGGCCAACGATCCGGGACTCGCTCAGTTCGTCAAGGTCTATAAGCAAGGTCCGCAAACCCCTGAACCTGGCGCTGCTTGCGCGGGCGGCGTCGGCGAACCGTTGGAGTAACACGACCGAGCCTTCGGATCGCCCCGGTTTCACGTGTGCAGAACCGGCCCAAAATCGACATGTCTGACACATCGTGCGAAAAGTGAAACCCGGGCCGCACGTGCATAGGGTCGCCGGCAGAGTCGCATCGGTGTGCTTCCTAACCTTCTTGGCATGAGCCTTCGCCGGTTGGCAATTGCCACTCTGGGATGGAACATCCTCACCATCCTCCTCGGTGCGTTGGTGCGAGCGACCGGCTCCGGCGCCGGTTGTGGCCGCTCATGGCCGACCTGTCAAGGCGAGCTCGTGCCTCCGATGGCGGGCGCCACCAGTGTGGAGTTCACCCATCGCGCCGCGAGCGGAATCGCCCTGGTTCTGGTTGCTGTTCTTGCATTGGTGATCTGGCGGCGTCGACCCGCCGGTCATCCTGCTCGCCGAGGTGCAGTCGTCTCCGTGCTGGCCATTCTCGGGGAGGCTCTGATCGGGGCGCTGATCGTTCTCTTCGAGTGGGTCGGCACCAACGTTTCGGTGGCGAGGGCCATCTCGGTTCCCCTCCACCTGGTTAACACGCTGTTGTTGCTAGGCGCCCTCACTTTCACTCTTCGGTCGCTCGACGGCGAACGCTACGAACGTCCGGCCGCCTTGTACTGGTGGGTGGCGGCGGGCCTGGTTCTGGTGGCGGCCACCGGGGCAGTGACGGCCTTGGCCGACACGTTGCTGCCGTCTTCGTCGGTGGGATCGAGTCTCGAGTCGGCCATACGAACCGGCGAGCACTTCCTGACGCGGCTGAGAGTGGCACACCCCGTGGTGGCGGTGGTCGTCGGGTTGACGGCCGCCTCCGTTGCCGGCCGCCAGCGGCCAATCTCAAAAGCGGCCTCGATCATCTTCAGCCTGGTCGCCCTGCAGCTCGTTGTCGGATCGCTCAACGTATGGCTGAAGGCGCCTATAGCCCTCCAGCTCTTCCATCTGCTCGTGGCCGATCTGCTCTGGATTGCCTGGGTTTGGCTGAGCCTCGACGTGAGCCGGAGCGCGGCCGCTGCCGACTCATCGGTTGCAGCCGCCCACTAGCCCAGTTCTTTGAGTCTATTTCCTACCGTTTCGGTGGTATTTAGACTCGAAGAACGGGGGAAGAACGCGTGGAGAACTCGGTATGAAAGTCGAATCAGTCTCAAACCTCGCCGGCTACCAGGATCTCGCCGGTAGGAGCATCGACGCCTCCCGCTGGCTCCTCGGTGATTGCCACCACCACTCCTGCTTCGACGTCCGCCTTTAACAGCACCTGATCTTCTTCGGAGCCGCCTGCTATGAATAGCCCAGCCGGGATTGGGTCCGCCCCAGCAGGGATCACCCAGGCCTCATACGTCCGGTCGGAGGCAATCTCGTCTAATCCTGTCAACAAGAGCACAGCACCTTCTGCCGCAATCGAGTAGGCCAGCCTGGCTTCCGCGACTTGCCCTCTACCCGGGTCGGTCACGTCCAGAGACACCTCCACTACGTCGGCTGCCGTCAGCACTGCAGTTATACGCCGTTGAGTGGAACCTGCCAGCCCTCCAATCGCCAGCACCAGAGCTACCACCGCCGCCACCAAGACGGGAACCCACCGGGGCCGGGTCGGCCGAGCAATAACCTCGACCTGCGGTGCCTCCTCAATGGCGGTCATCACCCGTTCTTTGAGGTCCGCCGACGGCGCTACTGGTTCGATCTCATCCAGCATCGCCCGGCGCATCATCTCAACCTGCCGCTGGCATTCAGAGCAGCCGACAAGGTGTCTTTCGAATCGAGCCCGCTCGACGTCGTCAAGAGCATCCACCGCATAGACGCCGGCCAACTCATGGATCGAGTTCACGACCCGACTCCCAAGTTCTCGGCCAACTTCAGCAAGCCGTCCCTGATACGGGTCTTGACCGTACCCAAGGGCAGCCCCAAATTCTCTGCCACTTCTCGATATGTCATCGATCCGAAATAGGCCAACTCGATGGCTTGTCTTTGACTCCGACTGAGTGAGTCCAAACCGGCTCTCACTCGTGCTCTTTCCTGACCTTCGATGACGCTCTCCGATACCGAGTCGAAGGGAGTCAACCCGCCCTCGGCCGCCACCTTCTCGGCCCGCCGCCTTGCCGCCTGTTCGCTCCGAACGCGGTCGACTGCACGCCGGTGGGCGATAGTGCCTACCCAGGCCAAGGCCGAGCCCTGCGAGGGGTCGTAGCGGGTGGCGGTGCGCCACACTTCAACCATCACTTCTTGCGTTACCTCTTCGGCGATCGTGCGATCTCGGACGACCCGCACCGCCAAACCCAGAACCACCGGTACGACGCGGTCGTATAGCTTCGAGAATGCTGCTCTGTCGCCGGTGGCGACATTGCTCAATACGGCATCGAGCTCTTCGCCCATTGCGTCCTGTAACCTGGTCCGGGTCCGGGGTGACGGTAGTACGCCGCCCGGCAAATCATCAGGTGGTCTCGGGCGAATTCCTGGGCTGCCCACCGCCCAGGCGAGCTTGAGACCTGTTGTCCAAGTCGTCACGATCCTGCCTTGTGCTGATGAGGTTCGTAACTGCTCGCCGGCGGGATTGCTCAGCCGATCTGCACCGCCAGTTGGCGAGGGTCATTAGTCGGCGCTCGACATACGAAACCCTCGCACAGGTAGGCGACGGCGCCGTCACCAGCCGTCCGACCTGCCAATAGCGGCACCAATCCGCCATCTCCGCCACTGCGGTCAACGGCAACTACCAGACCCGGCCGATAGCGAGAGTTGGCTACCTCAAGAAATGCCTCGGGCTGAGGTCCGACCACGGCCAGCTCTCGAAACCCCTGGGCGTTGGAAGCCAGGACGGCCACCAGATACCCGACGGCGGTCGGGTACTGCTCCAACAACACGCCGGCACTTCTGATGGCGTCCTCGGCCTTGGTTCGAAGCTCGCCACGTCCTGTGTAGAGCGAAAGCAGCAACAAGATCTCGGCGGCCATCGAGTTACCGGACGGCAGGGGATTGTCGAAGAGGTCCTTCGGCCTCTTGATCAAGGGGTCGGCGTCGTGCCCGGTTGTGAAGAAGCCACCTGCAGGATCGCCGAAAAGCTCCACCATCTCACCTACCAGCCGGTCGGCCTCGGTGAACCATTCGACCTCTCCGGTCGCCTGGTAGAGGTGGAGCAACCCAAGCGCCAACCCGGCATAATCCTCGAGGAACCCGAGCGTCCCACCCCGACCTCTGGCGAACGACCGGAGCAAACGCCCTTCGCCGTTCCGCAACCGGGTGACAACGAACCGGGCACAGGACCGGGCCCGATCGAGATAACCCCCGTCGAGAACGGCGCCCGCATCCGCCAAGGCTCTTAACGCAAGCCCATTCCAGGAGGTGACGATTTTGTCGTCGAGTCCTGGTCTCACTCGGTGGTTGCGATGTTCGAAGAGTCGCTTCGCGGCAGCCTCTACACCTTCCCCCGCCCCCGAGCCATTTCTGGTGAGAATGTTCGACCCCTCGAAGTTCCCACCTTCCGTCACCCCGAAATAGCTGGCAGCGGCCGGCGCCGGCTCCACCCCGACGACCTCTCGGAACTCATCGTGATCCCACACGTAGAACCGGCCCTCTTCTCCCTCGGAGTCGGCATCTTCGGCGCTGTAGAACGCACCGTCGGGATGACCCAAGTCGCGGATGAGATAGTCGAGGGTTTCTTCGGCTACTTCTCGAAATCGAGGCTCCTCGAACTCCTTCCAAGCCCACAGATAGAGGTGAGCGAGCTGGGCGTTGTCGTAGAGCATCTTCTCGAAATG
>Ga0247727_10017551_pt1 | contig 11382 bp, 7 predicted proteins | sample WisWelCaveWW1625_FD_202498 | JGI IMG/M metagenome (GOLD analysis project Ga0247727, IMG submission 202498) | Biofilm microbial communities from Wishing Well Cave, Virginia, United States - WW16-25 | ecosystem: Environmental > Aquatic > Deep subsurface > Groundwater > Cave microbial mat | place... | reverse complement strand
TCGGAGCGGTTAGAAAGGCGATTAGTGGGTGTATCGCGTTACGGGAATTGCGCTCGCGCGTGTGGTGCGCAAAGAAACGAAGCTCGGTCTTTTGACCGAGCTTCGTTGGAATCTGGAATTGGCGGATTTGCACTCGCGCGGCTGGGGCCTATTTGGCTGCCGCTGCTTGCGCGGTCGCGGCGGCATCCGCGACGGGGGCCGCGGTTACAGCAACGCCGCCGCTATTTTCCTTGGTCGGCATGGCGATGAAATTCTTGACGGGCGCGCCGTCGGCCGCGTTCCAGATGCGGACCTCGCCGTCCCAACTGCCGGTCGCGATGAACTTCGCGTCTCGGCTGAACGTGGCCGCGTAGACCCAGTCGTTGTGCCCTGCAAGCGATCGGGTCTGCTGGCCGTTCGCCGGATTGAATTCGCGGGCGGTTTTGTCGGCCGAGCACGTGAGCAGTTGAGTTCCGTCGGGCGTGAACTGCAATTTGAAAATGGCCATGCCGTGTCCGCCGATGTCGCGGATTTTCTTGGCATCGGCGTTCGGATCCCACACTTTGATCACTTTGTCGCCACCGGCAGTCGCCACAGACTTGCCGTCCTTTGCGTACGCCACGGCGTACACCGGCTCGGTGTGTTCAGGAAACGTGGCAAGCGATTCGCCCTTGGCCACGTCGAATAGCTTGGATGTTTTGTCGCGGCTGCCCGAAACGAGTCGGCTTCCGTCGGGCGAGAAATCGAGGTCGAGCACCCAGTCGGCGTGATCTTCAATCGACTTGGCGAGTCTGCCGGCTGCAAGGTCCCAAATCCGAATCGTGCGATCGCAGCCACCCGCCGCGAGCAGGCGCGAGTTTGGGCTGAACGCCAGACCGAAGACGGAGTCTTCCACTTCAACCAAGTCGCGCATCGGTTCTCCGGTCACCGCGTCCCAGAGCCGAACGAGACCCGACTGGGCTGGCGTGCCGCTGGCCGTGGCGATCCACCAACCGTTCGGGCTGTAGCGAATCGCGTACGTTCGTTCCGGCAGTCCCTGAAGTCGCTTCACGAGCTTGCCGCTGGCAGCCTCCCAGATCAGCACTTCGTGGTAGCCGCCAGTCGCCAGATGCGTGCCGTCGGGGCTGAACGCCAGCGCGGTGATGGCGATTGGCGCCGGATACACCGGCGGAGCGACGTTCAGATTCTTCGGCTTTGGAATGATCGTCACAAGCTGGGCAGACGTTGCCGGGCCGTCAAATTTTGCACCCTCCTTCACCCACCGTGCTATTAACTCGATCTGCTCCTTCGGTAGCGGATCCTCTTTGTACGGCATGCGCGGCGAGGCATCCGGCAGTAAACAATCGACAAGGGTGCTTTCCTCCGGCTTGCCAGCCACGAACACCGGGTCATTGTTGACCCCCTTTGAGAGCCCATCGAAATTGCTCAGGTTGAAACCGCCCTTGGGCTTTGTCGCGCCATGACAGGCGACGCACCGCTGCACCAGGATCGGAGCGACTTCCTTGGAAAAGCTCACCGGCACTGCCGCGGTAGTGGCCTCCTGAGCAATGATTACGCTCGGGAGAACTAGCGATGCTGCAAATGCGCTAAACAAGATGCGTTTCATAATTGGAAGTCCTCAAGGGTTCTGCTGAGCGTTGACATCGTACAGGCAGGTGTTGCGGCGTGCGTTCACTGGTCGAACCGTTTGGCATGCTGAGCCACGATTATACATCAAAGAGTACACAGTTCGAGCGGTCTGTCGCTACCAAATTCCGGGTGACGCCTCCCAGCCACCGGTGTCCGTTCCCAGACGCTCAATCGTCTCGGACCGACAACTCGAGAAGCAGAGTGTCAAAAACCCTGATAACCCAAAGCAGCAATTGGGAAATTGGAATAAATAAAATGAGTAGTTTAGATAGAATTTGTTTGACAACTCAGGATGTTTGGATAATTTGAGTAGCAATCAGAACCAATGCGTACCGTCCTAGCGAAGTCCTAAGCTTGTAAAGACTTGTTACGGATGGACAAGACGAGTCCTGCGACGGATCGTGCTGCGATAATCGGAAAGTCTTGTAAATGACCGCGATGGATGAACTAGCTCACGTGTCGGCATTACCCGAGCTCGATGAGCTTTGGCGATTGTCGCATGGCGATCCGCGGATCTGTGTCGCGGTCCTGGATGGGCCCGTCAATGTCAACCATCCCTGCTTTTCTGGCGCAGACATCACACCGCTCAGCACCCTGGTGAACGAAGAAGTCGATCAGCACGCTGCCGCTCGGCATGGGACGCACGTGGCCAGTCTGATCTTTGGTCAGCACGGCGGCCCGATTCGGGGCATCGCACCACGATGCCGCGGACTCTCAGTTCCGGTTTTCCGCGACGGAATCAGGGGCTCGATCGCTCCATGTTCGCAGCTTGATTTGGCGCGAGCGATGCTTCAAGCGGTGGAACAGGGAGCCCATGTGATCAACATCAGCGGTGGCGAGTTGGCCGCTTCGGATGCGGCACATCCACTGCTGGCGGACGCCGTACGCCAGTGTGTCGATCGCGGCGTTCTGATCATTGCGGCGGCCGGCAATGACGCCTGTGGCCGCCCCCAGATTCCAGGAGCGATGCCCTCTGTGCTGTCGGTACGCGCGATAGACAATTCGGGCAGTTCCACGCCGTGCTCGCGCTTGCAAGAAAGCGACCAACACCGTGGAGTGCTCGCGCCGGGCGATGAGATCTGGGGCGCGAGTCCTGACGGTGGGACGACCGCCGCCTCCGGTTCGAGTTTTTCGACCGCGATCGTTTCTGGCGTGGCTGCGGTTCTTCTCAGCATCCAGCTCAAGACGGGACAGCAACCCGATCCAGATGCCGTGAGGCAGGCGATTCTCCGGAGCGCCTGGAACAGTCCGTTCTCAGATCAAGACTCTGGCCGACTCGCGGCCGGACAACTCAACATCAACGGGGCTCTAAAACTAATCACCGAGGGAGTACACAACATGAGTGAATCGACAGTGGTAGCTGAAAATGGTCATCGCCAGGCAACGGAGAACGGAGGCCTGGGATTACGCACGCTTCCGATTCCGGACCTAGGCGGCCGAGCGGAGGCCCTTGGAAACGGCGCGGGCGAGTCTGCAATCGCAACGCAATCGCCGGTATTAGGCAATCCAAAGGCCAGCTCTGGCAAACAGGAATCTGCTGAGCCGCAGGTCAAGTCCGGCGGATGCGGTTGTGGCTGCAGTGGATCGACGCAGTTGGTCTACGCGCTCGGGCAGCTCGGTTACGACTTCGGCACCGAGGCCCGCCGCGATTCGATCATGCAACACATGGGGCGGGGAATGAATCCTCATGATCCACTGCAGTTGCTGGCCTACCTCAAGGAGAACCCGTGGGATGCAACGTCCATCATCTGGACGTTGAGCCTCGAGGCCACACCGATCTACGCGGTCAAGCCTGGCGGCCCGTTCGCCCGCGAAATGTGTGAACGACTTTGCAGCTTCGTGGGCCAGCAGATTCACGAAGGCGTCGAGCGGGTTTCGATCCCGGGTCGCATCGCGGGAAAGGCCACGCTGCTCAACGGCCAGGTGGTCCCTGCCATTGCGCCCGAACTTCGTGGCATGTATAGCTGGACCACCAGCGCCCTGGTGGAAGCCGTTTGCGGTAGCGTGCCGAAGTCCTCGCGGAATGGGAGTCGTGCGCACACCAAAAAGGTACAGGCTGTGGGCAACTTTCTGGAGCGCGTGTACCACGAGAGCCGAAATCTCGGCATCACGGCTCAAGAGCGAGCGATCAACTACGCCGCATCGAATGCGCTCAACATCGAACGCGTTTATGAAGCGGCCATGAAGGAAGACATGGATCTCGAAGGCATCGAGGTAGAACGCAGCCCGGTGTGTCGCATGGACTCTGATTGCTGGGACGTCAAGCTGCTCTTCTTCTTCCCCGAGCGGCAGGTCCAGACGGTACGCAAGGCGTACCGCTTCACGGTGGACGTGAGCGACGTGGTGCCGGTCATGGTCGGAAAGATGCGGTCGTGGTTTGTTCGTTGAAACCCAAGCGAGCGGTCGCCTGAGCATGGCAACCGCACACGCAACACCTTTTTGGAGGATCAGCAGATGAAGTTGCCAACGCTGCATCGCGGAACCGTCAGTGTCGGGAACACCCCCGTGCGAGGCGGAGTTGTCCCCGCGGGCTGTAACGACCGGTGCAAGGATGCCAGGGATCTCTGCGAAGGGCTGTATAACACACCCGATGGCAAGAAAAAGTGCGCTTCCATGTGGCCGGCCTGCAACGCATCTTGCAATCGTCTGCACCGCAAGCAGCCGTCCTGGTGTCCGTAGGCGAGGTCAATCGCCAAACTCGGACAAACCGACGATCCCAAGTGAACAGACAACACCTTTTCAAGGAACCCGAGTATGAACATGCCCTCGTTTTCGGCAGGACTGCGGCGAGTTGCTCGCGAAACTCCCTTCGTCGCTGGCGTGTGTGCGAGTGCCACATGTAGGGACATCTGCGATGAGAGTCACAATGATTGCATGGCTGCTCCGGGAGGCACCGCGGCGGACTGCGACCCCCGGAAGCAGGAGTGTTACGGATGCTGCGATAACTACCCAAACTTGCCTTGCTGGCCATCCAGTTCATCCGGACCGTTCTAACGGCGTCGGCGAACGGCAAGATGGGGAATCCAGGTTGAACTAGTTCACGCTGCCGACACGGCGTGTCGTCGCCAGAGACACGCCGTGTCGCCGCGATTGACACGTCGTGTCGCCATCGTCTGCACGGGCTGCGTCCGCCGAGCGCGAGCGCCAGGAACACTCGCCATTCGGTGCGATTCGGGTATCGAACGGCGCAACAAGTTTATCGGAAACATCTTACGGATTCACCGGTCCAGTCGGCGCGACGCCACCCGTCAGCGTTGTGCCCAGAGACCCAGTGCGGAGCGGACCGTTAACTGATTGCCTGTTAATGACTTGCAGCGTGTACGCCGCCTGATCCGTCAGGGTGGGAATCTGGAACGTGAGCGACTTTGGGAAGTTCTGAGCCACAATCGCGACCTTGATCGGGCTGCCGGAACTCGGCACGAAGGAAATGCCCTCGTCGGTCTTGCTCTCGTCGAATTTCAGATTCTCGCCGTCGATGCGTCCAATGCCACCGGTCGTGGCGGTGTCGTTGACCTCGCCGGTTGTCAGATCCGCGAACTGCAAGAGAATGGGTTCCGGCAGCGCGGCGACCTCTTTCACGGCCGTCGCCTGCTGGCGAAACTGGTCGAGCAACCACGGGCCGGTTGAAATCCGCACGACGGGCGGATTGATCGCAGGATCGACCGTGCCGGTCAGCCCGATGACCTTCTTGCCGAACCCGGGCTCGAAGCTGGCGAGGTCGAGGTTCACGAATCCGCCCTCGAGCAGTACGAAGAGAATCGCGGCTCGGATGTCGGCGTAGGCCGCGCGCAGGTCCGCCTCGCCGGTCGTCGAGCCGCGCTGCAGAATGATTCGGATCAATCCCTCCCAATCAACGCTCATGGTCGGCACCGTGACCGCGCGGTAATCGTTCGGTTCCGGGGTCATCTTGTTCTCGCGCAACACGTAGTGGATGGGCATGACACGTCCCCCTTTTTCTAGTGCGACCGAGTGCCGTTTATTGCTTCTCGCGCTTGCTCTCGCCGCGCGGCAATTCGGTCTTACCCGATCGAAACTCGGTAATCAAGTCTTGCTGCTCAGTTCGGATGCGCTGCGAGAATTGAAACCAGCGGGCCGATCGGCGATGCAACAACAGTACGAAGATAGCGAGCACGCCGGCGGCTATCGTCACGACGAGCGGCATGATCCAACCCGTCGTCGCCGAGAGGTGGTTCAGCTTTTGTCGCAGCGTCTTATCGGACAGGTAAATCGCCGAGTGTTTCGCCAGGGTTTGCAGCGAATACCCGACGATTACCAGCGCCACGGGAATGCTTACCCACCGCGCCCAGCGCCGGCCGGACATGACCATGATGCCAAAAAATGTGCACACGACCGCCGTGCCCACGCCGGGAAGACTCGCTGAGACGTAACCGAGTCCGTCGGACGGCGCGTAGAGGTAATGGCGAGCGATGTCTTGCGCTAACCGGATGAGGACGAAGTACGTTGCCGCGAAGAACCACCAGATCGCCACGGCCATGATCGTCCATGGCCGCTCGGCGACGATCTCGCGCGTGTCGAATTTGTAGCGGTAGGGATCGGCGACGACCGGCTGTTTGTCGATGCAGCGCTGCACGTCGTCGGCGAACTCCGCGGCCGTCGCGTAGCGATCGTCCGGGTCCTTGGCTAGCGCCTTGTGCACGACGCTTTCGACAGAACGCGGGACGCCGGAGTTCTTCCAACTGACTGGCACCATCGCCTTGGTGACGACGCCGCGCAGGATCGCTTCGCGGGTCGGAGCCATGAGCGGCCGGCGCAGCGTGAGCATTTCGTACATGACGAGGCCGAGCGAGTAGATGTCCGAGCGACCGTCCACCGAGTGGCCGGCGACCTGTTCCGGGCTCATGTACATCGGAGTGCCGACTAACTGGCCCGGCTGCGTGAGCGTCGCCTCGTCGAAGAAGCGGGCCACGCCGAAGTCGATGACCTTCACTACGCCGTTCTGGTCGAGCATGATGTTCTGCGGCTTGATGTCGCGGTGTACCATGTGCTGGCGGTGCGCGTGGTCGAGTGCCCGGGCTGCGTCACGCATGATGTCGCAGACGTGTTTCACGTATTCGCCCGACGCGATCGTCTGCTGGGCCTCGGACGTGATCGCCTCCAGGGCGGGGACGCGGCCGTCGCGCTCGGCGAGAGGCTGGGGCTGCCCGGTCTCCGGTTCCGTCGGCGCCTCGTCGAAGCGAATCCGCGGCGGCTGCGACTCGCGGACGGAGCCGCGGTGTAGCATCGTCTGGATGCTCAGAAGTGGATCGTGCGAAAGCCCGAGTCGAGTGACCAGCTCGCGCAGTGAGACTCCGTCGATGTACTCCATCGCCATGTAGCAGGCTTGTTCGTCCTGGCCGATGTAGTGGATCGTGGCGATGTTCGGATGATGCAGCCGCGCGGCGGCGGTCGCCTCGCGCTTGAACCGGATGATGTCGTTCGGGTGCGTCAGCGCGGCACCGAGCACCTTGAGCGCCACGAGGCGGTCGAGTGAATTCTGGCGGGCAAGATACACAACGCCCATGCCGCCGGCCCCGAGCCGCCGGATGATTCGGAAGTCGCCAATTTCAACGTCGGCTTCGAGGTCCATTGTTGGTTTTGCACCTTGCCCGTGAGCGCCATATGATTGCGCTACATCTTCTCCGCCGTGACACATTAGCCGCGGCTGTCAATCGAGCGCACTCTCCTTGAGAACCTCACGATAAATCACCTTAGCCTCGTCGTACGCCTGCTTGGCCTCGCCCTTTTCGCTCGCACGAATCTGCGGCTCCTTCTGCGACCAGCATTGATCGATGGCGTCGAGGCACCACTGGGCCGAACGGCGGCTGGCGCGGATCGGTTTGTCGCCGACCAGCACGTACACCGGATTGGTGTGCGACGACGGGAGCACGCGGATCGCGACCCAGCTTGACCGCTCGATCAGGACGTTAAACTCCAGATCGTGCAACTTACCGTCGGCGATGAGTTCCTTCGTGAGGCCTTTGACCGGATATCCATTGACGATGACCTCGATCGGCACCTTACGGCTCGACCCGATGCGGGCGCGCTCGATGTCCCAGTATGGTTTCTGCGGCGACGGCCGCGATTGAATCTCTTTGGCCGCGGGCGTTTGTTCTTCGGGTAGGTACGCAGCCGCCTTCACGCGGACTTTGACCGAGCCGGGCTTCGCCAGTTTCACTTCGCTTTCCTCCGTGCCGACCTCGCGGTCGTTCACCGCAAAGTCGATCAAATGGCTGCGCCCGTCGCCGACGTAGCTGCGGCCCTGCTTGATGCCCTCGGTGTACTGGTCGAAGTCGAGCTTCTCGTCCTGCTTGACATAGATGCGGCCGAGGCCGACGCGCTCGCCATAGATGCACGGGAAGTCCGTTTCGCCGGACAGCTTCGCGCGCATGCCGCAATTCAGCGTGTGGTACCAGATGTTCAACTCCCACACGTACGGCGTGTCCACCGACGAGATGAAATCGCACACGCCGAGCGCCACGTCCACCGGGTACTCGTTGGCCCCGATCCCGTCCATCTGCGGGATCGCGAAATTGGGCAGACGACTCGAAACGCGCGTGATGCTTTGCGTCAATTCGCCTTCCGTGAGCGACTTGTCTTTGTCGGAGTCGATGGCCGCGAAGTCTTCGGGCAAGAGTCCCTTGGCCGCCTCCTGCGCCGCGATTTTCCCGTCCGTGTTCGCATCGATGTCGCGCAACAGACGTTTCGCCGCGTCTTCCGGTTTCACCTGCAAGCCCCAGCCGGAATGGCTGAAACCGACCACGGCGCCCTGCTCCTTGCCCCACTTGAGGATCGGCAAGTCCCACGTCGGCCATTCGCCGATCAGATCCGTCTTCGTCCCCTTGAAGTGGCCGCTTTGGCCAGCAAACGCCCAATCGAATTCGGTCTCCTTCGGGTAGGTGTAGTCGTCCTCCTTGAGCCGCAACAAGCAGAGGTGCCCGGCGTGCTGCGACGGAAAACCTGAAACCTCCACGTCGTAGCGCATGATGTAATCGGGCGTCGAAAGCTCGTGTACCTTGCCTTCGAAGAATTGCTTCTGGAAATACCAGCACGGCCCCCACGACAGCACGCAGCCGACGTTGAGGTCCTCGCCGAGGATGTGCCGCATCATGTCCTTGGGCAGCACGCCCTCCATCGGCGTCTCGTAGTGGGCACAACCGGCCGCGTGTACGTGATGATCGCCGGAGTACCATTTCATCTTGCTCGCCTGGATCCAGCGATGCAGCCGGAACGTCTCCTTGTGCGACACGCTATCCGGCACCTCGATCGTACGCCGCTCGATCAGATACTCCGGGCCGCGCGTGAACTCGACATCGTACTTGCCGGGTGCAAGCTGCACCGACTCGTTGTTCGCGCGGTAGATCTGCGGATGGAAAAAGAAGTCGGGGGCCGTGCGCCGAGCGGGCGACGGATACACGCGGCCGAGCTTGTCGCGGATCAGGAATGACGCCATCGTCGGTTGACCGTCGTGATCAATCACGCCGAGCACGACCTCGGTGGACGGCACGCACTCGAACAGGATCGGCACCGCGTTGCGAAATCCGATGTCCTGCGTTCCTTGACCGACGTTGAATTCGATGCCGGCCTCACGCTTGCCCGTGTCGCGCGAGTAAAGCTGAATCAGTCGATACTCGAGGCGCAGGCCCGACAGGCTTTTAGCGAGCGGCTGATTGTCGAACATTTCGATGCTGAGAAACCGTTGCGAGACGTCGCCGGGCTTGACGACTTCTTGAGGTTTACGAGCACGCCCGGGTTCCACCTTTCCAAACGGGTCGGGGCTGCCGGCCGATCGCATGTACATCGGCGCGGCGTTCGGACTCTCTGCTTTCAGTTGAGCGGTGACGCCGGCCTCGTTGTGTACCTTGACCAGAAACGTCCGCCAGCCCTGCTCCTGCAACTCCGGCTTGGCCGGCCCCACGGCGACCTTCACGCGGCTCTCGGGATTGATATTCACCAGCGCGAGCACGTACGGATCAAGCACGCGCTGGATGTCGCGCACACCCTTGGCCGCGTCCGTCTGCTTGCACGCCTCGTCGAGTGCCTTGCGGTCGCCCTCGCTCAGCGGTGCGCCGGCGAACTGCAAAGCTTCGCTCACGCGACGCACTTGGCTCGCCAGCGGCTGATGTTCCACGTCGGTAACGATCGGCAGGTCTCGCGCCTGAACCATCGGGTTGACGCCGCATAGCAGAAGCCCCAACGCCACGATCCGCGCCGTCCATCTCATTCCCGTTCGCATGCTGCGATCCGTGTTGAACATGACTGTCCCCCCTTGATTATCAGCGGGCAATCGAATCTAAAGGTCTCTTGGTGAAATTCCACGTTGCCGCTGAGTCTAACCATGAACCGTACGAAGTTCATCAAGGATTTTCTCACTTCTTCGGAGACCGCCATGAAGATGCTCATGCTGTTCGCGACTGTGCTTGCCGTGATCTTCCCCACCATCCTCTTTGCCTGGGCCGTCCGCGCAGAAGCTGCTCAGGACAAATCGCCCCAAGATCTCGTCGCCCAGGCCGCGCAGGCCCTGCGGCAGCGGAAGTTTCGCGAAGCGGCCGAGTTGGCGACTCAGGCGATCGAGCAGAAACCGGACCTGGCCGAAGCCTACGTAGTCCGCGGCCAGGCCCGCGGCGGCATGGGGCAGTTGAAGGAAGCGATCGCCGACTTCACGAAGGCCATCGAGCTGAAGCAGGACGCGACCACGTACCTCGTTCGCGGCAATGCCTACTCGGAACTTGACGAGCACGCCAAGTCACTTGCGGATTTCGATCAGGCTCTGAAGCTGGACCCGAAGGCCCGCGGGGCCTACCGCCAGCGCGGCCGCACGAACTTCAAGGCCGGAAAGGTCGAACCGTCGATCGCGGACTTTGACCGCTACGTCGAACTGGAGCCGGAACACGAAAACGATTTGTGGGAGCGCGGCCTGTCGCGCTACTACGCCGGTCAATTCCGCCAGGCACAAAACTCGTTCGAGGACTACCACAAGGTCGGCCCGGACGACACGGAAAACGACCTCTGGCGCATGCTCTCGCAGGCCGAAGCGGACGGATTGGCGGAAGCGCAGAAAGTGCTCAAGACCCTGCACGCCAAGCGCGGCGGCATCTTCCCGCCGATGTACGATCTCTACACCGGCAAGATCAAGCCCGACGAAGCCTTCACCCGCGCGACCGCCGACGCGGCCAACGACCGCAAGTCACAGGACTTTTACGCCCACCTCTATGTCGGAATGTGGTTCGTTGCAGCCCGCGACAAACCAAAATCGATCGAGCACCTGGAGCAGGCGGTCGCCCTGCGCAGTACAGATTACATGTGGTACGTGGCGCGGTTGCAGCTCGAACGACTGAAGCGTGCAGAAAAATCGAAATGAGCGAGCGCGGTCACCTAGCGCCTAGTACTTCCTCATTTCCCATTTCTTCTTGTCGCCTTTGGAATCCTTCGGCGTCGCCGTCTTGCTCTTGGCCGCGTCACCGGTCGGAGGTGGTGGTGCTTTGGCCGCGCCGCCCTCGGTGTAGAAATCGAGCAGAGACTGGCCCGAGCGGCCGGCCTGCTTGGCGTCGGGGGCGCCGGTCAATTGCACTTCTTGAGTGGTCACCTTTTCGCCCAGGATGTCGGTGTAGACCTTTGGGCCGAGCGTCGCCAGCGGCTCGAAGGCGCGGGTCTTGAAAAGTTTGTGGACTTGTTTGCGTTGGTTGCGGCCGGCGTTGTCGAGCCCTTTGAGGTTCGGGTCGGAGGGTGGTTCGTGGATCACTAACTCGCGGCCGGGGACGGTTTGATCCGGTTTGT
>Ga0247727_10017550_pt1 | contig 11383 bp, 12 predicted proteins | sample WisWelCaveWW1625_FD_202498 | JGI IMG/M metagenome (GOLD analysis project Ga0247727, IMG submission 202498) | Biofilm microbial communities from Wishing Well Cave, Virginia, United States - WW16-25 | ecosystem: Environmental > Aquatic > Deep subsurface > Groundwater > Cave microbial mat | place... | reverse complement strand
CTTCAATTGCTGTATCTGTCGTCATGGCGTGATCTCCAGCGGTGGTCACAAGCCACCGCGTTATGGCTCTTCGACAAGCCGGAGATTACGCCACTACCGATTCCTACCAACGTTGAGACGGCACCTCTGCCAAGTGGCCGCTGTGTGTCGCATGATGTGTGGCCCGTCCTCTCGCTCGGCGCCGGCAAGCCGAGCTACCGAACCCCACGACCGCCTGAGTTTCGCAATCTCTGCGCCCTGATAATGCACCACGCTCGTGATGCCCTTGGCCATGTCGACTGCGAACCACCGTCGAAGGTGGGGCAAGAGCTTCGCATGAATGCGAGCAGGTGGATGGCGCTTGCGCGACTGGCGCGCTTTGATTCCTTTTCGATATAACACAGCGTTCTCAAGATCGAACCAGCCATCAAGTGGCGATGGCAGCCACTTGAGGGCGAAGATCGCGCCTGGCCGCGTACCGGAGTAGACCCCGATCAGAAGCGCCCGCGCGACATGCCGTGTCCGCGGGTTTCTTCGCGCCGCCCTGATCCGCGCGGCAACTTCTGACCGCGTGAGCCAGTAGTCCTTTTTCTGAGGTGCCATTGCCGGCAGCGACACCACTGGAATGCTCGGCAGCGGGCCGTGCTCGCTGTGATACCAGCGGATCGCAGCTCGAAGCGTTTTCAGATTGTGCCGCGCGGTCTGATCGCTGATCTGCCGGCCACGATATCGTTGGGCGGTGCGCCACTCGACAAAGCGGCGGCAGTTTGTCTTGTTCACGTCTGAAAGTCTCTTGCCGGTCCACCACTTGATGATCGGCCGCGCTGTGTCGAACAGGAAGACGCGCGAAGGTGATGTCGCCGCGTGGTCTTTGAGATAGCTCGCGAGCACCTCGTCGACAAACAGTTCATCGGCAGCACGTTCAGAGGGTGGTGTGTATTTGCGATCAATGTATCGCGCTAGCGCTTTCTCTGCGCCTCGAACGTCGTCTCTATGGCAGCCCGTGCTGACGCGAGCCGTTCCGTCTCGGATGATCCATATGTCTTGGCGCGGCGGCTTTCGCCGCTTGAGATAGAGTCGCGGAGTTTGTCTGGCTCGCGGCATGCGCACGCCTCCAACATGCGAGCGATAGCGCTCTCGGAAACCAAGAACTTGCCCGCCACTTCCGTCACGTGCAAGCGGCCTTTCTTGATCTCGGTGCGAAGCGACCGCACGGTGATGTGGCCGCCCGGAAAGAAGCGTTCGACAGCTTCTTTCAACGTGTAGTGCGGTTCGACGTTCGATGCACGCTCGTTCATCTCTATCTACGCGGACAAAGCGATGCCGTAGTAGCGTGTGCCGAACTTGCGGATCTTCCCTGTCAGTTCGGGCATGTCGCGCAGGTCATCGAACTCGCACACGAACTCAGTGAATCTCAACGCGCGAAAATAGTTGTCCGCGCACCACAGCTGATAGTCGGCATGTAAGGCTTCAACCGACACCGCAGATGCGTCACCGGCCGGGACCGCCCGTGCCGCCATCCATTCGGCAACGCGCCCTTCTCTTTGGTTGAGGGCCAGAGTGGCGGCCGGCCGTAGCCGGCCATGGCTCGCTGTGGCCGGCGTCACCAGGACGTCCGGCTGCGCCGGCGCTGGTCGCGTCAGCTCGGCATAGCGTGCAATGGTGATGGGGCCGAAGGCGGAGACAACTTCGATCAGAAACGCGAAGAAGAGTGGAAAGCCAAAGGACACATCGCGGACACTGAGAAGACCACGCGTCGCCCAGGCGTAGAACTGACCGACTGGATCGGCGGCATCTGCGGCACCATGCTCGCGCATGCGAACAAGCTCTCGGCGCAAGGCAACGATGCGCGGCTCGATGGCTTCGCGCTCTCTTGCAGCCGCGAGCTCTTCGCCAAGTTCGCTGACCTTGCTACAAGCCTCAGCGGTTCGCGTATCGATGTTCGTGCAGTTTGCCGAGCGTTGACCGACGGTCCCGCGCACGCGCTCGTTGATCGTGACCGGTGCATTGAGTGCTGCCGCAATGGCCGCTTCCACCTGCCGGGCGCTGCGGTGAGATGGCAACCCTTTCAGTTTTTCTTCCAGTTCTGTCAGCTCCTGCGCCGCATCCATGTAGGTGGCGTGTCTGGCTTCGCGCGATCCGGTCACGGCCATACGGTCGTGCAAATAAACGCCGATTGCGGAGTTGATGCCGGAGAGCAGGCACACAAACCAAGCGATGCCACCAATGAGTGCGATGCGTCTGTGTCGATTGCGCCACAGGACAGTCACCACAATCAGGCCGAACGCCTTCCAGATGTCTGCCGCCACGTTTGCCCAGGCGAACAGCTGGCGCTTCTCTGGCGACTGTCCGATGCTGTAGCCAAACAAATAGTTGCCGCGCATCGATACCAAGAACATCGCGGCCGTGGCGAGACTGAGCACCACAATCACCGACAGACGCATCACCTGACTGCTGGCGACCATGTCCCCGCTACTTCTTGCTCACGTGCTTAGTGAATGCCAACTCGGCTTTGCCGTGCTCGCGCTCGTAGAGCAGCAGCATGCGCGAGAACACCTCGTTGATGTTGACGCGCTCGCGCACCGCAATCAGGTTGATGCGCTCTTTTTCGTCAGGTCTGATGCGCAGGTTGAGCTGTGCCGTGCGTTCGCTTTTCTTGCGCCCTGGGTCAGCCTGATCGAGATTGCCGCGCGTCTCCTCCGGTGCGGGGATCTCATCGAGGCCGACTTTCGCCCATACGCTCTTGAGCCGATTGATCGCCGTCTTGCTACCACTCATGACGCCTCCCCTCGCCTGCCTGAAGGCGATTGCATGGCCTGTGCCTCCAGCTGTTGCGTAACCCGCTGCAGCAACGCGTCCATCAAGTCGTCGACAGCTTGGTTGAGCTTGGCAACCTTGGTTTCGCTTATGGCGCGACCGCGGTTCTGCGCCAGCCGATATGCGCTTCTCTCCACGACCGCGCCATCGAGCACGTCGTAGCCAGCGGCTTGCATGTAGGCGCGGGCTGCGGCCTCTTCCGTGTCGTCGAGAATCCGACAGATGGCGGCAACAAGCCGCTGCCGCGGGATACCCGCCTTGACGAGCTCGTGGAACAGTAGGACGGCGGGGCGGAGATCGTCCGCGCTAGCGCCTGTGGGTTGCACAACGAGGTGCGAGCGCTCAGCGATCTCGAGCGTGGCCCGGTTGGCGCGGGCCGGCGCGTCGACGATCAACAGCTCCACATCCGAACTGTGCCCAATGGCGTCGTCGATGCTGTCGTAGGCAACGACCTCGCAGGCCGGTCCCTCCCCGCTCCTATGGCGCTGCCGCTCCCATTCGACGACCGAGGCTTGCTGCGGGTCGAGATCGGCCAGGCGGGCGCGCATCATGTGGCTAGCAACCGCCAAGAGCGCTCTTGCTAGCGTCGATTTACCGACGCCGCCCTTCTGCGAGATGAACGAGACGACGATGGGCATAAGGCCTCTCCAGACGCCATTCCTAATCCTGTGGCGGCGAGACGTCAAGCTTCCATTACCTTGCTTTGCTTCCAAGCTATCAAGAAGCCAAACGGAACAGCGCTTCCTTGCTGCCCCGGCATAGCCGAGGGCATGTGGACAACCTCTCGTTGCGGCAGATGCTCTGATACACTTATGCCATGACTGACATGCCCGGCCTTGGCCGGCCGCACCAGGACGCCGACCAGCTGCTTCATACCCTGAGCATCCGCGAAGTCGGCGCGCGTCTAGCTGGCGCATCGGTGCCGCGCTCGGACCGGCAGATCAAACGCTACTGTGAGACGGGCTTCCTTGACGCCAAGAAGATTCCAGGCCCCACGGGCGAGCAATGGTTTGTGGCGCCCGCCGCGCTGCCCAAATTGATCGGCGACCTGCAGCAGTGGCAAATGCAGCGTGCCAACCACGGCCAGCCACGGCCGGCCATGTCCGAGGCTGTCCTGCTCGAAACGCGGCGCGATGGCGACACGGACGCGGCCGGCCACGACCGGCCGCACCCGGCCGTGACCGCCAACTCAGCCGGCGACAGCGGGGGACGCGAGGCTGCTGCGACCGGCTATATCATTCAGCTTGAGAAACGCATCGACGAAAAGGACGAGGTGATCGGTCTGCTGAAAGGGCAACTCGCCGCCAAGGACCAGCAGATCGGCGATTTGTCGACCCGGTTCGGCAATCTCTCGGATCGCTTCGCCGACACGCAAAAGCTGCTGGGCGCCATGCAGCGCATGTTTGCGCCGCTGCTCGGCCAATCTGATCCCTTCCACGCACCAGAACAAAGGGAAGCCGACGGCGCTGCAATCGTTTGATCCTTGTCCACTGTTCATAACCCAACCCTGCGGCCACGGTGGGCTTATACTGACGCTATGGAGCACATCGGTCCACAGCTCACAAAGATTGAGCGCACGATTAAGTTTGATGGTGCTGATGCCGTTTCCGCCCAGGGGTTTACGCAGGTCCCGAATTTCATTCTGCGAAATCCGACCCTCTCACTCGGAGCCAAGGTCACTTATGCCATGTTGATCAGCTATGGCTGGCACAACGATTTCTGCTTCCCAGGCCAGGACCGGTTAGCGACCGACATGGGCATGAGCCGGTCCCGCACCACGGAGTTTGTGACCGAGCTCGAGAGGGCGCAGCTCATCACAATCCAGCGCAGAGGGCAGGGCAAGACCAATATCTACACGATCCATTTCCGGGTGAAGAGCAAGTCCGGAACCAAGCGGTCGACAACCTGATGTCGGCGGGCCGACATCTAGATGTCGACCAGTCCATTTCAAGAGGTCGGCGGGCCGACTTCATTCATTATAAGAATATGCATTTAAGAATACTAAGAAAGAAAAGGGCTCAGTTAGGGGAAAGTCATTTTCAAATAAGATAGGGACCGACCCCTTGACTGTGCATCGGCGCCGGTGATTGACCCCGCCACACCGCGCTCAGCACCCATCCGTGCGCTACTGACCACGCGCGCCGCGCTCGCCTGAAAGTTCCACAAATACAAGCGCTAGACGCTGACCACTTCAGGCGATCGAGGGGTCAAGATTGGACGCCGATCGGGGGTCCACATTGCGATCCGTTTGACAGGCAAGGTGCAGTGGGCCGCCAAGGAGGCGGCTCGCATGATGGCCGAAGCATCACGCAGGAGATCGTGATGCCCGACCATGTCGCCACCGCTCGTTCGCGTGTCCTCGTCGTCCTGGAGCGCACACAGGAATTGCACGCGCTCGCGCGTCGCCGCGAGCTCTTGCACAAGCTCATGCCGCACCTGCCGCAATTCAACGATGGGTTGCGGACGGCGCTCAACGACGCCGCGAGTGTCCAGCGCGCTGTCGCCCGCGGCGACTATTCGGACGACGACGAGGCCCAGGCCGACCTCAACCTGGCCGTCGCCCGCGTCGAGGCCTACGCACGCTTGGTGCGCGCTGCCGCGGCACTGACAGAGAACACCATCGCCTTGCGCGATCGCCGAATTCTCGCTGCCGTGCAGCGCGCCACTTCCCCGCTTACCCTTCGCGATACCGTGTTGGACCGGCTGCATGGCTTCCGCCGCAACGAGGCACGCCGCCAGACCGAGTACGCCCATACCGAGGCCGCGCGACTCGAGGCTTTGGCGCAGCTGGCCGAGCTCAAGAAGGTCTTCGCGCCGGAGAGCCCCGCTGCTGCAGCGCCCTCCACCGACGACAGCATCGAGGACAAAATCGCGACGAACCGGGCAACGCCCGAGGAACTGAATAAGTACCGGAGCCGCAAGTCATGATCGAACTTGCACCCGCCATTCTCGATCGTATCCGTCGCACAATAAAAGAGCGGCTGTCGTGGAAACCCGCCGCGCAATCGGCCCTGCCGGCACGCGTGCAGCGCACGGGGCTCAAGCTCGGCTACGACCAGCATGGCAATGCCGTGCGGCGTGGTCCTGGGGTCGTTCATTCGCTCATCATCGCCGGTACCGGAGGGGGTAAATCTAATGATCTCAAATGGTTAATCCGCCAAAGCATACTCGATTCGCAGCCGCGCGCAGTCATTGTGGTCGACGGCAACGGCGGTGCGCGCGATAGCGTGCTCCACAACATCGTGGAACTCATCCACCAGCTCGGCCTTGCCGACACGCGTCCCGTCGTACTCTTCGACACCAACCACCCCGAGCTCGTCACCTGCACCAACCCTCTCGCCCACGCCGCAGGGACCGACACCTCGGTTGTGAGCGGCGCCGTCCGCACCAGCATGGCCTCGGCCGGGCAAGAAAATTCCTTCCTTGACATGCCGACGCTTCGCAACAATTTGACGAATGTTCTTGATGCCGGAGCCTCGCTTGGCCTGACCATTCCTGACGTCGAGGCCCTGTGCGACATCGACGATCCCGATCGCTTGCGCGAATGGGCCATCGACGCGCTCGAGGAGGGCCAGCCCAAGCGGGAATTGCGGCGCATGCAACGCATGGCGCACCAGCGCAGTGCCTCCGATTACACCGCTCGCCTGCAAGGTACCGAAAACCGCCTCGGCGATCTGACCCGCCCGAGGACCGCTCGCGCCTCTCTCGGTGGTCATCCGCAAGGTGTGAACCTCGGCGACGTGATTGCGGCGGGTGGCATAATAATGATTAGCGCCGAGGGAAGCCGGCACGCCAGCGAACCCGACGCGCGTGCGTATGCCAACATCGTCCTCAGCAGCATTATTCGTTACCTACTAATCCGTGACCCTACAATTCCTGTCGATCTTTTCATCGACGAGGCGCAACATTTCTTGGGTTCAGACACCGAACCCATGCTGCGCGAACTCAGGAAACGTGCGTGCAGCGTGACGCTCGCAACGCAAGTGCTCGAAACCTTCGACAAAGTCCCGGGACTTCTCGCCAGCATCCTCGGTTGCACTGAATCCAAAATGATCAGCCGCGTCATGACCATGGATGATGCCGAACGTGCCGCCCGCGAAATCATCGAGTGCGATCTCGAATCTCCTGTCCTCGCTAGCATTCGCCCGGTTGGCGTCTCACAGCGCCGCACCACCTTCAACGGCTCGACGCAGGGCAGCAACGACACCACCGGCCGCTCAAGCACCGAAGGCGTGAGCCACGGCGACACCGTTGGCGTGGCACGCTCCCGCAGCACCAGTAGATCAGAGAGCGCGATGCGCTTCTCCAGCCAGAGCGAGATGCATGGCCAATCATCCACGCTCGGCGAGGCGGACAGTGTCGCCGACATGTCGTTCGCCGGCGTCGGCGAGGCGATGAGCAGCGGCTCCGTGCAAACCACGTCTACAGGAACCGCCATGAGCCCCGAACTCGATTTCTGGGGCCAGCCCTACGACATCCAGGGCTACAACCAGGGCGGCATGCAGGGCACCACGTCGGGCTCTGCGCGCAACACGTCGCGTGGCAATGGCACCTCGCGCGGCCATGCTACGCAGTGCAGCAGCGGCGCCTCGGAAGCCTACGGCTCGTCTGAAGGTGAAGGCACGAGCGTTGGCACGTCCGAGACCGAAGGCGTGACGCTTTCGCGCGCACGCTCGTTTGAGCGCAATGCCTCGCTCTCCCGCAGCACCACTCATGGCACGTCGACGGCTACGTCGGTCTCGGAAGGCCTCGAGACCGTCTACCAGGACCTGCCGCAGAGTTTCCACAGCTTGCAGCACATGCAGCATCGCATCGCGCACATGTTGAAACGCCTGCAGCCTGGTCAAATGATCGTCTCACTGCACAACCAAGTGCAGCTGCTGAAGATCCCCAAGGTCCAAGACACGACACGGTCGCTTGCCGAACTGCAGGACCTCAGAACGCAGCTGCTCTTGAAAAACCCCTTCACGATGAAAATCGAGGACGCGATTGCCGCCGGCGTTGCCCGCCGCAAGGCGCTGTGCGCCAAAGCCACGCCACCGCATCCCGAGCCGAGTTTCGCGCCGCAGCCGATGCCCGTCGATGACCTGCTCGACGACCCAAAGGCCTACGGCGAAGGCTTCCGCCGGCGCGCGGCGGCCAGGAATGCAACCACGAAGCGTGAGCCCAAACGCCGTCCACCTTCCGAGAAGCAAGGCGACAAGCCCACCTTCCGCGTCATCGATGGTGGTGCTGGGGATAACGACGGTGAGTGATCGCGATAGAATGCAACATATGCCGACATCGACCGTCGCGCCGAACGCCCAAGCCTCATCGCGCGCTGACCGCTTTGTCTTGAATGCGCGCGCTCTCGCCATGCTCGCAGTCAATGCCCGCTATGGCTTCGTCAGCTCCGAGCAGCATTACCAGCACGATGGTGGCAGCAAACAAAATGCGAGCCGCTACCTCGCTCGCTGTGTCGAGCACAAGCTCCTGCGCCGCGTCGACACCACGCCCGAGCCGTTCTTCTCATCCTTCTTCGATGCGCGTCCGCGCACGTTCGCCATCACCGCCAAGGGCCTGCGCGCACTCGCCGCGGCCGGCATGTCGATCAATGTCGCGCCGAAAAAGGGCAGTGTCCTCATCGCCCACGAATTGGCCTGCACCGATTTCTGCTTTTCCATGAACGCTGCCGTCGCTGCGCATGGTGGCGTGCGCCTGATCGACCAGCCCGAGCTCATGAGCACGATGCCTGCGGCGACGCGCAACCTGCTGAAGCCGTTGCGGCTCAAGGCCACGGTCCATCCGCGCGACTTTCCCAACCTCACAAGCATTCTCAAGGAACCAGTCGACGTTGCCATCGAGCCCGATCGCGTCTTCGCCCTCGTTCTTCCCGATAACACGGGCTGGGCATGCGCTCTCGAGCTTGATCGCGGCACCGAGGACCTCGCGGCGCACCGCATTCAGGGTCGTGCAACCTTCCTGCGCAAACTTGTCGGCTACACGAGTTGCTGGCGCGAGAAACGCCACATCACCCAATGGTCCGATGCCTTCCGCGCCTTTCGTGCGCTCGTCGTCAGCACGTCCGAAGCGCGCATCCAACACATGATGCGCTTGCAAACCACTGTCGGTGCACCCGCAGGTCTTTTTGCCTACTCGACACCCGAGCGCCTCAACAACATCGGCGCTCTAGGTCCAGCATGGTGCAACCTCAAGCAGAGCGATCTCTGCCTCGTCGAACATCGAGAGTGATCGTGCGCACGTCCTCGCTGTTCCTACCACATCAATTCGCTGGCCGATCTTGGCGCACGGCGTCGCCGCGTCAAGGCTCCGCCGTCGTGGGATCGCGCGTGGACACGAGAGGCGGACCGCGCAGCGGCTGCGGCCTTGACACGGCGCCTTCGAGCCGTGCGCCAGCTTTACGGCTAGCGAATGATAGGGCCTGCTTGTCAATTGTTAATGCGGATACAGACGATAGGATGATGCATAAGGGAAGCTGCTCTTTGAGGAGGTTAGTGTTGTGAACGTCGCGCACGCGAAAAAAGTGATCTCGTTCCAAGAGATCAAGAGTGCCGTGCCACTGCTTGCGGTTCTCGAGCGATACGGCGTGCTCTCGGATTTCAAGCGCATGGGCGCGCAGTGCTATGGCCCGTGCCCAATTTGCGAGTCCGGGGGCCTCAAGGCATGCGTGGTCAATCCGAGCACCAACGAATGGAAGTGCTTTGCGCCAACGCACGATGCCGGCGGCTCGACGCTCGAGTTCGTTGCCGCCATGGAGAAGACGAACATACCGACTGCCCGCCAGTTGATCGCGCGCTGGTTCGCGATCGCGCCGAGCGGAAACACTGTCAACCAGCACAAGCCAAGGAGACGCGTAACCATGTCAGGCAATAAGCCGACGCATAAAGTGTATGCAGCGAGTGACGTGCCCGAGGGCAGTGAAGAGAAAGCTTGGCTCACGCGAATTGGTGCAGCCTGGCCCCATCGCTCGGGCAAAGGCATGAACATTCAGCTGCAGGCGCTGCCGACCAATGGTCGGCTGGTGCTCTTCGAGTACGACGAGGAGGATCACAAAGAGGACGAGGCGAAGACAGCCAAGTTCTCCAAGAAGAAGTGACGACCACGTGCACGCCTCACCGCCCCGCGCCCATTGCGCGGGGCATTTTTGTACCGAGCTTGCGCGGCACTTCGGTACACGCATAATACCCGCGGAGTGGGACGGCGCCGACCGCCGATCCAGCTCGGGCTCGCCCTCGCCCCTGCGCTCACCTGCTGCCTGTCTGATGCACGGCACGCCAACGCGCAACACGACAGCCGGCGATTAACGGGCATTGTCGATGGAGCTCTCGCATCTACCTGCGAGGGCTCCGTTTCTTTTCATGCCCACCGCCTGGCTTCTTGACGCTGATGACGTGGCTGACCTTCTTCACCACGACGTCGAGCTCGTCGCCGATTTGGATCTTGCTGCGCCAGGGTATTTGCGAACGTCGCATGGTTACCTTCTCGCCGGTCCTAGGCGAACCGTCACAAAGTCCCCGCCCACCGGCTTGGCGATGACGACCGCGTTGTCGTTCATTGCAGAGGCTCCGATTGCGATTGATGCGGGTAAGCGTTGGTTGGCTTTGCGTCGGTTGTTGGGCGCCTGCCCTTCGGGCACCGCGCTCTCGTGGCTGGCGCCACCGAGCCCTGCGGTCTCGGCCATCCGGCTTCGATCGCTGGCCCAAGAAAGCGCCGATCATTCGTCGGCAAGCGACAGAATGCGGTAGGCCTGCCAGCCTCGCGTGCGTCGCATGGCCAGGAACTCGATGCTCGCGCCTTTCTTGGCATGCCGGTAACCGCTGGCACGCAGACAGGTCACGTGCAGCAGCGCACGTTCGCCACCATCCATCTCGATATAGCCATAGCCTTTCTTGCCATCAAAACTCGCAACGATGCCCGAGCGCGGCTCGATGCTTATTCCCATATCGTCAAATTGATGAAGCTCCTCGCGCACGCGTTGGGCCGCCGCGCGCTCAGTTTGTAGGGCCCGCCACTCTGCATCCGACAGGTGTGGCTCCTGCTGGCGTTCTTCCCACTCCGCCACATGCGACCACAGAGCCTGAACGCACTTCAATTGGTCGGCACGCGGAAGCTGTCTCACCAGCACAAGCATGTCCTCAAGTTCTTTGATCAGCATCACGCACCTTCCGTTGCTTTGGTTGCCCTCGCCAGCGCAGCGACCGGCATGAGTCCAGTGCGGGGTTGCAGTAGTAAGGGAAGAGCAAGTCACATTCAGGCGTCCTCCAACACCACCGGGTCCGGCACCTGAGCGGACACAGCTGGCCGGGAGCGCCGCAGTGCCGGGGGTGAAGATTTCGACCTGCGAGAATCAGCCGCATACCGGCATGGTGGCGCAACGATATTTGCTGACATCCGTAGGATGTCTGCTGCTGGGGGTGGACCGGGCGTGCCCACGATGGCATTGTGCCAGTCGGCGACCGGTGGGTCTTGACCCACTACAGAAAAAGTGCGCGGACTTGGCGGTCGACAAAGCAGCCGCCTTTTTCTGCAGTGCAATCGTGCACCTGATATTGTCGACGGGAACCGGTCCATGATCCTTTTGCGACCT
>Ga0247727_10017549_pt1 | contig 11384 bp, 5 predicted proteins | sample WisWelCaveWW1625_FD_202498 | JGI IMG/M metagenome (GOLD analysis project Ga0247727, IMG submission 202498) | Biofilm microbial communities from Wishing Well Cave, Virginia, United States - WW16-25 | ecosystem: Environmental > Aquatic > Deep subsurface > Groundwater > Cave microbial mat | place... | reverse complement strand
GTTAAAATAAATCATCTGTAACCGCATTTCTCCGTGTTAACTCATTTTTCTCCGTTTCTCTGTGTTAAGTCAATCTACTGTGACAAGTGTTTCATCAAGCATCGCTGCGACGCTGGTTCGGGGATAAAACTCCCAATGCGCGCCGTCGGTTTTAATCAGGCGTTCGGCCAATGTTTGCAAGAGCGCCGGATCATAGCGCTTTTTTTTGTTGCGATTGCGCATCGTTTGATTCAGCGCGCCGGCCGAAGCGCTAATCACCTCCAGGCATTTGCCGCCGGAAGCGACAATATTTTCATAAGGCAAAAGCTGGTTTTTTGCGAGGAAGCGATGATATTGCTCAAAATACCAGGATAGCAGTATGAGCTGCCGATCGATATTATCATTGATTGGCGCTAAACGCGCCGCCAGAGTTTTATCCAATTTTTCTGCGGCGGGGCTGTGCCCTTCATTAACCGGCATATCGACCATATTCCACGAAGCCAAAACCGCCAGAGGATGGCGAATGACGGCATAACAGCGAAAACGTTTTCCCAAATTTTCCAGCATCGCCGTGAATGCGGCCGGATGCTTGATACATAATGTAAACGGGTGGCGCAACTGCTTTTGCAGCGTCTTTTCCTGCTGTCCGCCTTTGCCCAATCTGGCCGGCTTGCTGATGACTTTGTTTTCCTTTTCAATGGAAGCGCGCGTCCGGCTAAAAAAACCGGCAATGACATTGCAGAGCGCCTCGCGATCGCCATATTTGGAAAAAGTATTGGCTTTCATCGGCTCGTGCAAAGCAACCGTGTCGGAAAGTTTGTTGAGCAACGTGCAAGTCAACGTCGTGCCGGAACGCGGCAAGCCGGTGAGGCACACATTAAGCTGATCCATTAAATTACTCCGAATTATGCTGATTCAACAAGTAAAGACAAACGCAAACGCAAGAGAAACGCGCTGTCATTCCGGAGGAATCTTTTTCATTTCCAACTCAGTGCTGGCGAGAAAAAAGATTCTTCCAGAATGACATATAGATTTCATTCTTTGCAAACTAATAGCGATTCCACACTTTCCTTGGGATAAAATTTCCAGAAGGCGCCGCTGCTCTTAACCAATTTTTCTCCCAACATTTGCATGAGGTCGCGATCATACAATTTGTTCTTGTTCATATTGGTCAACGTTTCATTGAGAGTATTGGCCGCCGGCTGAATGGCGGTCAAGCATTTCCCCGACGACTCAATAATATTTTCATATCGCAACACGGCGCTTTCCGGAAGCAGCAAATACTTTTCAAAATGCCAACTCAGTAGATAAATTTGGCGCTCGAAGCGGTCGCTAATTTGCGAGAGCGCGGCGGCGAGATCAGCATCCAATTTTTCCACCGCCGGATGATGGCCGTCCCGCACTGGCAAATCCACGCTGTTCCACGAGGCGAGAATAGCCAGCGGATTGCGCACCATGGCAAAACACGGAAAATAATCGAGCAGATTTTCCAGGATCGCTGTAAATGGGCCGAGATGCTTGATGCACAATATAAAGTCATCCGATAACGGCTTGTCAATGGTGATCACGCCTTTAACGTCGACGAACTCGCGCAATCCGGTTTCGGGCCGTTGGCCGGCAAAAGTATTATCCGGAATTTTACCATCGACGTGCTGCGAGATTGCTTGTCCGAAATCTTTGAGTGATTTTCTGGTTTTGGCAAAATAATGCTCGATGTATTCACGCAATTCCTCGCGCGTTGCAAACTTTGAAAATTTGCGTGTCTTCATCGGCTCGTGCAGCGCGACAACGTCGGGCAATTTATTCAAGAGATGGCAGATCAGCGTCGTGCCGGAGCGCTCGATGCCGGTGAGGATGATGTCATTGGTCATAAACAGTCATTGGTCATAAATAGGCGCGAATTTTTTTTGCCAGGCGCTGCACTTTCGGCTCGCGGAACATGTTGTTGTGGTAGCCTTTGATCTCGTACACTTCAACGCCGCCCCGGGCCAAACTTCTCCAGCCATGCAGCGGGTCGATAATTAAATCATTCCAGCCTTCGCCGCGTTTGGTCGGCTTAAAAAGAATGACCTGACCGGGATAGGGCTGCGGTTGATAACGATACATCGCCTGGTCGTTGGCCCGGCGCACGTTCTCAATCCACTCGGCGAGGGACGAGCCGCGTGTTTCATGATGATGGTGGCCATTGCTGCTGATTTCGGCTTCGGATTGCAAGTGGGCGACGCCGTTATCTCGCCGCTCTGCGGTCTCAAGCTGCCAAAGATTGTCGGCTTGCAATACGATCGGCTGCCGCCATTCCGGTTCCTGAACGCCGCCGGGCGCGAAGGCGTCAACTAAACACAGCATGGCGATGCTTTCGCCGTTGCGAATGAGTTGTTGCGCCATTTCATAAACCACGAGACCGCCGAAACACAGTCCGCAGAAATGATAGGGACCGGCTGGTTGAACTTCGCGAATGTGCCGAATAAACTCCGCGGCAATGTCTTCAATCGAACTCAATGGTTCTTCCTGGCCATCCAAACCGGAATATTGCAAGCCATAAACCGGCTGATCATTGCCGAGATGGCGCGCCAGTTGGCGGAAGTTGAATGTATGCCCGGCAAGGCCCGATACGCAAAACAACGGCGGCTTGTCGCCTTGCTCTTGCAGCGTCACGAGACATCCATACGTCGGCAGCAGATTCGCGCCGGAGATCATATCGGCGAGCTGCTTGATGGTCGGCGCTTTGAATATGCTTGCAAGAGGCAGGCTGCGCTGGAAACTCCTTTCAATTTCCATGAACAAACGCACCGCAAGCAAAGAATGTCCGCCCAGTTCGAAGAAGTTATCGTTGACGCCGACTTTGGTGAGGCCAAGCACTTCGAGCCAGATATCCGCCAGCAGCTCTTCGACGGCGTTTTGCGGCGCCATATATTTCTCTTCTGCCATAAACGCGGCCTGCTCGGGCGCCGGCAGTGCGCGGCGGTCGACTTTGCCGTTCGGGGTGAGCGGCATGCCGATTTCATGAGACAAAAATACGAAGGCCGCAGGGATCATGTAGTCGGGTAGTTTTTCTCGCAAAAATTCGCGCAGCTCGCTGACTGCCGGAGCGGGCTCCGAGCTCGCAATCAAGTAAGCGACGAGACGTTTATTATTTGGAGAATCTTCTCGAGCCACCACGACGACTTGATCTATCGCCGGATGCCGGCCGCAAAGCTCTTCGATTTCGCCCAGCTCGATGCGGAAGCCGCGAATTTTCACTTGATGATCGAGGCGGCCGAGGCAATCGATTTTGCCGTCCGGTAAATGGCGCGCCAAATCGCCGGTGTTGTAAAGGCGCGTTGTCAGGTCATTGGTCACTAGGTCATTGGGCATTAGGCCATTGGGCATTAGGCCATTGGGCACGAACTTCTCCGCGGTCAATTCCGGACGGTTAAGATAACCACGCGCTAAACCGTCGCCGCCGATGTGCAACTCGCCGTGAACGCCAATCGGAACAATTTGTAAATGACGATCCAAAAGATAAATCTGCGTGTTATCAATCGGGCCGCCGATTGAAATTACATCGTTTCTCTCGTTAATCTGATTGACCGTCGACCAAATGGTGGTTTCGGTGGGGCCGTACATGTTCCATAATTCGGCGCAGCAATCCAACAACTGATTGGCGAGCTCACGCGGCAAAGCTTCGCCGCCGCAAAGTATTTTCAATCCATGCCGGCCTTGCCAGCCGGTCTCAATGAGCATGCGCCACGTTGCTGGCGTTGCTTGCATCACCGTTGCGCCGGAATTTTCCAGCGCGGTCATCAATTGTCTGCTATCGATGGCGACTTCGCGACTCACCAACACGACGCTCGCGCCTACGGTCAACGGGAGATAAAGCTCCAATCCGGCAATGTCAAATGAGATGGTGGTTACGGCGAGAAGTTTGTCTTGCGCTGATATTCCCGGCGCCTGGCGCATTGAATTTAAAAAATTCGCCAACGCCCGATGCGGAATCGCGACGCCTTTCGGCTTGCCGGTCGAGCCGGAGGTGTAAATGGCGTAAGCCAAATTTTCCGGATCGATGGGGGCGCGGAGATCGGTATCGCTTTCGGCGGCGATGCTGTCCCAATCAGTATCTAAACAGATCAATTGACAATTGATAATTGACAATTGATAATTGACAATTGTTAACCGTGTGGTCAACAACACCGGCACCTTCGCATCTTCCAAAACCAACACAATGCGTTCCGGTGGATAAGCCGGGTCGAGCGGCACATACGCGGCGCCGGCCTTGAGTACGCCGAGCAGGGCCACGACCATTTCCGGCGAGCGCTCCAAGCAAATGCCGACCAGGACATCCGGACCGACATTCAACTTTCGCAGATGCTGCGCCAACTGATTGGCGCGGCGGTTGAGCTCGCGATAGGTGAGATACTGATTTTCAAAAACTCCGTCGTGAGCGCTCGGTCGAACGATCAACGCGATTGAATCGGGCGTTTTTTCCGCTTGTGACTCAAACCGCTGATGAAAACAAACGTCGCGATGATATTCTTTCTGCGTCGCATTCCACGCCAACATCTGTCGCTTTTCAGAATCCGGCAATAACGCCAAATCCGCGAGTCTCTGCTCGGGATTGGCGACAATGTTTTGGAGCAGGCGCTCAAAATGCCCGGCCATTCGGCGGATGGTTGCGGCGTCGAACAAGTTCGTGTTATATTCAATCGCGCCGATCAACCCGTCCCCTTCGGCAGGCTCAGGATGATTGGACAGCGTCAACGTCAAATCAAATTTCGCCGTGCCGCTATAACTTTCCACAAAACGACATTGCAGGCCCGGCAAAGTGAAATCACGGTTCGGAACATTTTGGTAAATGAACAAAACTTGAAAGAGCGGCGAGACGCTGAGATCGCGCTGCGGCTGAAGATCCTCCACCAATTTTTCAAACGGCACATCTTGATGCGCATAAGCTTCGAGCGCGACTTCATTGACGCGGGCGAGCAATTCCTGAAAAGTGGGATTGCCGGCGAGATTGGTGCGTAAAACCAAAGTGTTGGCGAAGAAACCGATAAGCTCTTCAATTTCGGCGCGGTTGCGGTTGGCAATCGGCGAACCGACCACAATGTCTTCCTGGCCGGTATAGCGATGGAGCAGAGTTTTGAAAGCCGCCAACAGCGTCATGAACATGGTGACGCGCTGTTGTTGGCTGAGTTTCTGAAGCGCGGCGGTCAACTCGCTCGATAATCGAAAAAGCTCGATGGCGCCCGCAAACGTTTGGGCAGCCGGACGCGGACGATCAGCCGGCAATTCCAGAATCGGCGGCGCTTCCGCCAGTTGGCGCCGCCAATAAGCCAATTGGCTTTCAAGAGTTTCGCCGGTGAGCCATTGTCTTTGCCAGAAGGAGAAATCGGCATATTGGATTGGAAGCTCGCGCAGCCGCGAGGCGTGACCTTTGCAAAAAACCGGGTAGAGTTGAGCCAGCTCGCGGAAAAGAATTTCCAACGACCAACCATCTGCCGCGATGTGATGCATGGTCAAAAGGAAGACGTGCTCGGTGGCGTTGAGTTTGAGCAAACGGCGGCGCAGGACCGGGCCGTTGGCAAGGTCAAAAGGCTGTTGAGCTTCTTCGCTCACGAGGCGTTGAACTTCGGCTTCCCGTGCAGTGGCGGACAAATCGGCCAGAGTCATGATCGGCAAGGCGGAGATTTTAAACTCGTCGATCACTTGCACCGGCTCTCCGTCGACGGCTTTGAATTTAGTTCGCAAGACGTCGTGACGCCGGATGATTTCGTTGAGCGCTTGCTCGAATGCTGCTATGTTCAGCCCGCCGATCAGGCGCAGAGCCAACGAAATATTATAAGCGGATGAGCCGGACTCCAATTGATCGAGAAACCACAGCCGTTGTTGCGCAAAGGAAAGCGGGCCTTCGCCAGCCCCTTGTCGTTTGGGGATTTGTTGAGCCGTCGCGGCAGCGTTGCCCTCATCTTCAAGCAGGAAGGTCAGCAGCTCGAAATCTTCAGCCGAAAGATTCGTTGTGTCAAGATGCGCGCTCATAGATGTCTGGCCAGGTTGCTACTACATCATTCCCATCCAACAAAATTTAAAAATCGAAACTTCACGTCGTACGCTCATCGAAATGCGCCCGGACGGGCAAACCACTACTTCGAGCGTATTTGAAAAGTTAAAAATCGAGACTGACCGGTCACTTAAAGTTGTTGAAATGCTGGTATCTTACGCATAAAAAGTGACCGGTCAGTGAACTTTCCAGATACGTTCTTAAACATTACTGCAATAACACCATTCTGCGGACTTCGGAAACGCCTTCACCTTTCAACTGATACAAATACACGCCGGAAGCGACGCGAGCGCCAGAATTATCTTGCGCATTCCATTCCACTTCATAACGACCGGACGGACGATGGCCGTCAACCAGCGCGCGAACTTCTTCGCCCTTCAAGTTGTAGATCTTCAACGTCACGCGTGTGTCGCGCGGCAACTGATAGCTGATACGCGTCGTCGGGTTGAAGGGGTTGGGATAGTTTTGCGCGAGCGCAAACTCGGTCGGGACATTAGCCGTCGACGCCGGTTCGTTCTTGCTCAAGTTCGCTGAGGAAGTCACCGTAAACGAGCCAATCTTCGTGTTCCATTCAAAAGAGCCGGTTTGCTGGACGTATTCGCCGAAATACCAAAACGTTTGGTCATTCACCGGATCCACCGTCAATCGCGAGTAATCACCCCAGCGGCTGCCGCCAAGCTGAGAACCGGTGCCCGCCGCGATGACGCCTTCGGCCAACGTCATTTGGCCCGCGGGGTCGCTCGCCTGGCGTCCGGTGAAACGGACGGAAGGAGATACCGTGCTGCTGGAAACGGAATAAGCGAGCCCGATATCGCCATTGCCATTCATCGCCGCATTGCCCATCCAGCGATGGTTGGCGTCCGGCGAATAACTGCCGCTCTGGAAGACAGACCAGGCTCCGGTGCCGACTTTCCGCAACTCATACCACCGTTCGCCGGCGCGATCGGCGCCATTCACATCGACCACGTGGTTGGCGATCAGGGTTTGATGAGTTGAACTGCGGTAATGAAGACTGAATCGCAGGAACGGCGCGATGACGTCCAATTTCTGTGTCGTGCCCGGCTGCGGAATGCTGGTTCCGAAAAAACCGCCGGCAAACGCCGAGCTATAGGCTGCCACCGAAATGTACGTCGGGCCGGTCAAGGTTGCAGTTCCGGCTGGAAAGTTCGGAACCATGGTGTACAGATAAAGCCGATTTTTGCTATCCTGATGTCCCATAAAAAGGCCGCCGGGTGGCGAGGCCGGCGCCGGGCCGTCGAGATCCGCTGGCATCACGCCATCGATGCCGCTCGGCTTCGTCATTGTCTTCACGATCATCTCCGCCGTCGGATCGCCGACGCGAATTTTCGCGCCATTCCAGGCGTGGGCGTCCATTTTAAATCCGGCGTTGAAATTTCGGATGGTGCCGTAATACGCCTCCGGCATGTTGCTCATTTTCGGATAATCATTGCCGGGAGTGGAATATTCATAGAGCCAATAAGCGCCGGTCGGGTCGCCGGTTTGGGAGCAGGCAATACACTGGGCGACCGAGAAAACGAATTGGCTCAGAACCCAGCGATCGTTCAGATGATCGTAGAATACGACCGGATCGCCATCGTTATTGAATTCACAGTTGCCGCCGAACCCGCTCCACAGCAAGTCAGTGGAGATCGGTGGGGTCAACGGCGTACCGCTTTTGTTCCAGACCCGATACAGCAGGTTGGTCATCTCCACGATGTGGTTCGGGCCGACATCGCCATTGACATCCGGCGGCATCACGCGGAAGCCAAAAGCTGCCGCATTGTCATCGCTGCTCAGGCCTTCAATCGTCAAAGACGGCGTGGCCACGCTCTCTCCGGATTGGCGCTGCCAGACCGGATCGATTCGCTCCTCTCCCGGGGCCGGGGTCTGAATCGGCGGCCGATTTGGAACTTCGCGGTCGCCAGCGCCGGTTTTGTGCAAAGTGCCGGGCTTGAGGATTTTAATCAACTCGGACAACGGTTTCGATTCGCCAACTCGTTTGGGGTAAACCACTTTGGCCGGGCTGTCGCCGGATTGCGCCCACGCCAAAGAAGTGATTAACGTCAAGACTAACAAAATAGCCAGTATGCGGCGCATAAAAACTCCTCGTTGTAAATGTTTTATTGGGAAGCCTCGATCACCGGGCAGTCGTTTTTACATTTGTTTGAATAAGTATTGACCGGTCACTTCTAAGTGACCGGTCAATATCACTTTTTGACTCAAGAACTTCTTCAGAAATGAGAATTCAAGCTTATTGCAACAGCACCATTCTTCTCACTTCGGAAACGCCGTCGCCCTTCAACTGATAGATATAAACGCCGGAGGCAACGCGAGCGCCAAAATTATTTTGCGCATTCCATTCCACTTCATAGCGTCCGGCCGGACGATGGCCGTCAACCAGGGTGCGAACTTCTTCACCCTTCAGGTTGTAGACCTTCAACGTCACGCGCGTGTCACGCGGCAACTGATAGCTGATGCGCGTCGTTGGGTTGAAGGGGTTGGGATAGTTCTGGCTGAGCTGGAATTCCTTCGGTACGCCGGCAGTTTCGATAGCTTGTGCCGGAGAATCTTTGCTCGTGCTCGGCGCCGCGGTTTGCACCACTTCGATGGCGCAGACCAGGGCCCGTTTGTTGACCGTAGTAAAAGTCAAATTCAACGTGCCATCGGTCACTGCTTGCGAGAAGGTCTTGATGAGCGCCAGATTGGTGCCGCCAGCTTCCGAATTGATGTTGAGGTCGTTAAAAATCAAACTGCCTTCCGCGGTCACATCCATGATGAAGTTGCCCGCGCCGCCGCCACTTGGCGCCACGAGGTACAGCGTCACACTAAACGTGCCGGAGGGAACGTCAAAATTGTAGTTGAAGCTCGCCCCGACCCCGGGACTAGCACGGCGGAAATTCTGATAAAGCGCATCATCATTGGTGTTGCCAATTTGAGCAGAAATCGATTGGGAACTGCCGCCAACAAATCCAAAGGGAGCGCCCGGGGGACTATACGCCCGGTCGGCGATAAAAGTTTTGCCGCCGCCGGTGGTAAAAAGCGGACCGCCGGAGTTGATGAGTGCGGTATAAGTGACAATGGTGACATTGATCGTGAAATTTTGCGTATCAAACCCCTGCGCATTGGTGGCGGTGATGGAGACCGGAAATGAACCTGCCGCAGCCGGCGTCCACGAGACTACACCGGTGGTGGGATTGACGTTGAAGCCGGAAGGACCGGTGAAAGTAAAGGTGATGGGCGGCGTGCCGGTGACATTGACGGTGTTGTCCGCGTCATACGAATAGGGCACACCCACAGTGCCGGAGGTGTTCGGCGTGGAAGTGATTGTCGGTGGCGTTGGAGTGCCGGCGCCGACTGTAAAAGAGCCGATCTTGGTATTCCATTCGAAAGAGCCAGTCGCCTGAACGTATTCGCCGAAATACCAGAACGTATTATCGTCAGAGGGATCAACAGTCATGCGGCTATAATCACCCCAGCGGCTGCCACCAAGCTGTGAGCCGCCGCCGGCGGCAATCACACCTTCCGCCAGCGTCATCGTGCCCGGCGGATCGGTGGCTAAACGGCCGGTGTATCGAACCGAAGGACTGACCGTGCCGCTGGAAAGTGAATAACCGAGGGCGATGGAGCCCGCTCCGTTCATCGCCGCATTGGCCATCCAGCGATGATTGGCATCCGGCGCGTAAGAGCCGCTCTGGAAGAGCGTATAGGCGCCGGCGCCGACTTTCCGCAATTCATACCAACGCACGCCGGCATGATCAACGAAATCCTGAATATCCACCGAATGATCGACGATGAGGGTTTGGTGCGTGCCGAAGTCGCGGTAATGCGTGGCGAACTTGACGAAAGGCGCCAGCACATCCAGCTTTTGCGTTGTGCCCGGCTGCGGAATGCTGGTTCCAAAGAAACCGCCGGCGAACGCCGAACTGTATGCCGGCACCGAAATAAACACCGGGCCGGTAAAAGTGGTGCTGCCCGGACTGGGGAAGTTCGGAACCATTTCATACTTATAGAGCCGGTCATTCGCATCGTCGTGACCGACAAAAATACCCGGCGAGCCTGATCCCGCCGGACCGTCCAAATCGGCCGGCATCACGCCGTCGATGCCGGTCACGCCGGTCATCGTCCGGACGATCATTTCGGCGGTCGGATCGCCGACGCGAATCTTCGCGCCGTTCCAGGCATGCGCGTCCATTTTAAACGCGCCGCTGAAGTTTCTAATCGTGCCGTAATACGTGCCTCCCGGCATAACGCTCATTTTCGGATAGTCGTTGCCGGGGGTTGAAAATTCGAAGAGCCAGTAAGCGCCGTCGGGAGCGCCGGTTTTGGAGCAAGCGATACATTGGCTGACCGAAAACACAAATTGGCTCATGACCCAGCGATCATTCAGATGATCATAAAACACCACCGGGTCGCCGTCATTGTTGAACTCGCAGTTGCCGCCAAATCCAGCCCAAAACGCGTCGTTGGGCGTCGGTGGAATCAACGGCGTGCCGCTTTTATTCCAGATCCGATACAACAAGTTTACCGTCTCAAAGACGTGATTGAGGCCAACGTCGCCGTTGACGTCCGGCGGCATGACTCTGAACCCAAAGGCCGCCGCATTGTCATCGCTGCTGACGCCTTCGATGACCAGAGACGGAGCGGTTGCATTCTCTCCGCCTCGGCGCTGCCAGACCGGATCGATCGTGCCATCGCCGGGAGGAATCTGAATGTCTGATGGCCGGTTCGGGATTTCACGATCTCCGGCGCTTTGTTTGTGCAAGGTGCCGGGTTTGATGTTTTTAACCAGCTCGCGCAGCGGTTTCGACTCACCGACTTTTACGGGGTAGACCACTTTAACAGAGGCCGATTGCGCCAATGCCAGTGAGACGCTGACAAGCATGATTGAAACAACTAAAAGAATACGTCGCATGAAAACCTCCGTGTTGTTAATTTTGGCTACGCCAATCGACGCGCCAAAATTAATTTGTTTGTAGAAATTGATTCATCCGTGAAATATCTCCGTCCAACAACACGATGGAATAGGTGTGGTCGACTTTGCCATTCTCCTAAAGTTTAGCGTGAGAAAATTTATCCTTGAATAATTGGTTCCGCCATCCTTGCAGAAAGTCCTGCGCGCCATTCGAATACGGTTTCACACTTAGGAGCACCATTTAAATAAACTACCCATTTCTCCAAACCGCTAATCAACGCGAATGAACGCTAATTCTTTTTAATTCGCGTTTATTTGCGTCTATTCGCGGTTTAGATATGGGAAAGTTATTTGGTTCATCCGACTTTTGCGTACAAGACTTGACAGGAATATGAGGACATGGTTATATTCCAGATCAACTTCGAAACTGGAAAGGAGCAATCATGTCTATCAGCTTGT
>Ga0247727_10017548_pt1 | contig 11384 bp, 12 predicted proteins | sample WisWelCaveWW1625_FD_202498 | JGI IMG/M metagenome (GOLD analysis project Ga0247727, IMG submission 202498) | Biofilm microbial communities from Wishing Well Cave, Virginia, United States - WW16-25 | ecosystem: Environmental > Aquatic > Deep subsurface > Groundwater > Cave microbial mat | place... | reverse complement strand
TCCTCCTTCGGCTGGTATTTATCCTCCGCTTGGCAGGTGGCGCGACTTGAAATCCTGCTCGATCCGTTCCTGTAAAAACATCTTGATCAGGGATTGATACGGCACATCACGCTCATTCGCCAGTTGGCGCAGGGCATCTAAAAGCGACTCAGGCAGGCGCAGGGAAATTGCTTTCGTAGAAGGCTTCAAATTGGGAAACAACACCCGCTCGGCGCTCTTCCAGTTCAGGTAATCGGAGGAATCGTTTTCGCTCCAAAAATCACGTTCTTCATCCTCATTCTTGAATTTAGGAATTGGCTTGTTCATAAATTTTACGCTCCTTCTTGCTCATATCACGGGCAGAGATTACACGGATTTTGTCTTCATGGACGGTAAACGCAATGAATAAACGTCTGCCAGCGATTGTATGACCGAGCACATAGTATCGCGGCTCTTTTTGGGAATGAGCATCATCTGACTGAAGCAGGAGGGGCAGGTTGAAAAACACTTCCTCACATTCACCTGCCAATACCTCGTGCTTTTCCCAGTTCTTGTCTCGGTTGCTTTCATCCCAATCAAAGCCCGTGAGCTGACTCAGGTCAATCATGGGTGTATATTACCATAATATACAACGGGAGGTCAACCATTTCTCGTGTCAAAATCCCAACTCCTTCAAATTCTGCTCCTTGCTCCTCTTCCCCGCTGACGCGCCAAGCAACTCCTTCCAAAACGCCTCATCATACCTGCGTGACTTCACAGGTAGCGGCATCGGGACGCCCCATCCCAACAGCAGGACTTCCTCCTTCGGTTGGAGTCGCGCCAGCATGCCGCGCAAAGCCTCGCGCCCCGAAAGACCCGAGAGCACGGCGCGGATGTCATCGTCGTCGCCGAGCCAGCCTGAGATGCGCGTCCCCAACTGCGACATGACCTCATCGTAAATTTGCGACGGGCGCTGGTCAATGACGAGCAAGGTCACGTAATATTTGCGTAACTCGCGCGCGATGGTCGCGAAGGTCGTCTGTGATGCCATCTCGCGATTCAATAATTTGTGCGCCTCCTCCACAACGATCACCAACTGGCGCGGCTCTTCCTTTCCGTGTGTCCTGTATGCGTTGGTCTTCTTCTCCCATGCTTCACGAATGCGGCGCGTCAGCAGGTTCGAGACGAGCAGATAGTCAAGATCAGATTCAAATTCGCCGAACGACAGAATGATGTGCTGCCCATTTTCGAGCGCGGTGATGATCTCTTTGATAGAGTCCGCCGCGGGTTTGGGAACAATATAAGGCTTGCCAAAGAGGCGTCGCAGTTTGTTATGGAGCGCCTCCGCCGCCATCACGTTGACTCCGTTCGCGTTTGCCCACGCGGCAACACTTCCATTCGCAGGCACTTTCTTGCCGTCGTCGGTCCCCGAGGGGGATGCTATCGTGATCACATCTTGCGTCATCGCTTTGAATTCGCTGAACCACTCGCGCCTGAACGAATTCCACAACGCGTCGAGAGTCGTCGCGGTGGTTTCCTTCAAGTCCAGTTCGCGGGCGAGCAGTTCGATGTCAGTCGTGGCGATATCGCTTTCAGCAATCTCCAGATTGAAACTCGGCTGGTTGCCGCGGATGGTCGCGCCCGCGCCGAGTCCCACCACGCGCACTTTGCTTTTGAATTTCGTCTCAAGACCGATCACGCGCAAGCCCGTATCGGACGCCGTGTCGTCGAAGCCATACTCGTTATGCATGTCGAACACCAGCACCGATGCCTTGTTATAGTGTATCAACCCCGCCAGCACAACGCGCGTCAAAAATGATTTACCTGTTCCTGTAGCTCCAAAGATGCCTGAAGAACGCTGGACAAGTTTTTCCAGATCCACGCAAACAGGATGTCCCTGCTCGCGCGTATACCCGATGACGAAATTCCCGTGCGCTTCAGGGTCGCCGAAGATGCCTGCGATGTGTTCCCCGCGCGCCAACTCCACTGACGAGTGATGCGGCGGCACGGTCTTGACTGGAAGCGGATTCGGGTCTTCGGGATTCTCCTGCCTCCATGTTTGATACTCTGGCGACATCGGATCGGGACCGATATCCTGCATCAACGCGGGGAGGATTTCGAGATTCGTGTACAGCGTTTGTCCATGCAAAGCCTTCGCAATGGACGCGGGCAGACGCGCTTCGGTCTGTTCATCCGCAAAACGCGGGTCTGTCGCGCCGAGTTGAATGTCGGTGACGAGACCATAATAGCGCCAGCCCGAATTCTCGATGACAACGAACGCGCCCTCCTGAACCTCCTGTGCGGGGACAGTGAGCCGCGCGCGGAATGACTCTTTCAGTCCGCCGCCGATGATATATCCAATTGCTGATTGCTGATTGTTGATTGTGGATTGTGGATTTGCCATTATGACTCCTTAAACACAAAGGACACGAAGTGCACAAAGGGGGATTCAAGACTTGATGTCCGTAGTATCCTTTGTGTTAAAACGTCTTACACGACCATTCGCTTGATGCCGTCTTTTAGATGAGGCACATTGAAGTTGATGAGGAATCCAAGACGGAGTTTGCTCAAGCGAAGATAGGTCATCAACTGCGCTTCATAAACTGGATTCATGTTCTCAACTGATTTTAGTTCCGCAATAACGCATTTTTCAACCAACATATCAAGGCGTAATCCTGATTCAAGTTTCACTCCTTCAAATAGAATTGGCAGTTTGACTTCCGTCTCAACCAGAGCGCCGTTTTTCTCAATAACGTGCTTCATTGTGGTCTGATAAACCGATTCGAGTAATCCTGGTCCCAATGCCGTATGCACTTTGAACGCGGCATCCAATACAATTTTTCCGACGCGTTCGACATCAGCCGGTATGGGTTGGAAGACCCTCTTTGGTGATTTGTTCATAAACCTTGATGCCCTTTGTGTACTTTGTGTTTAAATCAATACTTTGTAAATTCGCGAAGTAAGAACGCCATTTTGTATGCTGACGAACCGATAATGCGGCGGCGCGAGCAACATCACGATTTCATCTGATTTCGCGAAGGGATAGCCTGTGGAGCGCAGTCCCAAAATTGGGATGCCTCTAAATTCCTCTTCATAAGTAATGTGGACATGACCGCAGAGGATCGCCAGTATTTTTTCTCTGATGCCTGGCTTTGCAGCGATTTCCCAGAACTCGTCGACGTTATCTGCAATGAATTCATCCAGCCAGCGACTGCCAATCGGCTTCACGTGCTGATGACATAGGATGACCGACGGCAGATCAGACTGCGTTGCCTTCGCGAGAAACTCCTGCGTCTCGGGGAGGAGGAATGCCTTGGATTCTGGTCCCCAGTCCATGAAAATGAACTGGATACCTTTATGAACAAATGTGAAATTGTATAGCTTCGCTGGCTTTGAGTTCGGAAAAAGATAACGCGTCATTAATTCGCGGTCATCGTGGTTGCCAGGCAGGAAATACATTGGATAATCATGCAAACCCTCAATATTAATTTTTTGAGGTCCTGGCAAAGAGGCTGGTTCCTGCAAGCCAAGTAACTTCACTGCGCACTGATAGGTCGCGTCTGTTGGCGGCTCGACCAGATCGCCTGTGGAAATAATGAAATCCGCCTTTCCTGCGACGTTTTCGGCGATATGCCTCATCACCATGCGTAGCGCGTGCCCGGGCGAAAAGCCTTCCCGCAGTTGCTCCTCGGATTCCAGCAGGTGATGATCGGTGATTTGGACGAAGGAAAAGTCTTCCATGTTCACCTAGCCAACGAAAGTGTCGCTGAGCGCGCCGAGCACCGACATCAGAGTCGGGTAATCGTCTCTCAACAATGTGATCAACTCATGCGTTGCGGCATCCTTCCATTGATCGCCATTCTTGTTATGCGCCTTGACTGCCTGTTGGATGTGCGCCGCCAGCACGTCGCCAATGGGGATATCCTGGTTGTTCAAAATGTGACGGAGATACCCGAACCTGCCCGTTGAGGTAAAGCGCGCCACATCCTCGTCGTCGCACAAATAGATCAGGTCCAAACTCAACGGCGGACGCGGCGGCAGGAGATGATAGATCCTCCCATCCTGCTCGTATCCCACCGCCAGCACGGACATCTCGACAGGCACGATGCGGTTCTGGCGATTGTCGTGCATCACGGCATCCGAAATATTCTCGGATGTGACCAGTTGACGCACCAGCCCGTCGTCGTCAATGTGAATGTCGTGGATCAGTCCATAGACCTGGTAGCCTTCGCCCAAAGGCGCGCGCACCAACCCGCCAAACGTGGGCGCGTCGAGTTGATTGACGCGGCATCCCGCGATGAAGCCCGTCGTCCCCGCGCGGAGCAGGCGTCCGATTTCGATTTGTTGAGTCATGATTTCATCCTCCGTAGGGGCGGCGTCCTGCCGCCCAGGGCGAGAGGACCTCGCCCCTACGATTACCTTCTCGTTCTTCCCTTCAAACCCTTCGCCGATTGCTTATTTGAGCCATCATCAACCTCTTCATTGTTTCGGCGTAATTCCATTGTCAGCAATTGCTCGACTTGTTGTTTCTCCTCATGTTTCACGACTGCAACTTCGTGCGCACGATGGAGCAGATACGGATATGGTTTGTTTCCCATCATACGGCACTGCTCGATCAAGACCGCGTGCAATGTATCCAACTTCTCTTTATCGTCTGCGACCCACTTCGGGATTTCCACGCGCACGGGCCAGGGGTGTCCCTCTGTGCCAGCATTTAGATAGAAGAAATGCAAAGACAAAACGCCTGTGTATTTCTTTTCAGAACCTGATTGAAGCCCAAATACCGCGGAGCGATGTCCGGGTGGCAATAACGGATTCTCGCGTTCGCCGTACAGCCAACGGTCACTTACGCCGCGCAAGGGATGATGATCCCGAAGCTTCTCCATTTCTTCTGGTTTTGCATCTGCAATCTCGAGCAAACGCACAACCAGATCAGCGGACGGCTTATCCACATAGCCTGCTATGATGACGCCGCGCGATTGCAGACGCGAGAGCACGCCGAGATATTTTTGAACAAAGTCAGCATAGGATTGGGCATCGTCGCCTTTTGCGCCCCACAATTCGATAGGACCGTCCGTGAATGTGACGACTTGTCCCTTGATATCTTTTGACAATTTATCCAGTTTGATGCGCTCGCTTAAGTCACGCTTCAAAGCCACCATGCCATCGGACATTGGGATTCCGTTTGGCAGAAGGTCATCACCGTAGAGTAACTCACTCTCAGTTGAAATCTGCGGCGCTTCGGCTGAATTCAATTTCATGATGATGGCACCAACGTTGATAAGCCCAAACTGAACAGCGGAATGTCTATCGGGGTTGATCTGCGAACCGTCCGCGGCGATGAGGGTCGCATCCATAACGGAATCAGGCGGAGGGTTCGCGAAGCGGGAGGCGAGCGACTCGCCCAAAGGGAGTGGGTACGCGCAGCGGATGTTTGGGTCCACTGCCTTGGCAGTATCTACTTTTGAGCGGAGCAAATCCAGTTCGGACGCGTATATATTGAGCAAGTCACGCGCCTTCTTTCGTCTTTCCTCCATCGTCTTTCGACGTTCGCGCGCGCCCTTGCCGATTTCCTGAATCTTGTCGTAGATTTGCTGGTAGTCTATTGGCATATTGACTGTATGTCATTGCGAGCCTGGAAGGCGAAGCAATCCCCACCTTTACGAGGAGATTGCTTCGTCGCCCAATGGCTCCTCGCAATGACGCACGGGGTTAGAACAAATGTACATAGATTGTACAGGCAAATGGGCTAAAATTCAAGGAACGCGGCGGGAACTTTTCATAACGGCTGGCGTCTATCAACGAGTAGATAATCTAAAGAAGGAGTTAACGAATGAAAACCAAATCAATTTTTGTTGCAGCAGCCCTGTTGCTCGCAGTTCTGGTGAGCGCATGTGGCGGACCGACCACCATTAACCAGGCGGCTGCGCCGGCTGTCCGCACGATCAGTGTATCCGGTGCGGGGCAGGCATACCTGGTGCCCGATATCGCTTATATCTATCTGGGCGTGCATACCGAGAAGCTCACTGCTTCCGAGTCTGTCACTGAGAACAATGCCCAGACCGAGAAGATGATCAAGGCGCTTAGGGATTTTGGCATCGATGCGAAGGATATTCGCACGACCAGTTTCAGCATCTGGCCGATGGATAAATACGATCCGCAGACGGGCACGCCAACCGGCGAAAAGACCTACGTGGTGGATAACACCGTTTACGTCACGATTCGCGATCTCGATAAACTTGGCGACCTCCTCGATACCGTTGTAGCGGCTGGCGCGAACACGGTCAACAGCATCCAGTTCGACGTTGCCGACAAGGATGAAGTCCTCAAGGCGGCTCGCGCGGATGCCATGAAGACGGCGGCTTCGCAGGCGCAGGAACTTGCAGACGCGGCTGGTTTGCAGCTCGGTGAGATCCAGTCCATCGAATTCTACGACAGCGTGCCTTACCCGGTCTTCGAAGGCAAGGGTGGCGGTGGCGGCGGGGATGTGGCGGCTGCGGCTGTGCCGATCCAGCCTGGACAGTTGACCTTCACGGTGACTGTGAACGTCAAATACGCGATCAAGTAATACGCCCGCATCTTTTCTGGACTTGAACCTGCTTCCGTTTTCGGAGGCAGGTTCTTTGTTTTTGATTTCTCCCTCACCCGTCCTTCGGACCCCCTCTCCCATCGGGAGAGGGATGGGGTGAGGGGAGGTTATAATCGCTGACGATCTTCATACTCAACCTTGCGAAGGCTCACAACCTTCGCAAGGATATAGGAGTCATCATGCTTAAAGTCGGATACATCGGGCTCGGATTAATGGGCAAGTCCATCGCGCGAAACATTCTCAAAGCGGGATTCTCTCTTGTCGTTCATAATCGCTCTCGAGCATCAGTAGATGAACTGGTCGCAGAAGGCGCGGTCGCCGCAAACTCTCCGAAAGAGGTTGCATCACAGGTGGACGTTGTGTTCACGAACCTCCCCGATACTCCTGACGTGGAAAAAGTTGCTTTAGGCGAAAACGGAATCATCGAAGGCGCGCATGATGGACTCATTTATATTGATAACTCCACGATCAAGCCTGCCTCCGCGCGCATGATCGCAGAGAAATTATCCGAGAAAAATGTATTTGCGCTCGATGCTCCCGTCTCAGGCGGGGATATCGGCGCGCGCAATGCGACTCTCACGATTATGGCCGGGGGTGACGCGTCCGCGCTTGAAAAAGCAATGCCAGTTTTGATGGCAATGGGAAAAACAGTCACACACGTTGGTGACTCAGGTGCGGGTCAGGTAGCCAAAGCCGCGAACCAAATCATGGTCGCCGCGCAGATGGTGGCAATGGGCGAGTTGCTCGTCTTCTCGAAGAAGGCTGGCGTGGACCCGCGCAAAGTGGTCGACGCGATCAAAGGCGGCGCGGCGCAATGCTGGACTCTTGACGTCAAGCCGCCGCGTCTCTTCGATGGGGATCGCAACCCCGGCTTCAAAGCGCGTATGCAATTGAAGGATTTGAAGATCGTTCTGGAAACCGCCAAAGAATACGGCGTGCCTATATCTTCCACAATCGAGAATACACAACTCTTTCAGCAAATGATTGACCTGGGCATGGGTGAATTGGATAACTCCGCGGTTGTGGGTGTGATCGAAAAAATGGCGGGGGTTGAAATTATCTAAAATATCCTGCTGGTTGAGTAGTCCCGCGTGCTCGTTGCGGGACGTATCGAAACTAGCAGAAAGGGATACACTTGTAACCAAAATTATTTTGCTTACATTGTGGTCTCGATATGCCCTTCGCAACGAACCACTTCGACAGGCTCAGTGCGTCGGCTCAGGGCTACTCGACCACCATATAAAAATAAAATGAAAAAATATTGGCCCCTTATCCGTGACTCCTTCCTGATTATCCTTGCCGCGCTGATACAAGCCCTCTCGTTGCGGCTGTTCTTCGTGCCTTCAAAACTGGCGTTTGGAGGCGTGAGCGCGATCGCGCAATTGATCAATCATTTCACGGACTGGCCCATTGGCTTGATGATCCTCATCGGCAATATCCCGCTGTTTGCTCTGGGCTGGCGTTATCTCGGCGGGCGCGGTTTTGTCATACGGACTGCGCTTGCCATCTTTTCGTATTCCCTTTTTACCGACCTCCTATTGCAAACGCCTTTATTCGGAACGAACGGCGCGGCGACAGCGCTCATCAATGATCTCAAAGGCGACATCTTCCTGAATGCGCTGTATGGCGCGATCGTCAGCGGCATCGGCTATGGTCTGGTCTATCGGGCGCGCGGCACGAGCGGCGGCTCGGACATCCTTGCGCGCATCCTCAATAACTGGCGCGGCATACCCATCACACAAAGTTATTTAATCGTTGATACGGCTGTCATCCTTGGGGCAGGTATTGTCTTTGGCTGGAAGGAAGCCTTGTATGCACTGATCGCCCTGTATGTAAGCGGCCTGGTTGCGGAAACGACTCTCGAAGGCGGCGGGACGATCCGCACCGCGATGATCGTCACAAGCGAAGCGGATGCTGTTTCGCAACGCGTGCTGGAGGAACTCGAACGCGGCGTGACAGTCCTCGAAGGGGTGGGCGCGTATACAGGAGCAGACCGCCCTGTTCTATATTGCGTCATCACCCGCGCAGAAGTGGCGACTCTCAAAGCGATTGTCCATGAAGTTGACCCAAGCGCGTTCATGGTCATCGGCGTGGCGCATGAAGCGTTGGGCGCGGGCTTCAGACCATTAAAATCGTAACGCGAGATTTATCTCGCCCTACTCTTCTTTTTCTTTTCGATCCGGTACCCCAATCGCTGCATCGCATTCTCATCATTGCGCCAGTCCTTCAAGACCTTCGCGCGCAATTCCAGGAACACTTTTCTTCCGCCCATCTCTTCGATCTCCTTGCGCGCTAAGGAGCCGATCGCTTTCATCATGCTTCCACCTTCGCCAATCAATATTCCCTTTTGCGAATTGCGCTCCACAAAAATCGTCGCCGCGATGTAAAGCATTCCGTTATCGCGCTCCGCGAATTCATCCACGCGCACGCCGACGCCATGCGGCACTTCCTCGCGCAACTTATGTAAACATGCCTCACGGATCAAATCCGCGGCGATGTCGCGCTCATATGAATCTGTTACCTGTTCTTCATCAAACTCAGGCGGACGATAGGGACAAAGGGAAATCAGCAAATCGAGCAAGTCATCAAGATGTTGATTCTGTGTAGCAGAGATGGATAGAATCTTCGCCTCGTTTCGATCCTTCGATAAACTCAGGACGTCGCCGGGCTCAACGCGAGCCTTCTTCAGCGACGCCTGATACGCTTCGAGACGAGGAGTCAAAGCCTCAGCGGGGACCAGGTCCATTTTGTTCGCGGCAAGCACCAGCGGAGTCCGACGCGGCGTGTGATTAAGTAGGGAGGCGATCTGTTTGTCCTCATCCGTTGGCTTGACCGAGGCATCCACCAGCCAGAGAATCACATCCACGCCTTCAAGCGATTCTTCCGCTTCCTGATTCAGGAACTTTCCAAGTTTATGGCGCGGGCTGTGTATGCCCGGCGTATCCACAAGGACGAGCTGGGCGGAGTCCGTTGTGAGAATCCCAAGCTGACGCTTGCGCGTGGTCTGCGGCTTGGGCGAAACCGCCGCGATCTTTTGACCCAGCAGCGCATTGACCAGCGTGGACTTGCCGACATTGGGACGCCCGATAACGGCGATGAAGCCTGAGCGAAAATCCGTCATTCGATCCTTTCGTACACGCGGATTTCTGGATTCACAAATGATACTTCCAATTGCGGCAGGAAGCGAGGCAACTTATATGAAAAGTCTGCGATGAGTTTGTAGTGTTCCGATTGCCCCGTTGCGAGTTGTTTGAAGAAATCACATTCCACCTGCATGATCTCGCAGGTATATGGGTTGTCGAATTTGTGGAATGTGAAACCATCTACTACAAGATACTTTGTCTGGCGGTCATCCAGTCCCACTTCGCCCACGTTGTATAAATAGTTCTTGTTGGTGAGAATTGGTTCGTCGGGGGTGTTCTTAAAGTAGATGGGGTAATTATGTTCTCGGTCGAAATGTTCTGCGGGGATGGTGGGCGGGTATTCAGTATGCTCCAGCGATGTGCCAGCGGGCAGCGATGCGACGAATTTTGTGGCGGAAAGTCGAGCGTCATTCATGAAAAGCAGCATTACGCTGATCAAGCGCGCCAAAGAGAGAACAAGTATAAGTGTCAGGCTCGTTCCGATCAGTTTTGGATACGTGGAACTTCCGCTTTGTTTTGCAAACATATATAGATCGCTGACGAAAAGCGCGCTGAGTATGGCGAAGAAAGGCATAAGCGGCAAAAAGAAACGGGTCGGGTAATTGTATGAAGCCATGATGGGAAGGTCAATCACGAGTATTGAAAGTATAAGGAGCGCTCGATACCCTTCCGTATTTAATGATTTCGCTCGATAGGCCAATAAAACTTTATAACATCCCCAAAGGAAAGCTGTGAGGAATAAGAGAAACAAGGCAACCCCAACCCCGTTCAAAAAAACAGAATATTGCCCGATGATGCCTCTCACGCTATCGGGCTGAACTCCATAGTTGGAATTGTAGATCAAAGCAGGGATGAGGCGCTTAAAGTAGTAAGCCATCCACGTCAGCGCTTTGGGTGTGCCAACCGCGTAGCCAAGGTAAGTGAGGATGCCGCCGATAAAAATCGTCTCGAAAATTTCGAGCGTGCGTTTGAAAAACGATTCTCTTTTGGTCCATAAATATAGGATCGTGGGCACAATCGCAAGGGTGATGGCGATGTATTTGCTCGATACCGCCATGCCTGACGCAAAGAACGCGGCATATAACCATCCCTTATGATTTTTAGTTATGTATTGGACAAGGAAGAAAATCGTCAATGCGCAGAAGAACGTGACGAAGGTGTCGTTATGAGCGAAACGTCCGTTGTGTGACATCTCGCTGACCGAGAGCAGCAGCAAGCCGCTTAACGCTGAAACATAAATGTTTTTCCCCGTGCGTCTGGGAATGAGGTAAGCCAGTACGATTGTCAACCCCGTCAGCGCTGCTGAAAGAACGCGTGCGCCAATCAGCACCTCTTTATCGGTTTGCCCGAGCGCGACCAGGATTTTGCCCAAACCCAGCATGGCGTAGATTGGCAAATGTGGATGATTGAAATTGCTGGCATCAAATTCTTTTCCCTCATAAAGCGCGCCGATTGAAATATAAACAACCTCATCAGGGTGCCAGATGCTTGGCGCGCCCCATGAAATGCCGGGCAGGGTAAATGCAAGGAATAGCACAAACAACAGAAGTGGGATGATGAATTCATATCTTTCCAAGAACGGAGCGTTCGCCCCGGAATCAGATTTCATCATCCCGCTCGTTTCTTTGAAATGGTTAATGTTACGAGCGGGATCATCCCAAATCTTCTAGGCTTCTTTGACGACCATCTTGCGA
>Ga0247727_10017547_pt1 | contig 11385 bp, 8 predicted proteins | sample WisWelCaveWW1625_FD_202498 | JGI IMG/M metagenome (GOLD analysis project Ga0247727, IMG submission 202498) | Biofilm microbial communities from Wishing Well Cave, Virginia, United States - WW16-25 | ecosystem: Environmental > Aquatic > Deep subsurface > Groundwater > Cave microbial mat | place... | reverse complement strand
GTCCTGCCTGCCCAATCCTTTCAATCCTTCCATGTTCATCCGGTTCGGCCTGCTCAACGAAGAAAGGGTGAGTCTAAAGATCTATAATACCGAAGGTAGAGAAGTCATGTTGGTCATCAAAGATCAGTCCCTGAAGCCCGGTGCTTACTCGATTTCCTGGAATGCCGGCAGCCTGACCCCGGGCCTATATTTCTTCCGCCTTACCGCCGGTCCCCGTGTTCTGAACGTGAAAGGAATTTTGTTGAGATAATTCCCTGGCCGGGTAAAAGACTAAAAAGACCTATTCCCCTGCTTAAAAAAGTCGGTTTGCGTTGTGCGTGTGTCAAGACCGAGGAGCAAGCGACGCCAACATAGATGTCTCGCTTATCTTTTGTTTCTACCAATAACTTTCTGTCTTTACTCTCAACGAAGAACACCGCTTTTTTACAACCGGCTAAAATTTCTGCTTAAAGCCCCACATGTTATCTTCCGGCTTCAGTTCAGCGGATAAGGGCCAACTGATCTCGGATAATCTTTGACAATCTTGGGGTTCTAATTTCCAATCTAACGCACCGAGATTTTCATTAACTTGTTCCGGACGGGAAGCCCCTACGATGACCGCCGTCACCCCGGGCTGATCCAAGAGCCAGCGCAAGGCCGTTTGCGCCATCGTTTTATGGTAACGCTCCGCAATTTCTTTTAAAATCCCTAAAACTTTTGAGACCTGCGGAACCTGCTCTTTTTTAAAACGCTGATTATATTGCCGGAAATCTTTAGGTAAATTATGGTTCGTTAATTTTCCGGTCAGGAGTCCCTGGCAGAGCGAAGAATAAGTTAAGATCGAAATAGAATTCTTTCGGCAAAGCGGAAGGACGCGCGGTTCAATACTGCGCCAAAGCAAGTTATAGCAGGGCTGCAGCGAATCGATTCTTCGCGGATCCTTGACTGCGTCCCACTGAGGTTCCAGCCAATTTGAAACTCCAAGTGCACGGATTTTTCCCTCCTGCTTAAACTTTTCCATGAGGGCAATCACTTCTTCCGCGGGGATATTCTGGGTCGGCCAATGCTGCTGAAGCAGATCGAGATAGTCTGTTTTGAGAAGAGTCAGAGAAATTTCAAGGCTTTCGCGGATTTCTTTCAGAGACGGGCATAAAAATTTGGTCGCCAAAACAACTTTATCGCGCCGTCCTGCAATCGCCCGTCCGACCAGCATTTCGGCGTAGCCCTTGCCATAATTAGGGGCTGTATCGATAAAAGTAATTCCTTTATCGATTGCATGCTGAACAGTTTGTATAAAACGGTTTTCATCGGTTGATTGCCAGCCGTAGGCTTGCCAGGATCCGATACACAGGCGCGGGATCGTGATCCCGGATTTGCCCAATTGTGCGCTCTCCATACACGTTCCTTCTCCTTTTTAAAAATCGGCCATTCGACGCTCCGCTCTAATAATAGCAACGATGGGTATTGCGCCGAAAGAATTCATTATATGAAATTAATTTTCAACCGCCACCGTCTCGACCCAATGTTTGGCCTGAACTCGGGTAAAATCGTAAATCTGATGCCGGCAGCTAAAACCACAGGCAATGATTGCCGCGTCCCTCTCAGCATTCCGAATCGCCGGAAAGAGCCGGCGCTCTCCAATCTTTTTGGAAATCTCATAGTGCTCTTTTTCATATCCAAACGATCCGGCCATACCGCAGCAACCGGAATCAATTTCGGTCACCTGCAGCGTGTCATCCTGCCTTAAAATACGTTTCATTGCCGCAGTCCCGTACAGCGCCTTTTGGTGACAATGACCGTGAATCAGAATTTTTTTATACCGGCTTTTAAACCGTCGCGTCAGCCGGCCGCGATTTTGCTCTTGGGCCAAAAATTGGTCGATCATAAAAACATTTCTCCTGATTTTCTGACAGAGGACTGCATCATCAATCAAGTCCGCCAAATCATCGGTAAGCGCTGAAGCACAACTCGGTTCACAGGTTAAAATAGGAAAGCCTTGATCGATATACGATTCAAGTTTTAAATAAGTTTTTTCCCCTTCTTTCTTCGCATCCCGCAAAAAGCCATGGGAAATGCGGGGACGCTGACAGCAGCCGGCATTCGCTAATATCACAGTATAGCCGCAATCTTCTAAGAGTCTGACCGCCGACATTCCAATCTTCGGTTCATGAAAATTCATATACGTATCATTAAACAAAACCACTGTTTTAACGGATGGACTTTGGGCATGATTCCGCCTTTTGAATAATACTGAGAATTTTTTTGTACTGTATGCAGGCAGGGTCCGGCGGCGATCAATACCGGCTAATTTTTCCATCATAAATCTAAAAAAAAGCTGATCTTGAAAAAAATTAACGAACAGCGCCTTCCAGCCGGATAACAATTGGGCCATGGACGGAGAACGGGCAATCATTTTATCGCGAAGGGTGGCTCCATTCCGATCATAATGAGCCTGCAGTGTCTCGCTCTTTAATTTAGCCAGATCCACATTACTGGGACATTCCGCCTTACACCCTTTGCAGGATAAACACAAGTCCATCACCTCTAAAACGGCCGGCTGGGAGATCCCCTGCTCTCCCCACTGACCGCTGAGCGCCAGGCGTAGAGCATTCGCCCGCGCGCGGGTCGAATGTTTTTCGTCCCTCGTAACCATATAACTCGGACACATTGTTCCACCCAGATTTTTTCGGCAAGCCCCTACTCCTGTACACATTTCAACGGCCGACTCAAAATTTTCGTCTTCTCGATAGTGAAACAATGTATTTAAATTCAATGCTTTAAATCGAGTTCCGTAACGTAAATTCTGATCCATCGGTCCGGCCTCTACAATTTTACCGGGATTCATTAACCCAAGCGGATCGAACAAACGTTTGAGTGTTTTAAAGGCCTGATACAGTTTGGGACCATAGAACTGTTCCATAAATGGACTCCGCACCAAACCATCGCCATGTTCACCGCTCAGTGCGCCATGATATTTGAGAGTCAATTGAAAAACTCCCTCGGCAATCTTCTTCATTTTTTCAATATCATCGGCCTGATGCAGATCCAGAATCGGCTTTAAATGAATCACACCGACACTCGCATGACCAAACAGGGCCAGCTCCGTTTGATGCTCATGGCACAAAGCAAAAAAATCTTCTACGTAATTTGCAAGAACCTCGATTGGAACACAGACATCTTCAACAAATTCACGGGGTTTTTTACGGCCCTTCATGCCATCGAGCAGACCCAATCCGTTCTTACGCACTGCCCAAGCCTTTTCCTGACCCGGACTATCACGAAAAACGGGTGCAGCATAGCCTAATTTGTGGTTCTTAACCAGCGTCAGGAGCTTTTGCAACTTTTCTTCCGCCTGAATTGGCGTATCCCCAAAATATTCTACAATCAGAACGGCTGCCGGATCCCCTTGAATAAAATCACAATAAACAGCGGTATTTAAATTATTGCGGGCCAGATGAATGACCTTTTGATCCAGGATTTCCACGGCCGAAGGGCCCGTTTCTAAAATAGGCTCTACCGCCCGGACCGACTCAAACAAATCATTAAAATGAACGACACAGAGATATTTTAATGGAGGAATCGGTTTTAGAATGATCTTTGCTTCCAGGAGCACACCAAGTGTCCCTTCACTCCCGACAAAAATCTTAGCTAAATTCCAGTCATCCGTTCGAACGAACTCATCAAGATTATAACCGTTTACGCGCCGCATCACTTTGGGAAAACGCTCTTTGATTTCTACACGGTTGGCTTCGACCAATTGACGGAAATCCCGCAAGATTTGAGCATAACGGGAATTCCCCAGAGACTGTTCCTCATATTCCTCATCTGAAAACTCTTTTAGAATGACCACTTCACCCGTTGACAGCAGGACCTTCACTTCTAAAATATTATCCACGGTCTTTCCGTAGATGATACTCTTTGTACCCGATGAATTGTTTCCGATCATTCCTCCTATATTGGCACGGCTGGAAGTTGCTGGATCCGGAGCAAAATGAAGACCGGTCGGTTGCAACTGAAAATTAAGCTCATCGAGTACAATTCCAGGCTGAACCCGAGCCCAACTTTCACCTAAATTAATTTCTACTATGTTGTTCATATATTTAGAAAAATCAATTACTAAAGAATCGGATACCGTTTGACCAGCAAGGCTTGTGCCGGCACCTCTTGGAAGAATGCTCACTTTTTGATTTGTAGCTACGTTCACCGCCCTGATGACATCCTCCTCATCCCTGGGCACAACTACAGCGATCGGCATGATTTGATAATTACTGGCATCAGTCGCATAGAGTCCCCGCATGGTATTATCAAAATAAACTTCCCCGCTAAATCCAGCTCTCAATTCTTGCTCAAATTTTTTAAAATCGGTCTTCATGTCATCATCCGTCCTTAGAAACCGGAGAATTGATCTCCAGAATCTTTCTAATCACTTCTTTTAAATCGTCTTCCTTTTGCTGTCCCAGCTTTCTGTAAACAATTTCTCCGTTGCAATCATAAATCAACGTATAGGGAATACTGCCTCCCCAACTGGTATCCACCGCGTTGATAAAAACTTCAGGATCTGAATCGGTCTGCAAATAACAGGTAAAGGGAATTCTTTTTTCCTTGAGCATCTTTTCTACACGGTGAGAAACCTCTTTGAGATCGATACTGACGAGTACGATTTCAAATTGGTCTTCACCGATGTCCCGCCAAATTTTTTCAAAAATCGGCATTTCGGCAATACAAGGGACACACCAGGTCGCCCAGAAATTGACCAGCAGAATTCTACCCTGAAAAGGCTTGACGACTTGATCCGCATACTCCAGATGGTTCACCCACTGCACCCGGGCATTCCCCTTTTCTTTCTTGGCTTGCCGGGGAAGGTCCCCACAGTGGCAGATCAAGAGCAGGAACAGGATCCCGCTAAAGTATAGAAAAAAAGTTAAATTCTTTTGATGGTACATCCGAACGCCTTTGTTTCTTTACGGGACACGTCTTTACCTGACAAGAGCTCATTCAGAGCATTGATTAAATCCGGGGACTGCACGCTGGTTTCATCCGTATAGTTTTCATCAATCCGGCCATGATACTTGAGAATCCCCTGCGGATCAAGGATAAAGATCTCCGGCGTTCTCTCCGCACCATAGAGGTCTGCAACCCTATTTTGATGATCTTTTACAGTTTCGAATGGAAATTTATTTCTTTGAGCATGGCTAACAACTTCAGACTCATCCTCTGTCGAATTGCTGTTGATCCCGATAAATTGGATTCCCCTTGGTATGAAATTTTTTGCGATAGACGTTTTGCGGGTATTAAATCCTTGACAGTATGGGCAGCGGGTTGAGATAAACATTAAGACTGTATATTTATATTTCTTGATCTCCTGGTAGAGTGAAATACTTGAATCTCGACCCGCTATTTTTAAAGTAAAATCAGGAGTTTTTTCCCCGATGGACAAGGGTGACGAAAGAGATTGAGCTAACCCAAGCGCAATAGCAATGAAACCCACGACTATTTTTAATAGCATTTATTCGCCTTGAATAATTCAATTATAATTTAAACTTCAAACAAACTGGCACAACATTTCTTGTATTTTTTTCCGCTTCCGCAAGGGCAGGGATCATTCCTGCCGACCTCACTCCCTTTTTTTCGGTATGTAACTCCCTTCACTGAACCGTCCTGTCTAATTCGTTCTTGATATTGATGGCCGCAAGATCGGATTCTCTCAATAATAGATTGTTTTCCGGGCAAGCGGCCGCTTTCATCGAGGAAAATGAAAAAATTTTCCAAAACTCTTGGAATTTCTTTTTTATCTTCACCCGAAACTTGAACGCGGATTAAATCTTCTAATAAAACGGCCTGAACCAGACCCGGCGATATTTCAATGAGAGAACGGTTGCCCCGCTCTTGAACTGATTTGAAAAAAGCTGCCAGAACAGGCTCTGCCAGCGATTTTGACCCATAATAAAATAAACGGAAGTTCTCCGATTCTAAATATTCCTGAAGCCAATGGTCTTCCATTGTTACTTTATATAGACCATCCGATACGTTCTTTCAGCTAATAATTTCTGATACACAGGATCCTTCAATTCAAACTTGTAAAAATAGATTCCACTGGGTAAGTCGTCCGCCGGCTGCCAGCCTGAAACGAATCGACCGGGAACGCAAGCAGCGTCTATGATGGTCTGAAGAATTTGTCCCTGTGAATTAATGACTTGGATCCTCAACCCATAGCTGTGATCCGATGGTTGCTGATAATGGATATTAAATTGAATCTGGGTTATCGAGTTAAATGGATTTGGAATATTCTCCGCATGAATTGAAATCACTTCTGACAAACTATTTTTCTGCTCTCCATGGATAGAAACAAGTTCATTCCTGGGTCGGCTGAAAAGATTTGTTCCCAAAACAGCAAAAATTTTATCCTGATAAACAAGTCTTGGAGAAATTCCTTTCTCAGACTCCCCCAGCCCCTCGTTAGCAATCTTCCAAGTATCTCCGTTGTCTGCGGAAATTAAGAGCCCTTCGCTGCTGCCGATCAGCATCGAACCGTCCACGGACAAAATTGAGTTTAGCCGTGTATTTAAGGGAACCGGTAAATTAACGGGGATCCAGGTTGTTCCTGTATCATTTGAAGTAAATACAGACCAGTCTGTTAATGCATACAGATTCCTCGAATTGTACCCAAGAGCAATGACAGGTTCAGAGACGGCATTCGGCAAACCCTCGCTGATATCCCACCACAATGATCCATTATCAAAAGAATAGAACGTCCCCGGTCTACTTCCGAATTGGCAACTCATATAGATTTCCGATCCATTACTAAAGAGGTTGCGCGGTATAAAATTTTGTCCTCCATTCGTTTCGGACCACGTATCACCTGCATCAAAAGACCGGTAAACGCCATTCGTCGTGGCTGCAAATACAACTCCGCTGTGGGCGACGACCTGATTCACCTGTGCGGAAGCTGGAATGCCCGTTTGAACAACCTCCCAAACATCTCCCGGCAGGTTGGATCGGTAGGATACCCCTGCCGTAGCAAACATAATATTATTATAACTAATAACAGAACTAATCAGGCCTTCTCCTGTAATTCCAGTCCCTGAAAACTGCCAGTTCCAGACGGAATCAACCAATTGGTAAATGCCCTGCGATGTTGCTGAGTATAATCTGCCGTTCAGCGAAGTTAAGGCATTGATGCTATAGCTGTCGTTGCTTAATCCACTGCTGGCATAAGTCCATGTTTTACCTAAGGTGAGAGAACGAAAAATTCCGCTTTCAGATCCTGCGAGAACGATATTATCAACTCCAATAATAGTCCGATATACCCCAAAATTCTGTAAATTTTCTGTTATCAACACCCAGTTTTGTCCCTGATCAGCGGATCGGTAAATTCCTCCCTGGGTTCCTGCCAAAACAGTATCTGCAAGAGCATAGAGAGAGGCACCCCCGACCATTGGTGAAGGAAGTCCATTACTAATATTTGTCCAAACCGAATCTCCCTCAATCATTAAAAAAATCCCCCCGTAGGTACCAAGATACAATCGTTTGCCTTCAGCAAATATCGAGGTAACTGCCGAATTAGTCAGTCCTCCTTTTAACGGAATCCAATTTTGACCTCCGTCTGCGGTTTTAAAAACCCCGCCACCGCTCGGAAATAAGCCGTATAAAGCAGAATTGGTTCCATATAACTGAAGCGCATCTAGACGAACTCCACTGATTCCATTGCTTTGCTTTGTCCAAATTGAATCCCCGTAGTTTAATCTGTAAATTCCACTCGGTCGCGAGGCGAAAAAATAGCCATTATGAAAGGTAAAAGCGCTTACAGCCCCTAAAAAAGGCTCCTCACCTGTCCATTGATGTAGAATATTCCAATTTAGACCGGCGTCAATAGAATAATATAATTCTCCTCTGGCTGAGTCAATATTCAGGCTAAAAATGGAATCAACACCGACACCTATTAATCCAATATCCTTTCCATTTTCAATCTGTATTCTTTCCCAGTTCAGACCATTGTTAATAGTTCGATAGGTATCTCCGTCAATCGTCTTTGCATAAAATTTATCATAGTTATCTTTAACGAATTTTGTTATATGGCTTCCACTTGCACCACCGATATTTATCCATTGCGGATATAACTCATTAAAATTAAATAAGATATTAAAAAGTATTATAAATTTAAAATAGTTCATTTTTCAGTAATTTTTTAATCATAATTATATCTAATACTTTGATTTTAATATTAATAATAGATTATTTGTATGTAAAAATAGAAATTAATATTAAAAATTTAATAACTAAATATTTTATAATTACTTACAATTATATATATGATAACTAATTATAAAACATATAATTAAGACATAATTTTTATTAAAATTTAGTTTATTATTTTATTATACTATAACTTATTATATATCAGTATATTAAAGTAATGTAGAGATAAATATATCTATCAATTTGTACTACTTTATTAACTATAGCTCTATATTTTATATAACCATATGATTAACAATAATTTAAATAAAAGTAAGTGATTAGTTAATAAAAACATCTTAAATTTAATTAATTAATTTAAATTCAATTACTTAGTATTTTATAAATATATCTAATTGATTTATATGTAAATAACAAATTATGTTTAATTAAACTGATAATTAACTTGATTTATTTATTTAATCTATTTAAAATCAATTAATTAATTTGTTTTTGAATAATTTTATCTGACTCTATATCAATTAATTTAACAGCGCTTTTATAATCCATTTGACCTGTTATCACGGCTGTTTCATTATTTTCAATAATGGATCGAATCTCCTGCCAACCTCGAATTGTCGGCTCTGCCTTTGCGAATGGAAGTGCGTTGAGCGCTTCTAAATTAATATTATCCTGCTTTATAAAATCCTTGAAAACCGGTTCATCGATTGCACCCTTTTTAACAGGTAAATAACCTGTCTTTGTCGCCCAAAGCGCTGTCACAGGTGACGAAGTAAAATATTGAATAAACTTCCAGGCCCTTCTTTGCCGAATGTCGCTTGACTTAAATATACATATATTTGCTCCAAATAAAACAGTATTCTTATCAATTTCAGAATTTTTTGGTAAAATGGTCATTCCCAATTCAAAATTTTTACCGACCAGCTGCTGCAGAAAAGGACGACTGGTACTGGAACGGATCATGAAAGCCGCCTGGCCTGTCGCAAGGGCATTTTGGTCATCATAGCTCTTGGGCCGTATTTGATAAACCAACTTTTCCTCATACAGTTTTTGTATAAATTGAAAGACGCTTTGCCCCGCCGCCTCGCTGAAACAAGTCCGTTGCTGGTCTGGATTCCAGACCTCTCCTCCCCAGGAATAAATCATTGCTACAATCTTGGAGGCATCCACCGAAAGAGCATAGGGAATAATCCGATCATTCTTTTTTATGGCTGCACAAATCTCATAGAATTCGTTCCAACTGCGCGGGGGATGATCCCAGCCATTTTTTTTTAAAAGGTCCGCATTATAATAAAGCATTAAAACGCTCTTCGTAAAGGGAAAAGATAACAATTGATTCTGGTAAGCAGGATAGCGATTTGTGGCAATAAACGGATCAAAATAATTCCCTTGCTCTTTCAGGTCTAGCTCATCATAATAAGGATCCAATGGAGCGACAACCCCCGCTTGCATAAATTCTAATACCATCGATTCATAAGCTACGGCCAGGTCGGGCGGATCTCCCGCTCGGATGGCTCCTATAATTTTTTGGTAGAGTTGGTCATACCGTCCGATATATTGAGCGACTATTTCAAAATCCTTTTGTTTCTGATTAAACCCCGCAACAATTTCTTCCAGCGCTCGGGCATTTTCACGCGTTTGTGTGTGCCAAAAAAGGATATGATTTTCATCTTTATTGATCCGACTTTGACACCCCCAGCAAAGGATGATCATACACATTAAGATTGGATATTTCATATGTTTTATTTTAATCCGCTTCCGGTCATTCCTTCAATAAACTGTCTTTGCACAAAAAAGTAAAGCAGGGTAACCGGTAGAATAGTGAGCGTGCTGGCCGCCATCAGTAAGGGATATTGCGTTCCTTGCTCTTCCAAAAAAAGAGCCAATCCGAACTGAATAACCCGCAGATCCGGATTATCTGTAACCAGGATGGGCCATAATAATGAATTCCAACTCCCCAGAAATGAAAACAAAAAAACGGTCGCAATGGCCGACTTGGAAAGCGGTATCACAACGGTCCACAGCAACTCTAAGGGAAAGCAACCGTCCAGTTCTGCGGCTTCAATATAGTCCTTGGGGATTTGCATAAAAGACTGCCTGAATAAAAAAATAGCAAACGCACTTGCCAGCCAGGGAACAATTAAGGCCCAGTATGAATTATACCAGCCGAATTTTTTAATCAGCATGAAATTTTGAATCATAATTGCTTCAAAGGGGATCATCATGGTGGAGATGAATAAATTAAAAAGAATCTTTTTAAAGTTAAATTTCAGAAAAACAAAGGCAAAGGCTGCGAGCAGGGAAGTGATCACAACGCCTACCGAAACGATTAAAGACACCATCAACGAATTCATAAAATAGCGGAAAAATGGGGCTGCCATCCAGGCCTGCACAAAATTCTCCCAATGCCAAACCTGCGGGAAAAGCCGCGGTGGGAAAGTTATACTTTCTGTAAGCGATTTAAAAGCCGTGAAAACCATCCATAAGAAAGGAAAACTTATGAAGAACGCCACTCCATAGAGAATCAGATATTTTAGACTAGCTGTAAACTTTTTCATAGTAAACTTTTTGCAGAATCGTCACTCCCAGAACTAAAAGAAACAGAACGATTGCAATTGCGCTGGCATAACCCACCTTTGTATATTCATAAAAATTTCTAAAAACAAGCATCGTTATCGTTTCTGTCTTATGCAGCGGCCCGCCGCCGGTCATGATGTAAATTTGATTAAAAGTTTGAAAAGTTCGGATGCTCCCAACCAGAATCAGAAAATAGAAGCTGGGCCAGCAAAGGGGCAAAACCATTTTAAACATTAAAGAAAAGTGCCCCGCCCCGTCGATTTTTGCAGATTCCAAAGGTTCTTTGGGAATTTGCGTCAGTGCGGCAAGCAAAATCACGATATCAAATCCTAGAGAATGCCAAATGGAATAGAAAGAAACGGAAATGAGAGCAAGGCTTGGCCCCTGTAAGAATACCGGTAAATCCAAATTGAAGGGATTCATTAATAATTGAAAAATTCCGGCCGGTTCGAGGAGCCATTTTTGTGGGAAGATTCCTAAAAATCTCAGCACTGCATTGGCAAGACCGATTTGGGGGTGATAGAACCAGGACCAGACAGCCGCACTCGCAACGGTCGAGGTGATAAACGGGAAAAAATAGCATGACCTTAAAAAAGCCCTCCCGGCTATTTTTTGTGACAAGAAATAAGCCAG
>Ga0247727_10017546_pt1 | contig 11385 bp, 11 predicted proteins | sample WisWelCaveWW1625_FD_202498 | JGI IMG/M metagenome (GOLD analysis project Ga0247727, IMG submission 202498) | Biofilm microbial communities from Wishing Well Cave, Virginia, United States - WW16-25 | ecosystem: Environmental > Aquatic > Deep subsurface > Groundwater > Cave microbial mat | place... | reverse complement strand
ACGCTTGCCCCAGGGCGGACAAGCACAAGGTCACCTGTCCTCAACGAAGAAACCGGCATGGTATGAATACTGCCATCGGGCATAATGTGTTCGGCAGTATCGGGCATCAACTTTGCGAGCGCGTTCAGCGCGCCCGAGGCTTGTCGCACACTGCGTATCTCGATCCAATGCCCCAACAACATGATGTCAATCAGCGTGACCAGTTCCCAGAAAAAACCTTCTCCGAGATTGGCAATGATCGCGGCAAGGCTATAAATGAAGGCAACAGAAATCGCAAGAGAAACAAGAAGCATCATGCCAGGCTGGCGATTGCGAATTTCAGGAATCGCCATCTGGATAAATGGCACGCCGCCATACAGGAAAACGATCACAGAAAACAGCGGAGCCGCCCACTGACTGCCCAAAAATTCGGGCATCGTGAACCCCAACCACATTTGAAGCATGGGGGTATAAAGCAAAACGGGGATGCTCAAAAGAAGGGAAACCCAAAAGCGGCGACGGAACATGTCCTCATGTCCGCTGTGATCTGTATGTCCAGCGTGACCGCCCGCCTGCGCTTGAACTGCGCCATGCATCGCGTGCATGTCATGCTGATTTTTTGTCGCGGCGACATGGCTTGTGTGTTCAGTTTTCGCATCCACTTCTGAACTCGCTGCACTCGTATGCTGACCATGTCCCATTTCGGCATGATCGCCATGTTCATGTTTGGTGTGTGGGCCTGTCATTGCGATCTCGGTACGCATATAAAAATATTGGGGGAGGACTTGCGTCCCCCAGTACGGTTAGAGCGTGATCAATCCCTCAGCAGGGTAATTGATCTCAGTTAGTAAGGCTTTGATCGTCTGCTCGCTTGCAGGTGTATCAAACGTGATCTGGACTTTCTTGGTGACCAAATCTGCCTTTACCGATTGGATACCTTGCAATTCACCTACTTCCATTTCAATCGTATGCGTGCAATGATCGCAGTGCATGGCGGGAACAGAATAAGTTACGGTAGTCATATTTTATTTCTCCTTGGATTTATATTTTTATTCAGAAACAACAATCAATTCGCCAATCATACCTGCTTCTTTATGCCCTTCAATGGAGCAAAAGATTTCATACATTCCTGGTTCCAGAGCCGTAAACTGCAGGGTCTCTGTATCTCCTGCTTTGGCAAAAAAGTGCAAATCATATTCGGGCGCATCACCCATCTGATGGTGCGCGGCGGGACCAGTATCGCTTGCCTCAACATCCGCCACATTGATTTTCTCGATCACAAAATCATGTTCGACTTTCCCGGTATTCTTGAGTGTCAACGATACAGGCTGTCCAGCGGGAATGGTAATAGACGGGGAACTATACGCAAAATCCGTGGCTTCAAGTGTAATTTCTGTTGTCGGCTGTGAGGTTCCTGCGCATCCCGCCAATGAGATGGCAAGAACAAGAATTAAGATTATTTTTTGTGACATATCTGAATTTCCGTGGTGGCACTCGATAAATGACGTGGTGCGGGATGGCATCCCGCAAACCTTATTTTGGCGGGATAACATCCCGCCCCACGAAATCCATCATTTGGTTTGAGCCATTACCAATTTCCGTGGTGGCACTCGATAAATGACGTGGTGCGGGATGGCATCCCGCAAACCTTATTTTGGCGGGATAACATCCCGCCCCACGAAATCCATCATTTGGTTTGAGCCATTACCCCTGAATTTCCTTTTACCTTGAATTAGACTTTTGCAGACATTTCGAACACTTCGGTAATCTCTTTCAAGACGCGCTGGCGTTCCTTTTTATCATTCCCCTGGATCGCGGTGATCACACAGGAATTCAGGTGATTCTCCAAAATCTGCGTGCTGACCTTGTTCAACGCCGCATCCACCGCCTGTATCTGGCGGATCACGTCAATGCAGTACGTGTCTTCTTCCACCATGCGGATGACCCCGCGCAAATGTCCTTCAATAGTTTTCAAACGTCGGAGAGTGTTTTCAGTTTCCATGTTTCCTCTTGTTTCCTGATGACAATTACTAGTTTTCTCTTACCATCCCCCCCAGGGGGGATGGGATACTATACTCCACCGATAGGATTAATGTCAAGCAATTGCCGTATATCAAAAAAGCCTCCCGGAAAAGGAGACTCTTTCTTTTCTTACGAATAAAGTTTTTGATATAAACTTTGCGCCCACTCGAACAACGCCTGTTCATCGGGCTTACTCGCCTTACCGCTTCCATTACCATAAAACATCAAAGTATTGGTCATCCCATCCGCCACGCCAACCGGATCAGAGAAATCCAAATTGACCTCTCCAAATTTCAAAAACCAGGAATTGAACTGCTTCTGCTCGCTCGCAGAAAGCAAGGTTGCGAAACTACTCACTGTCTCTGCAGGCTGTGACCTGCAATTCGTCCCATAAATTTCGCCCGAAAGGAAAACGGTCAACCGATCGCAAAAGCCTGCGATCCCGCCTTCGCGTGTCCATGTGAGTGCGAGTGTGGCGGGCTGAATCGAATCACCATTCAGGGTGGAGTGGTATTCATATTCCATGCCGTTGGCTTCCAAAATGATTACGAGTCCCGGGGTAGCCGCCTTGGTACACATCACGCCTGGAAAGGCAATATCCAGGCAATCATCGCCAAACTCAACTTCTTTATTACTTTTCAGGGAAATCTCGTTCTTGTCCAACCCCAGGTTTTCCGCCAGCACTTGAACAACAGTATCTTCTACTGAATCAAAATCCAGAGTTTCTTCAATCGCTGGTTCCGTAGTCGCGCTTGCAGGTTCTTCCGTCGCTGGTTGAGGGGCGCATGCTGTAAGAATAAACAACACAAAAAATAAAGTCATCCTTTTCATGCCAAACTCCTTTTTACAAAGATGAACGCATAACTCCTGATGATCCTTCCGAAAAACTGTATAATCGGCAGATGCGTCATCGAATCCTCATTGCATTCATAATAATTGTAACAGCCTGCGCGCCCAAACCGGATCCAAACATTCAGATTCAAGTGGCAGTCGCGTCCACACTGGCGGCAATGCCTACAGCCGCGTCACAGCCGATTTCCACCCCGTATCCATCCCCCACTTCCTTCAATTTACAAGGCTTGTTTTGCGAATACCAGTTTTGCATTGGTCACCCGATTGACATGGCATTCTACGATGTGAGCGCCTCGCAAAACGCCGCCTCGCCCAGCACCTACTCACAAGGATTGCTCGCCGCGTTCAACGGAAATCTTTTTATCCAGATGATTTGGCAACTCGCCCCGGGCGCGGCAGACCCGCAATTTATGCTCGACCTGATTTTGGATGACGGACTGGATACACGCGTCGGCAACCTGGACGTGAAGTCGGTCCACGATATGAACGTGATCTACACCCCGACCACCACCACTGCAACGCCCGTTCTGCCCTTCGGCGCGGCAGGCGCATGGATCTGCGGCGACCGCGCCTTCGCATGGAAAGTTTATAGTCCGCAAGCTGAAAATACCCAGCCATTATTCGACGAAGCGTTTTCCCGCTTCACTTGTAACCGATGATTAAAAACCTTCAGACCCCTCGCGGCATGGTTGCGATTCGAGAAGCAAACCTCACAGACGCGGCGCAATTCAAAACCTTGCGACTCGACGCCCTGCGGGAAAATCCCACCGCGTTCAGCGCAGATTATCAGACAAACGCCGATCAACCAATAAGTTACTGGGAAGGCAGACTAAAGGATGACGAAAACGGAACCATATTCTTTGCAGAATTTGATGAACACCTGATTGGCATGACGGGAATCCGTATTGGACAATCTGTAAAAACAAAACACGGCGCAAGCATCTGGGGAGTTTATGTCCGCGCGGAGTGGAGGGGCTTGCATATCGCCGGAGCATTGATTGAGTCTTGTATCCACTGGGCGAAGGCGCGGCAGGTCAATATCGTAAAACTTGGGGTCGCAACGAACAACACCTCCGCGGTTCGTTGCTACGAACGTTGTGGTTTTACCGTTTATGGAACCGATCCGGGTGGGATATTTTACGAAGGCAAATATTACGATGAATATTTGATGTCGCGTGCTATAAATTCAACGGAGGAGCAATGAATGTCAAACCCTGGCGCGGGTCTTGCCGAAGCCAAACAAGTCGTGGACGGCATGGCAATAAGCCTGGGTCTATAGGTGGTTTTACATTATGGTCTTCTCAAAGTCGCTTGACGGATGTATGGATTTATGACGCAGTCTGAACGCGAATTACGCAAATTGGGCGAATTTCGCAAAAATCAAGAAAAATTCGCGTTATTCGCTTTATTCGCGGCATTCGCGTTAAAGATTTTCCGACTTTGAGAAAGCCGTAGGTTTTACATCCCGTATGCTTGACACATTCACCACTGTTCATCTAGAATACTCAGAAATACCCTAATCATCTTTATACATAATTGACCAGTTAAAAAGGAGAAATCATCATGCCGCTCACGATCAATGAATTAATGACGAACACCATCCTCTCAGCATTCCAGCCGGAAAAAGCCGCCGGGGTGGATACGGTTGTGCAATTCCGTTTTACGGGCGCGCAGGCGTCTGATTGGTACGTGGTGATCAAAGACCAGAAGTGCGAATCCACGCAAGGCTTGCACCCCAGTCCCAAAATGACCATGACCGTGGATTCAGAGGATTACATCAAAATATCCACCGGCGAGTTGGACCCGACTATGGCGTTTATGAAGGGTAAAGTCAAAGTGAGCGGTGATATGGGCATAGCGCTCGGCATGGGCAAGTATTTTAAATTCGGGAATTCGAAGTAATACCGCCAGAACTATCGCTCGTAGGCGGTCTGTGACCGCCGCACCTGCTAAAACAGACGGTCACACATCGTACCATTCGGGGTAGACCATCTTGGAGCTAGCCGAGCGAAAGTTTGCGGCATAGAACATTCAAGGGGAGTTCGTTAATTCATAAAGGATCATTTTCGGATGGTAACTCCTTCTTCCTCATACGGTGAACGACGCCAGCTCACGATCATTTTTTCAGACATTGTCGGTTCCACCGAGCTATCCTCACAACTCGACCCCGAAGACTGGCACGATATGGTAACCCAGTATCATCAAGCCGCCGCCCATGTTGTGAAGCAATTTGATGGGCATGTTTCGCAATTGCTTGGCGATGGCATATTAATTCTATTCGGTTACCCTAAAGCGCACGAGAACGACGCCGAACGCGCCGTGCGAACCGGGCTGGCAATTCAAGGGGAAATCAAAACCCTGAACGAATCGTTGCAGAAAAAATTCGGCAAGCGCCTCGCGGCGCGGGTGGGAATCCACACAGGAGAAGTGATGATTCGGCAGGAGGGGGCAGAATCAGGCAATATTTATGGGGAAGCGCCCAACGTGGCGGCAAAAGTCCAGGCGGAGGCGGGAACCGTCTGCATTTCGGCAGCTACGCAGCGTCTCGTCGCCGGTTTTTTTGTGGTGGAGGATCTCGGTCCGCGCATTTTGAAAGGCGTACCCGAGCCTATGCCCCTCTTTCGCGTGGAGCAAAGCACAGGGGTGAGGAGTCGCCTGCATTCTGCGGCAAGGTCATCGTTGACGCCATTTGTAGGGCGCGAGAGTGAACGCAACCTGTTGATGAACCGTTGGACACAGGCGCAAAAAGGCAAGGGGCAGTTGGTGATGATCACAGGCGAGGCGGGCATTGGGAAATCGCGCCTGCTTCAGCAATTCAAAGGCGATCTGGGCGGCATTCCGCATACATGGATCGAGGGTGAGTCCTCGCAATACGAACAGGATACGCCGTTCGCGCCGACTCTTGACCTGGTGAAGAACGCTTTTCATTGGAATGCCACTACACCGAACGAGGACAAAATTGCCGACCTGGAGCGATCTTTTGGTATCGTGGGCATGGATACATCAAAGTCTGTGCCGTTGCTTGCTTCGTTATTTGGAGTTCAAGTGCCGCCCGATACCTACCCGCCCCTGCTCCTTTCGCCCGAACAGCAACGTTTGCATTTGTTACAAACCCTGGTGGACTGGGTGCTCCTTACCTCACGCCTGCAACCCACAGTGCTGGTGATCGAAGACCTGCACTTTGCCGACCCCTCCTCGCTGGAGGAATTTGTGATGCTAGGCGAACAAATTGAAGATATGCCGCTCATGCTGGTGTTCACTGCCCGACCGCGCTTTCAACCGCCCTGGCCCTCCCGACCCTATCATTCCCTGCTTGCGCTCAACCGCCTTGATAATGATAATGTGCGCGAAATGATCAACACCCTGCTTGGGCAACTTATCCCGCCTGAGACCTTGAACACGCTGGTCGAACGCACAGACGGCAACCCGCTGTTTGCCGAAGAACTCTCGCAAAGCATGGCAAGCCCGCGCAATACTGCTCTTCAGCAACAGATCCCATCCACCCTGCAAGACCTGTTGATGGCGCGTCTCGATTATCTCGGACCCATCAAAGAGGTGGCGCAAATCGGCTCAGTGTTGGGCAGGGCATTTCCTCGTTCACTGCTGGCGTCCATTGCCAATCAACCCGAAGAGCAACTGCAAGATTCACTTGTAAAGCTGGTTGAGTCGGGCTTGGTATTCGCCGAGAAAGAACTCTCCGATATAACCTACACCTTCAAACACGCCCTCGTGCAAGAGGCGGCATACAGTTCATTACTAAAAAGCCGCAGGCGCGAACTGCATCGTGCCGTGGCAACATCACTCAAAGAAAAATTCACAGACCTGGCAAAACAACGCCCCGAACTCGTGGCGCATCACCTCACCGAAGCAGGAGACATAGAACCCGCCGTGGAAGCCTGGCAGGCGGCGGGAGATTTCGCCACCCAGCGCGCCGCCCACTCCGAAGCCGAACGGCATTTCACCAAGGCGCTCAAGATTTTGGAAAACCTCCCAGAAACACCCGAACGCGCCTATCTGGAATTACCGCTTCAAATGTCGCTAGGTAACGCGCTCAAAGTGACGGCAGGTTTTGGGCATGAAAAGCAAATGGCCGCCTACTCGCGTGCGCGCCAGATCTCGGAACAACTCGGCGATTCGGTGCAATTTCTCATTATTTTGCTCAACCTCTGGGGCACCATGAACAGCCGTTCCGAACTCACCGCGTCACGCCAGATTGCCGCTGAAATGGTGCGGCTGGCAGAGCGCGAGGAAAACAAAATGATGCTCACCTGGGCACACGAAGCGCAAGCCATCGAAGCCTACGCACAGGGAAAATTTTCAGAAACGGTCAAGCACTTCAAACAGATGTGTGAATACTACCAGACAGATGAACATCTCTGGTCACCGTTTGATCCAAAAGTCACCACATCCATTCATGCCGCCCTCGCGCACTGGCATTTGGGTCTGGCAGATCAGGCGCGCGCCATCACCCGCGAACAGGGCGAACTTGCAGCTTCCATGCCGCCGAGCAACATTGTGATGAGCCTCCTGGGCAAATGTAGTTTACTTCTTCACTTGCGCGAAGCCGAAAAACTTCTCGAAAGCGCCAAAGAAATTACTCGCATCGCCACCGAGCATGAAATATCATCCTACATTGGTTGGGGCGCCATTTATCAGGGCGCCGCGTTGATCTACCAGGACAACTACGAAGCAGGCATTGCCAAACTCACCAAAGGCGTCGCCGATTATCTTGCCAGCGGCACCCATAGTTCCCTCGCGCAATACCTCGGTGTGCTCGCTGAAGGGTACGCCCGTGCAGGCGATCTCGAAAAAGCCCTCACCACCATCGAGGATGCCTTTGGCGCGGCGGGTGAAGAACACATGCACCTGCCCGAGTTGCATCGCATCAAAGGCTCCCTGCTTGCGCAACAAGGCAAACTGGACGAAGCCGAACGGGAATTCCATACCTCCATCGGGATTGCAAAACAATTCGAGTCATTGGGAACGGAACTGCGCACGGTCCTTCATCTGGGACGCCTGCTCCAGTCATGCGGACGCGCCTCCGAAGCCCGCGCCTTGCTCGCTCCGCTCCACGCAAAATTCACTGAAGGGTTTGATGCGCCTGATATGATCGAAGCCAAAAAACTGCTGGATCAGTTATCCGCATGAAAATTGCACGCGCCATCTTCTACATCGAAGTTGCCCTCAACCTCTACGCCGCCATCGTTGATTTGATCAACCCCGCTTCCTTTCTTGTAAACTACACCCCTCAAAAAGTAACCGGCATCCCTTTGGAGGTCATCCGCTGGTATGGCGTACTTCTGATCCCCATAGCGTATCTGGAAATCACAGCCCTTTGGTCAAAACGCGATGACGCGCTTGCATGGGTACTCGGCGCCTTCTTGATCGGAGACTTCCTTCAAATCTATTCAACCGTCAACTACATGCTGGCGAACCCTGGCACCAACTGGACGTTCGGATTTATTTTCAGCCTTGTCGTTGTGGTCGTTCTGGCAATTACGAGAATCTACTGGCTCACCAATTATCGCAAACAAATGTAACAGACCGTCTTGGAACAGGACAAGCGAAAGTCCTTCATAAAAACAAACTGGCTTAAAGGGACACGCTCCCGTAATTTTGAAATAACGAAAGATGAGAAACAACATGGCAAAGAAAAATGTTTGCATCGTCGGCGGCGGAGCAACAGGTGTTGCCCTACTCTGGGCGCTTTCACAGGACCCCGTCGCCAGTCGAGAATGGAACGTCACTCTAATCCACGACCAGGATAACGTAGGCGGACACTCCCTCACCTATTACGTGCCGGTAAAAGGCAAAAACAAATCGTTGCCGGTTGATGTGGGTGTGCAGTTCATCTCGCCCATGATGTACCCTAACGTTCACGTCATGTTGCAAAGACCGGAGTTCCAATCGCGTGTGCCGATGACCGACTACAACTCGTTGAAGGTCGCCGCCGCATTCCCGCGCCTGAACGGTCAACCCATGAACTGGGGTAACTTCCCCGCCTACCAGCAAGGACCCAGCTTCGCCCTGTACGACACCGAAATGAAACTCGACGCTCACCTGTTCCAGGATTTTATCGAAGCCGAGTTGTTCGATCATTGGGCGATGAAAAAGTTATACGATTTTTTCTATCCCAATCCGCCCATCCCGTTCCTCAACAAAACCGATTTCATTAATTACATCCTCTCGCCCTACATGAGCATCATCAACGGCTACGGCAGCGCCTTGCTCAAAGACACCATCTTCATGGATTTGTTTCCGATCTTTGCCACCCTGCCCCTGCCGCACTCGTGGAAATTCCCCACCCCGCTGGGCAGTTTTACGCAACCCGGCACAGGCTGGCAACGGTTCGCCAATGGCGCTCAATCGTGGGTGGAAGCGATGCTCGAAGTCGCCCAATCGCTTACCTCATCCACTATCATTCTCGATTCCAAGGTCAGCGCGGTGTGGACGGATCAATCCACGAGTCAAGTCTCTGTGCGGTGGAGCAAAAACGGAGGCAAGCCGATCCTTACGAGAGCATTCGACAAGGTGATCTTGACCACCGATATGTGGACGAACTCGAAACTGCTCAACAACCCGCAAAATCAATACTACTGGAACAATGTGTATTACAACTCAAAGTTTGGATACCCCATCGGCGATTACCGAGATACAAATATGAAACCTTCGGGTCCCAACGTGACCTGGGACTTGCTGTGGGGCAAGTGTTATATCCACACCGATTCTTCGATGCTCTCGCCTGACCTGATGCAACAGCAGGAGACGCTCCAATTCAACGCCTATTACGCCCCCCATCCCAACAACCCCGATGGAAGCAACTACGATCTGATCAATACCTTCACCACGTACATTCAGAAAAATGTATTGAACGATCCCGACGCCGACGGGTTATATCTCACCATGTACGGATACATCCCCGATCCGTCAAAACAGAAGGTACCCGACCCGAAAAAGGTGCTGTTCAGCGAACCCTGGACTCACGGACGATGGACTCCCTCCGCCATGGACGGACCGAAAACCAAACTGTTCATGGCACAAGGCTTGGGTAACATCCCCTACCCGGGGCAGATGAATACCAACATCTACTTCGCTGGCAACAACACCACCGTAGACTCGGAAGACGGCGCGTTGATCTCCGCCCTGGCAATTGCAAACTACGCCTTCGGTGTGAACTACCCGCTTGACGATAACTCACTTCCCGAAACATTATTTGCCTTCACCATGTTCAACATGTACCACAACATCATGTTCCCCAAACTGAATGGAAGCCATGCGTTGACGTCCCTGTTCAAAACACTGCCCGCCTTGAACCGTGGAACATCCACATCGTTAGCACGTACGCGCGAAGCAGTTAAAGTCTCAGCATCTGCGAAAAAGAAATCGCCTGTGAAGAGAAAGGCGGCGGCAAAAAAGGCGAAGAAAACCAAAGCAAAGAAAGTCGTTGCGAAAAAGTCAAAGGCGGCAAGGAAGCCCGCCAAAAGGACCGTTCGCAGAATAGTGAAGACAAAGAAAAAGAGGACCGCAAAGAAGAAAAAGAAGTAACGGTTTCCAAAACTCCTCTCTGAAAATTTCAGGAGAGGAGTTTCCCGTCTCTCGCCATGAGTTGGTTGTATAATCTGTACATAAGCAGTTATACAGCATACAGGCTGGTTAAGACCTAGTTGTGCCGCATCCGCGTTATTGAGTAACCTAAAATCAAGAAGGAATGGATGAAGATAATTCTTGAAGACAATCAAGCCGAATGGGCGAATGCGTTTGAGAGAGAAAAGAAAGTGATTGCATCGGCTCTGTTAGATTTTAGCCCTACTATCGAGCATATTGGTAGCACTTCCATTGAAGGGCTGTGTGCGAAACCAACTATTGACATGCTGGTGGGCTTACATGCTGAAATGCAACTGGATAAGACTATCACTCCAATGACTCATCGGGGCTATACCTATTTCAAAAAGTATGAACCCGCAATGCCTTACCGACGGCTGTTTGCAAAATTGATTGCTTTAACAGACAAAATGCCTCCCGAAATCATCGATGTTCATGATGAATTTGTTCGCGGGCAAGTGTTTCTTGCCGTAGCCAATATTCATGTGATCGTCAAAGATACGCTTCATTGGCAAAGACATCTGGCGTTCCGAGATTATTTACGAGCACACGCTGATCGGAGAGATGAATATGGCAGGTTAAAAAGAGAGTTGGCTCAGCATGAATATGAAAATACCAATGAGTACAATGCCGCTAAAGATAGTTTCATCAAAAAAACACAAGAGCAGGCTTTAGCATGGTACGACAACCAACACAAAGCTAGTTAAGGTTAAAGGGCAGCGGCCCAACACAGCGTTCTCAGAAACAAGATCATGGGAAATTTCACTCTTTTTGCGTAATTTCCCCCATCTTCGCTTAACACAAAAAAGGATGTCTTCTTTCATTTTTCCTAAAATGACATCCTGGCATGGATAACGATTCAATTGATGGACATGAATGGCACGGTTCTTAAGTGTTACAGCTTCCTAATCGGGGTCGTTATATATCGTC
>Ga0247727_10017545_pt1 | contig 11385 bp, 14 predicted proteins | sample WisWelCaveWW1625_FD_202498 | JGI IMG/M metagenome (GOLD analysis project Ga0247727, IMG submission 202498) | Biofilm microbial communities from Wishing Well Cave, Virginia, United States - WW16-25 | ecosystem: Environmental > Aquatic > Deep subsurface > Groundwater > Cave microbial mat | place... | reverse complement strand
GTTCGTTCCGTGCGGGTGGCCTCGCGATTGGCCTCACGATCGCGCTGGCCATCATGATGGGTGGGCCCCTCACCGGTGCCGCGATGAACCCCGCGCGCTGGTTCGGACCCGCGGTCGTGTCCGGCTCGCTCGCGGACGCGATCGTGTGGTGGGCCGGCCCGCTTATCGGCGGCGGCGTCGCGGGTCTCGTGTACGGACACGCGCTGCTCGAGCGTCGGCGCGAGGCGTGACATTTCGTCGCGCGAACGCTCCGCAGAAGTGGCTATCAGTTTAGGGAAGAAACGTTTAAATTGGACCCGTCTGTGCCGGAGCCCGCATGATGCGGGAGGCGGCCCCCGCGAAGGGTGCGGCCGCGCAGAAAGCGGTCTTCCAAGAGCCTCCCGTGAAGTTCCGTTCGGGCCGCCACACGGTAATCGTCAAAGACGTCGTCGACATCACCCCGAAATACCCGGAAACGTACGTGATCCGGTTCACGTTCGAGAACGAGCCCGTCTTCGACTTCGAGCCGGGGCAGTTCATCTCGATCTTTGCCGAGAAGGACGGGAAGCGCATCTCCCGCCCCTACTCGATTGCCTCATGGCCGGAGAACAAGGAGCACCTCGAGCTCGCCATCAAGGTCGTCGAGAGCGGCTTCATGTCGAACTACCTCCACCGGGTCGCCCCGGGGACGAAGCTCGCGTCGATTGGCCCGCTCGGCCGCTTCGTGATCCCGGAGCCGATCCGGCAAGACACCGTGTTCGTCGCGACGGGCACCGGCGTCGCGCCGTTCGTCTCGATGCTCGGCCACATCTGGGAGAACAACCTCGACGACGGCCTCGACTTCTACGTCGTGTTCGGCGTCCGGTACCTTTACGATCTCATCTACCGCGACCTCTTCGAACGGTGGGCGAAGGAGCACCCGAACTTCCACTTCTATCCGACGATTTCGCGGCCTGAGTCGCCGGACTGGAGGGGCCGCGTCGGGTATGTTCAGAAGATTCTTCAAGAGGAGATCCGCGACCACGCGAACAAGCAGGTCTACATCTGCGGACTCCACGACATGGTCGGGCAAGTCAAGGCGCTCTGCCAGAACCTAGGCTTCGGTCACGTCCGGTTCGAGAAGTGGGACTGACGTCCTCGGGCGACCCGGTCAGCCTTTCGGACTGCGACGTCGTATCAGGACGAGAATTGCGGCGACTGCGACGACGGCTGCCACGCCGCCGCCGATGAGGTACAGCAAGGCGAGGTCTGCCCCAGGGCGCTCGATCCCCACGATCAGTCGCCCGGCCATGCCGGAGTAACTGCCGTCTCCGCGAGGCGATGCGTGGCCCGGGATGGCGCAGAAGAACCAGAACACGCCCGCTAGGTCCGCGGTGAACGTCACTGTGCGATTCTCGTCTCTCGGGATCGGCGAGGAGGACGTCCCGAGGTGGATGCCGTATTCGTTGATGTCGAACGTGTGCCCAATCGTGTCGTTGTTGAAGACGACGATCGTCACGATGTCATCGGGATCAACCCGGATGAGATCGGGCGAGAAACGGTTAGGCGCGAGCATCTCGACCGGGAACGTCACATCTTTCGCGCTCGCGCGGGGGACAAAGAGGGTTGCATGAGTTGACGAGATTACTAGGACGAACAAGACGGTCGCAAGCCAGCGAATTCTCATGCCGCCTCACGGGTCCTGACCTCTGGAAGCGCCTCGGCGCTATGTTCTTTGTCCCGGGGCCGGTCCGAGTGCTTCGTCACCGAAAGCTAGATATCCAACGCGTTGAATCGGGGCGCGAGGGCGGAGGAGCATGGCGGTCGAGGCCATCGACTACTTCTACATAGGGTTGCGATGGACCCATGTCTTTGCAGGAATCACCTGGATCGGCCTGCTCTACTACTTCAACTTCGTCCAGGTCCCGACCTTCAAGGAGTTGGACGCCTCGACGAAAAACGTCCTGGTCCCGAAGCTCGTGAAGCGCGCCCTCTTCTGGTTTCGCTGGGCGGCCGTCGTCACCGTCCTGGCGGGATGGACGTACTTCCTGACGGCCTGGAGTCAAGGGGACTTCTACGACGTCTCCCGGCGCTGGTGGGCCGTTTCGATCCTCACGGGAGGTTTTCTAGGGACCTTCATGTTTCTCAACGTCTGGGGCGTCATCTGGCGGCAGCAGAAGAAGGTCATCCGTGCGACGGAGGAGTTGCTCAAGGGGACACCGGCGCCGCCGGACATGGCGCGGTGGGGGAAGCAGGCCCTCATCGCGTCGCGGATGAATGTGGCCCTCTCCTTGCCGATGCTGTTCTTCATGACCGCCGCGAGCCATCTGCCGTTGTTCTGAGGAGGTTCTCGGGATGCCGTGGGCGAAGGAAACGAAACTGGGCTTCGGCTGGGCCGCCGTGGTCGTGGTCATCTTCATCGGTTCGATCTGGGCGATGGTGAGGTACACGACGCCCGCGCCGCTGATCATCCCGGTCCTCGCATACCTGGGTTTCCTCGCGTGGGTCAACCGGGTCAAGTGACCGAGCACCTGAGGATACCGGGCCGCACCGACGCGCCGGCTCCGTTCGGCTCGTCATCCACAAACTTATGGCGCTGCGCTCCCCTCTCGTGACCCCTTGACCGCCCGATATCGGGACATTGGGTCGCTGCGTGTCGAATTCGAGTCGAAGAAGGACGCGATTCTCGCGCGTTTGGAGGAGTTCCGCGAACTCGGTCGTCGGGCCGACGAAGACCTCTTCCAGGAACTGTGCTTCTGTTTCCTGGCGATCCAGACGAAGGCGCGAGCCGCAGATGCTGCGGTTCGCGGCCTCGCCGACGGAGGACTCCTCTGGGGCGGCGATCGGGCCACAATTGCTCGATATCTGCGTCACCGCGTTCGATTCCACAACCACAAGGCCGCGTTCATCGTCCAGGCCCGCGAACGATTCTTCCCGCCGGGCGGGCCGACGCTCCGGTTCGATTTGAATCGCGGTTCAGCGCCACACCAAACCCGATCCTGGCTCACGAGAGAAGTGGACGGCCTAGGCCCGAAGGAGGCAAGCCACTTCCTCCGTAATATCGGCCGCGGAGAGAACCTCGCGATTCTCGACCGACACGTCCTCCGAAATCTCGTGCGGCATCGCGTGATTGGACGCGTGCCGCGTTCTCTAACGTCACGACGCTACCTCGATATCGAAGCGCGAGTGGCCCGCTTCGCGGACTTCCTCGGTATCTCCGTTGCGGTGCTGGACCTCGTCTTCTGGAGCCGGGAGACGGGCGAGATCTTCAAGTGACCTCACCGCCGACGGCGCGACAGGTCCGCGACGATCGGCCGGGAGCCCGGTAGGACGGGCAGGCGGCGCAACCCCTCCACGGTCACCCACCGACGCGACATGTTCTCGCGCACGCGGGACCGCGCGAGGGGCACGCGGTAGGCCACGAGGACGTAATGCTCGCGCAGGCCCTCCAGGTCGTACACGTGGGAGTAGATTCCGAAGAGGTGGCCTCGTCGAATCCGGAGCCCGAGCTCCTCGTGGATCTCCCGCCGCAGAGCGTCCCAGGGATGCTCCCCGAACTCCACCTTTCCGCCCGGGAACTGCCACATGTCCGGGAGCGGCTCGCTCGGCGGACGTCGCATCACGAAGACACGACCGGCCGACGTCAGGACGGCGACGCTGACGACGCGGGGCACGTCCACTGCACGCGCATCGCGCGGCGGCGCTTAACCCTGAGGAGCGTTAAGTACGCTCGCCGACATCCGGCCATCGTGGGCGGGCCGTCCGCGGACGAGGTCGCGCGGCGTCTCCTGACGTGGTTCGACGCGTCCCACCGCGACCTCCCGTGGCGCCGGACCCGCGACCCCTACCGCATCCTGCTCGCGGAGTGCCTCCTCCAGAGGACCCGCGTCGCCTCCGGAATCCCGTACTACGAGCGGTTCCTCGCGCGCTTCCCCGACGTTACCTCCTTGGCGGCCGCCTCCGAGGATGACGTCCTGCGTGCGTGGGAGGGCCTCGGCTTCTACCGCCGCGCACGAAACCTGCATGCGGCCGCCCGCGTGATCTCGGAGCGGCATGGCGGTCGGATTCCGACGGACTACGACTCCCTGGCCGCCCTCCCTGGGATCGGGCCGTACACGGCGGGGGCCGTCGCGAGCATCGCGTTCGGGGCGCGCGTCCCCGCGGTCGACGGGAACGCGACGCGCGTCCTCGCGCGCCTCTTCTGCATCGAGGCGGACGTCACGCGAGGCGACGCTCGTCGTCTCGTGTGGGCCCTCGCGTCGGACCTGGTGCCCGCGTCTCGGCCCGGCGCGTTCAACCAAGCCCTCATGGAACTCGGCGCGACCGTGTGCACCCCGGCGTCTCCGTCGTGCGAGCGATGCCCGCTCGAGTCCCTCTGCCTCGCGCGGGCCGCGGGCGTCGAGGAGGCGTTGCCGCGAGTCTCCCGGAGAGCGAAGAGCCCGGAGGTCCGCGTAGCCTTCGCCCTCGTCACGTCGGGTGCCCGGGTCCTCCTCGCGCACCGCCCCGCGTCGGGACTCCTCGGGGGCCTCTGGTCCCTCCCCGGCGGAGAGGTGCGCGCGCGATCCGGTCCTTCGGACCTGCGGGCCCTCGTGGCGGAGCAGACCGGACTTCGCGTCGGCGTCGGCGCGCGAGCGGCTCCCGTGGCCCACACGTTCTCCCACAAGAAGTGGAAGGGCGCCGTGTTCCGCTGCACCTCGCGCTCGTCGAGGCCGCCCTCCCACTCGGCGCGATTCGTGCGCCTCGATGAACTGCGCGACCTCCCGCTCGTGTCCTTTCACCGGAGGATTCTATCCAAGCTCCTCCCTCGCGCGGGCACTCGCTGACGCCTCGGACAAACGCGTGGTCCGCGCGCCCCGCGAACCACGAACCTTATTCTCGTGGGGCTGTTCGTCCCCGTGTGCGACGCTTCTTCGTCGTGGGCCACCGCGCGTCGACGTCGCCGACGTTCCCGCTGGACGACCTGGCGGGCGGTGCGGGCCGCATCGACATCGTGTTGAACGCAGCGAACGCCGGCCTCCTGACCGCCCACGGCATCCGGACGGACGTGGAGGTTGGACTCCTCCTCCTCGGCCCGCCGGACCCGCCTCGGCTCGTCCGCCTCCAGGGCCACGGCCTCCGCTCGTACCAGCCGGATATCCGGAGCAACGCAGCCCTCCTCCGCAGATCCCTCGAGCACGCGTCGCGCGTTGAGCGCGAGACATCGCCCGGGATCGTTGCGTCGCGCGCGACCTTCGGGGAGGCCCTCGACCGCTTCGGCCCGACGTACGTCTACCTGAAGGAGTGCGGCAAGGATATCCGGGTCACGGACCTTCCCGCAGATGGGACGTTCGTGCTGTCGGACAATCAGGACCTCACGGCGGAGGAAGAGCGCGTCCTCCTAGACCGCGGCGCGGTCGTCGTGGGCCTCGGACGCGTCGCGCTTCACACGGACCACGCGATCGCCATCGTCCACAACGAACTCGACCGGCGGATGCCGTGAACCTTACCGACTACGTCCGCACGACCCTCACGGAGTTCGTGCGCATCCCTTCAACTCCCGACACGGACATGCGGGACATCCTACGTGCCGCCCGCGCGGTGATCGAGGACCTCGGCCTCCGCCCCACGCTCCACGACGACGTAAGGGCGGTGTCCGCGACATCGGGCCACGGCGGCGTCCTGTTCAACGGCCACCTCGACACGGTCCCCGTCGCCTCCGGTTGGACGAAGACCCAGGGGTCGTGGGACGGCGACTATCTCTACGGCCGCGGCACGGCGGACATGAAGGCGGGCTGCGTCGCCGCCCTCGCGGCGGCTCGCACCCTCCTCGACCGCAGCGTTCCGTTCTCCCTCCTCTTCACGACGGACGAGGAGACCACGATGGCGGCCGCGAAGGCGCTCGCGGGCTCCGACCTCGTTCGGGACGCAGCGGCGGTCGTCGTCGCGGAGCCGTCCCATCTCCGCGTGATCGCGAGCGAGAAGGGCGTTCTCTGGTACCGCGCGTCGACCCGGGGGCGGAGCGCTCATGGGAGCACACCCCACCTCGGGGACAACGCGATCTACCGCATGGCCCGTGTCCTCCCGCACCTTGAGCGTCTGTCCCGGCCTGCGGACGCGCTCCGCGAGATCACGGTGAGCGTCGGTGGGATCCAGGGAGGCACGAAGACGAACGTCGTGGCCGACGCTTGCGCCGTCGAGATCGACTGCCGCCACCCGCCCGGGACGTCGCGCGTGGACGTCGAGGCCCTCCTCAGAACGGCCTTCGCCGCGTCCGGGGAGTCCATGTCCCTCCAGCTCGTCCACGAGGTGCCACCCGCCGCCGTCCCGATCGACGCGCCGCACGTCCGCCGCCTCCAGGCCCTCGCGGGCACGGAGGTCGTCGGCGTGACGTACGCCACGGAGATGGCGTACTACGTGCCTCACAACCCGAGGTGTGTCGTCTTCGGCCCGGGAGAATCGGACCGCATCCACGTGCCCGACGAGCGCGTCTCGCTCACCGAGGTCGTGCGCGTCGCGGAGATCGACGTGGCGTACGCGGAGGCGCTCGCGCCCCCTTGAGTTCCGCGAGGGCCCTCCGGAGGCTCCGCAGGCCGCGCCGGAGCTCCTCCGTGTCGCCGCCCAGTCCGATTCGGAAGTGGTCGTCCATCCCGAAGAACCTCCCCGGCGCGATCACGGTCCGGTAGGTCTGCAGGAGGCGCCGCGCGAGCCGGTCCACGGGGACGTCGCTGTGCGGGAAGAAGACGGTGCCCGACGCCGGGACCTCGCCGTGGATCCCGGGCATGCAGTCGAGGTGCTCCGCGAGGAGCCTCCGGTTGCGGTCCACGATCCCGCGTGCCCTCCGCGCGAACGAGGCGTGTCGACGGATCGCCCACGTCGCGAGGATCTGCGCGAGGCTGGACCCGCCCACGGTCGTGTAGTCTTTGATCCCCCGGAGCGGCTCGAGGACGTCGGGGTGGGCGACGACCCATCCGACGCGCAGGGCCCCGAGGCCGTAGAGCTTCGTGACGGTCGAAAGGCCGATCGCGTGCGGTCCAAGGGTCGCGACGCTCGGAGGCGGGTCACGCGCCATCTCGCGGAACGTCTCGTCCACGACGATGTACGCGCCGCGGTCCGATGCGAGGTCCGCGAGCTCGCGAAGCTCGCGCCGCTCCAGAGCGGACGACGTCGGGTTGTTGAGGTTCGCGAAGACGAACGCTCGAGCCCGCGGCCGCGACGCGCGGGCCCACGCGTCGGCATCGAGCGTCCAGCCGTCCCGGCAGTCCCGCGGGACGGACACGACCTTCGCGCCGAAGCCGCGCGGGGAATTCCGTAGGGGCGAGTAGATCGGCGCGTCGACCACGACGCGGTCGCCCGCGCGCAGGAGCGCCGCGTTCACGAGGAAGTACGCCTCCGTCGCGCCCGACGTGACGAGGACGTGGTTCTCTGCGACGGCGTGGCGGCGCGCGATGAGACGACGCAGATCCGGGAGGCCGTCGGGGTCCGTCCAGTCGAGCTCCAGATCTCCCGGCAGGCTCCGGCGAAACTCCCGTAGTGTGAAGGGCTTGACGTTCGAGTACGAGATGTTCAGGAACGCGCCGCGCAGGTCCTCGTACAGGTGGAGGTGCTCGAAGAGGGGGAACTCCACGTCGTGGTCGATGAGGCCCGTGTGCATGAAGTTTCGCGAGGCGCGGGCGCGGCTGAGAACGTCTATATAGCGCCAAGCGGTAGCGCGCCTCGTCCCGCATGGGGAAGGAACATCCGAGCCGGGAGTTCTTCGTCGCGACCCCCGAGGAGATTCGCGCGGGCCGTACCTCGGACGTGTACTTCCACCGCACCCTCGAGATCCTGCGCAAGGCGGGGCGGGACCGCGAGCCGGTCGTCGCGGAGGTCTCGACAGGCGGCCTTCCGAACGGCTGGCCGTGGGGCGTCTTCTGCGGCCTCGAGGAGGTCGTCCACCTCCTGCGGGACAGGAACGTGAGCCTGTGGGCGATCCCGGAGGGCTCCCTCTTCCCGCCGAAGACCCCGCGCGGCGTCCCGCTCCCCGTGATCGTCCTCGAGGGCCCCTACGGGGACTGGGCCGTGTACGAGACCCCGCTCCTAGGGATGGTCTGCCAGGCGAGCGGCATCGCGACGCGCGCCGCCCGGATCCGGAAGCTCGCCGGTACGAAGCAGGTCTTCTCCTTCGGCGTGCGGCGGATGCACCCAGGAATCGCGCCGCTCATCGAGCGCTCCGTCTACGTCGGCGGGCTCGACGCGATCACGACGCCCCTCGGCGCGGACATGCTCGGCCTCGCCGCGATGGGGACGATGCCCCACGCCCTCACGATCGTCATGGGCGGACCGCGCGAGGCCTTTCTCGCGCTCCACAAGCACCTCGAGAAGAAGGTCCCGCGGATCGCGCTCATCGACACGTACTACGACGAGAAGACGGAGGCGGTCATCGCCGCGGAGGCGATTCCCGACCTCGCGGGTGTGAGGCTCGACACGCCCTCGTCCCGGCGAGGCAACTTCGCCGCGATCGTTCACGAGGTGCGGTGGGAGCTCGACCTCCGGGGCCACAAGGACGCGAAGATCTACGTGTCGGGGTCGATCGACGAGGCGACGATCCCCGCTCTCCTCGAGGCGGGCGTCGACGGCTTCGGCGTCGGGACGTCCCTCAGCAGCGCCGCGACGATCGACTTCGCGCTCGACATCGTCGAGATGCGCGGGAAGCCCGTCGCGAAGCGCGGAAAGTTTGGGGGGCGCAAGGCGCTCGCTCGCTGCCCGAAGGACGGGGCGTACGAGGTCGGCACGACCACGTGCCCCGTATGCGACGGCAAGATGGCGTCGGCGTACGAGCAGTACCTGGACGTCGGGTCCGTCGTTGCCGATCCGCCCCCCGTCGCGAAGGTCCGCGCGCGCGCCCTCGCGGAACTCGAGCGGGCCTCGATGTCGCCATGACAGACGACGCGCCTCCGTCGAAGGCCGACGTCCGGCACACGTACGATCGGATTGCGGAGTCGTTCGCGGAGCGTCGACGCGAACCGTGGCCCGAGGTCTCGACGTTCGCGGAGGGACTGCGGCCCGGTCTGCGCGTGCTCGACGTGGGATGCGGCCACGGACGGCACGCGTCGGTCCTCGCGGCTCGCGGTCTGCGGGTCGTGGGGGTCGACCTTTCCTTGCGTCTCCTTGGCATCGCTCGCGTGGCATCGCAAGGATGGCGTTCGCGGCATCCGCCCGCATGGGTCGAGGCGGACGCCTCGGCGCTCCCGCTCCGTTCGGGGAGCGTCGACGCGTGCCTGTGCATCGCGGTGGTGCACCATCTACCGCAGCGCTCGGATCGCCTCGCCGCGCTGACGGAGATCCGGAGGGCGCTCGTCCCTGGAGGGCAAGTCTTTCTCAGTGTGTGGGCCGCGGACCAGCCACGCTTTCGCGAATTGCGGGAGGGGGATCGAAGGACTCTTCAGATTGCGCGACACGACGTCCGAGTGCCGTGGCCGCTGCCCGACGGCACCACGGCGTTCCGGTATTATCATCTGTTCGAAGACGACGAGTTTCGGGTATTAATTATCGATTCGGGGCTTCGTGAGGAAACCTTTTTCAAGGGCTCTGGGAACCTCTTCGTGCGCGCCAGCCGCGCCTGAGGGCTCCCCCGTGCTCGACACGATCATCACGCTTCTCTCCGAGAACCCGGCGTACCTCATCCTCGCCGTCGGAGGCGTGGCCTTCTTCATCATCCTTCTCGTCGCGCGGCACATCCACAAGATCCACAGCGAGGAGATTTTCGTCCACCAGGCGTGGGGCGCGAACTGGAAGGGCCGCTGAGCGGACGACGTCGCGACCCCGAAACGCTCATATCCGGACTCGGTATCGTGGCCCTCCGGTTTTCATCGTGGTGAACGTCCCCGAGGGCTTGCGGTACACGAGCGACCACGAGTGGGCGAAGGTCGAGGGGAACCGCGCGCGGATCGGCATCACGGACCACGCGCAGAACGAGCTGACGGACGTCGTCTACGTCGAGCTGCCCAAGGTCGGAGCCGCCGTGCGACGCGGCGAGGCCCTTGGCGTCGTGGAGTCCGTGAAGGCCGTGAGCGAGATATACGCCCCGGTGAGCGGGCAGGTCATCGAGGTGAACGCGGCGCTCGAGGATCGCCCGGAGACCGTGAACAAGGATCCCTACGAGAACGGCTGGATCGTCGTGCTCGAGGTCTCCGATCCTGGCGAGCTCGGTGGACTCATGGACGCGGCGGCGTACCGCCGGCACATCGGTGCCTGATCAGACGGACTGGGGACGCACCTTCCGGAACGACGCGAAGATCGCGAGGTCGTACACGATCTTGATCCCCCCTCCGAGGAAGAACGGCGCAGACAGCCCAAGGACCGCAAGGAGACCGCCCGAGCTGAACGGTCCGGCGGCCTGCGCGACGTTCCGAGCCGTGTTCGTCGTCGCGTTCGCCGCCGTGCGCTCCTCGCGGGCGACGATTCCCGCGAGGTACGCCTGTCGCGTCGGCACGTCCATCTGGGAGAGCGCCGTCCGCGCGAGGTAGAACGCCAAGGAGGCCGCAAACCCGGGGGCGAGTGGGACGAGGATCAGGAAGACGTTCGATGGAATGTGGGTGAACACCATCGTCTCGAGGAGGCCGAACTTCTCCCCGAGGCGTGCCGCGACAATGAACGACAGGGTCGTGAGGATCCCCGCGGAAAAGAACACGATCGGGAGCACACCCCGCGACTCCGGGTACGTGTCGTAGAACCAGAAGGAGACGAAGCTCTGGATCACGAGCCCGCCCGCATAACTGTCCGCGGCGAAGAGCGCGGCGATCCGGGCGACGCGCGTCCGCGACTCCGGCGAGAGGGCGACGCTCCGATGGGACACCTCGACCTCGACGGTGCGCGGGAGACTCCAAGCGAGGAGGGCGGCGATCCCTCCGAGGGCCGCGTACGCGAGGAACATCGGACGCAGCGGATCCGCGGAGGTCGGCACGTGGCCGAGGAGGAGCGTGGGGATCCCGCTCGCGAGGGCGCCCACGGCGGCCCCAAGAGAGCCGAGCATGTTGTACGCGGCGAACGCCCGCGTTCTCCGTCCGTCCCGTGCGACGTCCGCGACAATCGCCTGCTCTATGGAGAGGAACGGACCCACCTCCGTCCCGGTCGGGCTCGTCGCTCCCAGGGCGAGGGCCGCGAGGGCCACGGGGAACGACGGCGCGGCGGCGAGGATTCCCCCGGCGGCGACCATGAGCAGCCCGAAGGCGGCCATTGCGTTCCGCCGTCCGAACCGGTCCCCAAACTTCCTTACGAGTATGTTCAGACCCGCGCCGGTGATCAGAGAAACCCCGAGCGCTGCGACGGCGAGCTCGGGGCCGCCCCCGAGGAGGGTGAGGTAGATCCCCAGGAGCACGCCCGTGAACCCGTAGCCGAAGGTCCGGACGGCGCGGTTCGCGACGAGGATTGCGAGCGGAGAGTGCAGGGGGACTCCTCACGAGGTGTGCT
>Ga0247727_10017544_pt1 | contig 11386 bp, 13 predicted proteins | sample WisWelCaveWW1625_FD_202498 | JGI IMG/M metagenome (GOLD analysis project Ga0247727, IMG submission 202498) | Biofilm microbial communities from Wishing Well Cave, Virginia, United States - WW16-25 | ecosystem: Environmental > Aquatic > Deep subsurface > Groundwater > Cave microbial mat | place... | reverse complement strand
TCAAAAATCCATTCTTTATATCGGCACAGCCGATACTTTGTATGAAAAGCTAATAAAACTCAAAAAGAAGTAGCTATATGTGTCCCACTCTCTTTAGCTGACATATCTTTAAGTATTGGAGCGATAAAACTGAGACCGGATAAGCCTTTTGTCTGGGCTTCTGGATATAAAATGCCAATTTATAATGATAATAGAATGTTATTGGGAAGTTCTGGACATAGAAAGTTTATTGCTGAAAGTTTTAAATATATAATGTCTGAAGAAAATATTGCTGTAAATATTATTGCTGGAACTTCAACTGCCGAAATACCTCATGCAACCACATTGGCAGATAATCCACATCTACCTTTAATCTATGTTCGTGACAAGCCCAAGGATCATGGTATGCGCAATCAGATTGAATGAATTGATGCAGAAAAAGATCTTGGAGGAAGAAGAGTCGTTCTTATTGAAGACTTAATATCAACCGGAGGCAGCTCCGCGGCTGCAGTATATGCTATCAGACAAGCAAATTGAACTATTAATAATTGTTTATCTATATTCAATTATGGATTAGATGCGGCAACATGCATGTTTAATGGTCAGGAACCGTTTGATAAAGAAGGAAAATTAAAACTTGAAACTCCGTGTCATGTTCACTCAATTTTAACATATGACACTTTGCTTGAAGTTGCTAAAATAAATGGTTATGTTAATAAAAGCCAGATTAAAATGATTCAGGAATGGCGAGAGTCTCCTTTGGAGGGGGGAGCAAAGTACGGCTTTCCAAAATTAGAAAAGAAAAAGTGATTGAATTCTAAATCTTTTTAAACGTTCAAATCTTCTCTGAGCTACGGCTCCGTAGCTCAGCCCGGTTTAGAGCACTGGACTTTTAATCCAGGTGTCGCGGGTTCAAATCCCGTCGGGGCCATTCTATATTCTATATAAAACAATAATTTAAATATGGAAGAGATTTACGAAAACTTGTGGAACAGAGTGTACAAGAGTTTTTGAGCTTGGCAGAAAGATACAAGGGAAGCGAAATAGCTCAAGCTCTTGAAAGAACCTCGCGTGAAAGATTAGAAAATGCAAGGTCTGAAAAAAATGAACAACTTAATGGCGGCGGCTTATTATTTATAAGACAAACTAGAAAAACTCTTGATAGCCCAATATATTGCGGGCTTGATTTTATTTTATATGCAGGTAAAGGTGCAGGCACCGAAATAATGTCTCCACTAATAGAAAATGGTGCTTTTTATTCTGCAATTAAAATAGTAAATATAGATCCGCCCCCAATCTCGCATTTGTATTCAGATGCAAATGATAAGCATTTGTATTCAGATGCTCCCAGCGAGGAAATTATAAGAGAAAGAGTTAAAAAAATAGCAAGTGCTTTAGAAGCGGAACTTAAAGAATTAAGAAGCAGCGCTAATGCAGTTGTTTCTGTTCCGAGAACAGAATATAAAAAAACACAAAGATTGGATCCATTTGTTGTCAGAACTGTACAAGCTGTACAAGCTTCAAAAGCGTATCAAAGCAATACTAAAGACCAAATAAGCAAAGCCGGCAGTATCCAGAAACATACCTGATTTATTATTAATTCATTCTTTTTAGCGGAAGTCCAAAGATCAAACCTTTATACCATTCGGTTTCACAACCGAAGGTTTTAAAAAGCTATTTTTATAATTCATTGTTATCCAAAGTTATAATATAATACCAAATGGTATTACTATTGCAATTTAAACTTCCATGCATATCTTACAGCCAAAACACACAAAATTGAAGGCCAATGAGGTTAAAATTTTAGTTGAAAAATACAACATATCTATTTCTCAGCTCCCCAAAATAAAACAAGCAGATCCTGCTGTACCTGAAGGAGCAATAAAAGGAGACGTTTTAAAAATTGAAAGAAAAGAAGAAGATAAAATTCATGTTTATTACAGAGTTGTCGCCTAAATTTTAAAATGCAAGAACAAAAACATACACTGGTAAAAAAATATCTTGAACAGCATTCCTTAGTTGAATCTAATGTTTTATCTTTTAACGATTTTATTAACAATAAAATGCAGCAAATTGTCAAAGAAGTTAATGATACAATAAATATTGAAGAAGTTGAAATTAAGCTTGGAAAATTAAGAGTTGAAAAGCCGAATATCATAGAAGCTGACGGATCAAGCAGCCTAGTTACTCCAATAATTGCCAGATTAAGAAATCTTACTTATGCAGCTCCTGTTTTTGTTGAGTTGAGCTATAAATATGGAGATCAAAATGACAGCACAGAAGTTGAAATTGGAAGAATACCTGTTATGGTTAGAAGCACTGCATGCAATAGTTATGGCATGACAAAAGATGAACTTATTGCAAATTATATGGATCCTCTCGATCCTGGCGGATATTTCATAGTCAATGGAAACGAAAGAGTGATGGTAATGTCTGAAGACTTGGCAGCGAACCAGCCATTCATTGAGGAAGGCCGCCTTGGCCTGACTTTAAGAGTATTCTCGCAGAGAGGTTCATATAGAATTCCAACAACAATCTCTGAAACAAATGAAGGAATTTTAGAATTAACATTCAGCAGACTAAAAAACATTCCTGCGATAGTTGTATTAAAAGCATTGGGAATTACAAAAGAAGCAGAAATAGCTAAAAATATAGGGCATGAAAGTGATTCCTTAATAGTTAATTTATATGAATTTGCGCATCTAAATACTCCAGATGATGCAATGGTTTACATAGCTGAAAAATCCGGAATCCAAGGAACAAAAAAAGAAATTCTTGATCGTGTTAAGCAGAGAATAGATTCATTTTTCCTGCCGCACGTCGGACTGGAAAAGCCCTCAAGACAGGAAAAGGCATTGACTTTATGCAGGCTTATCAAACTTTACTTAAAAGCAAAAGAGGATGAAAAACTAAGAACAGACAAAGACCACTATGCTAATAAGAGAGTCAAGCTTTCCGGAGACTTAATGTCTGACTTATTCAGAGTTAATCTTGGAATTCTTATAAGAGATGTGCAGTACAGCCTGCAAAAAATAGCAAAAAGAAAGAAATTTTTCTCTTTAAAGACAATCGCGAAATCCACTTTATTCACACAGAGAATAGAAAGCGCAATTGCTACTGGAAGCTGGATCGGAGAAAAAACAGGAGTAACTCAAAATATGGATAAGACTAATTATCTTGCTGTTCTTTCTGAGCTTCAAAGAGTTTCCAGCATGCTCCCAGGAGAACAGGAAAACTTTTTGGCAAGAACATTGCATCCAACACATTACGGCAGATTCTGTCCGATAGAAACTCCTGAAGGAACAGAAATTGGGCTGAGAAAAAATCTTGCAATCTTAAGCAAAATTTCCACTGCAGTCACTTTTGATGAAAATTTTGCTTTGAAAAAATTTTTAGAATTTGGATTGCAGAAAGAAAATGGGCAGGACGTTTTCTTAAATGGAAGATTTATTGGATTTGTAAATGACGCCAGAGACTTTATAAAAAAAGCAAGAGAATCTAGAAGATCAGGACAATTTCCAAAAGAACTCAGCATAAGATATAATGAAAGCTTTAATCAAGTTACTATGTCTACAGAAGTTGGAAGAGTTCTTAGACCTTTAATTATTGTTGAAAATGGAAAAAGCAGGCTGAAAGATGAACATAAGATGTTATTAGAGGAGGATAAAATGAAATGGAACGATGTTATTAATGAAGGAATAGTAGAGTACATAGACACTGCAGAAGAAGATAATGCAATAGTGGCATTAAATGCAGAAGATTTAACTCCAAATCATACTCATCTCGAAATAGATACAATTGACATATTTGGATTAATTACAAGCCTTGTGCCTTACGCAAATCATGACCAATCATCCAGATTAATCAGGGGCAGCAAGACATTAAAGCAGAGCCTTGGAATTTACGCTGCAAATTATTTAGTAAGACTTGATACAGATGTTTCTATTTTACACTATCCTCAAAAACCGCTTGTCAGAAGTTTTGTTTACGACACTCTTGATGTTTATCCGGCCGGACAAAATATTGTTGTTGCAATAATTCCATTTGAAGGATATAATATAGAAGACGCAGTTATCCTAAATAAAGCAAGTATAGACAGAGGAATGGGCAGAAGCACTTACTTCAGACCGTATTCCGCAACTGAATTGCAGTATGCTGGGAGCCTTGCAGATGAAATAACAATTCCAAACAAAGATGTTTCCGGATATAGAACTGAAACTGCATACAGATTTTTGGAAGATGACGGAATCGCCTATCCAGAGGCAGATATGGGCTCTGGAGAAGTTATAATTGGAAAGATAACTCCTCCAAAGTTCTTAAGCGAAGCAAAGGATATTAGTATTCAGGCTAAGAAGGAGGCAAGCAGTGCAATAAGGCAGGAAGAAAGAGGAACTGTTGATGCTGTTTTTGTAACAGTAGACGAAGAAGGAAACAAAATAGCACAGGTGAGGACAAGAGATTTAAGAATTCCAGAGCCGGGAGACAAATTTACAACTCCGCACGGACAGAAAGGGGTTGTTGGATTAATTGCAAACTCCGAAGATATTCCTTTCACGGCCAGAGGAGTCAAGCCGGATTTAATGTTTAATCCGCATGGTCTGCCCGGAAGAATGCCGCTAGGATTCTTAATTGAATTGCTTGCAGGAAAAACTGCAGCACTTTCCGGGGAAGTTAAAGATGGAACTGCCTTTTCAGGAGAAAATGTAGAAAATCTTGAAAGCCAGCTGAAAGAATTAGGATTCAGCTTTGACGGAAAAGAAACAATGTACAGCGGAGTAACTGGAAAGAAAATGAAAGCTAAAATATATATTGGAAATGTTTATTATCTGAAACTTAAGCGTATGGTTAAGAATTTGCTGCATGCAAGAGCTTCGGGAAAAGTTGCATTGTTAACAAGACAGCCAATTGAAGGAAGAGCAAGAGGAGGAGCATTAAGATTAGGAGAAATGGAGCAGCAGGCCCTCACAGGACATGGCGCTTCATTATTATTGAAAGAAAGATATGATTCTGACAAAACTACTGTATATATCTGCAAAAACTGCGGAAATATGGCTTATGAGGATACTATTAGAAATAAGATAACTTGTGATGTTTGCGGAAATAATGAAGTAGACCCGATTGAAATGTCATACGCTTTCAAACTTTTAGTTGATGAATTGCTTGGATTAGGAATACAAACATCTTTCGAATTAAAGAATAAATTTGAACAATAACACAATGAGAATAATAAATAAACCAAACATCAGAGAAGAAACACCACATGAATTAACAGATATTGAGTTGCTAATGACTATGTATTATGCCGAGGGTAGAAGAAAATGAGAGAATTACATTTTAGAAAACAAGTCAAGGCATTGAAATTTAATTTGCTTAGCCCTGGGCAGATTAAAAAGCACAGTTCTGCAAAAATTGTAACGCCTGAATTATATGATATAGACGGATTCCCAGTTGACGGGGGTTTAATGGATCTAAGATTGGGAGCAATAGATCCAGGAGTAAAATGCAGAACCTGCGGAAAACGCGTAAAAGAATGTCCGGGCCATCCAGGAAGTATAGAACTGGCAAGACCGGTATTTCATATAAAATATATTCCATTAGTTGAACTTTGCCTGCGAAGTTTCTGCTCTTCATGCGGAAGGCTGACTTTAAGCGAAGAAAAGCAAAAGAGCTTAAGTCCAAGCGAAAGAGCAAAAAAAGCAAGAGACGCTAAAAAATGCCCGCATTGCTCTGAAGTTTTAGAAAGAGTAAAGCTGGAAAAGCCAAGCACATTTTTTGTAGGAAAAAAACGTCTTTCCCCGATAGAAGTCAGAGAAAGACTTGTAAAAATAAAAGATGAAGAGCTGAAAATTGTAGGAATAAATGCTGCGACCTGCAGGCCGGAATGGACAGTTATTTCTCTTCTTTTAGTTCCGTCTGTAACTGTAAGGCCCTCAATAACGCTGGAAACTGGAGAAAGAAGCGAAGACGACATAACGCATAAATTATCAGACATAATCAGAGCAAATCAAAGATTATGGGAAAACTTAAATGCAGGAGCCCCCGAAGTTATAATTGAAGACCTTTGGGATTTACTGCAGTATCATGTAACAACTTTCTTTGATAATAATGTTTCAAGAATTCCGCCGGCAAGACACAGATCTGGACAGCCATTAAAGACAATAACAGAAAGAATAAAAGGAAAAGAAGGAAGAATAAGACAAAATCTTGCAGGAAAAAGAGTCAACTATTCAAGCAGAACAGTTGTCTCCCCAGATCCGTACATAAAACTTAACGAAATCGGCGTTCCGCTGGAAGTTGCAAGAATAATTACTGTTGCAGAAACTGTAACCAGTATAAATATAGAATCAATGAAAGAACTTATTAAAAATGGAGAAAATTATCCCGGAGCAAACTATGTCATCCGCCCCGACGGCAAAAAAAAGAAGATCGCTGCTGAATTAAAAGAAGAATTATGCGCTGAAATACAGCCGGGCTATAAGATTGAGCGCCATTTAAGAGACGGCGATATAGTTTTGTTTAATCGTCATCCGAGCCTCCACAAACAAAGCATTATGGCCCACTATGTGAAAGTTCTTCCAAATAGAACTTTCAGACTGCATCCTGCAGTTGTACTTCCTTATAACGCTGACTTTGACGGTGATGAAATGAATATACACAGCCCGCAGACTGAAGAAGCGCTTTCTGAAGCTAAAATTCTTCTTGATCTAAAAAACAATATAATTTCTACTAAAAATAATACAAATTTAGTTGGAACAACTCAAGATGCTGTTACCGGAGCATACATATTGAGCAAAAGCAATATAGAAAAAAGCGATGCAGATCAGCTCTTGTTCTCAACAGGAATAATAAATAATTTAAAGAAAAAAGAAATACCCGGACGTGAAGTTTTTGCACAAATTATTCCAAAAGGATCAAGCATAAAAGTGCCAGGCACTATTACCGGAAGCAACTCTTTTGGATCTGAAGACGGAGAAATGGTCAAGATAGTAGACAGAGAATACGGCAGAGACGCTGCTGTTAATGCTATAAATAATGCTTTTACCCTTGGAACTAATTATCTTTCAAGAGTCGGTTATACTCTGTCTTTGCATGACTTAAATACTTCTGAAAAAGTAAAATTGCTGACAGGAAAAGTTGTTGAAGATGCTGAAAAGAAAACGCAAGATGTCGTCAAAGATTACGAAACTGGAAATCTTGCCCTAATACCCGGAAAAACAATGGAAGAAACAAGGGAAACAAGAATATTGCAAATATTAAATGAAGTCAGAACTGAAGCGGGAAATATTGTCAAGGAAAACTTCCCTGCTGATGCTAACATCAATAAAATGATAACTCCGGGGGCTGCAGGAAGCATGTTAAACATAACTCAAATTGGATGCTGTGTCGGACAGCAGTCTCTTTGGAATAAAAGAATTAGTTTTGGATATAATAATAGAACACTATCTTTCTTCAAAAAAGGAGACTTAGGGCCTGAAGCAAGAGGATTTGTAAGATCTTCCTTCTTCAGCGGCTTAAAGCCGACAGAGTTTTTCTTTGGAGCAATTACTGGAAGAGACAGCTTAATGGATACTGCATTAAGAACGCCTAAATCAGGATATTTGTATAGACGGCTTGTTTCCGCCCTCCAAGATTTGAAGGTGGAATACGACGGAACTGTAAGAGATGCGTCAGATAATATTGTTGAATTTGTTTATGGAGAAGATGGAAAAGATGTTTCCAGACTGCACTTGAAAGACAATAAGATTTCCCCAGGTGAAGCCGTTGGAGTTTTAACTGCTCAAAGTTTTGGAGAAGCTTCAACGCAGATGGTTTTAAGAGTATTCCACTACGCAGGTATTTCTCAAATGCAGATCACTCTTGGACTTCCAAGACTAATTGAAATTCTTGATGCGAGAAAAATACCTTCAACACCTTTAATGGAGCTGTATTTAGAGAAAGAATATAATAATGAAAAGGAAGCAAAAATACTTGCGGAAAAAATAAAAGAAGTCAAGCTAAAAGAAATAATATCAGAAATAAAGATTGATTTTGCGAATAAAAAAGTTGAAATAGCCCTTGACTCCAAGGCTTTAAAGATGGTTCATGCAGGCAGCCAGAAAATTGCTGAAAGATTAAAAGAAAAGGGATTTGATATAAAAGAAAGAGATCTAAAATTGATTTTAAATGCTTCTGAGATGGACTTTAAAACAATTTACAAACTAAAAGAAAAGTTAAAAGATACAATTATATCCGGAGTTAAGGGTGTATCTCAAGTTGTAGTTGCAACCAGAGGAAGAGATTATATTATCATAACTGCCGGCTCTAACTTAACAGAAGTTATGAATATTAAAGGAATAGATAAAGATAAAATATTCTCCAACGATATATATGACGTTTCAAATGTTTTGGGAATTGAAGCGGCAAGACAGACTATTGTAAATGAAATTAAAAAAGTTGTAGAATCCCAGGGACTTGACATTAATGACAGGCATTTCAAGCTTGTTGCGGATGCAATGACTTATTCCGGAACAGTAAAGGGCGTTACAAGAATGGGAATAATTTCCGAAAAAGCAAGCATTTTAGCAAGAGCTACTTTCGAAACTCCTGACAAGCAGTTTGTAAATGCTACGATACAGGGCGGAAGAGATGAAATGAAATCTGTAATAGAAAATATTTTGATAAACCAGCCGATTCCTGTCGGCACCGGCCTGCCTGGACTGCTTGTAGAAATTACGGGGCCTTTAGTAAAAAAGCTGGAGAAAACGAAATCAAAATCCGAGTGAAAACAAGATGTCTACAATAAATATGCAAACAATGAGGTATCTTAATCTTCTTGATAGAACTACCAGAGTCAAGACAAGCAAGTGTTATTTTTACAGCAATACGGTGATTTTTGCCGTACCAAAATTTATGCTTGCAAAAGCAATAGGGCCGGACGCGATGAATATCAAAAGAATACAGGAGCAGCTTGGAAAAAGAGTAAGAATAATAAAAGAAGCTGAAAGCATTAATGATCTTGAAAAATTTGTCGAGGACATTGTTTACCCTATTAAATTTAAATCAATTGAAGTAAAGGACAGCACAGCAATTATAACTGCGGGCGGGACTCAAAACAAAGCAACTTTGTTCGGCCGGGACAAAAAACGCTTTGACGAGCTTAAAGAAATCCTTCAGGATACTTTTAACTTGGAATTAAAGATTGTTTAATTATTCTCTCTTAGGTCTAAACATTTAAAAAGCAAAAAAATTAAGAATAATAACATGGGATTGATGAATGCACAGAAATTAATGAAAACGCAGAGAAAGTTTAGATGGAGCCAGACTGCTTACAAAAAACGAGTTCTTGGACTTAGAGAAAAATCAGATCCTCTAGAAGGATCATCACAGGCAAAGGGAATTGTTATCAGCAAATTCCAAAAAGAAGCAAAACAGCCTAACTCTGCTATGAGAAAGTGCTGCAAAGTTCAGCTCATTAAAAACAGTGTTCAGGTTGGAGCATTTATTCCGGGAAATCTAGCCCAGAAATTTGTAGATGAACACGATGAAGTTATAATCGAAAGAATTGGAGGAAAAATGGGAAGAACAAAGGGAGATATTCCAGGAATCAGATTCAAAGTTATAAAAGTAAATGATCAGCCGCTCAGGCTTCTTGTAACAGGCAAGATAGAGAAGGGTAGAAGATAAAAATGATGAATATGGATGCACCAAAGGAAAGATATGAATTAGTAAGTGTTCGTAGTCTTGGCGGTCCACTTGTGCCTGCATATCATTACGAAATATTGGAAAGAGAAAATAATGAGCAATGTCCAGTCTCCCGCACTTTACAAAGAAAAACTGTTGTTGACAGCAGAAACGGAGATATTATAGATGAAGAGATTATTCCTGTATTGGAGATAACATGGTAGAACAAAATCAACAATTCAAGTTATTTGACATGTATGACGTTTCCAGCGTTGCAGTAACTGACAAGGCTTTGAAGCCTTATTTGAGCTTAAATCCAAAGCTGCTTGTTAAAAGCAATGGAAAAATCAGAGACAGATTTGCAGCTTCTAAAGTTAATATAATTGAAAGACTGGCAAACAGAATTGCTGTTCCGGGACATGTAGGAAGAAAACACAAAATCATAACAAGCTGGAGCTCCGGAAAGTACAATAGAAATACGAAAACGGTATTGCAGTGCTTTAAAATTATAGAAGAAAGAACAAAGCAAAATCCGGTGCAGGTTTTTGTCAGGGCAATCGAAAATGCCTCTCCAAAAGATGAAATTACAGTTATTGAACAGGGCGGAGCAAGATATCCGCAGTCTGTTGATGTTTCACCTTTCAGAAGAATTAATCTTGCAATAAGATGGATGGTTCAGGGTGCTTACAGCAAAGCTTTTGGAAAGAAAAACAAGATGTCAGAAACACTTGCAAAAGAAATTATTCTGGCCTCAGAAGGAAATCTTGAAAGCTACGCAATGTCAAAAAAGAACGAGTCTGAGAAGCAGGCTGATTCCGCAAGATAATTATATTTTTATAATATAATGTTTCTAGATAAATGAATGAAACCTAGACCTTATGTCGGAGTTACAGGATTAACAACTAAAGAAGAAGTTGATCTTGTTGTTAATGAATTTCAGGATGCTGGAAATTGATGATTTACGCGGTATAATAGAAAAATCAAGAAACAAAGTTTTTGCCACAATACACTATAATTCAAGAGAGCTTTCTACTTTGGCTGAACAAGTCAGTGAAATTTTTGACAGCATATATTATGAGGGATTATGTAGCGCGATACAGTTGAACATCCCCTTGCCGGAATATCATGAATTAAGAAAAATTAAAACGGAATTTCCGGAAATGCAGATTATATTCCAAGCCAATCAAAAAGTTATGGAAAATGGAAGGCCCGATGAAATTGCTGAAAAGATCAAAATATATGGCGACTTGATAGATTATGTTCTCATTGATCCATCTGGAGGGCGTGGAGCTGAATTTGATATTACTAAATCAATAGAGATTTACGAAGCATTGAGGGCGAGGACCAACCTGACAGTTGGTTTTGCCGGCGGATTTACAGGATTAAATACAGAAAACCGAGTAATGATGATATCAAATACTACAAATACAAGAGATTTCTGTATAGATGCAGAAGGCGGCTTGCGGGACAAGCTGAGTGATAATTACGGCGACGATATATTAAATATTAAAAAAGTCAGAGGGTATATTCGGACAGCTTCCAGAATTTTAGGCTAAAAACTGAAAACTTTAAAAATACTCTTTATTATCCCCTTTTGTTCCGACATATATTATATTTATAAAATGGCAGAAAAAGAAACAAGCTTACAGAAAATTACAAGATTGGTAAAAGACCAAAAGACTATAAGAAATGTAGCTACAAGCGCGCACATACATCACGGAAAAACCGCTTTCACAGATAATTTGCT
>Ga0247727_10017543_pt1 | contig 11387 bp, 8 predicted proteins | sample WisWelCaveWW1625_FD_202498 | JGI IMG/M metagenome (GOLD analysis project Ga0247727, IMG submission 202498) | Biofilm microbial communities from Wishing Well Cave, Virginia, United States - WW16-25 | ecosystem: Environmental > Aquatic > Deep subsurface > Groundwater > Cave microbial mat | place... | reverse complement strand
GGACGCGCTGCGCGCGTTCATGCGCGACTTCGGCGGTGACGCCGGAGGGCTCGAGGACCTTTTCGGCAGCGGCGGACGGGGCCCCCGCCGCGGCAACGATCTGCAAGTGACGCTCAAGCTGACGCTGGAGGAGATCGCAGCCGGTGCAGAGAAGAAGATCCGCATCAAGCACGAACGGCCGTGCGGAACCTGCTCCGGCCACGGCGGCACCGGACAGACGCCCTGCCCGCAGTGTCGGGGGCGGGGACAGGTGAGGCACGTCCAGCAGTCGTTCTTCGGGCAGTTCGTCAACGTTTCGACCTGCTCGCGATGCGAGGGCGAAGGCCAGGTCTTCCGCGAGCCCTGCAAGACCTGCGAAGGGAACGGACGGGTCGCCGAGACCGAGACGATTGCGGTGCGCGTGCCGCCCGGCGTGGCCAACGGGAACTTCATTTCGCTCCGCGCCATGGGCGATGCCGGAAGACGGGGCGCGCCGGCCGGCGACCTGATCGTGCTGATCGAAGAGAAGTCGCATGCCCTGTTCGAGCGCAACGGAGACGATCTCCAGCTCGACGTCCCGACCAGCTTCGTCACACTGGCCCTGGGCGGAAAGATCGAGGTGCCGATGCTCAATGGAGGTCACGCGTCGCTCGACGTTCCGGCTGGCACTCCGAGCGGGCGCGTGCTCAGACTCAAGGGCCGGGGGCTTCCCGGTCTGCGCGGGGGAACGGGCGATCTGCGGGTGCGCCTGATCGTCTGGATCCCGGGGCGCGTGAGCGCGGCGGAGCGACGGCTGCTCGAAGAATTGGCGCGCGGCGAGGGTCTCAAGCCGCCACGGCCGGGGAAGAGCATCGCCGACCGGGTGAAGGACGCATTTGCGGGGTGAAGCCGCACCGGGGTTCGTCTGGGTCGAGACGCTTCCAGCCCCCGGACGTCGTCTCGAGCTTGGACCCGAGGACTCTCACTACCTTGCTCGCGTCTGTCGCGCGCGCGCCGGAGAGAGCGTGCACCTGACGGATGGCCGCGGTGCTCTCGCGGCCGGGCGCATCCTCGACACCGGCCCCCCGGTGGCAGTGAGGGTCGATAGCCTCGACCGGGCCGTCCCCGGGTGCCGATCGGTGCTGTTGTGCGGGACCCCCGAGGGGGAACGCGCCGACTGGATGATCGAGAAACTCGCCGAGCTCGGGCTTTCCACGCTGATCCCCATCCAGTGCCAAAGGGGATCGTGGGAGCGCGCCAGGCAGCGGGGGGATCGCTGGCGCCGGCTGGCGATGGCGGCGCTGCGCCAGTCTCGGGGGCGGTTTCTCCTCGATGTCCGCCCGCCGACCTCGGTACACGAGGCGCTCGCCGACCTCGATGACGGGACACGGGGCTTCATCGCATCGGCCGAGGGTGAACCCGCTGGCCAGGTCCGTGCAGAAGCCGAGGGGACGGTGGTAGGGATCGTGGGACCTTCGGGCGGTTTCACGCCCGAAGAAAGGCGCTCGATCGTCGAGCGAGGATTCCTCTCCATGTCGCTGGCCCAGAATCGCTTAAGAACGGAGACCGCCGCCGTCGCATGGGTGGCATGGTGGGCAACTCAAGCCCGATGAACGCAGGGGGCAACTTCGGCCCGGGTTCGAGTCTTGACGATGGTGAGGGCCGGCCATAAACTACAGGTGCCGTTTTCGCGCCCGGGCGCCACGGCAAACCCGAGAGCCACAACGTCATCCAGGACCTATCTCTCGTATGGAGAGGGGGGAATTATTTGCCCGGCATCAGGGTGAAGGAAGGAGAATCCTTCGAGAGCGCCCTGCGTCGTTTCAAGAAGAAGTGTGAGAAGGCAGGCATTTTGTCCGATCTGCGTCGCCATCAGCACTTCGAAAAACCCAGCGAGCGACGCAAGCGGAAGCTGAACGCGGCCCGCAGGAAGCAAATGGCCCGTCGTCAGCAGGAGAACTGAGAGTCGAACTGAATCCCGCGGGATGGGGATGGACTTGGCTGGACTGGGCGATCCTGGTCTGGATGCTGGTCTTTGCTGTCGGCGGGTTCCTGCGCGGAACGGTCGCGCAGGTTTTTTCTGTGTTGGGCTTGCTAGCAGGTCTGTGGGCCATCCTCGGGGTGGCCCGCTGGCTCGGAGATCATTGGACCGGGGTTCAGCCGGTGCTCGCGTTTGCGGCGTTGCGGTGGATCGTGGCCGCGCTGGCGGGCATGGCGGTGGCGTCACTGTTCCAGTGGTGGGGTGACCAGCTGGGCCGCGCGGTGCAGGCGGGCCCGGCGGCGTGGGCAGATCGCGGGGGCGGCCTCGCGATCGGGGTTGGGGTCGGATTCGTGACGGCCGCGCTGGCGATGATGGTTGCTCTGCTGGCGCCGCAGCCACGCGGTCTCGCGGAGCAGGCGTCGCTCGCGCGCGCCACCGTCCCCCTCATGGCGAGCGCCGTGAATGCCTGCTCGTTGTCCGCCCGGTTCGTACCCGGCGGTCCCTGGCTCGAGGAGCGCTTCCGGAAGGCGCATCGGCGTGCCGAAGAGGCGCGTCGCGGCGCTCCGCGCGCGAGGGCGCGGGGGGTGTAGCCCCCGCCCGTGGCTTCGCTGCCGGAGCGCCGTTTCCGGAGAGAGCATTCTTGAACGAGCGTTCCCTCCAACTCATCGAATACCCGCAGGTGACGGCGGCGATCGCCGAGCGTTGCTCGAGCGAGCGCGGCGCCGAGGTCGTGCTTGCCTGGCGTCCGCTGCGCGACCGGGCGCGGCTGACCCTCGAGTGCGCCGCGCTCGCCGAAGCCATCGCTCGCGAAGCCGGGCCCGATCCCTGGTGTTTTACCGGCGCCGGAGACCTGCTCGAGACGCTGGCGGCGCTCGATCAGGAGATGCCTGAAGGGGCGCGTTTGCGGGGCGTGCTGAGCTGGCTCGATGCGGGTGGCTCCACGATCGCGGCCTGGGCCTCCCCCGCTCTTGCCGTATGTCACCCGCGCCTCGCGGAACGCGCGGGGGCGATACCCCGGCTCGAGGCGCTGCGCCATCGCCTCTCCACCTCGATCGACGGGGAAGGCGGGGTCAAGGATTCGGCGTCACCGGCACTCCGTCGACTGCGGGTGGACGCGGCCGAAAGCGAGCGGCGACTGGCCGAGAAGATGGAACGCTGGGCCCGTGGTTTTGGGGCCGAAGCCTACGTGACGCGTCACGACGATCGCTTCGTGGCAATGGTGCCGGCGGCCGGGTTCCCGCGGCGACGCGCCATCGTCCACGACCTCTCGGCGAGCGGGCAGTCGCTGCTGGTCGAGCCGCTGGAGTCATGCGGAGAGAACAACCGCGTGATCGAAATGCGGCACGCTGCGCTCGAGGAGGAACGGAGAATCCTAAGGGAGCTGGGGCAGGCGGTGGCCGGGGCGCGACCGGAGATCTCGGCTTTGGAAGCGACACTCGTGGAGTTCGACACGCTGCGGGCGCGGGCGCGCTGGGCGCGCAGCGTCGGGGGCATGGCGATCCTGCCGGAGGGTGAGACGCTGAGGCTTTGCGGGGCGCGTCATCCGCTGCTCGCCATGGGCGTGGGAACCTCTCCCGAATCGGTCGTGCCACTCGATCTGGATCTCCACACCGAACGAGTGCCCGGGAAGGTGTTGCTGGTGAGCGGGCCGAACATGGGCGGCAAGACGGTGCTGCTCAAGACCGTGGGGCTGGCGGTGGCGCTCGCGCATTCGGCGATGCCGGTGACGACAGGTGAGGGTACGCGGGTGCCCGAGCTCGACACGATCGTGGTGGACATCGGCGACGAGCAGTCGTTGTTTCGCGGGCTTTCGACTTTCGCGGCGCACCTGCGAGCGCTGGGAGAGATGGCGGCGGTCGCCGGGCCCGGTGCGCTGATCCTGAGCGACGAGCTCGGTGCGGGAACGGATCCCGAAGACGGGGCGGCCCTGGCGCGCGCTTTGCTCGAGCATCTGGCCGCCTCGGGCGCCTGGGCGGTGGCGACCACACACCTCGGCAGCCTCAAGCGCCTGGCCGGCGAGGTGTCGGGGATCGAGAACGGCTCTCTCGAATTCGATCTCGCCACGCTCGCGCCGCGGTACCGCTTTCTGTCGGGTGTGCCGGGAGCCAGCCACGCGCTTTCGGTGGCCGCGCGGTTGGGCTTCCCGGCGGGTCTGCTGGAGCGCGCCCGCTCGCTGCGTCCAGAAGGCGCCCAGGCGCTCGAACGGCTCATGGCCGATCTGGCCGAGGCGACGCGCTCGGCGCGCGCGGAAGACGACGCGCTACGCGCGGCCCGGAAGGAGGCGCATGAGGAGGCCGAGCGGCTGCGGGCGTCAACGGAAGAGGCGAAACGCGACCAGGCAGCGCTCCGCAAGCGGCTGACGCGCGAGAGCGAGATCCTGCTCGGGCGCGTCAGGGAGCTGTGGCAGACGGTTCAGCGCGAGGCGAGGCGCGGCGAGAAGAAGCACGCCGGCGCGGAGGCGCTCCGCCGCGAGATGGCGGACCTCGATCGCGAGGCGGACGCCATCGCGCAGCGGGGCACCGGGACCGAGGGCCCTGCTCCAGCGCTCGACGCGGGGGGGGTGGCGCCGGGCGTGCGGGTGCGGGTACTCGACCTGGGCGTCGAGGCGGAAGTCGTCAGCGGCCCCGATGGCGAGGGACGGGTACAGCTGCGACGCGGCAACTGGAGCATCCAGAGCCACGTGGGCCGTCTGGCCCAGGCGGTCGAGAAGGCGGTGGCGCCGTCCCGTCCGGTGGCCGGAACGTGGTCGGTTCCCGAGGGCGTTCCGCTGGAAGTGGATCTGCGCGGGATGGAGGCGGCGGAGGCGATCGAAGCGCTCGATCGGGGCGTGGATCGCGCCGTGCTCGCCGGGTTCGTCGAGTTGCGCGTCATCCACGGGATTGGCAAAGGCGTGCTGCGCGCCACGGTCGAGAGGCACCTCCGCGGACACTCGCAGGTGGCCTCGCAACGGCCGGGCGAAGTGGGCGAAGGCGGCCGCGGCGTGACGATCGCGGGGCTCCGATGAACGCCGGGGATCGCATGGGAGCGGTGGGAGGTCGCGGGAGTGAGGATTGGATCGAGCGCGTGCGGGACGTCAGCGACGTGGTCGAAATCGTGGGCCAGACCGTGCAGCTCAGGCGGGTGGGCCGGAACTGGGTGGGCCTGTGTCCCTTCCACAAGGAGAAGACGCCGTCGTTCTCGGTCAGCCCCGACCGCGGGCTCTATCACTGCTTCGGCTGCAAGGCCGGAGGCGACGTGTTCCGGTTCGTGCAGGAGAACGAGAAGATCGATTTCATCGAGGCGGTCGAATGGCTGAGTCGTCGCGCCGGGATCCCCGTCCCCGAGCGGCGCGGCGAGCGCGGCAGTGTGCGCGCCACACTGACCGAGGCGCTCGAGATGGCAGCCGCCAGCTACGAGCAGTGGCTGCGCGATCCCACCCGTGGTGCGAAGGCCCGCGCCTACCTGGCAGAGCGGGGTCTCGAAGAGGCAACGCTGCGGGCGTTCCGGCTCGGCCTCGCGCCCGAGGGCTGGACGAACCTGGCGGATCGGCTCAAGGGGAAGGTCTCCGAAGAGACCCTGGTGCAGGCCGGCCTCGCGATGCGACGCGAGGGCCAGGAAACGCATGGCGTGTACGACCGCTTCCGCCACCGTTTGATGATTCCGCTCGTGGCCCCAGGCGGCACGGTGGTCGGATTCGGCGCGCGGGCGCTGGGGGACGAGAACCCCAAGTACCTCAATTCGCCCGAGACCGCCGTCTACCGCAAGAGCGCATTCCTGTTCGCGCTCGACCCGGCGCGCAAACACGTCGCCCCCGACGGGGAGTTGATCGTGGTGGAAGGCTACTTCGACGCCATCACGCTCCATCAGGCGGGACTGACGCACGCCGTGGCGACCTCGGGCACCGCGCTCACCCCGGAGCATGCGCGCACGTTCAGGCGCCTGGCGCCCCGGGTGGCGCTCACCTACGACGGGGATGCCGCAGGACGCGAGGCGACCATGCGGTCGATCGGCATCCTCCTCGCGGAAGGGCTCGAGGTGCGGATCGTGGACTTGCCCGCCGGCGAAGACCCCGACACGCTGGTGCGGGGGCGGGGGGTGGAAGGGTGGAACGAACGGCGTGCAGCGGCGTACGACCCGCTGGAGTTCGTCCACCGGCACGTGCTCGGGGCGGCGCTGGCGGCGGGGGCTGCCCGGGCCGACGCCCTGGAGCGGGCGGTCCAGGCCACCGTGGCTCTGGCGGCCGGCGTCGCGGACCCGGTGAGAGTCAAGCTGTTGCTGCAGCGTGCGGCCGAAGTGCTGGCGGTTCAGGAGCAGGTTCTGGCTCGAGGCGTTTCGCTCCGCCGCAAGGGTCAGAGCATCGAATCTCCGGTGCGGGCGGCGGTCCGGGAGCAACAGCAAGGAGAGGAGGCCCTGGAGCGCTTGCTGCTGCAGAGCCTCTTTCAGGCTTCACACATGCTTGACGATGCGCGGCAGCAGCTGAGTCCCGAGGACTTTCGCGACCCGGTCTGCAGGGCGCTGGCGTTGTGGATGTGGGCGGGGCATCAGGGATTGCCCGAGGAGGAGCCGGCGGCGACACTGGCGCGCGAGCTGGTGGTCGAGGCGGGCGAAAGGATGGATTGGGCCTCCGTGGCTCCGGGTGCGGCGCGACGGATGGTGGAGCGCCGCCTCAAGCAGCAACTGAGAGAGTGCAGGAACCGTTTAACCCAGGCGAGCGGCGAAGGTGAGACCGCGCGCCTGATGCAGGAAATCGACAAGATCGCGCGTTCGTTACGCGAGCTGAGCACATAAACAGGGGGAAGGGGACTCCATGCCGTCCGCGACACGGGACAAGAGCAGCGCCAAGGAAACCCGGCAGCGCATCAAGGAAGCCCAGCGCAAGCGCCTCGACGAGATCAAGTCGCTGGCGCTGCGGCAGGGCTACGTCACCGAAGACCAGGTCGTGTGGCTGCTGGGAGAGCAGGACGAGCCGGAGGCGCAGGTGGAGCAGATGGAAGAGATCCACACCATGCTCAACCAGATGCACATCGAGGTCTTCGCGTCCGAGGAAGAGGCGGCCGAGCACCTCAAGAAGCTGCGCAAGCTGGAGGAGCGCAAGACGCCCGCCCCGGGCAAGGCGCAGCCGCAGCAGCCGGTACGCTACGACGACCCGGTGCGCATGTACCTGCGCGAGATGGGGCGCGTGCCGCTCCTCACCCGCGAGGGCGAAGTCGAGATCGCGCGGCGCATCGAGGCGGGCGAGCGGCAGGTGCTCTCGGCCCTGTTCCGCGCCGAGCTGTCGCTCAGGGAGATCCGGATCCTGGCCAAGAAGCTCAAGGACGGCCATCTCAAGATCGAGGACTTCATCAAGGTCGACGAGAACGCCGCGACGGAGCAGGCGCTCAGGAAGGAGCGGCAGCGCGCGGTGCGCATCCTGGAGCGCATGTTCACGCTGCAGAAGCGCTACAACGAGCTGCTCGAGCGCCAGGGCGGGCGCATGAACGAGAAGCAGCGCTCCAACCTGCAGGCCAACTGGGCCAAGGTGGAGGCCGAGCTCACCCAGGAGCTCCACAAGCTGTCCATGAACCCGCGCATGGTGGAAGGGCTCGCCGCTCCGGTGAAAGCGCTGGCCGAGCACGCGCTCCAGACCGACGAGCGGATCGCCGAGATCGAGAAGCGCTTCGGCCACGGCACCGAGGACATGAACGTGTTCGCGAGGCGGCTCAAGAAGGGCCCGCGCGAGCTGCGCGCGGTGCGCCGCGACTCGGGTCTCCAGCCCGGCCAGGTCGTCGAGTTCCAGAACGAGCTCAAGGCGATTCGCAAGGACATCAGGAAGACCGAGGACGACTCGAAGATCTCGAAGGAGCACCTGCTCGAGATCAACCGCCAGATCCGCGACGGCGAGCGGTCGACCGCTCAGGCCAAGAGGCAAATGATCGAGGCCAACGTGCGCCTCGTGATCTCGATCGCCAAGCGCTACACCAACCGTGGCCTTGAGTTCCTCGACCTCATCCAGGAGGGCAACTCCGGCCTGATGCGAGCGGTGGACAAGTTCGACTACACCAAGGGCTACAAGTTCTCGACCTACGCGACCTGGTGGATCCGCCAGGCCATCACGCGCGCGATCGCCGACCAGGCCCGCACCATCCGGGTTCCGGTGCACATGATCGAGCACATCAACCGCGTGGTGCGGGTGTCGCGCCGCCTGGTGCAGGAGTTGGGACGCGAGCCCACGCCCGAGGAGATCGCGGAGCGCCTCGACCTGCCGGTGGACAAGGTCAAGAGCATCATCAAGGCAGCGCAGGAGCCGATCTCGCTCGACCGCCCGATCGGCGAGGACGACGATTCGAACCTCGGCGACTTCATCGAGGACACGAGCGTCGTGTCGCCGGCCCACTCGGCGGCAAGCGCGATGCTGCGGGACGAAGTGAACGATGTCCTCAAGACGCTCACCCCGCGCGAGGCCAAGGTGATCCGCCTGCGTTTCGGCATCACCGACGACGGCGCACAGCGCACCCTCGAGGAGGTCGGAGCGTTCTTCAGCGTCACCCGCGAGCGCATCCGCCAGATCGAGGCCAAGGCGCTGCGCAAGCTGCGCCACCCGACGCGGAGCCGGAGGCTCAAGGCGTACACCGAGCTGCTGTAGACCGGCCACGCCGCGGTCGCCTCCCCCACACGGGTGCTAGACTCCCGCCATCTCGTGTGCGCGCGGACCGCGCTGGTCGCTTCGTTCCTGCTTTTCCTGCCGGGCCTGCTGGAACAATTCGAAGCGCCCAAGGCCGCCATCGTGCGCATCCTCGGCATCGGCGCGCTGGCGACATGGCTGGGGGTGCGGGGTTGGCGGCGCCCTTTCAGGTGGGGATGGCTCGACGCAGCGATCCCGGCTTGGCTGGCGGTCGAGGGTGTCACGACGCTCGCTTCGGTGAGCCCCCGGATCAGCCTGCTCGGCGACACCCACCAGCGCGAGGGGCTCGTGACCTCGCTGGGTCTCGCCGGCATCTACCTCGCGGCCCGGGTCGGTTCGGCTCGAGCCGGTCCGGGCGCTGAATCACCAGTGCCCGGGCGCGGTGCTGCTCGCTCGCGCCCGCCATGGCGAGGCGCGTGCGATCCCGGGCGCCGAGGCGGCCTTCGAGCAGGGCCTGAGACTCGCACCGTACAACGCGCTCCTCATGCTCCAGCTCGCCGATGGCGAGATCCGCCTTGGCCGAGGGCGAGCCGCGCTCACGCTGCACGGCTCGCATCAGCACCTCTCTCACCCGCATGGTCCGCTCCTGGACCGTCGGCGTACCCGGCATCGCGAGCCCCTCCTCGCGGTGCCTGATATCACTCCCGTCCCGTTAGGGGGAGCGGTCTTCCCTGCCCGCCAAAAAGCGGACAGGTAGTCTTGCTCACTACACGAAGCGGCGCGGTTCTTGACACCCCCGGCACCCGGTGCTAGAAACGCACGTCCTTGTGCACTCCGGTTCATGGGCGCACGTCGCTGGGCCCATAGCTCAGCGGTCTAGAGCGGCCGGCTCATAACCGGCGAGACCCTGGTTCGAATCCAGGTGGGCCCATAACCCCGCGTCGATCCACGGATCGCGCGGTCGGCGCGCGCGGAGAGAAAGAGAGGGGCGGGTAGCTCAGCTGGCAGAGCACCTGGATCACAACCAGGGGGTCACAGGTTCAAGTCCTGTTCCGCCCACCATCGTTAGGCCCCGGCGGGCCCGTGAAGGCAGGAATCGAATGGCCAAGGACACGCCAACCCGCTCCATGCCCGGCGTCGCCGCGCGCCCGCGCGCCGGCGCGCCGCGGCAGCGGCTCGCGGCATGCGCGACCGGGGACGTCCTCGACGTCCCCGGTTTTTCTTTGTGGGCGATCGCGTGACCGAAGAGCTCCAGGTCCTGTGGTCCCTGCACGAGCTGGATGAGCGGATCGTCAACCTGACCGCGGAGTTGAAGCGCTACCCCGGTGAGAAGAAGGCCCTGGAGGACCGGCGCGCGACAGATCGCGCGAGGCTCGAGGCGCACAAGCAGCAGGTCCACGAACTGCAGCTCAGGCACCGCCAGGTGGAGAGGGACGTCGAGGCGCTTCAGGTCGAGGAGCGCAAGTTCCAGAGCCAGCTCCCGATGGTGAGAAGGAACGAGGAGTACCAGGCTTTGCTCGACGAGATCTCCGACCGCAAGGCGAAACGCTCGGAACGCGAGACCGATGTGCTCGTAATGATGGATGAAGAACAGCGCCTGCAATCGGAGCGCCCCGGGCTCGAGCGGGCGCTCAAGACGACGGAGGGTGAGGCCGCGGAGCGTCTGCAGGCGATCGAAGCGGAGGAGCAGAAGGAGCGCGATCAGGTGTTGGGACTCGAGGCCCAGCGCCGGGCGCTGCTCGAACGCCTGGCCCCCGCGATGCGCACGCGCTACGAACGCATCCATGGGTCGCGCGAAGGGCGGGCGGTGGTCCCGATCGTGAAGGGATCCTGCGGCGGATGCTTCCGCGGACAACCCCCCCAGGCGCTCCAGGAGGCGCGCCGCGGGGATCGCGCTCTCACCTGCGACGGGTGTGGGCGGCTTCTCGTCTGGCCGCCCGAAGGCGTGTAGCGCTGCCGACCCGAATCTTCGCGGGCTCCGCGACGGCCCGCCGGGCGCAGGCGTCGCTTGAGGGGGTTGGGCGCTTCGATTATCGTAGCCGCGTGACCGTTCACGCTCAGCCGCACTGGACTCTGCGCTGCGACGGAGGCGCGCGCGGCAATCCCGGCCCCGGGGCGCTGGGCTATGCGCTCTTCGACCCCACAGGCGGCGAAGTGGAGGCGCGTGGCGAACGGATCGGCACCGTCACCAACAACGTGGCGGAGTACCAGGCGCTGATTGCCGGGCTCGAAGCCGCCCGGCGGCACGGCGCCGATCGGCTGCTGGTGTGCATGGATTCCGAGCTGGTCGTACGGCAGATGACCGGGGAATACCGGGTGAAACATCCGGGGCTCAAGCCGCTGCACCAGAAGGCGAAGGACGCCCTCGAACGGCTGGGCCAGGTGCGCTTCCGCGCGGTGCGACGTGAGGAGAACGCGCGCGCGGACGCGCTGGTGAACGATACGCTCGACAATGGCTTGGGAACCGAGTCTCCCAGGTGATCGCGGGCCGGACTCGTTCCGGCTCGAGGAAAGTCCGAACTCCACAGGGCAAGGTGCTGGGTAATCCCCAGGGGGCGTGAGCCTACGGAAAGTGCAACAGAGAGCAGACCGCCAGCGGGCGCGCGGCAACGCGCGCAGCGGGCAAGGGTGAAACGGTGCGGTAAGAGCGCACCAGCGGCTCCGGTGACGGAGCCGGCTCGGTAAACCCCACCTGGAGCAAGACCGCATAGAGGGGGAGGAGTGTGTCCCGCTCCGCCATCACCCCAGGGTCGGTCGCATCGAGGCGCTTCGGCAACGAACGCCCCAGACAAATGATCACCACGGAGCAATCCGACAGAATTCGGCTTATGGGAGGCTCGGTCCCATCGCGACGCGACGGCCGTCTCC
>Ga0247727_10017542_pt1 | contig 11387 bp, 10 predicted proteins | sample WisWelCaveWW1625_FD_202498 | JGI IMG/M metagenome (GOLD analysis project Ga0247727, IMG submission 202498) | Biofilm microbial communities from Wishing Well Cave, Virginia, United States - WW16-25 | ecosystem: Environmental > Aquatic > Deep subsurface > Groundwater > Cave microbial mat | place... | reverse complement strand
CTCCACCTCCACCACCACCGCCGGAGAAGCCACCGCCACCACTGAAACCGCTGCTGCTACTGCTGGCCGGCGCACTAAAGGCAGTGTTGACCGCCGAACCGACGCCGTCGTTCAAGCTGCCGACTAGATAGATGGCGCTGAAGGTTGCCCAGTTGCCGCTGTACCAGTCCGGCGGCGAGGTATACAGGTCTTTGAACTGCTCGGCCCACTGTTTTTCGACCCCCAACACCATGGCGTAGGGCAGCAACTTCTCGAACAGGTCAACGGCCTTCTTGGGCGCGCCGACCTTAGCCGCGTACTTAGCATCCGGCCCTTGCAACTTCTTTAAGCGGTCTTTCTCGGCCACTTCCAGGTACATTTTTAGGCCCAAGATATGTTCCTTGGCGGCTACGCCCTTGGCCGTGCGGGCGTCCATGGCCAGCCAGAAAGGTATGGCGATGATTATGCCCACCACGCCGCCAATAATGAACCAAACTCCCAGCACGAAATAAAGTACCACGGCCGCTATGATCAAAATAATTAGTACTACTACGGTTCGCGAGATAACGCCAGCACTGATCGGGCTTTGACGGAAGTAGCCGGCACCGGCCAGCCGCTGTTTAACGTCCTTGCCTAGCGATGATAACAGGTTATAAAGTTTGCTTTTAGATTTATCCAGGCCAACAGTTTCGCCCACAACCAACTGAGTAAACAACTCGCTCAGCAAAGCCGATTCATCGGGCGTTAGACCCGAAAAGTCGTTATTGGTAAGCTCGAGTTCGTAACTCAGCTTGTCTTTGCCTAGTTTTTTGACTTCCTTTTTCTCGATGATTTTCAAGTATTTACGGATGGCTAGGTCGATAATGGTAGCCGTGATGTCTTTGTGTTTAACAGAGAGGTCTATAATTGTGCCGACTTCCAGCGGCTTCAAGCCATCCGGCGGATCGTACTGCGGCACAATCGTGCCCCTGCCCTTGGCGTCACGCCCCTTCCGCCACCATTTGAGGGCCGCGCCGCCGCCGATAACGATGATTGGCAGAACCAGGCCGATCAGTTGCTTAGAATATTCCCCAACCGTTTCGTACCACTTGGCCGGGTGGAAGTAACCGGGCTTAAAACCGGCCACGTAAGTCAAAGTTTGGTTCGAATACAGAGGTTTAATTGTTGTGGCTCTGATAACACCGCTGTTGGTAGCTATGGCGCAGTCCTGCCCGGCATTACCAAAGCTGCCGGCATAACAAACCGGCGGCCGGGACTGTTTTAAGCCATCCGGTAAGTTCAGGGTGAGACTGACGTGCTCGAACTGCTGCTGCCACTGATCGCCGTTAACGTCCCAATAAAGTTCGTCGTGGTCTTTATAAAAACTAATGACGTTGCGCACTGTGTAGTCAATAGTGTATTGCTGCGCGCCAGTGACCGTGCGATCTGGGCTACCGATCTTCAGCACGGTGTTGCCGCTGGAACCGTAGGTGGTGTACTGAGTCGGCGCGCCGCTACTAGAAGTAATGTCGTTGACTTTTAGCTGCAACGAATGATGTTTGTAAGAGGTTGGGATGGCCCGCAAAATGCCGTGGTTGTTATCGGTAAAGTTGACATTCAGGCGTTCTACGATGCGCAATTCGCCCTGGGGATCTTTATTGCTCAAGGTTTGGTCGGAATCAAACGAGGTAATCGTGAAATCATTGACACTGGCCGCCGCCAAGCCCGGTGTCAGCAGCACTGCCGCGAAGCTTAAGCCTGTAAGCCAAAGCTTCAGCCGTTTCATATCCGCTGGGCTCCAAACTTGTCTGTTGCGGACTTGGCAACTTCATCAAGTAGCGCGTTAACTTCTTTGTCGGTCAACGTACGGTTCAGGCCAGTGACAGTTACGCGCCAGCTGACATTTTTAGTGTTTGGCTCTTTTTGGTAGATGCCGACGGGTTCTAGGCTGGCGTGGCCATCCTCCGGCGCCTTGGCGCCCAGCTGTTGATTGACAAAGTCGCGCAGCCTGCCATAACTTACATCTGCCGGAACTTTCAAGGTTATGTCCTGCTTGACGCCCGGGAACCGCAACAGTGGCGAGTAGCTAGGCCCGGCCGCCAGAATGGGCTGCAATATGGTGGTGTCAATCTCGAAGCCGGCTGAATATTTTGGCAGCTTGAGAGCCCGAGTGACGCTTGGTTTGAACTCACCGATTATGCCCAAGAAGTCGCCGTCTTTTAGCTTCACCAAAGCCGAGCGGTTGTAGTCATAAGGCTGCACCACCGGATACTGCCGCATGTCTTTGCCGACCGGCTTGAACTCCAGCTCCACGCTGGCCAAAGTTTCCAGATACTTGCGAGCCTGGTAATACGGCGCGCCGGGCTTTTTGAGCTTGTCGTTAGCCGTAACTACTAGGGCACTAAATTCAAACTCCTCTGGGACACCCTCACCATCGGACGGATGGTCCAGGCTGTGGGTCTTGCCCAGCTCGAACAGGGCGAACTGGTCGTAACCGGCCTTGACGCCTGGGTGGACCTTTTCTAGCAGGCTAGGCATTAAGCTAAGGCGGTAATATTGCAAATCCGGGCTCAGCGCGTTGGCCACCTGGAAGGCTTTGGCCTTGTCTTGGCCGGTTTTGTCGAGCAGGCTGCCGGGCACGAAGCTGTAAGTCAGCACCTCGTTGGCACCGGCCCTGCTCAACCGCTCGCGAACCTGGGCTTTGAGCGTTAACAGGGGGTCTTTGACGGCCGGCGTTAAATCGCGCTTTGGCAATTCCAGCGGCAACTTGTCATAACCATGCAGCCGGCCGACTTCTTCCACGATGTCTTCGGGCAGCTCGATATCGGTTCGCCAGAACGGCGCGGCAACCGTCAATTCATCGCTTTTTACTTCGACAGCGAACTCAACGTTTTCTAGCAGTGTTTTAATCTCCGCTCCCGAGAGTTTTAGGCCTAGACGAGCATTCATGAAATCAGTTGATATATTCACGGGTGCATGTAGAGTTTGCCGCTCCATGACAGCTGGCTTTAGGTGATTGTCGTCAATTACTCGGCCGACCGCTTTAGCGTTAGCCTCCTGGCGGATCTCATCAACGGTTTTGGCTAGCACCGCCAGGTTTTGCAGCGGGCTTTGACCCTTGGTGAAGCGGGTGACGGCGTCGGTGAACAGGCCGTGCTCCATGCTGGTGCGGCGGATGGAATACATGTCGAAACTGGCGCATTCCAGAATGATGTTCTTGGTGCTGTCGTCAACCTCGGTCTCGGTACCGCCCATTATGCCACCGACGCCGATCAGTTGCTTGTCGGTGGCGATCATAATCGCCTCGGCTCTGGGTTCGATTTCTTTACCATTAAGAAGTTTGATTTTTTCGCCTTTTTTGGGCTGGCGGATGACGATCGTCGCTTCAGCGTCACTGAGGGTTTTGAGCTTGTCGTAGTCGTAGGCGTGCAATGGTTGGCCGGTAAGTAGCATGAACCAGTTGGTGCAATCAACGATGTTGTTGATGGATTTTTGGCCGACTTTGGCCAGCTCCACCCGCAGCCATAGTGGGCTGGGGCCGACTTTGACGCCGCTCATAGTTATGGCCGCGAACCGCGGCACTAGTTCCGGCAATTCATTCTTGATTTCCAAAGGCAACTTATCGGCTTCAACTGCTGGGAATTTGGGATCAACAGCGTACCAATCCGGACTTTTATAGGGCAGCCCCTGGATGCCAGCCAGCTCGCGGGCGATGCCCAAGAAGCCGAAGCAATCCGGCCGGTGGGTAAACATTTTGTTTTCGATGTCGATTACCGCGTCGCCGGCCAGACCCAAGGCTTCGGCAAAGTCCGTGCCGGGCTGGTAGTCGCCGTCGAGCTCTAGAATGCCGGAGTGGTCATCACCCAGGCCCAACTCTTTGGGCGAGGCCAGCATGCCTTGGCTAAGCTCTCCCCTGATTTCGCGGGCTTCCAGCACCAGCGGCTGCTTGCCCACCGTGGATGGCACGGTGGCGCCGGGCGGCAACCAGGCCACCAGCAGGCCGGCGCGCACATTGGGCGCGCCGCAGACCACCTGCACGTATCCGTTAGCCTCCCTCTTGACAGAGGGTGTAATACCACCGTCGTCAATAGCGCAGACCTGGAGCTTATCGGCACCCTGGTGGGGCTGGCAACTAACGACCTTGGCGACCACGATCCCCTGGTACTTCGAGCCAAAATCAACCACCGCCTCGACCGCCCCCAGCTGCGCCCCAATCTTGTCCACCAGCTTCGCCACGCCAATCTTGGCGACATCATCAGCGCTGCCATAAAGCTTATTGATATTGCGAATGGTGTTTAAGCTAATCTTCACTTTTGTTCTCCCGATAAATCCAGATCTGGTAAAGAATGATTCCGGTTATTATAACTCCTGCGCCTTGGCCAAACACAACGACCCAGTCACCCTTGAGTAGTCCATACACAGTCCACAGGGTGTATGCTAAAACGCTTGTCAGTATAAAAGGAGTCGATAGACCATGTGTCGATCTACGCTTGTAGTTTTGTCTAACCTGATGCGGAAAGCCAATAACTTTTACAAAAATCGAGGCCACTACCGTCATGATTCCAACTGCTGTAATAACTGAACTGCTCATATTTTACCTTTCATCGGTTCGACCTCGCGGCCAGGGCAAATACCATAAAATAGCCTTCCAGCTTATCGTCGTTTTTGTCGGTAATGATAGCTTCGACAAATTGCTCGCGAGCCCGTAGTAACTCCTTAGTCCTGGGCGTTTTTTGTTTTGCCCAAAGCTCTGCGGTGACATCAAAAAGATCCAGCCCTCTATATAGCGCGCCGCGCATCCTTTGTGGGTCTCCTTGCCTTTTCGCGGCAAGCGCTCTACCAACTTCTGAGCCAATATTGCCCATCTGCTCGTACATGGTCATACGTGCCCAGCGCTGTTTGTCGAAGACATGGCTACTCATGAACGACTCCAGCTACTAACTCGATTATCTGTGAACATTTAGCTTCGTCATCCACGCCTCTTGAGAAATTACCCCATTGTGGTCGCAGATTAATCAGCGAATCAAATTCAACGAACTCATTAGTGCCATATTTATCAGGATGGAGGTTGATGCCCCAGAGGTCTTTCTGTTTTGAGCCGTTTTCCAGCAAGTGAGCTTCACCGTCGGCATGCATTCCCATATCAACGACTATGATGCCTTGCGCCAGGTCGACATCGGCTTTTACTATACCCTCGTACATTTTTTTAGACATCTCTTTGAGTTCGGCTAGTGAGATTTTTGTGACATGTTTCATGCGAATTGCCTTAAGAAGTCGAGTTTGGCGGAGTGGAAGTGGCGGATGTCTTCGATGCCGTATTTCATCATTACCAGGCGGTCGATGCCGCCGCCCCAGGCGAAACCGGTGTAGACGTTGGGGTCGATGCCGGCCTCCTTTAAAACGTTGGGGTGAATCATGCCACAGCCCAGCAGTTCTATCCAGCCGGCCTGGGAACAGATGTGGCAGCCCTGCTTGTCGCAGAACGGGCAGCTCAGCATGAACTCGAACGACGGTTCGGTAAACGGAAAATAAAACGGGTTGGTTTTGACCTCCAGTTGCTTGCCGTAATAGGCCTGCAAGAAGGCTTTGAGGGTGGCGATGAGGTGGCCGGCGTGGATGCCCTTGTCGACGTAAACGCCCTCTAGCTGGTAAAAGGTGTGCTCGTGGCGGGCGTCGAGGTCTTCGTTGCGGAAGACACGGCCGGGGATGACGGCGGCGATCGGCTGGCCCTGTTCCAGCTCGACTTTATGCTTTTTTAGGACGCGATTTTGCATGGTGCTGGTGTGGGCCGGAGCGATGAATGGCTTACTCTTTTTGTCTTTTTGGACGGTGACGAAGGTGTCGTAATCGTCGCGGGCTGGGTGGCCTTCGGGGAAGTTCAGGGCGCCGAACATGTGGTAATCGTCGTCGATCTCGCGTGATTCCACGGCCGTGAAGCCCAGGCGGTAGAAGATGTCGAGCACGGTGGCCAGCTCGGTCATCAGTGGGTGAATACTACCTCTGTTGGTGGGTAGAAATTGGGGCCGCTGATCTGGCGGCATATTGACATCGAAGGGCGCGGTAATATCAATTGGCGCTAGAGTTTCAGTCTGGTGCTGGTTTTTTTGGATGGCTTGGGTGAGTTCCTGGCGCAGGGCGTTGGCAGCCTGGCCGAAGGCGCCACGCTGCTCGAGCGGCATGGTTTTGATCTGGTCGAACAGGCTTTTAAGCTCCGGGCTACGCAAAACGCTGGCATCACCCTCCTCGGCGCGCTTTCTCAGGTTATCGGCCAGTTTCTGATCAATCATATCTGTAGCATATTGTACCAGAGGTGCTAGAATTAATTTATGGCAAACTTTTCTTTTGACGTGGTTAGCGAGTATGACAGGGCCGAGATGAACAACGTCTTCGACCAAGTCGTGCGTGAACTTGGCAGCCGCTACGATTTTAAGGGCACGCCAGCCGCCGTGGAGTGGTTGAACGGCGACAAAACGGGGTTGAGAATTATTGGCAATGGCGCTTGGCAGATTGATGCTATCTTGGACATCATCCGTAAAAAGCTGGCCGCCCGCGAGCAAAGCCAAAAGGTGCTCGACGTATCTGGCGAAGTTGTCGAGAGTAACCTTAAAGCTAGTCAGGAAGTGCCGTTTAAACAGGGGCTGGACCAGGAAAAAGCCAAGAAAATCACTTCCCTCATCCGCGACAAATCTCCAAAGGTCAAAACCCAGATCCAAGGCGAAGCCGTGCGCATCACCAGCAACAACAAAGATAATTTACAAGCCGTGATGCAATTACTGCGCGCCCAGGACTTCGACTTTCCCCTCAATTTCAACAACTTCCGCTAGACAATCACCGCTGCGGGACGGAACCCGATATCCGAATGGTCACTGGAACGGTTGTTCTGGTTCGGGTTAGCCCGACCCTCGTTCAGGTTGGCAATCGGCGCGCGGTCGTAGTCTGCGATAGCCGCGACAAAATAGCTTATACTGAAAGCATATGCAGGAAACTAAGCTGGAACCAGAAGCGCCTGGCTTGTTGGAGCAGGCCAAAGCAGTCCTAAGCATGAATGACCGGGGGAATTATACCCAGCCGGCGCATGGGCTGTACCCCCACCAGTGGTTGTGGGACAGCTGTTTTATTGCCATTGGGCTGAGGCATTTGGACGTGGAGCGCAGCAAAATGGAGATTTTGAGCCTGCTGCGCGGCCAGTGGCATAACGGCATGCTGCCGAACATCGTTTTTCGCGACGACTTACAGTACCGCACCGACCGTAACGTCTGGCGCAGCTGGCTGAGTCCCTTCGCGCCTGATGACGTTACGACCACTGGTATTACCCAGCCGCCGATGTTGGCCGAAGCCATCGTGCGGATTGGCGCTAAAATGGCCTGGCCGGAGCGCCGCAGCTGGTACCGCACGGTTTACCCGGCGCTGCTGGCTTACCACGAGTGGCTGTACGACGAGCGCGACCCCCACCATGAAGGCCTGGCATTGCAGATCCACCCCTGGGAAACCGGCCTGGATAACACGCCGCCCTGGATGACTGAACTGCACGAGCACCTATTGCCGTTTTGGATCCGGATGATTGAAAAACTCAAGCTTGGCGTGGTTATCAATATGTTTCGCCGCGATACCAAGTCGGTGCCGATGGATCAGCGCTTTTCGGCAGTCGAGGCGGTGGCGATGTACGATATCCAACGCCGCCTGCGCCGCAAAGCCTACAATAGCAATAAAATTCTCGACCATTCGCTTTTCGCTATCGAGGATCTAACCTTTAACAGTATCTTCATCCGAGCCAACACCCATTTGCGCGAGATTGCCAAATCGTTGCGCGAAGACCTGCCTGAAGAACTAGAAAAGCGAATGCACCGCACTGAAAAGGCCCTGGAACACCTCTGGGATCCTTATTCTGCCCAGTATTACTCACGCGATTTCATCACCCACCGGCTGTTAAAAACACCCAGCATTGCCGCCCTGATGCCGCTGTATGCCGGCTCGATCAGCGACGAAAGAGCCAAGCAACTGGTAAGCCTGCTGGCCAACGAGCACCAGTTTGGCCCGGCTTATCCGGTGCCGAGCGTGCCGGTTAACTCGGTCTGGTTCCACCCCAAAGGCTACTGGCAGGGGCCTAGCTGGGTCAATACCAACTGGCTAATCATCGATGGCCTGCAGCGCTACGGCTTCCACGAACAAGCCGCTGGCCTACGCGACAGCACCCTAGCGATGGTCGCCAAAGGCGGCTGCTATGAATACTTCAACCCTCTGACCGGTGAAGCCCTCGGCGCCACCAACTTCTCGTGGACCGCCGCCCTGGCCATCGATCTCCTAAAAACCAAGGCTTAGTCGTCGAGTTTGGGTTTTTCGAGCAGTAGCGGTTCGACGCTTACGTCGGTGTCGGCGATTTTGACGATGTCGCGGTCGATCTTGCCCAGTTCTTTATAAGTAGTGTTGTAGTGGCCGACGGTGGTACCCAGGCTGTTGCCCAGCTTGAGCATGTAGCCATTGTGGGCCAACAAGTGTTTTTGGAGCTGCTCGATGTTTTTGCGGATCTTTTCGGTGTCGCGGTGGATTTCCATGGAACGCAGGCCCTGCATGATGGTTTGCAGCATGGCCGACAGCGTGCTGGGGCCAACGATGGTCACCTTTTTTTCGCTGGCATACTGGATGAGGTTGCGGCCGCTAACGCCGCCCAGGCCGACTTTGTTGGCCAGCAGGTCGTAATAGATCGCCTCACTGGGGATGAACATCAGCGCTTGATCCAGTGTGCCCTTGCCTGGCAAGATGTACTTGGCGGTTTCGTCGATGCGCCGCTTAATATCTTCTTTAAAGGATTTTTCTAAGGCCGGCCGCTCGGCTTCTTTAGCCTCAACCAGACGGTTGTAGTTTTCTAGCGAAAATTTGCTGTCGATGGGCAGGACTTTGTCGTCCAGCCTGATGACGGCGTCAACAATCAGCCCCTCGCCCAACTTATACTGCAACTGAAAGGCCCCTGGCGGTAGGGTATTTTTGAGGATTTGCTCCAGGTAAAACTCACCGATCACGCCGCGCTGCTTGGGGTTCTGCAGCACGTTTTGCAGGGTCTTAAGCTCAGAGGCAATGTCGCCGACGTTTTTGTTGGTCTTATCTAGCTCGGTTAACTTCTTGGTAACATCGGTGATGATCTTGCTGCTGGCCGCGAACTGGGCTTGCATCTGTTTGTTGCTGGTGCCCAACTGATCTGATAATTGCTTTTGCAGCCCGTCTTTAAGCTCGCCAACGGACTTGTTCAGCTCGGTCATATCGGCCTTCAGCAGCAAGGCGCTTTGGTCATCTGTTTTAGGTTGATCCAGCTTGAAAACAATCACGGCCAGCAACACCAGTACCAAAACCCCCAAAACTATCACCGCGACAATCATAGCTCTATTCTATCAGCTTTCGATGGTGACAGGGGTGTGCATGGGGGCCCAGTCGTACAGCCATTTGGAGTTGGCCAGGTTGGATTCGATACAGCCGTGGGAAGCGTCCGGCGAGTCGGGGCTGACGTTGCCAAATAGGCTGTCGGCCCGCCAAGTGGCATCGTGGAAGCCATAGGTACCATACTGGTTGTCCAGGAAGGGCATCCAATAGGAAACTGAGTAGTTCCAGCTGCCGCGGCTGTCGGCGCCCTTGAGGGCAGTGTTGGTTTGCTTGGCATAGATGTGGTAGTTGCCGGGCGGCGTCTCGGTTTCGGCGTGGCCATTTAGCCCGGTGATAACCGGAAAGTCTTTGGCGGTCTGGCTGCCCTGGCAGGCCCATAGACGGCGCTGGCTGACACTGACTTTGATGAGCTTGCTGTGGGCGTTGCCTTCGCAATGGTTAGTAACCGTGGCTAAGGCAGCGGCGCCAGGCGCAGCAGCCTCTGGTTTGCCCTGGCTGGTAGCCAGCGCGCCGGTGTTTGCTGACTGTTTCGGGTCATTACCCCCCCCTTGGTGCGCGTAGCCAAAGCTGGCGGCGGCCAGCGCCACGGCTATAGCAAGCAAGACTTTGTGGCGGCGCAACAAGCCGGGCCGGTGGGTTTTAGAGGCCTTCTGGGGCGAGGTCGGCCGGCGGCCAGAGTAGTAATAAGAGTAGCCGTTGAGGCTACCCGGCCGAATGGTTTTACTATGTAGTGATGGATTACTCATTCTGTGGATCACGAACCACCCCTAGGATAGTCCGCGGCTTTTTTGTTGGTTGTATGTATTTTTATATTACCCCGGGTATTATACCACTTTTATTAGCGGAGGTGGCTGGTCTGGTCTTCCGCCGAGTGACGCGAGCTTTCAGCTTCGTGCCCGTGGTCGTGGCCTCCTTCAATGTAACTGTGGGCCACGGTAGTCGTCACGCCTACTACTACTACGCCGGCCAGTAGCAGCAGGCTTTTGATGTTCAGTGCCCGCTTGCTTTTGGATTCGTGAATGGTGGGAATGATATCGGACACCGCGATATAGATGAAAAAGCCAGCGGTCAGCCCCAACAAAGTGGCAATCAAGGCTTCGTTGCCCTGGCCCAATTTGAAGAAGATGATGGCGGCCAGAGTGGTGGCCAAGGCACTGAACACGTTAACTAATATCACCTGCCGGCGTTTTAAGCCTTTATTGAACATTAGACCAAAGTCGCCAATCTCTTGAGGTATCTCGTGCGCGGCCACCGCCAGAGTGGTCACTATACCGACTGGCACGCTGACCAGGAAGGCGGCGGCAATAGCGGCGCCATCGATGAAGTTGTGGACTGTATCACCGACAATCACGAAACTGACCGTGGGATCAATCTTTTTGTCCTTGTGCTCATGGTGGTGATGAAACCAGTTCAGTAGGCTTTCCAGCAGGAAGAATAACAGCAGCCCGCCAAGCGCCCAACGCAAGATAGTCTCTGGGTCGCTGCCTTCCAGGCCTTCTTTCAAAAGATCCAGGAAGGCCGCCGCCAACAGGGCACCAGCCGCGAACGGTGTGGCGTACTCAGCTAGGATTTTAGCCCCCCGCTTGCTGACAAGCAGAAAAATACCGCCGATCAGCGAGAAAACGCTGCCAATTAACGAAAAGAATATAACTTCGTTTAAGGTTGCCATGAATGTTCCTACTAACCCCCTAACAGCATAGGCAGGCTCAAATATTTTTGCAAATTTGTCGCAATTTGTGTAACATTTTGCCGGTAAATCCTAAAGATATCGGGCTAAAACATAGAACCGGCGCGATATACGGCCGGTTCGTTAGGAAGCCTCACACTTCCTAATATTCAGCTTATGCCTGGTTTATCTAAAATGCAATGTGACTTCTATCACATTTTTAGCTGGTCTTAGGGGTTAGTGGCCGGTTGTTTTTTAGCCCGCAAGGCCTCGCGCGACGATATATACGAGGCGCCAATGACGCCCAGGCCAACTATGCCGGTGATGGCGTCCGGCACGGCGTAGAAAATACTGATAAACAGGGCGGCGGCCAGTACGAAGATGGCATAAT
>Ga0247727_10017541_pt1 | contig 11387 bp, 11 predicted proteins | sample WisWelCaveWW1625_FD_202498 | JGI IMG/M metagenome (GOLD analysis project Ga0247727, IMG submission 202498) | Biofilm microbial communities from Wishing Well Cave, Virginia, United States - WW16-25 | ecosystem: Environmental > Aquatic > Deep subsurface > Groundwater > Cave microbial mat | place... | reverse complement strand
CAGTTGAGTATGACCTATGAGTGGGACGAAGACAAGGCGCTCGCCAATCTTCGAAAACACAAGATCGATTTTGCCGACGCCGTTGGCGTGCTTGATGACCCGTACGCGCTTTCGATGCCTGATACAACGCCTCACGAACGGCGCTTAGTCGCGCTTGGCGTGGACTTGCTCGGACGGACCCTGGTCGTGGTCTATACCCATCGTGGGGAGCGAATTCGGCTTACTTCTGCGCGACGCACGACTCCGGCGGAGCGCAGGACATACGAGCGAGGTGAGACATGAAACAAGAATATGATTTTTCCCGCGCGAAACGCGGGCCGGTTGTGGCTCCGGTCAAGGGCAAGACGCGAATCACCATTCGCGTGGATGAGGAGATCCTCGACTGGTTTCGCCGTCGCGTCCACGCCGAAGGTGGTGGCAACTATCAAACTCTGATCAATCTCGCGCTGAAAGATCACATAACGCGGCAAGACGATGTCCTTGCCGACACCCTGCGGCGAGTGTTTCGTGAGGAGATGGCCGCGTACAGGGCGCCTCTGAAGTCCCGCTCGTCGCGGCCGGGACGAAAGCGCATTGCCGCTTAGCGTGACGCTGGTGCCGCCACCATCCAGGTTCGCCCGTGCGCGCAGATGCGTACTCAGGCAGGCCGCACGCGCCTGCGAGAGTGCTCTCGCGGACGCCGGGGTGCGCGCGGTCGTAGCGGAACTGTCGCGTGAATTCGGGCGCAGGCGGTCGCGGCGCTAGCTTCGTCTGTCGTATCATTCGGCCTCCAAGGGAGACGTGATTCATGCGGATAGGCATTCCCGCCGAAACCCGGCCGGGTGAAACGCGCGTTGCGGCGACGCCGGAGACGGTGAAGAAGTACGCGGTGAAGAACGAGGTACGCGTCCAGACGGGCGCGGGGACCAATGCGAGCTTCCCGGACCAGGAATACGAGAAAGCCGGCGCGAAAGTCGTCCCGACGGCGGCGGAGGCTTTCGATGCCGACATTGTCCTGAAGGTACGCTCCCCGGTTGAAGCTGAATTGCAGTATCTGAAGCCGAATTCAACCCTGATCGGCCTGCTGGATCCCTTCGATGCCGCCGGCATCGAAGCGGTCGCGAAGCAGGGCGTTACGGGTTTCGCCATGGAGTCGCTGCCGCGCACGATTTCGCGCGGCCAGGCGATGGATGTGCTCTCCTCGCAGGCGAACATCGCCGGCTACAAGGCGGTGGTGCTCGCCGCCGCCGAGTTCGGCCGGTTTTTCCCGATGCTGATGACGGCTGCGGGCACGGTGAAGGCGGCGCGCGTACTGGTGCTGGGCGCCGGGGTCGCCGGCCTGCAGGCGATCGCCACCGCCAAGCGGCTTGGCGCGGTGGTCGAGGCGACCGACGTGCGGCCCGCGGTGAAGGAGCAGATCGAGTCGCTGGGCGCGAAATTCGTCGACGTGCCTTACGTCACCGACGAGGAGCGCGAGATCGCCGAAGGCAAGGGCGGGTATGCGCGGCCGATGCCGCCGGACTGGATGCGCCGGCAGGCCGAAGCCGTGCACCAGAAGGCGCTGCAGTCGGACATCGTGATTACGACGGCGCTGATTCCCGGCCGGCCCGCGCCGGTGCTGATCAAGGAAGAGACGGTCAGGCAGATGAAGCCCGGCTCGGTGCTGGTGGATCTCGCGATCGAGCAGGGCGGCAACTGCCCGCTGACCGAGCGCGACCGGATCGTGGTCAAGCATGGCGTGAAGCTCGTCGGCATCGTCAACCTGCCGGCGACCGTGCCGGCCGACGCTTCGGCGCTGTACGCGCGCAACCTGCTGAACATGGTCGGCCTGATGCTCGACCTGAAAACGGGCGAGTTCAAAATCGACCGCGAGGACGACATCATCGCAGGCACGCTGGTCTGCGCCGGCGGCGCGCTCGTCAAGAAAGGCTAGGCCATGGGTGGAACCGTAGATCCGACCGTCGTCAACCTGGTGGTGTTCGTGCTAGCGATCTTCGTCGGCTACCACGTGATCTGGAACGTCACGCCGGCGCTGCATACGCCGCTGATGAGCGTGACCAATGCGATTTCGTCGGTGATCATCGTCGGCGCGGTCCTCGCCGGGGCGCCGAGCGAGACCGACTTCGGCACGGTGCTCGGGGTCATCGCGGTCGGGCTGGCCTCGGTGAACGTGGCGGGCGGTTTCCTCGTCACCCAGCGCATGCTCGCGATGTTCAAGAAGAAACAGAAATGACCGCCAACCAGCTCACCCTCTGGTATCTGGTCGCCAGCGTCCTGTTCATCCTCGCTCTGAAAGGGCTCTCTTCGCCCGTGATGGCGCGGCGCGGCAACCTGTTCGGCATGATCGGAATGGGTATTGCGATTGCAGTTACCTTGGCAATTTCGTCAAAGGGAAACCTGACGGGCATAGCTGTTGCCATGCTCGCCGGCGGCTCGGTCGGGGCCTTCGTGGCCCGGCGCGTCGAGATGACGCAGATGCCGGAACTCGTCGCGGCGATGCATTCGCTGGTCGGCATGGCGGCGGTGCTGATCGCGATCGCGGCGGTGAACAATCCGTCGGCTTTCGGCGTTGCCGATCCGCTGCCTACGGGCAACAAGCTCGAACTGTTCATCGGCACCTTCGTCGGTGCCATCACCTTCTCGGGATCGGTGATCGCGTTCGGCAAGCTCGCCGGGCTGGGCAAGAAGTTCCGCCTGTTCTCTTCCGCGCCGATCGTGTTCCCGGGCCAGCACTGGCTCAACCTGAGCATCGGCCTGGTGATGGTCGGCTTCGGCGTCGCCTTCTTCCTCGCGCCCGGCCAGGCCTGGGTGCCGTTCATCGTCATGACCGGCCTCGCCTTCATGCTGGGCTTCCTGATCATCATCCCGATCGGCGGTGCCGACATGCCGGTGGTGATCTCGATGCTCAACAGCTATTCAGGCTGGGCCGCCGCGGGCATCGGTTTTTCGCTCAACAACGCGATGCTGATCATCGCCGGGTCGCTGGTCGGCTCCTCGGGCGCGATCCTCTCCTACATCATGTGCAAGGCGATGAACCGCTCGTTCATCTCGGTGATTCTGGGCGGCTTCGGGGCCGCCGAAGGCGCGGCCGCGGCTGTCGCCGGAGATAAGACGGTGCGCTCCGGTTCGGCCGAGGACGCAAGCTTTCTCATTCAGAATGCCGAATCCGTGGTCATCGTCCCGGGTTACGGCCTGGCGGTGGCGCGCGCGCAGCACGCAGTCAAGGAAATGGTGGACATGCTTGCCGAGAAAGGGGTGAACGTGCGCTTCGCCATCCACCCGGTAGCCGGCCGCATGCCCGGGCACATGAACGTGCTGCTGGCGGAGGCCGAGGTGAACTACGAGCAGGTGTTCGAGATGGAAGACATCAACGGCGAAATGAACACCACCGACGTGGTGCTGGTGCTCGGCGCCAACGACGTCGTCAACCCGCTCGCCTACGAAAAGGGCAGCCCGATCTACGGCATGCCGATCATCGACGTGCACAAGGCGCGCACCGTGCTGGTCAACAAGCGCAGCATGGCGGCGGGCTACGCGGGCCTGGACAATCCGCTCTTCTACATGGACAAGACGATGATGGTGTTCGGCGACGCGAAGAAGGTGGTCGAGGACATCCTCAAGTCCCTGCATTGACCGAATTCGTCCTGTTCGCGCTCACGCTCGTGGGTTGGAAACTGCTGCCCGAGGCCTTCAAGGGCTCGGTATTCCTGCCCTCGCTCGTGATGATCGCCTCGATGATGCCGGTGGAGAAACTGCCGCCCGCGAGCTGGCAGAGCGCGTTCAGCCTTGGCTTCATCTCGGCGGTGTTCGACAACATCCCGCTCACCGCGCTCAAGCAGGGGGGCTACGACTGGGGCATGCTGGCCTACGCGGTCGGCTTCGGCGGCTCGATGATCTGGTTCGGTTCCTCGGCGGGGGTCGCGCTCTCCAACATGTATCCGGAGGCAAAATCCGTGGGCCGCTGGCGGGCGGGCGGATGGCACGTCACGCTCGCCTACGTGCTCGGGTTCTTTTTCATGCTTGCCGTCTCCGGCTGGCAACCGACCGACAAGCGCGGCAAGGCGATCTCGGACCTGCCAGTTCCCGCAGTGCAGTATGTCGCCGCTTGACCGCGGTCAAGTTTCCCGTTTCACATCGTGAAGTTGTCTTGCGGAGCGCGCGAGGCGAGGGGTAGAATCGCTGGGCTTTTCCCGATGGGGTCCGGACCCCGCACAAGAGCAAACTTCCTAGGAGGAGGCACCACATGAGCATCAAGAAAGATAACTCCGTCGCTTCGCGCCGGAAATTCCTGTCGGGCGCGGCAGCGGCGACGGCCGGCGCGGCAACCCTCGGCTTCCCGATGATCGCCAAGGCGCAGGGGCCGATCTCGATGCGCTGGCAGAGCACATGGCCGTCGAAGGACATTTTCCACGAGTACGCCAACGACTTCGCCAAGAAGGTGAACGACATGACCGGCGGCGACCTGAAGATCGAGGTGCTGCCCGCGGGCGCGGTGGTGCCGGCGTTCGGCCTGATCGACGCGGTGTCGAAAGGCACGCTCGACGGCGGCCACGGCGTGCTGGTGTACCACTACGGCAAGCAGAACGCGCTAGCGCTGTGGGGTTCCGGCCCGGCGTACGGCATGGACGCCCAGCAGCTTCTGTCGTGGCACAAGTACGGCGGCGGCAAGGAGCTGCTCAACAAGCTCTATGCCTCGATCGGCGTCAACGTTGTGTCGTTCCCGTACGGGCCGATGCCGACGCAGCCGCTCGGCTGGTTCAAGAAGCCGATCACCAAAGCCGACGACTTCAAGGGACTGAAGTTCCGCACCGTGGGCATCTCGATCGACGTGTTCACGGGCCTGGGCGCGGCGGTGAACGCGCTGCCGGGCGGCGAGATCGTGCCGGCGCTGGATCGCGGCCTGCTCGACGGGGCGGAGTTCAACAACGCGAGTTCCGACCGCCTGCTCGGCTTCGCCGACGTCTCCAAGGTCTGCATGCTGCAGAGCTACCACCAGAACGCGGAGCAGTTCGAGATCTCGTTCAACAAGACCAAGTACGACGCCCTGCCGGCGAAGATGAAGGCGATCATCGAGAACGCGGTGGAAGCTGCATCGCAGGACATGTCCTGGAAGGCGATCGACCGTTACTCGACGGACTACATCGAGCTGCAAACCAAGGACAAGGTCCGGTTCTACAAGACGCCCGACGCGATTCTCGCGCGCCAGCTCGTCGTCTACGACCAGGCGGCGGCGAAGAGGAAGGACAATGCGATCTTCCGCGAGGTCGAGGAGTCGCAGAGGAAGTTCGCCGAGCGTGCGGTGCGCTGGTACCTGGACACTCAGGTCAACCCGCGCATGGCCTACAACCACTACTTCGGCAAGCCCGCCGCGGCCAAGCCGGCCGCCAAGAAGGCCTGAGCGGAGGTGTGATCCGCCAGCCATCCGGCGCGAGCCGGATGGCTGTTTTCTTTTATGCAAAAGCTCCTCCTTTTCGTCGACAAGCTCAGCACCTGGGTCGGCCAGGCGTTTTCCTTCTTCATCGTGCTGCTGACGCTGCACGTCTCGTGGGAAGTATTCTCGCGCTACGCGCTCGATGCGCCGCGCGCCTGGGCCTTCGACGTGATGATCTATTTTTACGGCACGCTGTTCATGATGGCGGGCGCCTACACGCTGTCGAAGAACAGCCACGTGCGCGGCGACGTGCTGTACGGATTCTTCCGCCCGCGCACCCAGGCGACGCTCGACCTCGTGCTCTACGTCGTTTTCTTCCTGCCGGGCGTGATCGCGCTGACCTACGCGGGTTACGAGTACGCCGCGGACTCCTGGCGAATCAACGAGCACTCCACCATCACCTATGAAGGTCCGCCGATCTATCCGTTCAAGACCGTCATCCCGATGGCCGGCGCGATCCTGCTGGCGCAGGGCATCGTCGAGATCATCCGCTGCATCGTCTGCCTGAAGCAGGGCGGTTGGCCTTCGCGCGAGCAGGACGTCGAGGAAGTCGATGTCGAGAAGCTCAAGGCGGAACTGAACGTCAAGGATGAGGACATCGCCAAGCTCGACGTGTACGTCACCAAGGATCCGGCAAAGTGAGGATCCGCAAGGAACTCTGGTTCGGCTTCTCGCTGATGGCGATCATGGTGCTCGCCATCCTGGTGTTCATGCCCTGGACCAGCATGACCAACGGCCACCTGGGCCTGCTGATGCTGGCGCTGATTGTGGTGGCCATCATGCTCGGCTTTCCCACCGCCTTCACGCTGATGGGCATGGGCGTGTTCTTCGCCTGGATCTTCTACCGCAGCGTCAATCCCGCCGTTGCCGTCCAGCAGGTGCTCGACCTGTTCGTGCAGCGCACCTTCGGGGTGATGTCGAACGACGTGCTGATCGCGATCCCGCTGTTCCTGTTCATGGGTTACCTGGTCGAGCGGGCGCAGCTGATCGACCGCCTCTTCCACAGCCTGCATCTCGCGACCGTGCGCGTGCCGGGCTCGCTCGCCGTGGCGACCATCGTCACCTGCGCGATCTTCGCGACCGCCACCGGCATCGTCGGCGCCTGCGTGACGTTGATGGGCCTGCTCGCGTTCCCGGCGATGCTCAAGGCCGGCTACAACGTCAAGGTCGCGGCGGGCGCGGTCACCGCGGGAGGCTGTCTCGGCATCCTGATCCCGCCGTCGGTCCTGCTGATCGTGTACGGCGCGACCGCAGGCGTGTCGGTGGTGCAGCTCTACGCCGGCGCTTTCTTTCCCGGCTTCATGCTCGCCGGGCTATACGTCGGTTACATCATCGTGCTCGCGAAGTGGAAGCCGGCGCTCATGCCGCCGCTGGCGAAAAGCGAGCAGCACGTTCCGCTTCCGTCCCACCTCCAGACGCTGGCGCAGCATGGCAGCCATGCCCTGGCTGGACTGTGGCGCGCGCTTGCAGGCGATGGAAGCGCCGGTGTCGCGAAGCGCACCGTCGCCGGGCAGCTCATCGTGTCGCTGCTACCGGCGCTCGCCATCGTCCTCTTGCTGGGCGTTACCTATCGTGCAGCAACGGCGCCGGTCGTAGTGGCAAGCACGGCCGGCCTGGTCGAAGCGGGCGGGGCGGTCGCGGCGGACATCAAGGAGGAACCCGCGGGCCTGATCGGCGGCGTGCAGGAGCCGGAAGACGAGGAGAAGGAAGAATCCGAGGAGGCGGTGACGGAATCCCCGGCGTTGGCGGCCGCCGAGGAAGAAAAACCGAAGCCCGCCGATGCGGTCGAAGCGGCCGCCCAGGATCGCGTTCCGGCGCCCGCGTGGTTCTGGGCCATGCTCGCCGTCGGCATTGGCGCCATCGGCTTCGTCGGCTGGATCTGGAACTGGGAGCGGCTCGAGGTCTTCAAGAAACTCCTCACCTCATTTTTTCCTCTGGCGATCCTGATCCTCATGGTGCTCGGCTCGATCGTTTTCGGTCTGGCGACGCCGGCCGAGGCGGCGGCGGTGGGCGCATTCGGCGGTTTTTTTCTGGCCGCGGTCTACCGTTATATCGCGCACCTGCAGGGGGGGACGGGAGGCCCGTTTTCCGGCGCCGTCATCGGCGGCACGCTGAGGGAATTCGGCACCATCATCAAGGAATCGTCGTTCCTCACCGCCAAGACCAGCGCCATGGTGTGCTGGCTGTTCGTCGGCTCGGGAATCTTCGCCGCGGCGTTCGCGCTGCTCGGCGGCCAGGAGGTGATCGAGAAGTGGGTGCTGTCGATGGATCTCAGCCCGCTGCAGTTCATGCTGCTCGCCCAGTTCATCATCTTCATCCTCGGCTGGCCGCTCGAGTGGACCGAGATCATCATCATCTTCATGCCGATCTTCGTCCCGCTGCTGCCGCACTTCGGCATCGACCCGCTGTTTTTCGGCTTGCTGGTGGCGCTCAACCTGCAGACCGCGTTCCTCTCGCCGCCGGTGGCGATGGCGGCGTTCTACCTGAAGGGCGTGTCGCCGCCGCACGTAACGCTCAACCAGATCTTCGCCGGGATGATGCCCTTCATGGGGATCCAGGTCATCGCCCTCGTGCTGCTCTACGTGTTTCCGCAGATCGGCCTATGGCTGCCGAGCGTTCTGTACGCCAGATAGCGTTCAGGGCGCCGCGGCAACAGAGCGAAGCACGCGCAGTTCTTCCTGCATGCGCGCGATTTCGCCGCGGTCGGCGAAGGCGAGCACCCAGTGCGTCAGGCGGCCGTCGACGCCGTGCACCATGCCGATAGACAATTCGACTTCAGCCACGGCGCCGTCCTTGCGGCGCGCGCGCATCTGCAGGCGCATCGGGGCCTCGTTGAACATGCTCGCGGCGGCCTCGTCCTGCGGAAACAGCAGCGTGATCGCCGGGCGGCCGAGCACTTCCCCGGCGCGGTAGCCGAAAAAAGTCTCGAACGCGGGATTGACGTAGGTGAGCGGCCGGCCTTTGGCCACCGCATCCGACAGCGCCACCGGGAAGCCGCAGGCCGCGAGCGCGGCGCGGCTCAGCGCGCTGTCCGACAGCAGCCGCGCCAGAGCCGGCGCGGGCGCCGTAGGTTTGCCGTTGGGCAGCTTGTCAGGAAGTGTCACGCCACGCTTGTGCCACGACCGGACCCCGTAGGCAAGCGGGGGAAGGGCAAAAAAGCGGAGTAATTTCAGCGGGATGTGACAAACCCCACAGATTTCAGGCCGGCCGTCTCAGGCGGCCCGTCGCGGCCGCTCGCTCAACGAATAACAGGCCCGGCGCAGACGGCCGAGATTGGCCAGCTCGATCGCCTGGCGCAGAAATTCCATGTTGCCGTCGATCTCGGTTTGATACAGGCTCGGCCCGTCGAAGTGCGCCTCGGCGTAGCGGTCGGCGGCGCCGAGCTTGCGGTGGATGCGCTCGCGCGCGACGTACTCGTAGAAGCCCGGCGTCTTGCAGATCAGGTCCTCGGAAGAGGAATAGCGCACGATCTCGCGCCCGTCGGGGAGCTGCTCTCGCGCGATCGAGCCGAGCACGAACTCCTGGTAGAGAAACTCGCGGCATTTCTCCAGGTACATGCGGTCCGACATCTGGCCGAGCAGGTCGGCCGTGCCGACCATGTAGCCGAGCAGGCGGTCTTTCGGATCGGCAAGCTGGATGTCGTCGATGTCCATCTCGTAGCCGGTGAAGTGCACCAGGCGCGTCGCGACTTCGGCCTCGCTGCCATAGCCGATGGTCGGCAGGTAGCGGGCGAGAAACTCGGCGCTGCGGCTGACGTGCACCTTGGTGAAAACCGCGCCGTTCCCGACCTGCGCCTCCGACACGCGCTTCATGTAGCCAGAATCGTGCAGCAGGGCGGTCACCACGCCGAGTGCGGCGCGCCGCGCGCCGAGCCGGGCCGCCTCGGGATGGCTGCGGTCGTGGCCGTCCACCAGGCGCGCCATCGCGAGCGTCATGTCGAGCGTGTGGCGCGCGTCGTGATACAGCGTGTCGCAGGCGAGGTAGCCCGGGTAGCGGCCATCGAACAGCGCCGCCACATCACCGAAGGCGCGCGCCAAGGGTGCGAAGTCCGCGCCCGGGTAACGGGCGCCGAACAGCGCCAGCACGGCGTCCCTGACCTGGCCGGAGTCCTCGACGTTCACCCGGTTGGTGACGTCGTTTTGGTTGAGGCGGTTCTGCATCGTGCTGGTGATGGGTTCAAACAATTATGACTGTCCACTGGCGACAAAGCAAAGCGGGAGCCGGCCGATAAGCCGGGTTCTGTGGCGGGGGATCCCGCGAAGGGACCCCCCCGGCAGCCATTCCTCTAGGCCCTTGGTCGCCCAAGGGATCGTCGGACTCAGGGGCTTGCGCCCCCGAACCCTGTTGCCACCTACCCGCAAGCTTCGGTCGAGCCGACCTCGGACGCTTGCCTATTTGGTGTTGCTCCGGATGGAGGTTGCCGCGTTTCACCCGCGCGCCCGAGCACCCTTGCGAGTGTTCGGAGCCGCGCGACTCGTCTCTGTGGCCCTGTTCGTCGTGTCGCCACGCCGGGGCGTTAGCCCGCATCCCGCTCTCTGGAGCCCGGACTTTCCTCTGTCCCCGCGTTTGCGACTGCGGTAACAGCGGCTGCCTGGCCGACTCCCGCAAGCATTTTACCGCGCTGCAGCGGACGAAAGTACCGTTCATCAGCATAAAATCCCGCTTGACCGCTGTCGGGAAACCAGCCCGGGTAGCCGAACACTGGCAAGGGAGGCAGATCGCGGGGCGTCCGGCCCTGCGTCGCCAGCCAGTGCGCGGCTTGGGCGTCCAGCCCGTGCGCCGGGTCCGCAAAGATCACCTTGCAGGTGATGCCGGGGCGGGGCGCCAGCGCCTGCTCCAGCACCGCGTGTCCGACCACGACGATGCTGAACTCGCGGTGGCGGTTGACGAACAGCTCGCGCCATCTCGCCTGACGCACCAGGTTCGCGACCACATCGCCGCAAATCACGATAGCGCCGCCTTCATCGAAGATGGTGAGCATGTCCCGCAGCCGGCCGCGCCTGCCGTTCTCGCGGGGCATCTCCGCCGCATGCATGGCATTGATTCGCGCCTTCGTTTTCGGGAACGAAAGCCATGCAAGTGCATTGAACAGGTCGTGCTTGCTGTCGGGACGGGTCTGGACATGACCCGTCTCGTAAACATGGACTTCGTAGTAGGGATCGGCGGCCGAGGGCGGGACGAAGCGGATGGATTCGCCGCTTTCGCTCTTTAGATCTTTTTCTTCAGAGAACGAATTCAGGAGATCGAGAGTAGGCGTATTGCCAATCCGATCGACCCATTCCCTGACTGAATCGAAAATCGGATGATTCAGGCCAGCTTCCACGGCACCGTCTCGCCGGCGCGCAGCGGGACGAGTTCCTGCTTGCCGAAGCGTATCGTCTGCGGCACGGTCCATTCCTCGCGCAGCAGGGTGATGGTGCCGGTGTTGCGCGGCAAACCGTAGAAGTCGGCGCCGTGGTGGCTCGCAAAACCCTCCAGCTTGTCCAGCGCGCCTGCCTCCTCGAATGCGGCCGCATAGAGCTCGAGCGCGGCATGCGCGCTGTAGACGCCGGCGCAACCGCAGGCGGACTCCTTGTCGGCGCGCGCGTGCGGCGCGCTGTCGGTGCCGAGGAAGAATTTAGGGTTGCCCGAGGTCGCGGCTTCGACCAGCGCCTCGCGGTGCTCCTCGCGCTTGAGCACCGGCAGGCAATAGTGGTGCGGACGGATGCCGCCGAGGAACAGGGCGTTCCGATTCAACAGCAAATGGTGCGCCGTGACTGTCGCAGCGACATTCGGCCCCGTGACTTCCACGTACTGCACCGCGTCGCGCGTGCTGATGTGTTCGAGTACCACCTTCAGGCCGCTGTAGCGCTCGACGATCGGCCCGAGCACTTCGTCGATGAAGGCCTTTTCGCGGTCGAAGACGTCCACTGCCGGATCGGTCACTTCGCCGTGGATCAGCAGCGGCATTCCCAGCTGCTCCATCTTCTCCAGCGCC
>Ga0247727_10017540_pt1 | contig 11387 bp, 4 predicted proteins | sample WisWelCaveWW1625_FD_202498 | JGI IMG/M metagenome (GOLD analysis project Ga0247727, IMG submission 202498) | Biofilm microbial communities from Wishing Well Cave, Virginia, United States - WW16-25 | ecosystem: Environmental > Aquatic > Deep subsurface > Groundwater > Cave microbial mat | place... | reverse complement strand
CGTCATCGCCCGGTGCCGTCGATCGACCGCGCCCGCCTGCGGATCCGGGCCTGCGTGCTCGTGCTCGATGCGGCGGACGAGGACGCCGGCGCCGCGTTGGGCGATGTCGTCGTCCTGGAGTGGACCCGCGACCGCATCGCGCACACGCTCGGCGCCGCGGACGCCCGCCGTCTCGACCTCCACATCAGGGCCATCCGCAGCGCAATCGAGCGCCAGCGCCTCGGCGCCGCGAGCCGCATCGCCGGGCAGATCTGCGACCAGCTCGTCGATTAGCGCCGGCCCGCCAAAGCCGGGATTCGGGCCCGGGCCACGCGCCAGTCGCGGTTCACGGTGCGCGCGTCGAGGGCCGTGCCGCCGTGGCCAGGGGCCGCGGCGGCATGGCCGGAGCATCAGCCGCCCTGGGTGTCGGAGACCAGGGTGACCGCGGCGGCCTCCGCCTCGGCGATCGCCGACACGAACGTCCGGAACGCCGCGTAATCAGCGGGCGGGATCTCGCGCCGCGAGACCGTGGCGTCGCGGCGCACGACGAGGAGGTTCCGGTCGCCGTCCCTGGCGAGCGTGAAGGCGCTCTTCTCCGACAACCCGGGGCCTTCGATGCTGCGCCCGGCCGGCGTCTTCTTCAGCGTGCGCCCCGGCGGCAGCCGCAGGCGGACCTCGGATGTTTCGCTCATCAGATAGTTGTAGAAGAGCGGGTAGCGACGGCCGGGGTACGCGGCGGTCTGGGTCAGCATCGGCAGGCGCGCGAGGTGCGGCGTGAACACCTGCAGCGCGCCGGCCTGGGTCACGAAGCGCGGCACCTTGAACCGGATGGTGACGCGAACCGGGTCGCCGGGGCGGGTCGGGGGCGCGATCTCGTGCCCGGTCATGAGCGCGCCGGGGGCGAGCAGGGCGATCATGTCCTCGATCGCGTCGTCGCGCTCCGACGGCGTGCCCTTGACCAGGCCGGCCAGGGCGACGCGGCGCTGCCCCCACGCCTCGATCACGTAGGTCCCTTCCAGGTTCCCCGCCGCGTCGATGCTCGCCGTCACCTGGCGGTGCCGCCGGTTGCGCTCGGGCGCCATGAGCGGCGTCTCGGTCAGGTCGCCGGCTCCTTCGTCGCGCACCACCAGGACGGGGACCCCCTGGTCGACCCAGGGAAGATCGCCGTAGGCGGTCTCCTCGTCGGTCGGATCGAGGAACTGGTACCCCGTCGCCTGCGGCACCGCGACGATCACGTGGTTGAAGAAAAGCCCCGGGTTGTCGCGCCGCACGAGGCCGGCGTCGCGCGTCCGGATCAGCACCGGATAGCCGGTCAGGCCGACGGAGCGCATCATGGCGATCATCAGGGTCGCCTTGTCCTTGCAGTCGCCGTAGCGGTGGCGGAAGACGTCGCCGTTGGCGTGCGGCTGCCAGCCGCCCAGCCCCAGGGCGACCGCCACGTAGTTGATCCTGCCCTGCGCGAACTCGAACAGCGCCCGGACCTTGTCCTCATCGCGCGTCAGGCTGCTGGTCAGGGTGGCGGCGGTCGCGGCCACCTCGGGATCGGGGGCGACGCGGTCCTTGTAAAGGGCCCACTGGAAGCGCGCCACGCCGCCCCAGCTCGCCGTGTCGAGCGTCAGGTCGTCGACGAGGAACTCTACGGGCGTGAAGTCCGCCCAGTCGACGACGTCGTGGAAGGGAGGCATCTGCGTTTCACGGCGGAACGGCGGCACGTCGCGGACGCTCCAGCGGTGCGTGATCACGCCGTCCTTCTCCTCGCGGCTGTAGACCGGGGCGCCGGTCACGCCGGTGACGCGCAATGGATACGACGCCGGCGCTCGCACCGTGATGCTCAGGGAGCGGAGGGGAACGGCGCGCTGCAGCGACCAGCCGAGGGGCAGGTGGACGAGGCTGCGCACGTCCTGCTCGTACTCGTACTCCAGGATCGACCCCGGCACGACGCCGGGGAAGTCGATCACCCGCATCTTCGAGTCGCTGTAGAGCTCGTACGACTCGAAGGCGGCGCGGTCGGAGATGTTCTGTTTCTTGACCTCGACGGGTTTGCCCGAGGGCGGGATCACGACCGCCCGCAGTTGCCGGATGACCACCCCCGGCTGGTAGTCGATCGCGACCTGGTCGTAGGCCTCCACGCCGAGCCGCGTCAGCACTTGCGTGCGATTGCGGACGCGGACGCGCGCCGACGTCGGGGAGGCGATGTCGACCTCGAGGCTCTCCTCGAGGATGACAGCGTCGTCCCCCTTGCCGGAGGCCTCCGGCGTCGCCCCGGCCGGCGGCGTCGTGTCGCCCGAGGGCGCCGGCGCGTCACCGGGGGGCGCGGCGGCGGCCACCGACAGGGTGCATGCGAGCACGGCCACAGCGAAGCGCATGGCCTGACCTCTCATCGGCGCGAAGCCGGCCGGGCATTGACAGGGGCGGCGAAATGGTCCCTAGAATAACACTCTCGCTCTGTTGATGCGTCAGCGCCGACCGTCCGTCCGAGGAGATGCCGCCATGATACCCAGCCGCCAGCCTCGTCGGTTCCGCCACGCCACGCCGGCCCCGGTGTCGCGATCCGGCCCGGCCCGCCTCGCCGCCTCCCTCTTGGCCGCGGCGCTCTGCGCGCCGGCGGGGATCGCGTTCGCCGCCAAGGAGCCGTCGGGCGGGGAGTCGGACTGGCCGGAGATCACCGCCGCCGAGAAGGCGCTCACCTCGGTGCCCGAGGACCCGGAGGCCGACGCGGTCGTCCTGGTCAAGGAGCGGGACGGCCGCATCCTGCGCCAGGCCGACGACCTGGTGAATGTCATCCGCTACCACTGGCGGATGAAGATCCTCAACGAGCGTGGCAAGCGTTACGGCGAGCTGCGCATCCGCGCCAGCAAGGGTTCGCGGGTGGACGAGCTCGAGGCGCGCACGATCAAGCCGGACGGCAGCATCGTCCCGGTCGCGCCCGACCAGGTTTTCGAGAAGCTCATCATCGAAGTGGGGAGCCTGCGGGTGGTCGACAAGGTCTTCAACTTCCCGTCGGTGGAGCCGGGCGCCATCATCGAGTACCGCTACACGCGCCACGACAACGGCATGCTCTTCCTCGACCCGTACTTCTTCGCGGGCGAGGAGTTCACCCTGCGCTCGCGGGTGACCCAGGGCTTCCTGGCCGGCACCAGCTACACGATCCTCTGCGACCTCTGCGATCTCTACCCGCCGGTGCAGCCGGTCATCGGCGAGTGGCGCGACGTCAAGCAGAAGGGCCAGCTCTACTCCCTCGAGCTGAAGAACCTGCCCGGCTATCGCGACGAGGCGCTGATGCCGCCGGAGCGCGAGACCACGCCGCGGCTCGACATGGTGCTGCACCTCTGGAAGGGGGCGCCCATCGACGCGCTCGGGCGCCAGGACCGTTTCTTCATCGACTGGGCCTCGGTGGCGCAGTACGCCGGCTACTACTACGCCCGCGCGATCAAGGACGGGCAGGCGGCGCTCAAGCCGATCGTCGAGGGTTGGGTCCAGGGCGTGGCCGACCCCGCGGCCAGGGTGAAGGTCATCCTCCGCCACGTGCAGGACGACTTCCGCTACATCGACTGGGACACCGTCGTCGGCCGGACGCACCGCATCGACAGCATCCTCAAGGACAAGAGCGCCGACAACGAGGACAAGGCGGTGCTGTTCCTGGCGGCGCTGAAGACGGTCGGGATCGACGGCCTGCCCGTGCTGGTCGCCTCGAAGGAGGTCGGCTCGGTCAACCCGAAGTTCTACAGCATGACCCAGTTCACCCACGTCATCGTGGCCCTGCCGAAGCCCGACGGCACGCGCGAGTACCTCGACCCGACGCTGTCGTACGCGCCCTACGGGTTCGTGTCCTGGGAGGACTCGGGCGCCGGGGCGCTGGTCCTCAACGGCAAGGAGGGCGAGCTCATCGACCTGCCGACGAAGCTCGAGCTGAGCACGACGCGCCACCGTGTCACGCTCCGTCCCAGGACCGACGGCGGAGCCGATATCGATCTACAGACCGAGTTCACCGGCGAGGACGCCATCGACGTCCGCGAGGACCTCGTGCCGGCCTCCGGGGCGGCGCGCGAGAGCTGGATCAAGGACTGGCTGCAGGCCCGGCGCCCCGGCGCCACCCTGACCGCGCACTCCATCGAAAACCTGGAAACGGTCGACAAGCCGCTGGTGCTCAAGCTGAGCTTCGGCGCGCCCGGCATGGTCACCATCGCCGACGAGGTGGACCTGGTCCGCGCCTGCGTCATCTCGTGCCGCAACACCAATCCGCTGTCGCGCGCCAACCGGACGCACCCGTTCTACGTCGATCGCGGCTGGAACGTCGAGGAGGCGGTGACGATCCAGCCACCCAGGGAAGGCATGGTCGCTTCGCAGATGCCGCCGATGGCGGTCGCCAAATCGGCCATCGGCAGCATGTCGCTGTCGTGCTCGGCGCAGGGGGACGGCTCGGTCCGCTGCCTGCGCTCTTTCGTGGCCCGGCGCAACCGCTGGCCGGCCTCCGAGCAGCCGGCGGTCAGGGCGATGTACGACAGGATCGTCCAGGCCGACCGCGCGACGGTGGCGTTCGCGGCGCCGGGGTCCTGAAGCGCAGCGGCCCGGCGTCGCCGCGTTGGCCTCACCGCGCCGCGGGCGACGCCTGCCGGGCGGCGTTCTCCCGGGCCTGCGCGATGAGCGCCTCGAAGGCGGGGTCGCCGCGCAGCGGCTTGAGGTCCTCGTCCGCGGCGATCTGGTCGGCGTGCGACCAGCCATGGGTCACCGACCGGCCGAGCCAGTCGATCGCCGCGGCCCGATCACCGCGCCGCGCCGACAGGCAGGCCAGGTTGTAGAGCGTGTTGATCGTCTCCGAGTGATCCTCCCCCAGCAGGCGGCGCTCGCGGTCGAGGGCGTCCTCCAGCATCGTCTCGGCTTCGGCGAAGCGCCCCTGGACCGAGGCCATGTTCGCCAGGTTGGTCTTGCTCTGCAGGGTCCTGAGGTGATCCTCTCCCAGCACGCGGCGATGCCTCGCGTACGCGTCCCGGTAGAGCGGCTCGGCCTCGGCGTAGCGCCCCTGCACGTCGTACATGGTGGCGAAGTCGTTCGTCGTGCTGGCGGTCTCGGGGTGGTCCTCACCCAGGACCCGCCGCTCCCTCTCCAGGGATTCGCGGAAGAGTTTCTCGGACTCGCCGAAGCGCCCGAGGTTGTACTCGACGTTGGCCAGCATGTGCATCGTCTTCATGGTCTCCGGGTGATCGTCGCCCAGCGCCCGCCTCTGCCCTTCGAGCACCGGCACGAATAGCGCCTCGGCTTCCTTCTGGCGCCGCATGAGCCAGTAGGTCGTCGCCAGGTCGCACGTGCTCAACAAGGTCACCGGGTGCCCGGGGCCGAGCGTGCGGCGCTCGACCGCGATGATGCGGTCCCGGAGCCTCTCTTCCTCGGGGTAGCGGCCCTGGTAGCGATAGGCGGCGGCGAGACCGCCCATCGACAGGAGCGTGTCCTGGTCGTCCTCTCCCAGGAGCCGCATGCGGCCTTCGAGGACCTGCGCGTGGAGCGTCTCCGCCTCGGCGGCGCGGCCGCGCAGCATGTACAGGAACGCCAGGTTGTACATCGACTCGAGGGTGTCGCGGTTCGCCTCGCCGAGCAGGCGGCGCCGCATGGCGACCGACTGCTCCAGCATCGGGACGGCGGTGTCGTACAGGCCGAGGCTGGAATAGACCTTTCCGAGGGTCAGCATCAGCCCGGCCTGCACCTCGGGCTCATTGGCCAGTTCCGTGCCAATCCGGTCGACGCCCTTGTCGAGGATCTCGCGCGCGGTGACCGCGTTGCCGCGCGCCTCGTTCGGGTCCGACACCTTGAAGAGCCCGGTCAGGAAGTCGGAGATCCGGAACGCGGTCCGGGCCTCGCGATCGGCGCGGTCGCGCTCCGCGGCGATGCGCCGCGCCTGCACCGTCATGGTGACCGCGGTGACGACCACCGCGGCCAGGAGGATCGCCGCGGCGGCGAACGGGACCTTGTGCCGGGCGATCAGCTTGCCGATCTGGTAGGCGGCGCTCGCGGGGCGGGCGAGGATCGGCTGGCCGACCAGGTAGCGGGCGATGTCCTCGTCGAGCGCCGCGACGGTCGGATAGCGGCGCGCCGGGTCCTTCTCGAGCGCCTTGAAAACGATGATCTCGAGGTCCCGGTCGAAGCGCACCCGGCCGCCCGCGGCCGGCGACAGGGGGCGCGGCGGCTGCTCGCAGACGATCCTGACCGCCTCGGGGAGCGCGGCGTTCCCGAGATCGTACGGCGGGCGGCCAGCGAGCATCCGGTACAGGATCACGCCGAGCGAATAGACGTCGGTGCGGGCATCCACCTCGTCGCGCCGGCCGCGGGCCTGCTCGGGGCTCATGTAGGGGAGGGTGCCCTGGATGCGTCCGATCGCCGTGACCGCCGTCGCGATCTCGCCGCCGGTGTCGGTGATCCGGGCGAGGCCGAAGTCGAGGATCTTGACGTCGGGCGCCTCGTCCGCGAGCCCGCCCCCGGTGGTCGCTGCGCCGCCGGCGTCCGCGCCGGAGCCTCCCGACCGCGGCAGGACGAGGATGTTCGACGGCTTGAGGTCGCGATGGATGACGCCACGCTGGTGCGCGTACGCTACCGCCGCCCCTATCTTGAGGAACAGGGCGAGCCGCCGGCGCAGGTCGTCGCGCGACGCCGGGACGGCCGCTTCGTCGAAGTGCTCCGACAGCGTCCGGCCCTGCACCAGCTCCATGGCGAAGAAGTGCTGCCCCTCGTCGGTGCAGCCCGACTCGTAGATCGACGCGATGGCGGGATGCTTGAGCCGCGCCAGGCTGTCGGTCTCGCGCTGGAACATGCGGACCGCCTCGGCGTCGACGTGCCGGCCGCCCAGGATCACCTTGAGCGCCACCGGGCGCCGCGGCCGCTGCTGCTCGGCCTCGTACACCACCCCCATCCCGCCGCGCCCGATCTCGCGCACGAGGCGATACGGGCCGATGGCGGTGCCGGCGAGATGCGCGGCGTCCGCGGCGGTCACGCCCTCCTTATCGGACGGGAGCGCGAGAGCGGTGAGATCGACCGGCGCCCCGAGGAAGGCGCCCGCTTCCGAGTCGGCGCGGAGAAGCCCCTCGATCGCGGCCAGGAGTCCGGGATCGCCGTAGCAGGCCTTCTCGAGGAACGCGGCGCGGCGCTCGCGCGGAAGATCGAGCGCTTCCTTGAGAAGCGGCTCGATGGCAGGCCATCGGTCGGGCGCCGGCAGTGGGCTCATGTCGCCTTCGGTTGCGGCGAGAGTAGCCACTTTCGCCCCGCCTCACAAGGGGCCGCAGCCGGGGCCGCAGCCGGGTTCTCCCTAACACTTCATCCTGGTGGGCGACTACTGGGTCGGCAATGAAACTCGATAAGAGATTGGCCATCCGATGCTACCATTTCACCACACAGAATCCCCATATTCCTGCGCACCAGGGCGGAGCGCACACATGACGTCGATCCAGCGCCGACCGTTTCTCGTCGTTGTCGCAGTCTCAATGGCCCTTGTGTCCTCGCACCTCGATCCGAGGGGCTCTCAAGGCGCTTTTGGGCGGGAGCAGGCCGCCGCCAATGTACTCCTCAGACTTGAGGGCGAACTCCAGGGGGGCTCCCTGGGGGCTGCCCTAATGGCCTCGGCCGATCTCGATGGGGACGGCTCTGCGGAGCTCGTTGTCGGGGAGCCCGAGGCGGGGCACGGGGCGGCCGGTGCCGGGGCCGTGACGATCGTGTTCGGGCAGAAAGGCCAGAGCGCCTCCTCCTTCGACATGCGTCCATCACAGATGCCCCCTCACCAGCTCCGACTCGATGGACTCGCCGGTGAACACGTCGGCTCCTCGCTTGCGGCGGTGGGCGACTGGGATGGCGACGGCACGCCTGAGCTGGCGATCGGTGCTCCTGGGGCGGCGGGCGCAGGCGGGGCCGGCTCAGGCCGGGTCTACCTGCTGAAAGGAGGGCCACGGCTCAGGGACCTTCTGAGCCAGTCTGCGTTATGGGCTCTCGCCGATCTGGTTCGGGAGGGGGTCGTGGCTGTCTTCGACGGGGATGCGCTAGGCGAGGAGACAGGATTCGCCCTTGCGTCGGGGGGAGACATCAACGGCGATGGCAGGCAAGACCTCTTGGTGGGTGCACCTGGCCTGGTCGGGCGCGATGCAAACGCGGGGAGCGCCTACGTCCTGCTGGGAGGCTCTGGCTGGTTGGATGGCACGTGGCAGAATCGGGTTGTTGAAGGAGATGCCGGTTCTCCCGGTTTTCGCCTGCGAGGCCGTCATCCCGGCGAGGGGTTTGGCGAGGGGGTCGCCATTCTCCGCGACATCAGCGGGGATGAGCGGGACGAGATCGTCGTCTCGGCGCCAAAGGCTCCAGAGCCCTTCGCGGATGCCGGCCGGGTGGAGATTTGGGCGATGGTTCCCGAGTTGGGGGCTGACTTGAAGGCGGATCGAGCCTCTCCGAACCGGCGGGCTGAGATCACCGATTCCCGGGATGAGTGGGAGCTGGTCCTCCTCGCTGATCCGACCGGTGTTTCCGAAGGTGCCGGATTCGGCACCGCCCTCGCAAGCCTGCCTGGCGCCAGCGCGAAATCCGGGCGCCTCCTGGTCGGCGTTCCGGGGGACGGAACCCCGGTGACGCCGGGGGCCGGAGTCCTCTTCTCGATCGACGGACACTCCCCGGGCCTCGAGGACCAGCTTCGCGAGGGACTCCAGCCGGTGAAGCTCGCTGCCGGCGAGCATCGTGGACAGAGTGTCGGCGAAACCATCGCCCTGCTGCCAGACCTCGATGGGGACGAGCTGCCCGAGATCGCCTACTCGATGAGAGGCTGGAGTGCGGACACCGAGGTTCGGGGTGGAAGTGTCCGCGTCGGGCTGCTCTTCTCCGGAGGGGCCGGATCGGGCGTGCCCGCGAATGCCTTCGTTGATGTCGGGACCGGGGATGACAACCTGCCTCTCGATTCCCGTGTAACCCTCGCAGGGGCCGCGGACTTTCTCGGTACCGGGGCAAAGATGCTGCTGGTCGGGCTGCCGGACGCCGACGTGGGCCCGTCGGACGGGGCTGGAAAGGCTAGGCCCGGTCGGAGACCGCCGCGACCTCTCCAACGAGCGCGTGTGGCGTGTCTTCGGAAGTGGAAGCAGCTCTTCGAGCGGCCAGGGGGGAGGAAGTCATGACGAGCCGCGAGGCGGACCGCAGAACTCATCCTGTCACATATCGCCTCCATCTCCTGGCAGCCCGCCTGGGGGCTCTGACCATCCTGGCCATTTCCCTGCATGCACCTGCCGCGACTCGCCCTGCCGTTCAGCGACACGACGCACAGCGCGCTGGATTCAGGCTCACAACACCAAGCGACGGGCTCCTGGCACGAAGCCTCCAAGGAGCCGCCTCGAGTGAACCCTGGCCGACACTCTCTACGGAATCGGTGTCACGCACCCCTCAGGTGTCTGCGGAAGAGGGAGCCTGCGGCGAGCTTCCCGGCCAGGCGCACCTGGGCCGCAGCGACAAGCCTAAGACTGTTTTCGATCCTGCGTCGAGATTTCTGGCACTGCAGTTGTTTGGGGAGACTCTGCCTCTGGAATCTGCCAGGCCGCTCGCCATGGCTCTCGCGGACCTCGATGAGGACGGTGGTGTTGAACTCCTCGTCGGGTATGCGGATTCTCAGGGAGGATTGCTTGCGGTCTATGGAGGGAACCTCCAATCGATCTTCCCCGCCCTTCCCTCAAGAACCTCCACCAGCGACGAACCGGGGGATGGGGGGCCCGGCCCGTCGCCGTTCTGGTCCCCAGCGCGTCATTACGAATTGCCCGAAGCACCGGTCTCGCTCCGAGCGGGTGATTTCGACGCGGACGGCCACCTGGACGTCCGGGCGGTGGGCGAGGTCACCGGCAAGCCGCTGTTACTGGCGGGTGATGGACGAGGGGGCCTGCACCTGGAGCCATCGGCAGATCTCACCGAGTTCCCTCCTGCGAGCTTCGAGAGGAATCACCGGGAGGGGCTCGGGACGGCAGGAGGGGGCGCGGCAGTCGGTGAGGGGGTCGAGGACGCCCTGGCGGTGCTTCCCACGCGACTGAACTCGGATGCCCTCGATGATCTGGTGATCCTGCACAGCGGCGCGATAGAGCCGACTGTCAAACTCACAGCGCCGACGGCGGTATTCACTGTCATCAACACCTATGACAGCGGGCCCGGCTCCCTCAGGCAGGCCATCCTCGATGCGAATGCCAGCCCTGGTCCGGACGCGATCGAGTTCTTCATCCCCGGGACGGGGCCACACACCCTCAGCCTGCTATCCACCCTTCCCGCGATCACAGATCCAGTAGTAATCGACGGCTATAGCCAGGCTGGTTCCAGGTTCAACACACTGCGGGGCGGCAGCAACGCCATCCTCCTGATTGTCCTGGACGGCAGGCCTGCCGGCGGCGGGGACGGACTGAGGATCCGCGCGGGCCACAGCACAGTGAGAGGGCTCGTGATCGGAGGTTTCGATGAATGCGGCATCCGGCTGGATACCCGCGGTGGAAACGTCATCGAAGGCAGTTTCATCGGCACCGACGTCATGGGAACCAAGTCCAATGCCAACGCGAGCCATGGGGTGTGCCTGTTCGATTCGTCCAGGAACACGATCGGTGGTGCCACGGAGGCAGCCCGGAACGTCATCTCCGGCAACGGCCAGTCGGGGATCTGGATCTCGGGCGGGGACTCCAAGGGGAACCTCGTCGAGGGAAACCTCATCGGTACAGCGGCGGACGGGAAAGGCCCGCTAGGCAATCGCTCGCACGGGGTCTTCGTCGCGAGCAACGACCAGACCATCGGCGGCCTCATCACGACCACAGCCAACACGATCGCGTTCAACGCGGGCGCCGGCGTGCTGGTCAAGGACGGCTCGGGGAACGTAATCCTCGGGAACTCGATCTGCTCCAACGCGGGCTCGGGAATCGGCCTGGGAGAGACCGGGACGATGGCGAACGACGAGGGAGATGCCGACGTCGGTCCGAACAATCTTCAGAACTCTCCTGAATTGAAGACGATCTCGCGCGGCGAAGGTCACACAACGATTGAGGGAACCCTCCGCAGCGCTCCTGATTCTGCCTTCAGGATCGAATTCTTCTCCAAGAGCGCCGAAGATCTCCCAATCTCTCAAGTGGCCGAAAAGCCGCCTCTTGAGAGTTCGTTGAATCAGGACCCGCAGGGGAAGACGTTCCTCGGGGCGACACTGGTTAGGACCGGAACCGACGGCAGCGTCGACTTTTCCGCCACGTTGCCACGAGCCGTCTCCGGGGGCGATCTCGTCACCTCGACAGCGACCGACGCGACGTACAACACCTCCGAGTTCTCGCAGCCTCTGGTTGTTCCTGCGGCGACGGTCTCCTGGATCGGTGCGGTTGGCGGAAATTGGAGCGATGGCAGCAATTGGGATAAGGGTGCGCCCCCGGGACCCGCTGATGCCGCACGGA